>Ga0181573_10005251_pt1 | contig 10774 bp, 9 predicted proteins | sample 101ome_25_FD_148643 | JGI IMG/M metagenome (GOLD analysis project Ga0181573, IMG submission 148643) | Coastal salt marsh microbial communities from the Groves Creek Marsh, Skidaway Island, Georgia - 101409BT metaG (spades assembly) | ecosystem: Environmental > Aquatic > Marine > Intertidal zone...
AGTTGATGAAGATATTTGCGGGGTCCGTGAATGAGCCTGTTTCGCGGGCCCAGTTGGTGTCCGAACTGGGTCGTGATGACAGCCAAGCCCAAGATCGCGCGATTGATGTTCAAATTACACGGCTGCGTCGTAAGTTAGAGGCCAACCCGAAAGAACCGCGATACCTTCAAACCGTGCGTGGTGCGGGGTATATGTTGATTAACGATTAGGTAACACTCGCACCGACGTTATACCGACACGATACCGACGTGAAACCGATGTTCGTTTTAGGCAGATTTGATACTGGCCGTTACGTAATTTACCGACAGATCGCGATCAGATAATTTCCAGCCCCAAGTGATTGGATTAAACACAAACCCCTTGCGATCCACAGGTTCCAGTCCCGCGTTTGAGATCAGCGTATAGAGTTCATCGGGTGTGATAAATTTGGACCATTCGTGTGTCCCCTTGGGCAACCAGCGCATTACGTATTCCGCCCCCACGATCGCCATTGCGAAACTTTTGGGATTGCGATTGATCGTTGAACAGACCATCAACCCACCCGGGCGCAGTAATTTTTGACAAGCTGTCAAATAGGCAAGCGGATCAGCCACGTGTTCAACAACTTCCATATTTAGAACGATATCAAATGCGTCACCGTTTTCGGCCAATTCCTCAGCCGTTCCAAAACGGTAGTCGATGTCTAACCCCGACTGGCGGGCGTGTGCCTCGGCCACGGGAATGTTTCGTGCTGCTGCATCCACACCAACCACAGTGGCACCCAGACGCGCCATCGGTTCGCACAACAACCCGCCACCGCACCCAATATCTAAAATGCGCAGGCCCTGAAACGGGTTAGATGTTTTCAGATCACGATCAAATTCGCCTGCAATTTGCGTTGTGATATAATCCAAACGGCATGGGTTTAGCATATGAAGTGGCTTGAATTTCCCATGAGGGTCCCACCATTCTGCCGCCATTGCCTCAAACTTTGCAACTTCTGCTGGATCAACGGTCGTCTCTGAGGGTTGCATTTTCATCTCCGTCTGGTTTTCTTGAGTTTAGATCACATATAGGACGTATATGGACAACCGATCAGAGCAAAAAGCAGAAAATTCTCCGTTATATCCCGCGATTGACCCGTTTTCGCAGCAAATGTTGGATGTGGGGGATGGCCATAAGGTTTATTTGGAACAATCCGGCGCGCGGGATGGGTATCCCGTGGTGGTTGTTCATGGCGGACCTGGTGCAGGGTGCGGCGCGTCAATGCGCCGATATTTCGATCCAACCAAATATCGCATCATCATGTTTGATCAACGCGGATGTGGTCGGTCACTGCCCTATGCCAGCATCGAGCACAACACCACTTGGGATTTGGTGCGCGATATGGAACAAATCAGAACCCACCTGGACGTGGAGCAATGGGCTGTGTTTGGGGGGAGTTGGGGCGCGACGCTATCGTTGATTTATGCACAAACCCATCCCGATAGCGTCAGTCACCTGATCCTGCGTGGTGTGTTCCTGATGACACAGCCTGAGTTGGATTGGTTTTACGGTGGGGGCGCAGGAAAATTCTGGCCCGAGCTGTGGCAGCGATTTGTTTCTGTCATCCCAGAGGATGAGCGTGATGACCTGATTGCTGCCTATCACAAACGGTTGTTTTCTGGTGACATGCGCGAAGAAATGCGGTTCGGCACCACATGGACACAGTGGGAAAATGCACTCGCATCGTTTCAATCAAATGGGTTTGGTGGGCATTGCCCGCCTGCCTATGCACGTACATTCGCGCGGATTGAAAACCACTATTTCATTAATGATGGTTTTTTAAATCAGGATCAAAAAATCCTGAATAACATGGAAAAAATTCGCCATATTCAGGGATATATTGTGCAAGGTCGCTATGACATGATTTGTCCACCTGCAATGGCGTACGAGCTTTCGCGGAAATGGCCACGATGCGATCTACGTATTATGCCCTATGCAGGACATGCGATGTCCGAACCCAAGATAAGTTCGGAACTGGTTTCAATCATGGATAAATTGCGATTTTAATCCGATTTGGATGAAATAGGTTGTTTTTCGGCGGATCGTTCCGACATATGTTCAAACCAAAAGGAATGGACATGCCCGAAGTAAATCAAGCTGCACTGGAATTTTTGATGACGCGCCGGTCGCGCCCCGCAAAAACGCTCGACCTGCCTATTCCTGATCGGACAGAGTTATTGTTGCTATTGACGGCGGCCGCGCGTACTCCAGACCATGGCAAGTTAGAGCCGTGGCGTTTCATTGTTCTGTCCAAAGATAAATTGCGCAGTTTGGCAGATTTGGTTGCTGATCGTGGTGCCGCGCTGGGATACGAGCCCGAGAAAATTGAAAAGGCCCAGGGTGCCTATAACACGGGACACCTGGCCGTCGCAGTTATTGAGGTTCAAAAACCCTCTGAGAAAATTCCAGCGATTGAACAAACCTATTCTGCGGGTGCCGCGTGCCTTGCGTTATTGAATGCAGCACTTGCTTCTGGTTGGGGGGCAAATTGGATTTCTGGTTGGCCATCGCATGACCGCGGATTTGTCGAGTCTGGCTTTGGTTTGGCAGAAAATGAACGCGTTGCGGGAATTATTTATCTGGGCACAGAGCGCGCCGCACCACCAGAGCGTCCGCGCCCCAACCTTGTCGATATTGTGAGTTGGGAATGACGCAAATTACGCGCGCAATCGCGCTTTCGATTTCACAGTTTTCTGATCGTCGATTTCAACGCGTAGTACTTAAATCCATCGTTCTTGCGATATTTGCGCTTTGGGCCTTGGCTGCGGGCGGTGGCAGTGTTTTGGGATGGCTGTTCAGTGGCGACTTAACCCTCCCATGGATTGGCCCGATCACATTTAACGGTTCACTGATTGGTTGGGGGACATTTTGGATTATACTGGGATTATCGATGTTCTTGATGGTTCCAGTTGCCTCCGCAATGTCCGCATTTTTTGTCGATGATGTCGCCCGCGCCGTTGAAGATCGCCACTATCCTATTACCCAAGCGCAGTATCGTTCAAAACTGTCTGAAGATGTGAGAGAGAGCCTTGGGTTTCTGGGGACAATGTTGGTGGCAAACCTGGTCGCGTTAATTTTTTACGCACAATTTACCGTATTTGCGCCGATTATTTTTTGGGCATTGAACGGATATTTGATTGGACGCGAATATTTTTATATGGCTGCGAAACGCCATTTGGGGCGCGACAATGCGTTATCCGCATTTCGCGATCAGCGTTATCGCGTATGGATGTGCGGTGTGATTTTGGTCCTACCGATGAGCGTTCCGTTATTGAACCTATTGGTTCCTGTTCTTGCCGCGGCCAGTTTTACCCATTTGTTTCAAGGGTGGATGGCGGACCGTAACGGTCATAGAAATCTAAATCATCCACGGTAATTGCACCCGAAACAATAATGCCTGCCACAATTGCCCAGATCACAGCGGAAATTCCCGTTGTGATCCATGCCTTTTTACGCAGGTGGTGATTTTCTGGTGCGCCTGCTTGGGTGCCTTCGACAACGTCGCCCAGATCACCCTGGGTTTCGATATTAAATGGAATCACAATAAGAAATGTCATGAACCAAATGACAGCAAACAAGACTAATGCAGATGTGATTCCCATAACGATACCCCGTTCTTAGACCTGTTCTAGTTCGATAAGCGTGCCATTAAAGTCCTTTGGATGCAGAAACAATACTGGTTTTCCATGTGCGCCGATCTTTGGTTCGCCTGTTCCCAACACCCGTGCGCCCGTGGATTTCAGATGATCACGCGCGGCTAGGATGTCATCAACCTCGTAGCATACATGGTGAATTCCGCCCGACGGGTTTTTATCCAAGAAACCTTGGATCGGGCTGTTTTCGCCAAGCGGGTACAAAAGTTCAATTTTTGTGTTTGGCAGTTCAATAAAAACGACGGTTACACCATGATCTGGTTCGTCCTGAGGTGCGCCGACGTTCGCACCCAATGCGCTGCGATATTGATCTACGGCCGCTTCTAAATCGGGAACGGCAATCGCCACATGGTTTAATCTTCCGATCATTTGGTAACCTCTTTCGTTTTCGCCTATATGCAGATTTTTTGGATAATTTCAAAGGGGACAGTTCCGCGCAGCTAAATTTGTTAACTCTTAATTAGCCTCCCGAACGCAACTTGGTTGGGACGTTTCTTTACAGATGCAATTTTCACCCCGATCCGTTCGTGTTTGTCGAACGGTTCGCCATTGACGCGTATGTTTTCCTTGCTTCCATTGATCACATAATGGTCAGTAACGAACTCGATCATTGGAGAATAAATGCCCTCGAACGTAATATTTTCTTTTACAAATGCATCAATGCGAATTTGTTTCAGATACAAGTGACGCTCAAAGCGCTGGCAAAAATAATTAACGTCCAACCCGTCTTTGCTGAACACATATAAATACTCACTTAGCGCTTCGAATGCATCTCTCACGTTCGTAGCTTCAAATTTTCGCAAAATGTTTCGTGTGTGATGTTTGACGGTTTCTTCGGAAATCCTAAGGTGCCGCGCAATTTCGCTGCGCGTTGCATTCGCGACAAGAAGTGGTGCTATGTCTAATTCTCTGACGGTTAAGGTCGGTTTTTTTGACTGCGATGTAAAAATGGTGGCACTTACAAATTGGTACCACCATTTTGAATTGATAAAGGTGGAATTAATCTTGCGGGATGACCCGCAGATTTAGTTCCATCAATTGCTCCGGCAACGGTTCTGATGGTGCGTCCATCATCAAATCCTCGGCGCGCTGGTTCATCGGGAACATGATGACTTCACGAATGTTCACGGTATCTGCCAATAGCATCACAATTCGGTCAATCCCAGCTGCACATCCGCCATGGGGGGGGGCACCATATTGGAATGCGTTTACCATCCCGCCAAACCGTTTGCGCACCTCGGATTCATCGTAACCTGCGATTTCAAACGCCTTGAACATGATCTCAGGTTTGTGGTTTCGGATTGCACCAGACACCAGTTCATATCCATTACAGGCAAGGTCATATTGGTATCCCTTCACCTCTAGCGGATCACCCAGAAGCGCATCCATCCCACCCTGTGGCATCGAGAATGGGTTGTGTTCGAAATCGATTTTACCAGTTTCTTCGTCTTTTTCGTAAATTGGGAAATCAACGATCCACGCAAATGCAAAACGCTCTTTATCCGTCAGCCCTAGCTCTTCACCGATAACATCGCGCGCTTTGCCAGCGACTTTCTCAAACGCTTTTGGTTTTCCACCCAAGAAGAAGGCCGCATCGCCAACGGTTAAACCCAATTGCTGACGGATGGCTTCTGTACGTTCTGGACCGATGTTTTTGGCCAATGGTCCTGCGGCTTCCGTTTCGCCATTATTGTCACGCCAGAAGATATAACCCATTCCGGGCAGACCCTCTTTCTGAGCGAACGCATTCATGCGGTCACAGAATTTACGGCTACCACCCGTGGGCGCGGGGATCGCGCGAATTTCTGTGCCTTCCTGCTCAAGCAGTTTGGCGAAAATGGCAAATCCAGAACCACGGAAATGATCCGAGACAATTTGCATTTTAATTGGGTTGCGTAGGTCTGGTTTGTCAGAACCATACCAAACCGCTGCATCCTTGTATGAAATCTGAGGCCAATCCGTATCAACGCGCCGATCGCCGCCAAATTCTTCGAATATTCCTGTGATCACGGGTTGGATTGTATCAAACACATCCTGCTGAGAGACAAACGACATCTCAAGGTCAAGTTGATAGAAATCTGTTGGGCTGCGATCTGCGCGTGGATCTTCGTCGCGGAAACAGGGTGCGATTTGGAAATATTTGTCGAACCCTGACACCATGATCAACTGTTTAAATTGCTGCGGCGCCTGAGGGAGGGCGTAGAATTTTCCAGGGTGCAAACGTGATGGCACAAGGAAATCACGCGCGCCTTCAGGGCTTGATGCTGTGATAATGGGCGTCTGATATTCGCGGAACCCTTTGTCCCACATGCGACGGCGGATCGATGCAACAACATCCGAACGCAGTGTCATGTTGTTTTGCATCGCTTCACGACGCAGGTCCAAGTAACGATACCGCAGGCGTGTCTCTTCTGGGTATTCTTGATCACCAAACACCATTAGGGGCAGTTCGCTTGATTGTCCCAGCACTTCGATGTCGCGAATGAAAACCTCGATCTCGCCAGTTGGAAGTTTGGGGTTAATCAAGGACTCGTCACGCGCTTTAACTTCACCGTCAATACGAATGCACCATTCACTGCGCACAGTTTCAACTTGTGAAAATACTGGGCTATCCGGATCACATAAAACTTGGGTCATGCCGTAATGGTCACGCAAATCGATGAATAGAACCCCACCGTGGTCACGTACACGGTGTACCCACCCTGACAACCGTACGGTGTCACCTACGTTTGAACTGTTCAACTCTGCACAGGTGTGACTGCGATAGGCGTGCATGATCTTTGCCCCTTTGACATATGACTATTTCGGCTGGCACGGATACACTAGGTTGTCGCATTGATGTCAAGCGAATTGCAGTATTTCCGAACAAATCCTGCCTGTGGAAACATGAATAATGTGTTTATCGCCTCATTCATAACAAATTCACTTTGCATTCCTTGGAACATAAATTGAATACAATAGAATGAGGATTCTTATGCGAACCAGGAAAATTGGTGATCGATCCCCGTTACGAGCGCCGGCTGTCTCTGCCAAAAAACTGCAACCTTGCCCCTGTTGATTGCATCCTTGAAATCAAAAGGACGCTTAATAATTGCCAAGATGGGCAAACGTAAACAGGACGATGGCACCTATCAATTGCTGTGTAAGCATGTCCATGATGCGATTTTTGCAAAAATTTATTTGTCATCAGAGGGGACTATCGTCGTGAAAGAGGGCCGTATTGGTCAGCGTCTGATCAATGGAAAACGCGGTGCGCCCGATTGGCCCAAGATCCAAGCAGAAATCGAGATTAGCAAGGCCAAAGGATACGTATCACTGAGCGAACATGAAATAGATGTTTTGGACCTATCGCTGCCAACCGTTTCCCTTTCCTCGGAAGAGGTTGAATTTATTCGCGTGGAATTGCCCGAATTTTTGGTCGACTCAGCGATTGGGTTTTACAGAGGGCAACATGAAAACGATGAAACAGTAACCTTTACGTTTTCCGTTGTGGAATACGACACCGCGGGTAATGCGCTATTAAACGCGATACGCGGGTTTAGCGTGCCACCCGTATGTCACATCAGGCGGTCCGCAATGGAATTGGCGGATAAATTATAATGTATTCTGGTGATGGGTAAGCAGCGTTGCCTTTACTGCACCAGAGGTTGCGGGCGTTAAAAGATTCGCGAAACGCTTTATATTATGCGGATTGGCCTTGAACCTTGGATCAAGATGCGTATAACGCAGGACAATTTGCGCGCGAAGATTTTCGCGCAATGTTGTTGCTGCTTACATACCGAGGTCTCCAATGCCCAAAAGAACCGATATTTCATCCATCATGATCATCGGCGCTGGTCCAATTGTGATCGGTCAGGCCTGCGAATTTGATTATTCAGGCGCACAAGCGTGCAAAGCGCTTCGCGAAGAGGGATATCGGGTCATCCTCGTCAACTCAAACCCTGCCACGATCATGACGGATCCTGGTATGGCGGATGCAACCTACATTGAACCTATTACTCCAGAGATTGTGGCCAAGATCATCGAGAAAGAGCGCCCCGATGCATTGTTGCCGACAATGGGCGGTCAAACGGGTCTGAACACCGCGCTATCGTTAGAGGAAATGGGGGTCCTTGACAAATTTGGCGTCGAAATGATTGGCGCGAAACGCGATGCGATTGAAATGGCCGAAGATCGCGCGTTGTTCCGTGACGCAATGGATCGTATCGGGTTGGAAAACCCAAAGGCGACAATCGTAACCGCACCCAAAAAAGAAGATGGAACAACCGACCTGAATGAAGGTGTTCGTATGGCGGTTGATGCGTTGGACGAAATCGGCCTTCCTGCGATTATTCGTCCTGCGTTTACATTGGGCGGAACGGGCGGTGGTGTTGCCTATAACCGTGAAGATTATGAATATTACTGTCGTACAGGGATGGACGCATCACCCGTTAACCAAATCCTTGTTGATGAATCCTTGTTAGGTTGGAAAGAGTACGAGATGGAAGTTGTGCGCGACAAAGCGGACAATGCAATCATCGTATGTTCAATTGAAAACGTAGATCCGATGGGCGTGCATACAGGTGATTCAATCACTGTTGCGCCTGCTTTGACTCTCACTGATAAAGAGTATCAAATCATGCGGAATGGGTCGATTGCTGTTCTGCGTGAAATCGGTGTTGAAACGGGTGGTTCAAATGTTCAGTGGGCCATCAACCCAGAAGATGGCCGTATGGTTGTCATCGAAATGAACCCGCGTGTATCGCGTTCATCGGCCCTTGCATCAAAGGCAACAGGTTTCCCAATTGCAAAAATCGCCGCGAAATTGGCGGTTGGATACACGCTAGATGAATTGGACAATGACATAACCAAGGTTACGCCTGCGTCATTCGAACCGACTATTGATTACGTCGTCACGAAAATCCCACGGTTTGCATTTGAAAAATTCCAAGGTTCTGAACCCTATTTGACGACAGCGATGAAGTCAGTGGGCGAGGCAATGGCAATTGGCCGCACGATCCATGAATCTCTTCAAAAGGCACTTGCATCGATGGAGACGGGCCTGACAGGCTTTGATGAGGTCGAGATCGAAGACGCCCCCGAGAAGTCAGCCGTGATCAAAGCGATCAGCAAACAAACACCTGACCGCATGCGCACAATCGCTCAGGCCATGCGTCATGGATTGACCAATGATGAAATTCACGGTGTGACCAAGTTTGATCCTTGGTTCCTTGATCGTATTCGCGAAATTGTCGAGGCTGAAGAACAAGTTCGTCAGAATGGCCTGCCCACAGCAACCGCAGATATGCGTCGATTGAAAATGATGGGCTTTACCGATGCGCGTTTGGCAAAACTAACTGGGTTTACCGAAGCGGATGTGCGTAAATCGCGTCACGGCCTTGGCGTCACAGCCGTATTCAAACGCATCGATACATGCGCCGCCGAGTTTGAGGCGCAAACTCCCTATATGTATTCAACTTACGAAGCCCCGATGATGGGCGAAGTAGAGTGTGAGGCGCGACCATCAGACAAGAAAAAGGTCGTTATTTTGGGGGGTGGCCCGAACCGTATCGGCCAAGGTATTGAATTTGACTATTGTTGCTGTCACGCGTGTTTTTCGTTGACCGATGTGGGTTACGAAACAATCATGATCAATTGTAACCCAGAAACGGTTTCAACGGATTACGATACCTCTGACCGTCTGTATTTTGAACCGCTGACATTCGAACATGTGATGGAAATTCTGCGGATAGAACAAGAAAACGGAACGCTACACGGTGTAATCGTTCAGTTTGGCGGACAAACACCATTGAAACTCGCCAAAGCGCTTGAGGCAGAGGGAATTCCGATCCTTGGGACGTCACCAGATGCAATTGATTTGGCAGAAGACCGCGAACGTTTCCAGGCATTGGTCAACCAGCTTGGCCTGAAACAACCAAAAAATGGGATCGCCAGCACAGACGCACAAGCGTTGGAAATCGCAACCGAAATTGGATTCCCACTGGTTATTCGCCCATCGTATGTTTTGGGCGGCCGCGCGATGGAAATCGTGCGCGATATGGATCAATTAAAGCGATACATTTCGGACGCCGTTGTGGTGTCAGGGGATAGTCCTGTTTTGTTGGATAGTTATCTATCTGGTGCTGTGGAATGTGATGTTGATGCATTGTGTGATGGGGAAAATGTGCATGTTTCAGGTATCATGCAACACATCGAGGAAGCGGGTGTGCATTCGGGAGATAGTGCATGTTCGTTGCCGCCACACAGCCTATCAAAAGAGATCACAGACGCATTGATCGAACAAACTGACGCGCTGGCAAAGGCATTGAATGTTGTTGGTCTCATGAACGTTCAGTTTGCGGTGAAAGATAACGAAATTTATCTGATCGAGGTGAACCCGCGTGCGTCGCGTACTGTTCCCTTTGTTGCAAAAGCAACCGACAGCGCCATTGCGTCCATCGCTGCGCGTTTGATGGCGGGCGAACCGCTCACCAACTTCCCAAAGCGTGAACCATATCGTGATGTTTCGTATGACGAAACGATTCCTTCAGCAGACCCAATGACATTGGCGGACCCGATGTTGCCATGGTTCAGCGTGAAGGAAGCGGTGATGCCCTTTGCGCGTTTCCCCGGTGTCGACACAATTTTGGGCCCAGAAATGCGTTCAACTGGTGAAGTCATGGGATGGGATCGTAGCTTTGGTCGTGCATTCCTAAAGGCGCAGATGGGCGCAGGGATGGATTTGCCAAAATCTGGTAAAGTCTTCTTCTCAATCAAAGACGATGACAAAACGGATGAGATGAAAGAAGCCGCAACAAACCTTGTTGAATTAGGTTTTCAGATTGTTGCAACCTCAGGAACCAGCAGATGGTTAGCTGGTGTTGGTATCCCTTGTGAAAAGGTGAATAAGGTTTACGAAGGTCGTCCAAATATTGTTGATCATTTGAAGAATGCCGAAATCAAGTTGGTCGTAAACACAACAGAAGGCACACAATCCATCAACGATAGCCGCGAGATTCGCTCGGTCGCACTATTCGATAAAATCCCTTATTTCACGACTGCCGCCGCTGCGATTGCCGCTGTGATGGCGATGCAGGCGCGGAATGAAGGCGATTTGA
>Ga0181573_10005252_pt1 | contig 10772 bp, 3 predicted proteins | sample 101ome_25_FD_148643 | JGI IMG/M metagenome (GOLD analysis project Ga0181573, IMG submission 148643) | Coastal salt marsh microbial communities from the Groves Creek Marsh, Skidaway Island, Georgia - 101409BT metaG (spades assembly) | ecosystem: Environmental > Aquatic > Marine > Intertidal zone...
CAGCACCTCCAGGTGGCCTCCCTTCGCCGCGTACGAGCACGTCATCGAGTCCCACGGGCACCCGTTCTGACGCGCCCACTTCAGCACCTCCAGGTGCCCTCCCCTCGCCGCGGAAGAGCACGTCCACTTGTCCCACGGGCACCCGTTCTGACGCGCCCACTGCAGCACCTCCAGGTGGCCTCCCCTCGCCGCGACTCTGCACGTGACTGAGTCCCACGGGCACCCGTTCTGACGCGCCCACTGCAGCACCTCCAGGTGGCCTCTCTCCGCCGCGGCCGAGCACGTCCCCTCGTCCCACGGGCACCCGTTCTCACGCGCCCACTGAAGCACTTCCAGGCGGCCTTCATACGCCGCGTGGGCGCACGTCCCCTCACTCCAGGGACACCCGTTGGCGCGTAAGCACGTCAGGCTCTCGATCTTGCCTCGCGCGGCGGCAAAGAGAGACAGAACTGTGCCGCTGAGAGCGCGCCACTCGAGGCCCTTCTCGTCGAACAGCTGCATCAGCCACACCATCGCCTCAACGTCCCCCTCAATCACCGCTTCGGCGAGCGGGATCACCTCTGCCCAACTCAATTCCTCGCGCTCCTCCTCAGTGAGCACCGCGCGCATGCTCGGCACGCGCGCGACCGCCTCGCGGCACGTCCTCCCCGCCATCGCGAAGGTGGTCTGGAACCATCCGAGGTTTCGCACCACGGCGTCGAGGATCTCGGGGGGGAGGTTGCCGAGGAAGGGCCCGAGGACGTGGCGGTCGCCGCGGAACTTAAGGCGGATGGAGCGGTCCATCGCCGACACGCGAGCCGCGACCCAGTCGGCGGCGGGCGGCGAGGGGCCGTCGGGCGGCGCGCGCGGGGCGGAGTGGCGCGCGGGCGCGTTTTCCCGCCGTGACGAGGGCGCGACTTTCTTCTCGGACGAGAGGCGGGGCCTAAAAATCGACCCCGTTATAGAGGATGCATCACTCACTATCAATATCGTATCTCGCTGATCAAAATGTGCGTTTCACGAACACTGGATGCCAGTCTAAAAATTGTCATATAAAGATTCGCTGCTCTGACCGACAAGATCCGCGCCTCCTTGACCTCGAGGGAACACTACGCGCCGCGCCGCCGCGCCGATGCCGCACGAGGAGTTCGTCCCCGACTCTCTAGGAAACTCCCCCATAGGGGTCGTCCCGAATGGGGTGAACATCAGGATCTCCTCCTCGTCCTCCTCCTCCGCCGCGCGGAACATGTCGTCAACGAGCTCAAGATCCCTAAACCCGATGCTGCGGGTTCTGCTCGCCGCGTTGCTCTTATTCGCCTCGCTTGCCTCTGTGAGTGCCTCGACATGGACTGAGGTGAAACCCACGGGATACTTTCGAGACTGGAAGGGCATCACGTCGTCTAGTGACGGCACCAAGCTCGCCGCCGTTACCTGGGGTTCTAACATCTGGACGTCGACGGACTCTGGAGAGACTTGGACATCCAGGGCAAGCACGAAAAACTGGGCGTTTATCACGTCGTCGAGTGACGGCACCAAGCTCGCTGCCACCGCCGATGATGGAAACATCTGGACGTCGACGGACTCTGGAGAGACGTGGACATCCAGGGCAAGCACGCAAAAGTGGAGGGGTATCACGTCGTCGAGTGACGGCACCAAGCTTGCTGCCGTTACCTGGGGTGGAAACATCTGGACGTCGACAGACTCGGGAGCGAATTGGAACGAGCGTAGCATCGTGGATGGCACGCAAAACTGGAGGGAAATCACGTCGTCTAGTGACGGCACCAAGCTCGCTGCCACCCCCAATGAAGGAAACATCTGGACGTCGAAGGACTCTGGAGAGACTTGGATACCCAGGGCAAGCACGCAAATGTGGTATGGCATCACGTCCTCGAGTGACGGCACCAAGCTCGCTGCCACCGCCAATGAAGGAAACATCTGGACGTCGAAGGACTCTGGAGAGACTTGGACATCCAGGGCAAGCACGCAAAAGTGGAGGGGTATCACGTCGTCGAGTGACGGCACCAAGCTCGCCGCTACTGTCTTTGGTGGATACATCTGGACGTCGACAGACTCTGGAGAGACGTGGACATCCGGGGCAAGCCTGCAAGACTGGAAGCCCATCACGTCGTCGAGTGACGGCACCAGGCTCGCCGCTGCTGTCAACTGGGCTCCCGGTGGACACATCTGGACTTATAGAATAACCGTCTGCGACGAGAACTCGCACGTATCGAACGGCGCGTGTGTGCCGTGCGGCCCGGGCGCCTCCAGAGCCCAAGGGGACCTTATTGACGGCGGGGACACGGAGTGTGCCTGCGTGAAAGATTACTACGTCTCGAACGGTGTGTGCGTTGCGTGCGACCCAGCCCTCGGTAGAGCCCCAGGGGACTTGCCATCGAACGGAGACACGGAGTGCGAGTGTAAGTGTAAGGCGCGGACGCGCGCGTGGGGTTTCACGATGGCTGACTAGTTTACGCTAAGCCCGTAACCTATAATTTGTAATTGAAAAATCAGCATATTTGCCAAAATTTCTGCCCATCGATTTCATTATTCACAGTTAGCCATCTCTTTCTGCTTAAATACGAGCACGTCTCCAAATTGCTCTTCGTAAATAAGGTGTTTGCAAAGATAATTTGGGATTTTGTAGCCATCATAATGGATACATTTATCTTACCGGCCCCGACTGGCGATCGGCGGGCCCGGAAAAGCGATCGTCGTTCCATCGACGCGCGCTTCCTCTCGCTTTTTGCCATTTCACCCGTGAGCGGGCGACGCCGGGAGGCCCGCGCGGGGTACGTCGGCACGCGTCCGGCTCGCGTTTCGCGAGGGCGAGGTGGCGCCCGGCGGCGGCGCGACTCCCGACCGATTCCCGCGTCGATTCGGGGCGCGATACGCCGGTCGGTCCGGCCCGAGGCAAAACCCTCGGTGGGGTGAGATCTGAGGCGACCGCCGACCGATCGGCGCGCCTTCTTCCGCGCGCGCGACCGCCCTCTTCCACGTGCGTCCTCTCGCGCTCGCGATGGACGCGCGCGCGCTCGGCGCGCTCGCCGGCGCGCTCGAGGACGCGATGGCCCTCGAGGACGCGCAGCAGTTCTTCAACGACCCCGTGAACGTCAAGGCTCTGCGCCTGCACGACTACCACGACGTCGTCGCGCGCCCGATGTGCCTGAGCGAGATCGCCGAGCGCGTCGCGTCGGCGCGGGAGGGTCCCCCCGCGTCCGCGCCCGAGGGTTCCGACGCGTCCGCGCCGTACCCCTCCCTCGTCGCCGCGCTGGAGGACGTCCGCCTGGTGTGGCGCAACTGTAAGCTTTACAACAAGCGTCAGCGCGCCGCCCCCGTCAGGGCCGCCGCCGACGCCGTCGCGGCGGCGTTTGAGGCGTCGCTCGAGCGGAGATTAGGCGCGCCGCTGCCCAGACTCCCGATGCCGCGCGAGGCGAGACGCTGCCCCGGTGCGTTCGAGCCGGAGATGGAGGAGATGGACGTTCCGGAGGCGTTCGGGGCGTACCTCCCGGGCGAGGACCTCCCCTTCCGCATGTTGGACGGGTTCGCCGTCGTGAGGGTGGACGACGACGACGACAACGACGACGACGATGAGGGCGAGGGCGAGGGCGAGGGCGAGTCGGCCCGCGGGTCTTCGCGAGATCCGCTCCCACTCGCGCCCGCGGAGGCGCTGGAGGATGCCGACGAGCTCTTCGCGGAGGACGAGGATGAGGAGGACGAGGACGCGGAGAAGAAGAAGCGCTCTAAGCCTCGGTTCGCGGCGTACGGATACCTCGCGGTCCCCGACGATTCGAAGACGCTCGAGCCCGCGGACGACCCGGCGGCGGACGCGACGCTGGCGAAGCTCGCGGCGTGCAAGGCGAAGGCGAGACCCAGGATCAAGGTGTGGATCCCGCAGGTCTCGGACTGGAGCATCGACTACGAGACGCCGCGGAGCGCGTGGCTGGTGACGCCGAGGGGGTGGTACCGCGCGCTCGCGCCCGCGCCGGAGTACGCGCCGACGTGGAGAGACGGCGCGCAGAAAAAGTTTGACCTCGCGACGCGCGCGCACGACGCCGTCAAGGCGGACCCGCTCGTGTCGTACGACGACGCGCTGCCGAAAATCTTGGCGCCGCCGCCCAAGCCCGGGAAGAAGCGAGGACGGCCGCGGAAGGATCGGTCGCTGGAGGAGGAACAAGCGGCGGCGGAGGCGAAGGAGGCGGGCGGAGGCCGGGGCCGCGGCCGCGGGGGGAGGGGCCGCGGCGGGGGGAGAGGCCGCGGCAGGCGCGGGAGGCGGGAGGAGGCGGCTTCCCCGGCGACGAATAAGGACGCCGCGGAGAAGATTTCGATGGAGAAGAATGAGCCGCTCGTCGAGGAGGAGGGCGAGGACCCCCCGGTCCCGTCGGAGGAACCCAACGACGCGGACGAAAACGCTTCCTCCCCTCCGACGAGGGAGAAGGAGAAGGAGACGGAGGTGTCCGCCGAGGTTCCTGCCGCGCCGATCGTGAAGGCGGAGCGCAAAGCGCCGGCGCCGAAGCGGTGGGCGGACAGCGGTCGTCGGTACGTCGAGGCGGATTTGGTGGACGCGCGCTCGTTCGTCTTGGCGCAGCTCGAGGCGGCGTGCGCGTCGGGGCAGATTGCCTCGAGCACGGGGAAGATGAGCCGCCACATGAAGGCGTTCGCGATCATCCTGGAGGAGCGCGGCGAGAAGGCGGACCGCGAGGCGCGGCGGCGGCGGGAACGCGAGACGCGGTGGGCGCGCGCGCACGCGGCGAGCGGCGGGTCGCCGTTCGCGCGGCCCGCGCCGCCCGCGACGGTGCCGAGGGATTCGGCGGACGCTCGGCCGATGGCTTCTCTTCACCGCGCGGACGCGGCGACGCACGCGGGGTACCGGGCCCTCGCGGCGCGGAAGAACAAGACGCGCGGGGAGCGGCCCGAGCCCGAGCGCGAATTCGGCGTGCCGAGCGCCATGGTGGGGGACGCGCTCGCGATTTGGGACCTGTGCGCGCGGCACGCGGCGTTCTTCCGCCTCCCGCCCTTCCCGTTCCCGAGGCTCGCCGCCGCCCTCTGCCCGGAAAAGGAAACGCGGGAGCTCGCTCAGACGCAAGGCACTCCTCAAGGCACTCCTCAAGGCACACCTCAAGGCACTCCCCCGCCGCTCGTCGGCGCGGCTTGGCTCAGGGCGCAGAGCGGCGACGCGGACCTGGCGGGCGAGTGCCTTCTCCGCGACGTGCACCTCGCGTTTCTCCGCGTCGCCGAGGCGGGCGTCACGCCGACGGGCGCCGTCGCCGCCGCGCCGCCGAAGGAGGAGGAGCCCGCGCCCCCCGCCCCGACGCGGTCCAGCGCGGAGGGCGAGGGCGGCGCTCGCGCGCTCGCGTGGCCCGAGCTCGCGCGCCACGCGGTGGAGACGGCGCCCGCGAACCGCGTCAAGGACCTCGCGTTCGGCGCGGCGAAGGCGTTGAGGACGTCCGAGTACGCCAGCCTCCCCTCGGAGTTCCGCGTCGCGTTGCTCTCGTGCCTCGCCGCGCTCGCGTCGGAGACGGCGGCGTTCGGCGTGGGCGCGAGGGAGCTCAGGGAGGAGAAGCGCGACTTCAAACACCTCGGGAGCGACGTCTCGGGCGCGAGGTACTGGCGCCTGAACCCGGGGGACCCGGGCGAGTACGGCGGGCGGGCGGCGGAGCGACCGGGCGCCGTGTGCGTCGAGACCCCGGGGGTCGAGCCGGGGGAGCTCAACGAACCCCCGCCGAAACCGAATCCCCGAGAGGACGCCGGGGGCTCTCGGCGCGCGATCGATTTCAGCGCCAAATCGGCGGAGCCCGGTACTCTCTGCTCGGAGGAGCCCGAAGGAGGCGCGGTCGTCAGGGAGGAGGGGGGCGAAGAAGCGCACGCGCGGGGGTCCTCGCGGCGGCGGTCCAAGCCGGTCAAGTACGAGGACGCGCCCTCCGGGGTCAAAACCGTCGAGGACGGGTCGGGGGTGGACTCGTCGGGGGTCAAGCTCGAGTCCTCGGACGACGGTAAAAGTCGCGCCCCGCCGGCGAAGTGGGGGTGGTACCCCCCCTCGGCGCTCCCGGCGCTGTGCGAGTGGCTCCGCGAGTCCAAAGACCCGGGCGAGGCGGCGCTGGCGGAGGCCATCCTGAAGCCGCCCGAGGCGGAAAAGAGTTCCGAGAAAGAGAAGGAGCCCGCCGACACCTCAAAGGAGGGCGACGAAAAAGGCGAAAAAGGTCAGGGCCTCGTCGCCGAGAAAGAAAAAGAAAAAGGCGCGCAGGGGCCGCCCCCCGTTTCGCAACAACTGCTCCGCGGCGGCGGCACGAGCACGGACGGGTACGTCGGGCTCGACCGCCCCCTGATGCGCGGCGTCGACGCGTCCGGGCCGAGGGCGCTCGTGGCGCTCCGCGTCGCGCTGGCGCGCGCGTGCACCCGCCTTCCGTTTTGGGAGGGCGACGCGCGAACCGTCGCTTCAAACTCGACGCGCCTCGCGTCGGTTCTGGGCGCGGCGCGAAAGGCGAGGGACGTGGGCGCGGCGAAGGTGGCGGCGCTGAACGCCGAGGCGCTGCTGAACGACGCAGGCCACCTGGACGAGCCGACGTGGAAGGCGCGGCGGCACGCGTGGCGCGCGGCGCTGAGGGACGCGGCGACGCTCCCGCAGGTGGCGCTCAGGGTCGCGGAGATGGCGGACGCCAGGCCGAAGGACAAGAGGCGCGAGAAGATGAGCAGGGACGCGTTCCTGCGCATCTGGAGGGAGATGGAGAGGAGTAAAGACAGCGAGAAGATGGCCCCGCCGTTCATGCCCCAGGTGGGCGAGCGCGTCGTCCTCGTCAAATCGGCGCTGGTCGCCGCGTACCTCGAGGCGGCGAAACACGCGGCGAAGAGCGGAGACCGAAAGGGGAAACCGCCCGCGGATGCCTCGGCGCCGTTCGCGGCGTTCGGTCTCGCCCCGCCGGCGACGCTCCGCGAGCTGGCGGCGACGACGACGTGTCGGGTGGAGTTCGCGGGGTACCGCAAGGGCGACCCCGCGAGCGCCGCGCCCGCGGAAAGGCTCCCGCAGGCGTGGTACCTGCTCGCCCCGATCGCCGACGCGCCCGCGTTCGCCGCGAAAGCGGAAGCCGACGCCGACGACGAGAAGAGGGCGGACGAGAGGGGCGACGAGAGACCTCACGCCGCCGAAGTTCGAGAGTCGGAAGAGGACCATGCCCCCCGAGAGGAAAGGCAGAAGGAGAAGGAGAAGGCGGCGGTGGCGGTTGTCCGGCACGTCTTCCCCGGCCTCGCCCCCGACTTCCTCGTCCCCGCGGAGCACGCCGAGGCGTCGCTGCGCAAGCCCTGGGCCCCGGGCGACCGCGTGCGCCGGACGTTCGAGAAGGTCTCCGGGGCGACCAAGTCGAAGGAAACCGTGAACGGCGTCGTCGTCAAGACGAACTGGTGGCGCGAGCGACCCGAGGACCTCGAGGAGGCGCTCGCGGCGCTCGACGACCCGAAACCGAACGCGTCGCGAACGAGCCGGCTCTCGCGCGCGGACCCGCGGGAGGCGGTGTTGGTGCGGTGGGACGACGGCGGCGGCGAAGGGAAATCCGGCGGGTTTTTTTCGGGGAAGCACGCGGGGTCGCCCGCGGGGTCGTCGGACGGCGGCGCGGAGTGCGTCGGGTGCCACTGGGTCTCCCCGTGGGACGTGGACGCGGACGTGTTCGCCGAGGAGGCGAGGCGGCGGGCGAGGGAGGAGGCGGCGGAGCGGCGAAGAGCGTCGGACGCGGCGCGCGCGGCGCTTCTCTCGTCTCAGAGCGCCGCGAAATCGACGCACGTCACCGACAAGGACGACACTCGGGGCGACGATCCGAACAAGTTCGCGTTCAGGACGCGGGGCGCTCGCGCGCCCGTGGACGTCCCCCCGCGCGAGAGCTTCGACGAGGCTCTGGAGTGGTTCCACGAGCACCACCCGCTCGGGCCGGGGAAGCCGCTCAAGGTGCCGCAGTTTTGCAAAGAGACGCTGGATCTGCACAAGGTGATGGTGGAGGTGCAGCTGAGGGGCGGGTTCCGCGCGGTCACCGAGGCGAAGCGGTGGAAGGACGTGTGCAGGGCGCTGGGCCGGGACCTCTCGGGGCAGACGTCCGCCTCCTTCGCCATGCGCCAAAACTACGAGCGGTGCCTCGTCGACTTCGAGGCGCACTTGGAGCTCGAGGCGGAGAAGGCGGAGAAGGCGGAAGACGACGCCCCGGCGGAGAAGAAGAGAGACGCGCCCGAAAAGGGGGAAGAGGCGAGCGAGGACGAGGGGGCGACGACGCGAGCGAAGCGGCGCAGGAGCTGACGATGACGCTCGATGAGAAGGCCGATGAGAAGGCCGATCACGGACCGGATACCTCTCTGCTTTCACTTCTTCTTCGCCCTTCACTTCTTCTTCTTCTTCTTCGCCGCCTTCGCGGCGGCCTCCTCCTCGAGGCGCACGCGCTCCTCCTCCGCCAGCCTCGCCGCCTCCGCCTCCGCGTCCTTGTACACCTGTAGCTCCGCCGCGACCTTGGCCGTCGCCTCCCGCGCCTCCGTCAGCTCCAACATCCTCTGCACCTCGTCGTCCTCCCTCCGCTTCCGCTCCAGCGCCTCCGCCGCCTCGCGCGCCGCTCGCTCCTCCTCCGCCTTCTTCTCCGCCGCCTCCGCCGCCGCCTTGGACGCCTCGCGCTTCTCGCTCGCGATATCCCGCCGGATCGCCGCGCGCGCCTGATCGCCGCCGCTCACGACGGACGCGATGAGTGCCTTCACGTCCGCGCTGGTCGCCGCCTCCGCGGGCGTGACGCGGTACTCGTTCTGGGGCTCGGCGTCGACGCCGCGGGCGAGCAGGCGCCGAATCGCCTCGGTTCGGTGGTTCGTGCACGCCATGTGCAGCGGCGTGTTATCGAGCTCGCCCTTCGCGTCCGCGGCCGCGCCGGCGCGCAGTAAAGCCTCGACGGAAGCGACATCGCCCTTATAGCACGCCCAGTGCAGAGGACGATCGCCGCGTTCGTTCACGGCGTTGGGATCGGCTCCGAGCGCCACGAGCGTCTCGACGGCGTCGCCCGCCCCCGCGGACGCGGCGACGTGCAGCGGCGTGGCGCCGCGGTCGTCGCGCGCGTCCACGTCCGCGCCGGCGTCGACGGCGGCCTCGATGGACGCCGCGTCGCCCACCTCGGCCGCCTCGAAGATGGAGAGCGCGGGGGCGGGGGGGGGGCGTCTGGGGCGTCTGGAGCGTCTTGCTCCGCCTCCCCTTCGCCCGCCTCGCCCGCGTCATCCTCCCCCGCGTCGTCCGCCTCGGGGGATGCGTCCGTCGCGTCCGCGTCCGCGTCCGCGTCCGCGTCCGCAGGCGCGCTCTCCGCCGCGGGTTTCTCGTCGGGTTCGGGCTCTGCCGCGGGGTTCGGGTCGGCTGCGAGGGAGGAGGAAGGAGGCGGGGCGTGAGCTCCGGGGCGCGCCGGGCGACGCGTCGGATGCCTAAATCGGGTGCCGGAGGGGGAGACCACCCCCGCGGCCGAAGAGGACGTCGCGGACGCGGAAACGAAGAGAGAGGGACGGGTCGAGAGCGGCGCGGGAGGGCGCACCCGCGTCGGCGGTCGTCATGTCGTTAGGATACGGCGCGGTCGCGACCCGCCTCCCGTCAGTGCGTCACGAGCACTGCCGCGACCGCGAGCTCTCTAGCTAGGGTCAATGCGGAGAAACGAATCTTCGGTCGAGTTTTGAGAGTCCCACCTCTCGGGCGGGCCGATCGGCCGCCGCGCGCCACCAACATACGAACACTCTCAAGCGCTTTCAATCACATTTTTTAATAACGAAGTCTACACGTCCTCGCCTACCTCGCGTACCTCCTTTCTACCTGTCGTTCACGCCTCCGCTCCGCGCGTCCGCCGTCGCCTCACGCGTCCCGTCCCGCGACGTGTTCGAGGAGGTAGCCCGCCTGGTGCTCGACGATGAACTCCCCCTCCTTGAAGAGCCATTCGGTGATGGGGTCCCTCTGCAGCGCGCAGATTTTGTTATGCGCGAGGGGCGCCCACCCTGGGAACTCCACGTCCACGTGGTGCCACGTCAGCGTCTTCAACCCCTCCGCGCACGTCCGCCTCCGCGCCAGCGTCCCCCCGCGCTCGACGTCCGCGTCGGCCCCCGAGGGCCCTCCCGGGACGTGGTCGCGCTCGCCGACGATCCTGGCGCCTTTTCCCTCCCGTCGCCCGTCGGCGAACGTCGCGTCCACGTCCAAGCTCGCCGTCTCGTACGCCACGAGGAAGTCGTTCTTGGCGTTCGCGTACGCGCACCGCCGCTCGAAGCTCGCGAGCGCCCTGATGAACGGAAGCGCGCCGCGTTTTCGAGTAGCCCCGTCCCGAGAACGAGTGGCCCCGTCGGCAGTCGCCCCGGCGCTTTCCGCGTCCGCCATGGCCACCAGGAGCGGCCTCCCGCCGTCGCCGTCGGCGTCCGCGAGCGCGAGCTGCCGCGTGGACGCGCCCAGGATGGACGCGCCCAGCGACGCTATCGGCGACGGGACCAATCCGAGGTACCCGAAAGGCCCCACCCCCAGGTGCGGCGTCGCCGTCGTCAGGAACGTCGCGGGAACCAACCCGGCGATTCGGCCCCCGCGACATTCGTCCTTGTCTTCGCCCGCGGGCGCTCCTCTCCCCGGCCCGGGCCCGAGGTCCTCCTCGCCCTCCTCTCCCTCGTACAAGAGCGCGGCCACGTACCGGGCGTAGATCCCGCCGAGCGAGTTTCCGACGAGCGAGATGCGCCTCAGCGTCGGGTGCGCTTCGACGACGGCGCGGATCTCCTCGGCGACGCGTTCGGCGCCCGCGGGGACGCCGTCGAAGGATCTCGTCGCCGCGTTG
>Ga0181573_10005253_pt1 | contig 10771 bp, 7 predicted proteins | sample 101ome_25_FD_148643 | JGI IMG/M metagenome (GOLD analysis project Ga0181573, IMG submission 148643) | Coastal salt marsh microbial communities from the Groves Creek Marsh, Skidaway Island, Georgia - 101409BT metaG (spades assembly) | ecosystem: Environmental > Aquatic > Marine > Intertidal zone...
CCGACCAGCACACGGAGTGGTGGAAGTCCGAGTCCGCGAGGATCGAGGAGCACCTCCAGAAACGAATCGCCGCGACGGAGGCTGCTCACGCCAAGGCGCTCGCCAACGCCGGCGCCTCCGAACGATCCTCCGGTCAAGCGGCTCTCAACCGCGCGATCGAGTCGCTCAAGATTCAGCACAAACTCGAGATGGAGTCGACGATGGCTGCCGCGACCGCCGAGCGCAAGGCACTTCAGGTGCTCTTGGAGGATGAGCGGACGGACGCGGCGAAGCAGTTGGAAATGTCCGTCAAGTCCGCCGTCGCCGAGGCTGAGGTGAAGGTGGCGAACGAGTGGCGCGAACGGGTGGAGCTGCTCGAGGCGCAACACGCCGCCACCATCAAAGCCGTCGCCGCGGATTACGAGGACAGCGTCAAGGAGGAGAGGGCGTTCAACGATCAGCACGTCGAGAACCTCCGCGTGGCGTACGAGTCCAAGATTGAGATGCTGCACGCGAACCACGCAGAGGCGCTTCAGAACGCCAAGGACGTCGCCACCGAATCCCTCATGGCGGCCAAGAAAGCCGCCGTCGCGGAACTCGCCAAGAACAACGAGGCCTCCGCGCAGGAACTCGAGGCCACGGTCGCTAAGCTCAAGGCGGAGGAGGAGGCGTTGATCGCGAAGCTCACGGCGGAGAGGGACGAGGTCGTCGCGACTGTTCGCGCGGAGCTTCGAACCGCGAGGGCGGAACGCGGCGCCCTCTACGACCACTTCACCAGCGAGAGGGCCAAGCTGGAGAGCATCGTCCGCGCCAGGCTCACCGCGGAGATCGCCGAGGCTGAGAAGAATTTCAACGCGCACTGGGAGGGCGAGACGGCTAAGCTTCAAGCCGCTCACGACGAAAAGATCGCCGAGTTGAACGCCGCGCAGGACGAGGCGCTCACGACGATGCAGACCGCGCAGGACGAGGAGATCGAGATGCTCGAGTCGCAGATCGAGAAGGACAGGAACGCGGCGGTCGAGTCTGTCCGCGCCGCGCTGCAACAGTCGTTTGACGCCAAGTCCCGCGCCGCCGCCGGCGAGAGGCGAGCTCTCAAGGCGCTGATGGACTCTGAACGCGCCAAGGCGAGAGTTCGCATGCTCGCCGCGGTGGACGACGCCGTGGCCGACGGCGTCGCCAAGCTGAACGCGGCGAAGTTGGTGTTTGCGGACGAGAAGGAGCAGTTGCAACGCAACTTTGGCAAGGAGATGGACAACGTCAAGGCGGATTTTGCCGCCAGGCTCGAAGCTGAGCTCGCCGATAAGGCTGCCGCCGTGGAGGAACTGTGGCGCGAGAAGCTGAACGAGGCTGAGAAGCAATCCGCCACGGCCATCGGGCTGGTCAAGGAGACCGCCGCGAAGAAGGCTGAGGCTCTCGAGAATGAGCTGCAAAACGCCAAGGAAGTCGCCGCCGAAACTCTCATGGCGGCAAAGGCAGCCGCCGAGAAGGACCGCGCCACCTCCGTCTCGGCCCTGAACGCCAGAATCGACGAAATAAGACGCGAGCACGACGAGGCCATCGCCTCCGCGGAGGCTGGGTACGCCCAGGCCCTCGCAGCGGCCGCAACAGCCGCGACGGCGGAGATGAACTCCAGGGACGAGGCGGCTGACGCCAAGTACGCCGAGCTCGAGGCCAAGGCGACCGAGTACCAAGCCGCGGTGGCCAAGGCCGAATCCGACCTCGCCGCCGCCTCCGAAGCAGCCGCGGAAAAGCTCGTCCAGGCTGAGGCCAAGTACAAGGAGGAATTGCGCAGGATGTCGGACGAGAAGGACGGCGCGCTGGCGGCAAGCGTGGCGTCTGCGGCGAGGGAGGCTGACGAAATTTCCGACAGGCTCATGGCCGAGCTCAACGAGACAAAAGCTGCTTACGCCCAGGAGAAGAACGCTCTGATGGTCGAGCACAGGAAAGAGCTCAAAGAGGTCATGGAGAACGCCGCGAAGGAGATGGCTGACGCCGCGGCGACGATGGAGGCTCTCGACCAGAAGAGGAAGGATGCCCTCAACGCGTCTGGATCTGAATTTGCTGACAAGCTCCTGCAGATGGAAACCGCTCTGGCGAAGACCAAAAAGGAGGCCGAGGACGCCTTGACCCGAGCGGCGGCCGCGCAGGACGTAGCTGTCGCCGACGTCAACGCTTCCATGGCTGCCAAGCTCCAGCAAAGGGAAGAAGAGCTCCTCCTCGAGATCAAGTCCCTCCGCGAGTACCACGCCGAAGAGCTCGGCTCGATCAAGGCAGCCGCCGCCATCGAGGTGGTCGAGGCGCAGAAAAAGTCCCAGGAGGAGGTCGCCTCCCTCAACCGCACGATCGAGCAGATGCAGACGAACCACGATAAGCGGATGGCGGAGGCGACGGAGGCGGCCAAGAGCGCGATTAAGGATCTTGAACAGCGGGTCCTGGCGGCGTCCAAGGATGCAGACGATAAGGTTGCCGTTGCCAAGGCGGAGTCCACTGCGGCGCTCAAGCTCGCCGCCGACGATGCCGCTAAGCAACTCGCTGAGCAGAGGGCCACTCTTCAGGCTGAGATGGACGCGATCAAGGCTGACGCCAAGGCTGAGGCCGAACGCGCGAAGGTTGCCTACCAGGACGCGCTCGAGAGCGCGAAGAAGGCTGCGGCGGAGGAGCTGAAGAAGGCTGTCGAGTCCAATCCGAGCGTCGACACCGAGGCTTTCGAGTTGGAATACGCCGCCCTCGATGAGAAGCTCAAGGCGCAGGTGCAGGCTTCGGACGAAGCGTACGAGCGGGGCAAGGCGGAGGCTGAAAAGGCGCTCGCGGAGGCCCGGTTCGAGTACGAAGGCAAGCTCCTAGCCGCCGAAGCCTCCGCCGCGACGACCCTCGAGGAGGAGAGGGCGCGGTTCGAGGCGGCCATGGCCAAACAGAAATCCGAGGCGGATGCCGCCGCGAGGGCCGCGGAGGATGCCGCCAAGGCCACGATCGAGGAGACCCGCGCGAACGCTGCCGAGGAGCTCAAGTCGATGATGGCCACCGCGGATACGTTTCGCGATAACCTCGACCGGCAGTTCAAGAACGAAGCCAAGCGCGCCCGCGTCGAGTTTGACGCCCAGATCAAGGCGTACGACCAGAAACTTCTGGATACATCCAGGGATCTCACCGCGCGTCACGAGCGGGAGACCAAGGACCTCCTCGCGGCGCACGCGTCCGAGATGGAGGCCAAGCAGGCGGCGCTCGACGCCGAGTCGCGAACCGCGGAGGAGGTTCGCGCCGAGATGGCGCGAATGCGCGAGACGCACGAGACGGAGTTTAAGGCTGCGCTCGCCCGCCACGCCGACGAACTCGAGGACACCGCGCGAAAGGCCAAGGCTGCGCTCCTGGAGGTGACCGAACGGGCCGTCGAGCAGGTCGAGGCGGCGAGAAACGACGCCGCGGCGGACCGAGCCGCGGCGGTGGAAAAACTCGAAAAACGAATCGATTCCCTCGTCGGGGAGCGCGACGACGCGGTTGCTCGCGCGCGACGGGCGGTGACCGACGACGCGCACTGGCTCGCGAACGAGCTGGAATGCATCAAAAAGGCGTACGCTCTCGCCGAGGACGTCGACCTGAGCACGGTGGACCCCGAGGATGAGGCGCAGAGGAAGCGGCTCGAGGCGGCTGGCGAGGTTGCCGCAAAGGGCCTGAACGGGATCGAGGTTCCCGTCTGGGGTTACTACGCGTTGGGCCTGGCGACCGCGCTCTTGCCCCGCATCATCGCCGGCGGCGGCATGTGATGAGCTCGAGACCGAGACGCCGTGATCCTTTCGACGCGTTCATTTTGTATGATAGGCAGAGGTCAGACCATTCTTTTCATTCTTTTGTACGAGTAAAATTTTCTTTTCAGCATTGCACCGCGCCGCGACGCCGAGCTCGCTCAACGATAGTTGGCCCTCCTCTCCCCGTGCTTATCAGGCGAAGGCGATCCCGCGGCGTGCACACCCTTGGGCGGCGACACCGAATACGCCGGCGTCACCTCAACCGTCTCCTCCGCGAGCACCGCGTGGTCGTTATCGCAGTCGACGGCTCTCACCGTCATCGTGCCCTCCGCATCCACCGACAGCGTGACGCGAATCTGCGGGCGACCCGCGGGCTGCGCCGGAATCCCCTCAATCTCGAACACCGTCAGCAGCTTGCACTCGCTCGCCTTCCGTGACCACCCCTCCACGATCTTCAGCTCCATCTCGTCCTGCCCGTTGCTCGTCGTGCTGAACATCTTCGAGACGCTGAGCGGTCGGTCCGCCCCCGGCTGGACCATCACCTCGACGAGGTCGTTGGCGACCCACAGCCCGATGGGCGGCGTGCGAATATCCGTGGCGTGCGCGGTGTACTTCGCCCTGGACTCCGATACCGTGTCAAACTTCACCGGTGAGGGCACGTACGCCTTCTTCGGGGCGGCGAGGCGCTGGTACGCGCCGGGTTCCACCACGTACGTCGCCCTGTTGGTGGTGACATCGTCGAACTTGGCGCCCGTGTTTCGGTACGGCTTGACGGGGATGTTGGGCAACGGCTGGACGTCGTGCGCGCGGTACTTGTCCCTGGACTCGGACACGGCGTCGAACTTGACGGGCGAGGGGACGTACGCCTTCCTCGGGCCCGACGAACTGCGCGCGACGAAAGGTGCGGGGCCTCGGTCAGCGATTCGGGCCGATCGAGACAAACGTAACAACCAACGAACGCGCGACCACGGGAAAATGGCCAGATTTGGAAGGAGGGCGCCCTGGGGGGTGGCATCGGGGGCGCATCGGGGGCGTCGCGGCGCGGGTTCGGGACTCACAGTGGACCCGGGCTGTGCGGCGGGAACTCATCCTTGCTCGTGGAGTTCGGGAATCGCAGGTTGGGCCCGTATGCCGACCGGATCTCCCGGTGCTTGGCCGATCCGCTCGGGGTCTTGCGCACGGACTTCAGCCTCGGCGTGCTGTCGGGGAGCTCCAGGGGCGGGGGTCGCTGGAACGCCTCGTCGGAGCGCTGGACGTCGTCAAAGGAGACGTGGAGATCGCGACCCCGAAGGGCGCTCTCCGGAGGCGCGTTGGACATCATGGCGTCCGAAACCCGCCGCGTTCCGTGCCGCCGCGTGGACAGTGTCCGTGTCGATCGCATCATCGATGCTTCTTTCGGCAGTCGCACTCCCAGCTTTGGCAGCCTGCAGCAGCTGCCAGATGCCACGTCAGAAGTGCCGAAACAGAAAGCGAAAGTCCCCAACCGCCGCCCTTCAGTCTTGACGACCCCGCGCGTGGACGTATCGACAGCCCGAACATCCGAAGATGATTGCCGCCGCCGCCACCATCGCCAGAGCCATCCGCCCCGCCAGCCTGCGCGCCTCTGGCTCCGCCCTCGCCGGCCGTGCGGTGCAACAGGCGGCTCTCATCCAGCGCCCCGCAATCAGGGCGCTCTCCGCGCAGGCATCGTCCAACCCGATCGCCGTCTTCGACACCTCGATGGGCACCTTCGAGGCCGAGATCTTCATGGACAAGATGCCCATCACCGCCAGCAACTTCGTCGATCTCGCCAACTCCGGCTTTTACGATGGCCTTCACTTCCACAGGGTCATCGACGGGTTCATGCTCCAGTTCGGCTGCCCCAACTCGTCGGATCCCCAGTCCCCCCGCGCCGGAACCGGCGGTCCCAAGGGAGGCTCTTCCTTCGAGTGCCAGGGGAAGACCATCAAGCGCGACGCCGGCGGCAACATCCCCGACGAACTCATCGATAAGACCTCGAACCTCCCGGGAACCCTCTCCATGGCCAACACCGGCCAGCCCAACAGCGGCGGCTCGCAGTTCTTCGTCAACACGGTTCACAACTCGTTCCTGGACTGGTTCGACGGCCAGACCCCGTCGCAGCACCCGGTGTTCGGCAAGGTGACCAGCGGCATGGACGTGGTGAATAAGATCGGGAAGACGAAGACCAACATGCGCGACGCCCCGGAGACCCCGGTCAAGATGAACTCCCTCAAGATCAAGTGAGACGCGGGGGCGGAGGAGCCGACGAGGCAAAGTGAGGGTGAGTGACGAGTGGAATATGAACGCGAGTTCTGTCATGTCGTTAACACCGCCGAGCGCCTCTCGTCTGTAGTCTAGCGAAATCCGCACCGATGATTCAGTCCATCACGTCGTACACGATGTCGTCCACCTCCGAGAACACGTGCGTGTTGTGGTCCACGACGTTGGTGTCGGCGAGCTCGAGGTTGTAAAAGTCCATGAACTCGACACCCGACTCGAACAGCGGCCCGGCGTGCCAGCACCCCGCGTGCATCTTCAGAAAATGCCCGGGCGGAACCCTGAACACCCTGAGCGCTCTGTCGGTGCTGTCGTGCTTGGGGTACTTCGCGACGTCCATCGTCGGTTCCCCCACCGCCATGTACCAGTCTTCATCTCCGAGCGCCCCGAGGCATTGGGTCACCTTCTCGTGGTACGTTATCCGATCGAACGAGAGGTCCTTGTCCCTGAGCCTCATGACGTAGAACCTCGGGGTACCCTGCGACAGGTCCAGCTGTGCGTCCGCCGGGCCGAACTCCACGCCGTCCTCCTCGGCTTTGCATACCTGCCCGAAGGGCGCGAACGCCTCGACGGTGAGCTCCTCAGCCTTCAGCGCGACGCGGGTCGTGGACGATCCTCCGGGGGCCTTCGCGCTGGCGACGACGCGCCCGGGGGAGCGGGCGGGGCTCCTGACGCTGTGGGACGGGCGCGACGCCATCGTGCGTGTGCTCGCACCAACCGTACACCTCGCGGTCGACATCGACATCCTCCTCCCCCTCTGCGCCGTGCGCAGTGAACGAGCGAACCGAGTGGCTTCTCCAGAATGTTCCTGCAAGTAAAAGTGTGCACGAACCAAATCTACGACGAGACCGCTGCGTATTACGATCGATACAGTTACAACGCTCCAACGTGAAAGACGCTCATTCCACCTTGGCCACCTTCCTGGGCACCTTGACCTGCGTGCTCGGGCACATCATCTCCTGCCACGACACCGGCACCATCGGCTCCCCCGTGAACGGGCTCTTCGCCTGCACCACCCCGAGTTCGTTCCGAGCCGTGGTGAGGTAATAGCTCCGCTGGTCCCCGAGGCTCAGCACCTTGGCCCTGATGACGTCGGCGGGCAGGAAAGACTCGTACATGTCCACCTTGTCAATCTCCGTCGCCCGCACGTCCTGCTGCCGGACGATCCCTTGGAACCCCGAGGCGTCGTTCACCGCCTTGCCATTCACCGCGACGATCTCGCACCACACCTGCCGAGGGTTGATGCGGAGTACCCGCGCGAACACCTCGTCCCCGACCTCGGGGAGCAGCGTGCCGCCCCCGCGCCCCGTCCCATCCCCGGTCACGACGGGCCCCTTGATCACCTCGACGAGCGGGCGCTTATCGTCGGCGTCGTCAGCCGCCGGGGTTGTCCGCGCGTGCCCCATCACCGCCGCCATGACGCTCTTGCCCCGGACGTAGGTTCCGGGGCCGGAGCGGACCTCGTCGGCGTGGCGCAGGGGCTCGCCGGGAAGAACCGGCGCGGTCATCGTCGCGGTCGCCGTGCCGTCGAGCGCGACCCGTGGGGAGCGCGCGCGCGTGTGAGCTGAAACGCGCCTTCGGTCGGCGCTGACGACAGACGCGAATTTCTCGGCGCGAGCTGAGTCTTCGTGCTGACTTGGCAGCTCGGACATATTCCTTGCCGCGGTTCCATTCGCACGCCGAGCGCACGCGATCCTTTTCGGCTTTCGACATGATCCGAGCGATGCTCTCCCTCACCCTTGTTCTCGCGGTGAGCGCGCGCGAGTCATCCCCGTTAGAATCATCGCCACTCCCGATACGGCCGCCGTGCCCCTTCACGATATCCAAACGTCTCCCGCGGATATTCAAATGTCGCGCCCTGACCTCCCCGGCCCTCCCCGTTCACTACCCAGGCCATCGCTACCGTCCATGCGGCGGCCGCGTCCACCGCTCAGGTCACCCCCGCGGTCCCCGGTCTCCGCGCCGGGGCCAAGCCCGACGATCCGTCCTGCCCCGACGCCGGAGCCGAGTCCCACGTCGGCTGCGACGATCCCATCCGCGGAGGGCACCCGTTCGACCTCTGGGAGCTCGCCAGGAGCTGGACCCCGGGCTTCTGCGGGTCCTCCCCGAGGATGTGCGGTAAGCAGGAGTGCGACGTGAGCGCCATGGTCCCGGCCCTCACCCTCCACGGCATGTGGCCCTCGTACGCCACCCCCGTGGACGGCGACGCCGCGGCTGAAGACGAAGTCGACGTCGCCGCCCCGAGAAGATCCCTCCGAGAGGAGGCGTCGGTCGGGACGTCCGGCGGCAAGTGCTTCTGGCCCCAGACGTGCACCAAGCCCGGCTGGTTCCCCAAATCGTCCCCGTGGACCTACGACCCATCCTTGCTTCCCAGAGGACCCGAGTACGAAGCCCTCGCGCCGGCGTGGTATTCCGACGGGTTGGGTTCGCACGAGTGGCCCAAGCACGGAACCTGCGCGGCGTGGGCGGACGGCACCGGGACGACGAAAGGGCTCGACCAGAAGGGGTACTACGACGCCATGTTCGCGTTGGCAAAGGCGGAGGGCACGCCGAACGCGCTGGTGGACGCGATGGGCGGGAGTTTGCCGCTGAAGGAGCTGCAGGATTTGTTCGGCGGCGCCAAGCGCGTGGCGCTGGGGTGCACTCCTCGGTGCGAGCTCGTGCAGGTTCTCACGTGCTACGCGCAAGGGGAGGGGACGGACGCGAGCCCGGCAGGACCGGGCGAGCGCGCGGACTGCCCGTGCACGGGCGTGAGGGACAGCCACTACGATAACAGCTGCGCCGAGGCCCACGCGTGCGCCGAGGTTAAAATTTTATCCCCCGAGCAGACCGGCTGCGGCGGCGGCGGCCCCAAGCCCGGCCCGGGACCGGCGCATAAGTGCACGGGCGACGTGCAGTGCTGTCCGGGAGTCAAGGGTCCCGCCTGTTCCACCGATTCGGACTGCGGTGGCCAGGCTGGGTGCGACCATTGCGCGCACAGCGGCTACTGCACCGATCAGCCGCGTCCCAACCGAGATTGAGAGAGAAGGTTGAAGCATTCTTTGCAAACCCGACGGGGTGGTATTCAAGCGGGAAAGCTAACTCACGATGGCATGGCATCTCAGTCTTCGTGCTTGCGTCGTCTGCGCCTCCTCTTCTTCTCCCCGCCCCCGTCGTCCTCCCCGCCGCCGGCATCCTCCCCGCCGCCGGCATCCTCCCCGCCGCCGGCATCCTCGTCAACCCCGCCGGTTTCTTCCTCGTCGCCGTGTCTCGGTGGTTCAGCCCCGCGCCGCTCCTTCTTCCCGAACCCACCCTTGCCCCCGCCGGGCCTGAACCTCCTCTCCAGGTCCCCGACGCTCTTCGCCGACCCCACCGCCTGCTTCATCGCCGCCGCGAGCTCCGCCCTGATCTCGTCCGTCACGGGCCATCGCCTCGCGCCCGCGCTCGTCTGCAAGAAAAAAACCCCGGTGTCGTAGCTGCTGACCCTGTGCCTCTCCCTCGGGGGCCTGCAGTGCTGAGCCCCGTCGCAGAACCCGTGATCGGACGCCGGCACCACGAGCGTCTCCCCGCGTTTGAACCGGGACTCGTCCAGCGCCCTCCACATGGGCACGTCGCGCCACGCGGGCACGACGACGACGAAGGAGAGCCGACCGCCGGATTCCTCCGCTTTGACCAAGAGCGACTCGGCGCGCTCCGCGGCGGCCATTAAACCTCCGGCACGAACGGCGGGTTCATCTCGAACGACCCTCGCGTGGGTGCAAACTGAAAGAACGACCCGAGGGATCCGAACGGGCCGTCCACGTCGGGAAACGCGGAGCAGAAGCGGCCGTAGCGGCAGTTCAGCGGCGACGCGAAAGCCTCGCACCCAACCCCGAGCCTCTTCTTCAGCACGTCGAACGCGGTCTCGTTCAGCGCAGCCTGGTAGCCGGCGCCGCCCAGGGCGTCGTACCTCGCGAGGAGGGAGAAGGTGGCGGCGATGAACGCCCCGTGCTCGGGGGTACCCTCGGGGGGAAGCGGCGCGCCCCCCAGGGAGTGTCGGCAGTACAGCGCTCTCAGCTTCCCCATGTGCGCCTTGGAGACGGACATGTACGGCTTCTCCCCGTTCACCTTGAGCGCCAGGAGGGGCCCGGCGTCCTCCGCGGTGACCGCGTCCTTCTTCCCGGTCCCCTCCTCCCCGTCGTCGTCGTCCCCTTGAGGTTCCGTCAGCTTCCCGGCGATGGCCCCGGCTTGACCGGCGAGCTCGTCAGCCGCCGCCGCCGCCCCCGCGTCTTCCGCCCCGGCGCGGCGGAGATCCTGGGCGAGTCCTCCTCCCGCATCGACCGCCGGGAACATCGGCGTCGGGACGGCGTCGTCGCCGTCCTCGAGCATGGCGCGCGCGAGCCATCGCTCGAAGACCAGGAGCGGCGGCTTCACCTGCAACTGCCCGCACTTGAGCGCGAGCTGATGTCGCAGGCGCTTGACGAGCTTGTATCGGCGGAGCTCGAGCACGGCGGTTCTGACCGCGTCGTCGAGGGACGGAGCGCGCGCGCCTTCTCTCCCCTTCACGTGGTATTCGCGCGCGCGCTTCTTGTTGATGCCCTTCTCGAGGCCCCCCTTGGAGGGAGCCCCTCCACCGCCGCCGCCGCCATCGGCATCCTCGAAGAACCACTTAACGGTGGGGTCCCAGAGTCCCCCGAAATCGCTCGGTCCGGCGCCCCCGCCGCGGCCCCGGCCTCGACCTCCACCCTCCCGGCCTCCGCGTCCCCGTCCGCCGAATCTTCCGCCCCCTCCACCTCCTTACTGGTGATGCGCCA
>Ga0181573_10005255_pt1 | contig 10771 bp, 7 predicted proteins | sample 101ome_25_FD_148643 | JGI IMG/M metagenome (GOLD analysis project Ga0181573, IMG submission 148643) | Coastal salt marsh microbial communities from the Groves Creek Marsh, Skidaway Island, Georgia - 101409BT metaG (spades assembly) | ecosystem: Environmental > Aquatic > Marine > Intertidal zone...
TCCTGTTTCTGGTCGCCCTACGCGTTGACGACTTCCGCGACGACATTGTTGCGCTGGGCGCCGAGGCCTTCAACCTCGGTTTCGACCACGTCGCCGGGCTTGAGATAGGTTCCCGCACCGTGCCCGACGCCTTCCGGCGTGCCGGTGGAAATGATGTCACCGGGCGCCAGGGTGATCAGGGTCGAGCAATGGGCGATCTGCTCCTCGACGGAGAACACCATGTCGCCTGCGCGGCCGTCCTGCTTGGTCTCGCCGCTGACCTTCAGGGTCAGGCGCAGGTCGCGATAGTCGGGCACGAAGGCGCGCGGTACGAAATACGGCCCCATCGGCGCGAAGGTGTCGTGGCTCTTGCCACCGAACCAGTCCGTCCGGAGCGTCGGCCAGTCCTCGCGCATGTTCCAGTCCCGGGCAGAAACATCGTTGGTGGTCATGTAGCCCGCGACGTGATCCATCGCGTTTTCCTCGGGGATGCGTTTTCCGGGGCGGCCGATCGCCAGCGCGAGTTCGACCTCCCAGTCCACCTTGGTCGTATCGGGCGGGATGACGATGTCGTCATAGGCACCCGACAGCGCACTCGCCGCCTTGAGGAAGGAATAGGGCCGCACGCGGCCCTTGTCCCGGTCGAGCATGTTCTCACGCTCTTCGTCGGTCTTCGCTGTTCCCGCCGCGACCATCTCGCGGATGTGGCCACCGTAGTTGGCGGCCGCATACATCATTTTTCCAGTATCGAGGATCGGTGGCAGAAACCGGATCGAACCCTCGTCGATGATCAGTTCCGGCGGCGCGTTACCACCGGCCGCGAACTCCGCCATGGCGCACAGCGCTTCGAAGTTCGGCTCCCAGTCGTCGAGCAGCTGCCGGATGCTGTTGGCGCCGACGATCGCGCCGCCCCGCCGGCCCTGGCGCCAGGCCCTGTAGAGCCCGTCCAGCGCCCAGCCCTGGTCTCCGACGACCAGCAGCACGAAAGGCAGGCCTTGCGTTTGCACGGTCGCGAGCTTGAAGGAAGTGTCGGTCATGTCCGTTCGCCCCCGCGCCCGCCTACCAGTTGAAGTCCGTGTCCTGGCGCAACAGTCCGCCGTAAAGGTCCAGACAACGATGCACCCAGGCATGGACCGGGTCCGCGCCATCCAGCAGTACGAACGGACTTACTTTCCGCGTCCAGATGAAGGGCGCCATGGCGAGATAATCGGCATAGAGCGGCGACTCTCCGCCCAGAAAGGGCTGATCGGCAACCACCCTGCGCAGCGGTTCGAGCCGCGCGTGCAACTCCGGCAGCCGCTCCTCACGCCCCGCCTGCACCTGATCGATCGGCCGCCCCAGACGCTTTGCCCGACTCTCCCAGAAATATGGCTGGTCGTCCGGATCGAGGCACTCGTATATGTCGTGCACGACCATCGTCATGACCAAAGGCTGGATGCGCGTCACATTCCAGTGGCCGACGAAACGCGCATATTCGACCCCGGCCGCCCCCCCGAACAGCGAGGGAGCTTCCGGATAGGTCGCCTCGAGATAGTTGGCGATTTCCCAGCTGTCGCCGAGACGCGTGTCGCCATCCTCAATCACCGGGATTGTCGAGAACGAGCCGTCGGCTATCGAGGATATATCGACAAACCGGGTCGGAACCGTTTCGCAGGCCAGCCCCTTGTGGGCGAGCGCATAGCGGGTCTTGCAGCAGTTCGAGCTGAACCGCCGGTCGTCGCGGCCCACCAGGTCGTAGAGCCGGATCGTCACCGGGCCCTCGCTCAGCTCACCGCGAGTGGCGCCAGCGCGTTGAGATCGCTGGTTACGTCCAGGATCACGGGCCGTGTCTTGGCCGCCTCGAAGGCCTGCTGGATCGCGCCGGCGACCTCGCCCGGCTTCTCGACGCGGATGCCCACGGCGCCCATTTCCTCGGCGATCCGCGCAAAGTTCACGTCGGTGAACTGCCACAGCCGCAGCGCTTCCTCGGTCTGCTCGCCGCCATAGACGCGGTCGAAGCCGCGCTTGGACTGGTTGCCTGACGCATTGTTGTTGACGAGGGTCACCGTGTTGATGCCCCAGCGCGCCGCCGTCTCCACATCGCCGATGTGGTACCAGAAGCCCGCATCGCCGGTGAAACAGAAGACCGGGCGATCCGGCACGCCGCACTTCGCACCCAGCGCCGCGGAGAAGGCCCAGCCCAGATGCCCCGCCGAGCGCATGTAGCTCTGCTCCGGGGACGTCAGGTCGAACATGCCGCCCATCCACATACCCGTGTGACCCGTGTCGGCGACGACGATGGCGTCATCGGGAAGGTGCTGGGACAGCTCGTGGCAGATCCGCTCGGGACGCATCGGCGCCTCGTCGGAAGTAAGCAGGTCATTGTACTTGTCGCGCCACTGCTGGTCCGCTTCCGCCGCCCGCGCTGCCCAGGCTGTCCGGCGGCCGGCAGACTCGGCGTTGGTCATGGCCAGCATCCGGGTCAGCGCGACCTTGGCATCGGCCTGCACACCCGCGACAACCGGATAGTTGCGGCCGATCTCGGCGGGCTCGATGTCGATATGCACGACCTTCGTGCCAATCTTCGGCACCGCCCAGAAATGGGTAACCATGCCGCCGGTCGACGACCCGATATAGATCACCAGGTCGGCCTCGTTGACGATGATGTTGGCGCTCTCGCGCGAATAGGTGCCGACCACGCCGACCGATAGCGGGTGGTTGGCCGGGATCGTGTCCTTGCCGTTGAGCGAGGTCGCGACGGGAATATTCAGCCGCTCGGCCAGCGCCACCACGTCGGCCTGGGCGCCCGATGCGCGGACGCCGCCACCGGCGACGATCACAGGACGTTCGGCCGCCTCGATCGCGGCCATGGCGGCGCGCAGCGAGTCTTCCGACGGCTCGGGACGATAGGCCGGGGTCTGCGCGAACGCCTCCTCGACCAGGGCCTCCATGTCTGCCTCCTCGGCGTCGATCTGACCCTCGTTGCCGCGGAACTGCAGATGCACCGGCCCGGGTGTGCCGGTCGTCGCCTCTCGGAACGCCTGGCGGACCATGTCAGGGAACCGGTGGACCTCATCGACGGTGGCGTTGAACTTGGTCACGGGCTCGAAGGCCGGAACGTCGTCCACTTCCTGGTAGACGCCGCGGAACTTGGTGTTCGGATCGCGGCCGCCGGTCATGGCGATCACCGGCGCCTTGGCGAGCCAGGCATCGCGCAATCCCGCCGCCAGGTTCAGCGCGCCGATCACCTGGGCCATGCAGACGCCGGGCTTGCCGGTCGCGCGGGCATAGCCGTCGGCCATGTAGGCGGCCGTCGCCTCGGAGTGAACGTGCAGGCGCTTGATATCAGTACGTTTCTCGAGTTCCACCATGGTGGTCCGCAGGACCGCCGGGACGTGGAAGATATGGGTAACGCCGTAGCCCTTGAGCATATCGGCCATCACCTGCGCGCCGGTCATTTTTGCCATGTCATCGTTCCCCTGAAAGATTTTATCCGGACCGTATCGACGGGCCGTTTATGCGGTTCTCGCGTGCAGTCAGTAATAACCCTTAGACCGTCGCCGAACAACGCACGTTGACTCAATCCAGCTCTGCGCGGACGGCCTTCGCCCCAGCGACCATCGCCCGCAATTTTCCGATCGCGGCTTCCCGCGAAAGATACTTCATGCCGCAGTCGGGCGCGACGACCAGGCGCTCGGCCGGAACATGCGCCAATGCCGCGCGAATCCTGTTGGCGACTTCCTCAACGCTCTCGACTTCCTCGGTTTCCATGCTGATCACACCCACGAGAATCGCCTTCGACGGCAGGGCCTCGAGGATCGCCGTATCGAGGCGCGGCTGCGCCGCCTCGATCGAAATCTGGTCCGCCGCGATCGCCTCGAGTTCGGGCAGAAAAGAGTAACCGCTCGGCTTGTCCTTCACGACATTCGCGTAGCCGAAACACAGATGCACCGCCGTCGTACCCGAGACGCCGTCCAGCGCGCGGTTGATCGCCCGCACTGCAAACGCTCTCGCCTGCTCCGGGCGCGCCTGCATCCAGGGCTCATCAAGCTGGACGATATCGGCACCGGCTGCGAACAGGTCGTGCACCTCCTCGTTCACCGCCGCGGCGTAGTCCATCGCGGCGTCCTCGATCGAGCTGTAATGCTCGTTGTGCGCCTGCATGGACATCGTGAACGGGCCGGGCACGGTCATCTTCACGATTCGGTCGGTGTTGGCGCGCAGGAACTCCGTATCGCGAACCTGCACCGGGCGGATGCGCCGGATCGGACCGACGATGCGCGGCACATAGGCTGTCCCGTTGGTCCGGTTCGGAATCGGCGCAGGATCGCTGATATCGACGCCGGAAAGCGCTGTCGCGAACCGGTTGGAGTAACTCTCGCGCCGGATTTCACCGTCGGTGACGATGTCGAGGCCCGCATCCTCCATGTCACGTAACGCTTCCAGCGTCGCCCTGTCCTGCGCCGCCACCAGCGCATCGCCCTCCAGGCGCCAGATATCGCTGGCGCGGACGCGGGGCGGCCCCTTGGCCAGCAGCCGCGCGCGGTCGATCAGCCAGTCCGGCTGGGGATAGCTTCCGACAACCGAGGTGATCAGCGGTGCGGGCTTAATGACCGATCATGCCCCGGCGGCCAGGGCCTTACGTTCACGCCACAGAAGCGCGGTCATCACCACCATCACGACCAACCCAACCGCGTACAGCTCGTGCAGCAGGAGCTCGGGATCGAAGCCGAAGATCTCGCCGACGATCGCGCCGGTCGGCAACAGCAGACAGGCCGAGGCGATGAAGGCCAACGGCCGTATCAGGCCTCCCCTGCCGAACCGCTCCAGGAAGATCGCCCACGCAACCACGCCCAGGATGCAGGCGACGGTCGTAAACACGATGTTGATGAGCGGGCCATCCAGCAGCAGCGGTGTGTAGACGAACAGGAACGGCATGATCAGGATCGTGGAGGCCATCTTGAAGGCCTGGTTGCCTGTCGAGACGGGGTCCGATTGGGATATCGAACTCGCCGCGAAGGCTGCGAGCGCCACAGGCGGTGTCACGGCACTGACCACGGCCACCCAGTAGCTGATCATGTGCGCAGCGAGGCTGGGCACACCGAGCTCGACCAGCGCGCCGACGGCGAAGATCGCCAGCAACACGTAGCTCGCGACGATGGGCAGGCCCATGCCGACGATGTAGCCGGCGACGATGACGAGGATGATCGTGATCGGCAGGACGCCGCCGCTCGCCTCGACCAGGAGCGAGGCCACGCGGCCCGGCAGGTCGGACTTGGTCGCGGCCGACAGCAGGATGCCGAGGACACCGGCGATACAGCTGACCACCAGGGTGTTGCGCGCGCCCGCTTCCAGCGAAACCCAGATCACGCGAACCATCTCGACGAACACGTCGCGAAGGCTGCGCATCGGCTTCTCGTCCACCTGAACGCCGATCATGTTGTCTGCGTTGGCGGCGCGCTCCTTTTCCCTTTCCTCGGCCAGCGCTTCGTCACGGCCATAGATCAGGAGCTCACCGAGCTTGAGGACCAGGAAGGTGAAGACGACCCAGTAGCCTGCGTCACCGAAACCGATTCCGACATAGTCCTCGACGAACCACAGGAACGGCGGCCCGATCTGGGCACCGAAGAAATAGACAAAGACGCCGACGGCGATCGAGATCGGCAGATAGAGCTTCCAGGACTTGTGGGATACGCGCGTCGGCATGGAATCGAACAGATCGATCAGCTTCAGCATCAGGATCAGCACGATGGTTTTCGCCGCGGCGAGGAAGGGTGAATCGCCCGCGACCAGGAAAAACACCATCGCCGGGATCGGCAGCAGCAGATGCAGCTTGGGGATGATGTCCATCCAGGACGGCAGCTCGCTTTCCGGCACCCCGTGGAGCTGGTCCTTCACCGCGCGGAAGTAAACGATCAGGCCGACGGACAGGTAGTAGATGATCGCCGGGATGACGGCGATCTTGACGATGTCGAAGTAGCTGGTCTCGGTCAGCTCGGCGAGCAGGAAGGCGCCGGCGCCCATGATCGGCGGCATGTAGGCGCCGCCCGTGGACGCTGCCGCCTCAACGCCGCCCGCGAAGGCGGGTCGATACCCGACCCGCTTCATCAGCGGAATGGTCAGCGTGCCGGTGGTCATGACGTTGGCCACACCCGAGCCGGAGATCATGCCGAACAGGCCCGAGCTGATGACGGCCGCGAGCCCGGGGCCGCCTGTCTTGGCGCCAGTGAGCCGATAGGCCGTATTGATGATGACAGCACCCAGGCCGGTCTTCTCGAGGAACGCGCCGAGGATCACGAAGATCACGATAAACGTCGCGAACACGTTCGTGATCAGGCCGAACATGCCTTCGGTCGAGGCGATCAGGAAGTCCATCACCTCGTCGGCGGGATAGCCCGGGTGATTCAGCACACCCGGCAGCGCCTGGGCGATACCGTCGAAGGAATAGATGAAGAACAGGAACCCGAGCAGCGGGATCAGCGGCCCGACGATCCGGCGCGCGATCTCGAAGCTGACCGCAATCATCATGATGGCATATATGAAGAGGAACGCAGGGATCGGACGACCCGTGGCGATCCGAAGCTCCTGGACGTTCTCCACGTACCAGATGACACCCAGAATCATGCAGATCAGGAACAGGATGTCGGAAATCGAGAAACCGTCGCTCTGTTTCGTTTTCCAGCCTTCGAACAGGTAGAGCAGGAATCCGAGGCCCGCGCCGATCCAGCCGACCATGAGTACCGTGTCGTCGAAGTAGCGGATCCACTGCTTCGGATGATCGCCGATCTGATAGTGGATCCAGATTGCGATCGCCGCCCCGAGCATCATCAGGTTGACCGCCGCGAACAGTTCATCGAGCCAGACGGCGTTCTCGCGGAACGAGCGCTGCCGGTTCTTGAAGGCGAGCAGCGACATGACCGAGACACCGAGCACGAAGGTGCCGCGGAACACTTCCTCGACCGGCGGGCCGAAGAAGGAAATGTGAATGAAGAAATAGGCGTAGGCGACAGCCACGACCGAGAAGAAGGTGCGCACGATTCGCGAGAGGCCGCGCGGGGGCGTCATCTCGTCGGCGATGATGCCGATCTTGGTCAGAACAGACAGTGTGCTCATGGGCTTGGCCTACATTTCAAAAAGCAACGCGCCTGGCGGGCGCAGGGGCAGATAGGGACAAGGCGCGAAGAAGCAGAACCTCTTCGCGCCTTGCCACTTACGACAAAAATGTCGCTGGAGTCAGGCTCCGCTTAGAACGCCTTGACGGTCTTGTCCGCGACGTCGAAGCCACGGCCCTTCCAGTACGCGGCAGCCGCCGGGTGCACCGGAATACCGAGCGATTCGAGGTTCGTGAAGTCGCCGTTCAGCGTCTTCCAGTAACCCGCGACCGCGACCAGCTTCTTGAGGTTCTCCGGATCAGCCGCCGTTTCCAGCATCGCCGAGATCGCCTCGTCCGACATCGTCTTGTAGGCGAGCCAGTAGACGTCATAGGCGATCGACTTCGCCGGCGCGTCCATGCCCTTCACGTCCGGCTGAACCGGGATCGTGACGGCCGCGTAGAACGGGTTCGTCTTGATGACGTTGGCCTGCTCTTCATCCGAAAGGCTGATGTAGCGGACCGGCTTGGTGATCGACAGCTGGGTCAGCGCCGGGATCGTGAACGGCGCACCGGCCGAGCAGTACACGTCGATCTGACGGTCGCCGAGCGCACGGGCCGAATCCGAGAAGCCGAGGTTACGGACATCGATATCGTCGATGATGCCGGCACCGATCATGATGTTGCGGCAGTTGACGTTCGAGCCCGAACCCTTGTTCAGCAGGTTCACCTTCTTGCCCTTCATGTCCGAGTAGGACTTGATCGGGCTGTCGGCGAGCACGGCGACGATCTGGGTCTGCTTGCGGACGTTCGCGATGATGCGGAAGTCCTGCAGCTTGCCATCGTCCTTGAACAGGCCGACGCCGTTCCAGGCCTGGTAGACCTGACCGACATGGCCCCAGGCCGTGTCGAACTTGCCGTAGCCGACGCGGCGGACGTTATCCACCGAGCCGTTGGACGGCGAGTAGTTGAACTTGAACTTGTCGCCGACTTCCTCGTTCAGCAGCTGGGCACCAGCGCTGACCGAAGGATGCCAGCCGCCACCGGCGGGGCCGCCGCCGATGCGATAGGATTCCTGCGCCTGCGCCGCAGACGTAAGTGCAACCACGCTCGCGGCCGCAATAAGGGTCGTTACGAATTTCATGGGGTTCCTCCCGTTGAAAGAACTCGTTTGAGTTCAAATACACACGGACCGATTACCGGCACCCTCACGGTACCGGCTCCGTTTCTTCGTGCCCGAACGATGGCAGCGCCGGCGTCACAGATCAAGCGAATTTGTCGGTACAAATCATCCACATGCAGTCCCTGCGTGTCCGCCATTCCGAGGCCCGGTTGCGGGTTCGAGGAATTCGCGGATAATCTCCCCGGCATCGAAACACCACCAAAAAGATGAACCGGGAACGTGAACATGGTCGAAGTCATCCGCGAGCCGATCGATACCCCAGACGCATGGGTGGGCCCCGACATCCAGGGCGACCCCCGCTGGCTGCACATGCTGAGCGATGCCGAGGTGGCCGAGATTGACGCCGCACTGCAGGCAGTGAAGGCGGCCGGCACCGAGATTCCGTTCGCGGCCGAGGATTTCCCGCTGCCGACGTTCCGCGCGCGCCTCAACGAGCTGATGGACCGTGTCTCGAACGGCCTCGGCGTGATCCTGATCCGCGGGGTGCCGCGCGACCGCTACACCGACGAGGAATGCGGGCTGATCTACTGGGGCATCAGCGCCCATATCGGTGCACCGGTTTCCCAGAACGCCCGCGGCCACCTGCTCGGCCACGTCACCGACGAAGGCAAGACGCTGGACGACCCGAACGCCCGCGGCTACCAGACCAAGAACCGGCTGGACTTCCATTGCGACCAGCTGCCGGTCGATGTGCTCGGCCTGTTCTGCCTGCGCGGCGCGAAGTCAGGCGGCACGAGCTATCTGGTCAGCGCGCCGGCCGTGCACAACGTCATGCTCGCGGAACGCCCGGACCTGCTCGACGTGATGTACGCACCCTTTCATGTGGACTGGCGCGGCGATCATCCGGATGGCGCCCAGCCCTGGTACGACATCCCGATGCTCACGGCCCACGACGGCCGCCTCGCCGCGCGGATCACCAACCGCTCCTTCATGGAGTCGGTCTCGCGTTACAGCGACGACCTGGCGCTGAGCGATGCCCAGTGCGAGGCGCTCGACGTGTTCCAGGAAATCTCCAACCGCGAGGAGCTGCGGCTGATGATGGATTTCCAGCCCGGCGACATGCAGTTCATCAACAACCACACGGTGCTGCACGCCCGCCAGGCGTATGAGGATTACGACGATCCTGCGCTCAAACGGCACCTGCTACGGGTCTGGGTCGCCCTGCCCGACGGCAAGCGCCGCCCGCTCGCCCCCGTACTCGAAGAGCGCTACCGCTTCGTGGAAACCGGCGGTATTCCGAAGCAGGCCGCGGCGGCCTGACGGCGCCCGCTAGGCGTCGTAGCCGCTGAGATTGTAGCCCGGCGGCTGGGTCCGCTCGACAAAGGCCGCGGCGCGCACAACCGACGCCTCGTCCAGATAGCGCCCGACCACCTGCAGCCCGACGGGCATCCCGTCCGACGCGATGCCGGCACAGACGGACGCGGCCGGCTGTCCCGTCAGGTTGAACGGATAGGTGTAGTAAACCCAGGAGACGAGGTTGCGATCCTCGTGGCCCGGCGGGACGTTCACCTCGACATCGACGGAGCTGACCGGCAGCACCGGCGAGATCAGCGCGTCATACTTCTCGAAGAAGGACGCCATGCGCTCGCGCAGGACATAGCGCTCGAACACCTTGGTGTAATAGTCGCGCATCTCCTGGCCGAGAGCCGGCTCGAGGATATCGGCGACGGCCGGGTCGAGCATGTCGCGCTGGTTCTCGAGCACCGCGCGCAGCTTGATGCCGACGCCGGCATAGAATTCCGCCGACCAGAGGTCGCCCGGGTCTTCCTCGAAGACATCGTCGACCTGATCCACATGGGCACCCGCATCCTCGAACTTGCGGACCGCCGCGCCGACGATCTCGACGATCTCCGGGTCGGGCTTGGCATAGCCGAGGGTCGGGCTCCAGGCGATCCGCATGCCCGCGACCGACTGGTCGCAGGCCGCCACCACGTCGGGCACATCGCCGGCGATCCCGAACGGATCGCGCGCGTCATATCCGGCGATCGCCGAGAACAGCAGCGCCGCATCGCGCATGTTCCGCGCCATGGGCCCCACATGGGCGAGCGTCGGCGTCGCCGTCGTCGGCCAGACCGGCACCCGGGCGAAGCTACCCTTGATCCCGGCGAGCCCGGTCAGCGAGCAGGGGATGCGGATCGAGCCGCCGCCGTCGGTGCCGAGACCGAACGGCGTGACCCCGGCAGCGATCGACGCGCCGGCCCCGGCGCTCGACCCGCCCGGGGTCTTGTCCCGGTTCCACGGGTTTCGGGTGACCCCCGTTAGCGGCGAATCCCCGACGGGCTTGCAGCCGAACTCGCTGGTCGTGGTCTTGCCGATGACGATGGCACCGGCCGCGCGGGCACGCTCGACCGCGGGCGCGTCGTCGGGCGCGATATTCTCCGCCATGACCTTCGAGCCAAACGCGAACGGCGCATCGCCCACCGAGATCAGATCCTTCACCGACATCGGCAGGCCGTGCAACGCCCCCAGCGCGCCGCCGGACATGACGGCGTCCTCGGCCGCCTCGGCGGCGGCCATGGCCTGGTCGGGGAACATCACGA
>Ga0181573_10005257_pt1 | contig 10770 bp, 5 predicted proteins | sample 101ome_25_FD_148643 | JGI IMG/M metagenome (GOLD analysis project Ga0181573, IMG submission 148643) | Coastal salt marsh microbial communities from the Groves Creek Marsh, Skidaway Island, Georgia - 101409BT metaG (spades assembly) | ecosystem: Environmental > Aquatic > Marine > Intertidal zone...
GGGGGGGGGAAGGGGGGGGGGGACGGGGACGGGGACGACGGTGGAGTACGTCGCGGGGACCAGGAGGTACGGCAGCTTTGGCGCCAAACCCGGCGGCATCGCGGAGCTACGATCGAGGTACGCGTCGAGGGTGCTCGGCGCAAACGACGCCCTCGCGCAAAGCCGCCGCTCTACGCGACGGCCTCACTCACTCGCCGCGGACGTCTTCGTCGACGAGGACGACGCCGCGGCGAGGGGATGCGCGGGAGTCGGCGATCGCGCGTCCTTCGCGCGTCTCGCGTCCTTCGCCGACCCGGCGTCGATGCTGGGGGCGGCGAAACCGGCAACTCGGAGGCCCCTCGCCGCCCCGGCGCTCGCGCCGCCGCCGCCCTCGATGGCGCTCAACGGGAGGGCGATCGGGGTTCCCGCGGCGACGCGGCCGGGCCGAGGCGGCGGCGGGCTTTGGGGCGGGTTCGGGTCCGCGGCGGCGCCTCGGAGCCTGGCGGCGGGAGGAGGAGGAAGAGGAGGAGGAGCGCGGGCGAGCGCCGGGCCGATGCCGCAACTGGTGTCAATGCCGGATCGATTCGGGGCGGGACTGCGCGGCGGCTTCGAGGAGCGGGGAAGGCGCGTCGCGGTGGGCGGGGGTGTTGGAGCGGGTTGGAGGTAGAGGAGTCGCGGGGGAGGCGCCGAAACCTGTCGCGCAGCCCTCGAGAGACTCGCGTGTAACGAACCAATCGACCCGCCGAGACAGTCCCCGCTGGGTGCCTTCTTTATTTTTTCGTCTCGCTGGCTCCGGCTAGTCGACTGCACAAAGGTGACATTTTCAAAACTGGTGTCTCAGCAGAGAGAAGGGGCGCGAGGCCTGCGCCGAGGGAGAGGATGTCCGGCCCGGTGTGAGCGCGCGGCGATGGATCGAACGCCCGGGGGGTCGCGAACGCCCGGGGGCCAGCCCCCGTCGAACGACGCAACCCCGAACAACAAGTTCAAGGAGTTCTTCAGGAACGCCGACGAGAGGCTTCGCGACACGGGACGGATGGTCGGGACGCGGCTCGGCGAGGGCATGGAACGGATACGGCTGAGGCAGGGCAGCCCCGGAGAGAGCACCCCGTCTCCAACGGGGCGAGGCAGGCGGAAACCGAGGGCCTCGCCCGGCGCCTGGTCCAGGTTCGGGCGCAAAGACGCGCGGGTTGGCGAGCAGGATCTGGCAGCTCGACACGAGGGCGCCAGCAGGGACCGCACTGAGCTCTTCGCCCAGATGCGCACCACCGCGAAGTACGTCCGCGAGATGGAGGCAAAGGAGCAGGCCGAGAACGAGCTGAGGTCGCGGCTGGAGCGAGAGGGATGGTCCAACGGCTATGACGCGAACGACGACGATGACGACGACCGGTTGACCCCGGGCAAGAGAATCAGAAATCTCTTCACCCGGCGATGGCGACAGAGCGAGAAGGAGGAGGACACGAGCGACAAGGACGAGCTCGAGGAGGTATCCCCGCACTTTGCCGCCATGTGCGAAGCCGCCGACGCCCTGGCCCCGATACGCCGCAAGATCGAGAACAACCTCCTGCCGCAGTACGAGTCCTTTGTCGCCTCGTTGAGCACAGCCGCGGACGCCGCCGCCGCCCCGGACGCCCAACCCGCCGCTCAGACGAACGTCGAGACGCACCTCGCCACCTTACTTCTCGTCGAGCAGGAGCTTCAGGGCGCGTTGAAGCTCCTGAAGCAGTCGCACATGCGAGCCATGGGCCTGCGGGTCACCCTCGGCGATCCCGAGGAGGAGTGTTTAAAACGAAACGTGGTCAACGCGCACATGATCGCGAGGCAACGCCTGACGGGGAAATTCAAGCGCGCCAGGGACAGCGTGAGCGCCATGCTGAAGGGGAACGCCGCCGCGAAGGTGGTGGCGCAGCAGCGCATGCTCATCGCGTCCGCCGCCGCGTACGACGAGCTCGAGAGGTTCTATAAGCGGCTGGTCAGGCTCGGCAACGAGGCGGCGGCGCACCCCGCGGTGAGCGACGCCGGCCGCGAGGGCGAACGCGTCCGGGCCGCGTTCCTCGCCGCGGCCAAGACGACCAAGGGCGCGCTTCGAGCCGCGTTCGAGGAGAGCACCGACGTCAAGAAAGGGACGTACGGGATCGAGTCGGAGGTTGACGGGTTCAAGCCCGGTTCGTGGGCGTACGAGGGCACGATGGAGGAGACGTGGCGCGCGCACTGTAAGGGCGTCGACGGCGAGCTGGCCAAGTATAAGCGCGCGGTTGGGTCGCCGACGGTACGCGCCTCCTCCCTGTGCCTCCTCCCTCGGGAAGACTCGGGCGCCGACGTAGACGGGGACGAGAGGTTGGTGGATGCGGCGGACGTGGCCGACGCGGCGGTGGAGCTCGTCCGAGATCAGCTCAGGAACGCGGTGGACGCCATAGAGGACGCGGCGAGGGCGTGCGCCATGATGGCCACGTCGTCGTCGGGCTCGGCCGGGTCCACGCCGAGCACGCCGAGGGTGGGCGCGGGGGAGGATGAGCGGACGACGCCGAGCGGTGGACGCGGGAATTTGTTTGGTCGAACCGCGGCGGCGCTGGTGCCGGTTAAGAACGCCGTCGCGGAGCTGTTTCGGGCGTTGCACGCGCTCGCCGCGACCGCGCGAAGGGTGGGTGGTGAAGGGGTTCGCTGCGCGGAGGTCGGTACGCCCACGTCGGAGTCCAAGAGGAGCCCGCTCGCGAAGGTCAAGACTTGGTGGAAGGAGAGGATTTCGCCCGGTTTCGGCCACTCGGGTTCGCCGTCGCCAAACAGGTAGCTAAACGTAGAGACGAACGGTGGTTTCGCGTATAATGTAGTGTCATCCCATTTCAACACGCGCGACTAGCTTTTAACGGACTAACTTAGAAACCGCCGGCGCCGCCGATGGCGCGGGACACGGTCCACACGCGGATCTGGCAGTCGGTGTAGCCGGTGAAGAGAGTGGCGCCGTCCGAGGACCACTGGAGGGAGGTGCAGAAGGGGGGGATGGACTTCTTGCCGACGGGGGGGAACTCGGGGTGGAGCTCGTCCACGATGGACTTGGACTCGAGATCCCAGATCTTGACGCAGGACTGGGTCGCCGCGCACAGCCAGTAGCGGTTGGGGGAGAAGCAGAGCGCGTAGATGATGTCACCGGCGTCGAGGGAGTAGAGGCGCTTGCCCTCGGCGAGGTCCCAGAGCATCGCGACGCCGTCCTTACCGCCGGAGGCGCAGAGGGAGCCGTCGGGGGAGACGGTGACGGTGTTGATGTAGCCGGTGTGGCCGACGAGGTTGGTGCGGAGCTTGCAGTTGGTGAGGTTCCAGACCTTCACGAGCTTGTCCCAGCCGCCGGACACGATGATGGGGTTGGAGGTGACGGGGGAGAAGCGCACGCAAGACACCCACTCGGTGTGACCCTCCTGCTCCTGGATGGTGTACTTGCACTCGCCGAGGGTGTTCCAAAGCTTGATGGTCTTGTCGCGGGAGCCGGAGACGATCTGGCGGTTGTCCACGGAGAAGGCGACGGAGAGCACATCCTTGGAGTGGCCGACGAAGCGGCGGGTGGTGGAGCCAGTGTTGAGGTCCCAGAGGCGGAGGGTTCCGTCCCAGGAGCCGGAGAGGGCGAACTGGCCGTCCGAAGAGATCACGACGTCCTGGACGAAGTGGGAGTGACCACGGAGCGCCTTCTGCGCGTAGCCGTAGTTGCCCTCCTCACGGGTCAGGGTCCACAGGATGACAGTCTTGTCGCGGGAGGACGACAGGAGCATGTCGGAGTTGTCGAGGGGGGTGGCGAGGGAGGTAACCCAGCCCTCGTGACTGTGCGGGGAAAGGGAGGCAACGAGGTCAGTAATCGGTTCGTGGGGGATTACGGGCGTCTGCGAGGTCGCCCTTCACGCCGGGGCCGTCCGATCCCTCCGCGCAAAGGGATCGGTTTGGAAAATCCACGGCCAAAACCCTCAGTTGCGTTTTTCCGGACGCTGCACGCGGCCGGAAAGCGCGGGTGTCGCGTCTCGAGACTCACCCCTTGAGCACGCCGCGGAGAGAAAGAGTCTCAGCCATGGTTTCTGTTTCTAAGTTACTAGCGATGCAATGGGATTGCGTCGAAAAAGGGAGAACGGCGAGTCGCCGGCCGGCCTCTTATAGGCTGGATGGCTCGTTAGGGCTTGCTTAAAAGTCGTTGGCTCGTTTTCGGCGCTCCGGTTTACGCACAACTGCTTCGTCCTCGTCACGGGTCCCCCGTCCCTTCACGTCAGACAAAGTCGCGCGGTCGAGCGGAAAGGGCCGGCGCGCCCTAGGGGTGGATATCGCTATCGGGATCGATCGCCTGGGGAGCGTATCGACGGGATAATTGGTTCCGGGGCGCTGTCGGTCGGGTTCGGCGTGAGAGCCGATGCGGTGACCGGGGGCGCGCATAGCGTTATTGATCTTGTCGAACTAGTCGAGAGATAAACGTGAGAGGACGACAGCCATGGCGAACCCGGCGATCGCGGCGGTGGGGAACAGCATCCTGTTCGTCCTGATCCTTGGGCTCGCCTCGCAGGTGGACTGGGGAGAGTTCAAGCAGCGGTTCAGCAAACCGTACGGCATAGGCATCGGGCTGCTGTGCCAGTTCATCGTCCTGCCCCTCGCGGGGCTCGCCAGCGTTCGAGCCTTCTTCCCGAACAACCCGGTGTACGGCATCCCGCTGCTCGTCACCGTGTGCTCTCCCGGTGGCAGTTACAGCAACTGGTGGTGCTCGCTGTTCAACAGCGACCTCCCGCTGTCCATGGCGATGACCACGGCCAGCTCCCTCCTCGCCGTGGGAACCCTGCCCGTGAACATCATGATCTACCTGGCGCTGGCATACCCGAACCGCGGCGACGACGGCGTGAAGGTGGCGTACGAGGGCCTGTTTTTGTCACTGGCGATGGTGGTTTGCGGCATAGGGCTCGGGCTGTTGGCCAGCATCAAGCGGCCGGAGTGGCGGGGGAAACTCGGGAAGCTCGGTAACGCGGCTGGGGTCACGCTCGTGCTGCTGGGGGTTTTCTTCTCGAGCAACTCGAGCCGGCCCATATGGGCCAGGTCTTTGGAGTTTTACGTGGGCGTGGGCGTACCTTGCGTGGTGGGTTTGCTGGTGGCACTCGCGTTCGCGTACGCGTGCGGTTTGCCCAAGCCGCACTGCCTGTCGGTCACGATCGAGACGGCGTATCAGAACACCGCGATTCCTCTCGCAGTCATCTTGTCCACGTTTAGCAACGACGATCAGGCGATGTGCGACACCATCGGCATGAGGGCCGAGGCTGTGGAGGGTGAGGGGGGCGGCGCGGCCGATTGCGACGTCATAGGTGTCGCCGCGGGCGTGCCCACCTTCTACCAGGTTGTCCAGGTCGTTTCCCTCGGTATCCTGTGCCTGGCGGGTTGGAAAGCTGGGTGGACCTACGCGCCCCCGCACCACACGCTGTGGCGCATCCTCTCGGATAACTACCAGCCCATCGCGGGCGACGACGAACCCGACGATCCGGACGTGCGTTTGGCACACGGAGGAAGCACGGGATCGTTCGTGCACAGGGATCTTCGCGCGAGGCGGCGGCACACGCGGTCGCTCTCGCTGGGCAGCGGCGAGAACTTCGACTTTGACTCGATCAACTTCGCGGAGCTCGGCACCATCGGCGAGGAGCGTACGGCGGACAACCCGCTCGGTGGCGTGGGGGATGCCGGGGGGCGGGGGGGCGGTCGCGCGCGGCGGGGACGGGGCGGTCGGGGGCCGGGGCACGCGCGGACGAGGTCCGACGGCGGGTTCTTCTTCGACGCGGCGCTTCCGCCCAGTCGATCGCCGAAGAAGGGCGAGGCGTTGCTTCGCGTCAATTCGATGGGGGACATCGTGGAGGACGATTCCCCGCGCCGGGAGAAATCCGATGAGGTGACCGGGGAAGGCGACGAATGTGGGGACAATGAGACGGTGGACGTCGAGGCCGTGGACCTCGAGAAGAAGTAGACGACGACGCGCACGTAGGAGAATGAGATTGACTAAAGACTCTTAAGCAGATTACAAGTTGGTACAGCGCGAAATCGGAATCAAGAAGCGGCGGCTCCACCCTCCCCGGCAGCCTTGGCAGCCTCCTCCTTCGCCTCCTTCTTCGCCTGGATGAGCTCAAAGACCACGGGCAGGCAGGACAGCAGGATGATCGCCACGATCGTCGCCGCGAAGTTCTCCTGCACCGCCGGGATGGTCCCGAAGAAGTACCCGAGGAATATGAACAGTCCGACCCAAACCGCCGCGCCGACGACGTTGAACGTGAAAAACTTGGTGTAGTTCATGTTCGCCACGCCAGCGACGAAGGGCGCGAAGGTGCGAATGATGGGGAAAAACCTGGCCAAGACGACGGTCTTACCGCCGTATTTCTCGTAGAAACCCTTCGTCTTGTCGATGTACTGCTTCTTAAAGATCTTCGGGTACTTTTGGATAACCTTGCCGCCGATGAAGTTGCCGATGCCGTAGTTGACGGTGTCGCCCATGACGGCGGCGAGGAACAGGAGGCCGAGCACCAGCGGCGCGTTCATGATGCCCTGCGCGCCCAGCGCCCCGCACGCGAAGAGCAGCGAGTCACCGGGTAGGAACGGCGTGACCACCAAACCCGTCTCGCAGAAGACGATGGCGAACAACATGCCATACGCGGCGAAGCCGTAGTTTGCAAAGATGGACACGAGGTGCTTGTCGAGGTGAAGGACGAAGGAGATGGCGCGCTTCCAGAGCGGGTCGGTGGATGCGACGACGGCGGCCTTCTTGGCGGCGGCGAGCGCGGTGTCCGGGAAGAGGAGTGCGGTGACGGCGCAGGCGACGGCGGCGAGCGCGGCCACCTTGGCGAACTGCCCGAGCCACGCGAACCGGGGCGCGGGGGCTTCGGCGGGGGATCCGATCGCGTCGCCCTCGTCGTTTCCCGCCGAAAGCACGCGCGCGCGCCGGGCATCGCACGCGTCGCGGGACCACGCGCGGACGACGGGGGAGGCGCGAGCGGGTGGGCCGGTACGTCCGCGAGCGGTCAGCCCGACGCCGATCTTCGCGGGCGCCGCCGCCGCGCGGGGAACGGACCGCGACGCCGGTCGCGCGACGAGCGCGGGGGTAACGAACCGCGCCAACGTTGCCATGGTTTTCCTCGGGGAGCGCTCGACTCGCGGGGGACGCGGGGACGACGCCGCGGTCACGTGGACGCCGGGGACGACGCACGAGACGGGCCGAAGGATACGGACGAGTCGATGACCGCCTGCTGTCCGCGAGCTGAGACGCTGCGCGGCGCGAAGTGGCCGCGGGGGAGCACCTCATCGAGAAGATATCCGTTTTGGATAAACCCGACGTTCGAGTCGTGAAACGGGCCTGAAACTGGTGGTATAGCACGGTAATGGTAGGAACAGGCAGCTGCAGCAAGAGCCATCCCCGGAGGGCTGACGACTAACTTTACACTCCCCAACATTCCCAAGCCTGACCCTCGAGGCGCTCAGAACACCTCGAGCCGGTCGACGAGGAAGCCCCCGACGCTTGCGACGACGACGCTCGCGAAGAGCGCCGCGGCGGCGCCTCCGCGGGCGGCGCCAGAGGCTGCGACGTCAAAGTAATTCTTTCCCGACTCGCACGACGCGTGCGTCTCGCCGGGCATGTACTTCATCATCATCTTGTGGCTCCCCTTGCATCCCCTCGCCAGGGCGTGGTCGTTGGCGTCCGTCTTGTTCGCGTACATGGTCACCGAGTTGTTGTAGCACGTCACCGTGGAGCCCATCATGGTCTTCTCACCCGCCGCGGTGCACATCTTGCAGTAGCCGGGGTCGCAAGGGACCATGTGCGCCGAGGTGGCGTACTCGGAGACGTCGAAGATTGCCTTCTTGGTCTCGGCACACGTGCCGAGGCCCAAGGTGCTGGCAGTGGAGACGTTCTTGCCGCCGCAGATCTTGTCCGCGGCCACGGACCCGTCGCACTTGGCGGAGCACGACCAGGTCGTGGTCGACGAACCGGAATCCATACCCTCCATCGCCGAGACGGGTTGAAGGGCGAGGATCGCGCATGCGAGCACCGCGAGGGACCTGCGACTGAAGTGCATGGGCGGAATGCTCGCGACTCGAGAAGCGCTGGTGGGGGCCGTCGGCTGTGACGCGCGTGGCTGTTGATGTGTTCTGCCGTGATGAAAGTTCGTTGCCTTTATCACGTTTTTTGCCCCCGCCGCCAAATTAGATTTCCCTTGCGTAATTTGTGTTAAAATTTCTAACTGGTGTTCATAGGACTTCTACTTGTCGTCTGAAGATCCATGCAAATCTGAACTGCTTCGCTGCGGGCCCCCCCGCCGTGCTCATATCCCAAGATCCCGCAGCTGTCGTGCCAGTCTGCCAGTTGTCCGTCCTTTCAGAGTTTGAACAAAGGCGGACTACTACTCACCTCTCGCCTCGGACGGACCACACGTATCGGCGTCCAGCGAGGCGCGAGCGAGGAGACGGCGACGATGGCGCGAGGGTTGGGCATCGCGAACACGGTGTTCGCGGCCACGGGTCGCGCATCCGGGGGAGGCAAGAAGACCGCTAAGGTTGGCCCCCAACCATCGTCATCTCCCGGGAATAAGAATAACCGTCGCGGAGCAGGGGAAGGGGCGTCTTCGGGCGGCCGAGGAGGCGGATCGCGGCCGCGGGGCAAGCCCGCGCGTCTTCCCCCGCCGCCGCCCGTCGATCCTGGCGTCGCGCCCGCGGGCATGCGACGCAGGGTGAGCGTCAAGACCTCCACCAAGGGCGAGTCGCCTTTCGCCGATCTCCGCGGGGGTGGCGCGCTGCTCTCGCCAGCCGCGCGGAAGGACCCCGCGCGCGCCGAGGAGGAGCGCAGGCGCCTGTGGGAGCGACTCGGCGCGTCCACCACCGGCTCGGGGAACGCGCCCGCGGGCTTCGCGCACCTCCTCGACCCGGGCGCCAAAGCGATGACGCAGGGATCGGGCCGGGGCGAGGAGGGCACCAGGGCCCGGGGATCGTCCCGCGCCGTCCTCCGCGTCGGGTACGCGGCGCATAGGGAGAAGTTCGCGCGCGCGCTCAGGCTGGAGCTCGAGGAGGAGATGGCGAGGGCCAAGGAGCGCCTGGAGACGTGGCCGGTCGACCGCATCCGCCAGGAGGGCTACGCGCTCTTCGGACTCCGAGCGATGCGCGAGGGGACGCTGCAAAAAGACGCCGTCGTCCGAGTCCTCGTCCCTCGACACCCCGCCGGTTCGAATGCCGCGCCGGACGCCCCCGCCGGTTCATCTTCCGCGACGGCACCGCCGACGCCCGCATCCGTGGACAGGACGAGGAGGACCCTCGCGATGGGCGCCGAGCTACCGTTTCACCGCTTCGCGCAGGGCGACATGGTGACGCTGGTGGAAGGGGACGATTGGGACGGGAACGGAAAGGGCGGAGTTCAGGGCGTGGTCGTGGAGCGGGCGATGCACTTTTTGAAGGTTGCGGTGGACGAGGACGACGAGGCGGCGCTGCTGGACGCGCGTAAGCTCCGAATGGATCTCAGCGCCAACACCATCACCCACGACAGGGCTCTCGCCGCGCTCGTCGCGTTCTCCGAACCCGGGGGCATGCCCGGCGTCGTGAACGTGAAGACGCCGTCCTCGGGTAAGCGTCTTTCCCGCTCCACGGCGTCGTACGCGCCGTTGCAGCGCGCGCTGATCGGCATTCCCGACGGCAACGGGACCCTGGAGGCCATCGCGTGCGTGCCGCCGCCGTGGGGCGGGAAAGACGCGCTCGCGAGGACGCTCGCGTCGGCGCTCAAACGCACGGACCACGCGCGGCTCAACCCCTCGCAAGCGTCCGCGGTGAAGCGCGCGTTCGGCCGGACCCTGTCCGTGTGGCAGGGGCCGCCGGGCACGGGTAAGACGCGGACGCTGATGAGTTTCATCGAAGGGGCGGTGGAGCTCGCCAGGGCGCAGGGTGTGACGGGTAAGAAGACCGGGCCCATCGTCTTAGCCTGCGCGGCGTCCAACGTCGCGGTGGACAACATCCTCGACGGGCTCGTCAGGGAACGCGAGGGTTTAGTCGATGGTCCAGTCGACGGGCCGGCCGGGCGAACGAAGGGACGAGAGCGGCTCAAGGTTGTCCGGCTCGGCTCCCCGGCGAAGGTCCAGCCCTGGCTCGAGAGTCACACCCTCGGCGCCCTCGCCGCGCAGACCCCGATTGGGAAAAAGGCGGCGTCTCTTCGCGAGCAGGCGCGAGGCGATTACTCCCCGCGCGGCGCCGCGGCGAGGCGGCAGGCCGCCGGGATGGAGCGCGGCGCCGCCGAGCAGGTTTTGAGAGAAGCTGACGTCGTGTGCTGCACGTGCGTGGGCGCCGGGGACGAATTGTTGGAGGGTTTCACCTTTCGCGTCGCGTGCGTCGACGAGGCGACGCAGGCGCCGGAACCCGTCGCGCTCGTCCCGCTCGCCAAAGCCGTCTCCGGCGTGCTCGTCGGCGACCAGATGCAGCTGCCGCCGACGGTGACCAGTCGCAAGGCGGAATCGTGCGGGCTGGGGGTCTCGCTCTTCGAGAGGCTCGAGCGCCTCGGGTTGAAACCCGACTTGCTGGACAGGCAGTACCGCATGCACCCGGCGCTCGCCGAGTGGCCCTCGAAGGCGTTTTACGGCGGCCGGGTCAGTTCGAACCCGACGCCGGTGGACAGGCCGCCCGCGCTCGGTCTTCCCTGGCCGAGTAAGACCACCGGTCAGTACGGGCGGATACCCATGGCCTTTGTGGAGATCGACGGTCGGGAGCAGAGGGCGCCGGACGGCCTCTCCGTCCTCAACGAGGCTGAGGCCCGTGCCGCCGTCGCCGTCGTCGAGA
>Ga0181573_10005260_pt1 | contig 10768 bp, 6 predicted proteins | sample 101ome_25_FD_148643 | JGI IMG/M metagenome (GOLD analysis project Ga0181573, IMG submission 148643) | Coastal salt marsh microbial communities from the Groves Creek Marsh, Skidaway Island, Georgia - 101409BT metaG (spades assembly) | ecosystem: Environmental > Aquatic > Marine > Intertidal zone...
ACAGGCGGTGAGCGTGGGGAACGACGGAAGAGAGAGAGAGACGCTGACACTCGAACGTCGCTTCGGATCATCAGGTCTCTCAAATTTTGAACGGCGGTCCTGGACTCCACACGGCGTTCCCGAGGACGCCGCTCCCGGGACGTATGGAAGACGTGATGTCGAGCGCAAGGCTGTCGTCGATACGTACCAGGTGAATACTCGTCTGGGGTGGCCGTCGAGGAGGAGCTCCTCCTCGACGGTCCCAGCTTCGGAAGCCCGAGTCTGGCATCGAGCGAGCGATACTGTGTTTTTTCTCGACCCCCAATGCCTCGCCACACAGTTCAATATACATACAATGATCATTAAGCAGGTGCAAACAAGACAGCAAACGCTGTCTAGACGCCACAGGACGCAATTCACACGCCCACATGGCTTCAGACGAATGTCCCTTGTTTCGGCCCGTCCTCTGGTTTCTGGGTCGGCTGTGGCGAGACCGATGATTCGGGTGTCAGAAGACATGTCCGTGGCGAACGGTGACCGCGGGGCGGACACGACGACGACGACATTGACGACGTCCCAAGCGACTTCATCGCCAGGCGAGGTAGCAAAGCGACTCGTCCTCTCGTTTTCTCTGTCTGCGCTGTGTCTGTTCGCGGGTGCGGTCGTGCCATCGTCGTCTTATGCCGAGCCAGCTGGCGCGTATCAACAGGAGTATCAGTACCAAGGCCAGGGGGAAGCGCAGTACCGGGCGCCGCCGGCGTCGGCGTATGCGCAGATGCAGGCCAAGGCGCAGCCGTTTCAGAAGGTGGAGGTGAACAAGGGGAGGGTGTGGTTGCTGTTTGTGTTGGGGGCGTCGAGTTTGTTCGGTGTGACGGTGCTGGTGGAGAATAATTCGGCGTGGTTTCCGGCGATTTCGAGGGCAAACAAGGCCATGAAGGCGGGCATGGCGGCGATCGAGGAGAAGGAACGGTTGGAGCGGCTGGAAAGGGAGATGGTGGGGACTGGGCTGGTGGAGGTTGTGGGGCGGGGAGAGGGGGGCGAGGGGGGCGAGGAGGAGATCCAGTCGACGCAGGATGCGGTGCTGGCTGGGCTTAGGGCGGCGAGTGCGAATGCGAAGGAGACGATGCGGGGCGTGAAAGAGATGGAGGTCGCGGCGGACGAGGAGGACGAGGAGGACGAGGTTGTGGTCGGGTCGAGGCCGACGATGATTCCGTTGGAGTTGAGTGCGGATGATGGGGACGAGATTGCGGTTGACGTGGTGGATATGAGCCGGGGGTCGAGTGCGGACGAGGACGATGCGTGGGATGATATCGGGAGTCTGTTGGATGAGCCCATTCCGGGGGCGGAGGAGGGAGGCGAGGACGAGAACGGGGAGGCCGTTGTCGGTGTGCAGCCAGAAGAACAACAGCCAGAGGAAGCGGAACAGCGGAAACCGCTGTTTGAGATTTCTGGGGAGGCGATCGACGCGAGTATCTCGAGTCGGGCGGCGCAGTTCCAGGAGGAGCTGGAAAAGGCCAGCGCGAGCAACGGCGTCGCGGCCGACGGCGTGGATCTTTCGGGCATCAGCCTGGAGGATTTGCAGGCGGAACTTCAGAAACGAAACTCGACACAATGATTTCTTTCTCATTCTTGAAACTGGGTTCGCTCGCTCGCCCTACGAGCTCCGAGCCGCAACATTCACAGCAATGACGGCCACGACGATCGCGGCGCACAAAATACCGAGCGTGATCGTATTCGCATTCACCCGTTCTCCAGCAGCATTGCCGTCGCCGTGAGCTTTGCCGTCGTCGGCGGCACCGACGATGTTCCCGTCGTCGGCGGCACTGCCGTCGTTCCGTGCGTCCGAGCCGACCCCGTCTTCACGCTCACGTCCACGTTCCCCTTTCCCCCCTCCCCGCTCCTCCTTCTCCTTCGCTTCCCGCCACGCGTCAATAAAACTCTTGAAATTGCTCTGGAAATTCTTCGGTCCCGTCGCCGCATCCATGTTGTATTCAAAGCTCTTCCTCGCCAACGCCCGCTTCTCCGCGTCCCCCACCCCGACCAGCGCCCCCGCCGTGTTTGCATCCTCGTAAAAGAAACTCGATATTCCCAACAGAATGGTTGACACCGACCACAGCGGATTCCACGTCTCCGGATGAAAGTCACTGATCGACAGACACAGCCGCTTGTTGATCTCAAATCGACCGTTTGGCGTCGTCATCATAATGCTCGGCGGCTTGAACGGATACTCCTTCGTGAACCGAACCCGGCCGTGATATACCCCACCAGCATACACCGTATCATCCGCGCCGATCAACAGGTATTCCCACTCGAGAAAGTTGTCCTGGCGAACGAACCGACGGGAGCGAGTGAGCGGGCGGGCGCGGGGGTGGGCGGGGAGCGAAGCCGCCCTGCGGGGTTCACCCCACAAGAATCGCCGATGCGCAGCTCCTGCCCTCCTGAGGGCGAGCGAGCGAGCGAGCGGGAGCGCGAGCGAGCGAACGGTTCGTCGCCGGGAGGTTGAACCGCTTCAAGCACCCACCGGGTTGACCGCACAGTGCATTCCTTGCAGGCAACTCGGGTTCTGCTCGATCGCGCGAAGCTCCTTCTGCAGGCGTTGGAAGCACAGCTTGTTCGCCGAGCTCGACGAGCCCGTGGCGCCCTTCTTCTTATTCGGGGCCATAAAGTTTTCCCTTAAAGTTTCTTTTCTCGACGTTTTCGAGACCTGTCGGGTGTCTCTTGATACAAACCCACATCGGGATGGTCGCAGGCGAGCATATACCCTTGCTCCGTGCGACGACGGCGCTTGTGTCGCCGTCGCCGTCGCCGACCGACCACGACCCCGAGACGAGCCATCCCCGGAGACGAGCGCGCGAGCCGAACGAACCGAACCACGCAGGACCCACCAGCGACGCCACGACGTCGAGTGTACCCGCCGCGGCAACCAATGCGAGTATATCCAACGTGGGCTATGATACGGTGCGGCGGTTGGTGCGTGACGTTCGCCCGGTGGAAGCGCTGGCGTTTGTGCCGCTGAGCTTTGCGGAGATGGCGCTGATGAAGGTCACCGGGACGGTGGCCGGGTCGGTGTACAAGTCGCTCGTGGACCTGGATGCGGGCTTGTTCTTCGATACAATGCGAACGGCGGTGCTGTATTACCTGCTGTTTGCGTGTCTGTCGGCTGCGCAGGAGTATGTGAAGTACGGTCTGGCGCTTGCGTGGCGTCGGCGGCTGACTGGGTTGCTCCACGAGGCGTACTTTCGGGAGGGAGGGCGGCTGCGGGAGGTGACACGGGGTGTCGACGGCGTGGATAACTGTGACCAGCGGATGACGTCCGAAGTGGCGGGGCTGTGTGCGACGCTGGCGGATATCGTCTCAAAGGTGGCGGCGTCGCCGTTCAAGGTGGTGTTCTATGGGTATGTTGCGGGTGGGTATATCGGGTTCACGTCATTGTGTGTGGTGATCGTGTATTTCGTCGGATCGGTGTGTCTGCAGAAGGTGGTGGCATGGCCGTTGGCGAGGGCGCTGGTGCGGTTGGAGCGGGCAGAGGGGGACTTTCGGGCGAGTCATATGCGAGTGCGGAAGGGGGGTGCGGATATTGGGTTGCAAGGGAGTCGGGTTGCCGAGGCGCGGGCGGTGGGTGGGCGGTTGGAGGCGGTGCTGGGGGTGCAGGGGGTGGTGGTGGTCTGGCGGGCTGCGGTCATGGGGGTCACGAGGGTCGTGGATTACGGCGGGGCGATGGTGAATTATGCGGTGGTGGCGATGGCAATCTTTTGGGGTGGGCGAGGGGTCGATTCGGGCGATTCGCAGGATTCGGGGGATCGGGCGGCGTTTGTGTCCAACGCGTCGTTTTTCACGTTGACGCTGGTGTACACGTTGACAGAGGTGGTAGACTTGGGGCCGTCGGTGTCTGCCGTGGTGTCTTTGTTGAGCAGGGTCTATGGGCTGCTGGATGCGCTGGTCGGTGATGCGGGCACGGGCGTGATTGGCCACGACCGGGCTGCGCAGACGCAGGATGTGGCAGCGAGTGCGGAGGACGGGAGATCGACGAGCCTGCATGGGGCGCGGTCTCTGGTGTCGCGGTCTCCGCGGGGTGCGTACGAGGTGGTGATGATGCCGACTGTGTTTGAGCGGGGAGGCAGCGCAAGGACCACGATGGAGATCGCGGTCGTGTCTCTGACGGGCTCATCGATACTGGACGAGGTGGCGCGGGTCTTCCCCGCGGCCCCGCTGTCGCCTTTTGGGGCGGCATTCTACCACCACGAACGTCGCGATAAACATCGAAAGCCGTCCACGCCTCGCGGCAGATCGGTGACGTGCGTGATGACCCTGCAGGCACGGCCGGCAACAGACTTTGATTCGATGGACTCGTCGTTGGGCGCCTATTTGGAATGGGAGGCCGCGATGACCTCGGAGCTCGCTTCGGTGACGTCGGGGACGTCACCTGCGCTGTGGTGCGACTCGGTGGACCCCAAGACGGGGAGGGCGCTGCGCGAGACGCGCGCCGCGTCGAGCGCACCGTCCGCACCATCTGCCGCGTGTTGGAGCGAGGTCAGGGCCTTTCACACATTTCTCAAGTACCCTGTGGACGACACGGGCGTGTGTCCCCTCGTCGTCCACCCTATCCATGGCTCCCAGACCTATCCCGTGTCGTTCTTCACCACCGCGAGCCCGGAGGTCTGTATCGCCGCCCTCCGGTCCATTGGCACGCTCGCGACCAACGAACCCGAGAATGGGATCGGCGTCGGCAGCGACGTTGTCCTCTCGCTCGAGAACGAAAACATCTATGCCGGCGATACGGACGTCGCCGACGACGGCCGCGACGGCGGCGATCGGCGGCAGCCGCTCCTCACGTCGATCAACCTCGTCCTGCAGCCCAATCGCCACACTCTCATCACCGGGCCCAACGGCGCCGGCAAGACCACCCTCCTCCGCCACCTCTGCCGGCGCCTCCAGTCGAGCGTGGAGCAAAGAACGGCGGGGGGCAGAGCAGCTGCGACCTCGGGCCCGGCTTTGTCGGATGACAACTACTACATGTTCCTCCCCCAGCTCCCACTCATCGGACCCGGCCAGTTCCTTTGGCAGCAGCTCGCCTACCCGACTGACGCCAAGCCCAGCGAGTCTGACATGCTCGACGCCCTCCAGCGCGTCGGCCTGGGCCACCTCCCCGCCGCGCTCCCAGACGGCCTGTCGACCAAACGCGACTGGAGCACGTACCTTTCCTTCGGAGAGCAACAGCGGTTGTGCATCGCGCGCGTGTGCCTCCGCAAGCCCGCATTCGCCTTTTTGGACGAGGCGGCGAGCGGCACCGACGCGGCCTCGGCGGCGCGTCTGATCAGGGAGGTGCAGCGCGCGAGTACTGTCGTCCTCGTGGCGCACGACGTCAGCGGACTGCAAGGCATGTTTCCCGTGCGCGTCGACTTGTGACGATTGACGAGTGAGGAGGTACCCCTCACAGACTACCCTCACAGACTACGTCTAGTCTCGATATGCGGCCCGTGCTTCCTCCTCCCACCCCTCTAATTTATCCAAAATGATTGCCAGCCGACTCATTCAGGTATGTAACACGTCTTCCGCCTGCCAATGCACCGCGCCATCTCGTTTTCGTCCGCCCCGCCGAAATGCGTGGCTCATTCTCACCATGTGCTCCCGCACATTTCCACCTACAGACGAAAGTGCCTGGTCTTGGCGCCACCAGGACTGCCAAACATGTCCAGAACAGGATGTACGTATCGCGCATTGTCCTCGATTCGCCCGAGACGGCCCGCCCGGGTCATGGGCCCATATCTTCACGTTCCGATGCGGGTCGTTGCTTCTCGTTTGTCGGCTTTTGTCGCTGGAATTGCGCGCATTGTGCCTTTCGGCGAAGAAAAGTGCCTGATGCATAGCGCATTGGGCGGTGTTTCGCGGATTCGCGCGTCCAACGCCATTCACGCCCTCAGTCGACGCCATCGCTGCTCGCTACGACCACTCACTGCTCCAATTCTTCCACCGACGTGCGACCCACAGGACTGTTCGCCAGGCACCGGCCCTTCGCTCGGCCGTGTTTGCCGCTGCCGCCGATGCTGCCGAGTCCGAGGTGGACGAGGCGCCGGCCGCGGAGGCCAAGCCGCGCCGTGCGGCCGGAAAGGGCCCACGCAAGCCCAAGCCTGGTCCCGCCCAGACCATGAAGGTCGACGAGCTGACCGTCGGACAGGAGTACAGCGGTGCCGTCGTCTCGGTGACTGACTTTGGTGCGTTCGTCAACATCGGATGCGATGTTGACGGCCTGGTGCACATCTCGCAGCTGTCGAACGATTTCGTCAAGAACGTCGCCGACGTGGTCGCGATCGGACAGGACATGTCGGTTCGCGTGCTTTCCGTGGACCTGGAGAAGAAGAAGTTCTCGCTGAGTGCCAAGACGCAGGGTGGCGGTGGCGACTCCTCCGGCGGCTCTAGCGAGAGGGGCGAGCGCCCGCGCCAGGCTCGTGCGAGGAAGGAGCGCAAGGAGAGGCCGAAGGTCCCGGTGTCTGCCGGAGACGAGATCACCGGAAAGGTTGCTTCCGTTGCGAGCTTCGGGGTGTTCATTGAGGTCGGAAACGGGTTCCAGGGCATGCTGCACTCGAGCCAGATCAAGCTGCCGGAGGGGGTCGAGGACCACTTCACGCACTTCAAGGAGGGCGATGAGGTCAGCGCCAGGGTGGCGAGCGTCCAGAGGGAGAAGATTAGTCTGACGCAGCTGACTGAGGAGGAGGCGAAGAACCAGAAGGAGATTGAGACCAAGGGACTGGCGACTGGTACGTCTATGTGTTCGTCGGTGGGGTTGTTTGACGTGCTGGCCCTTGGCTTGTCACACAATATGCGCAAACGCCCGTCCGCCCACTCGCCAACTCGCTCACTCGTGAACCGCTCGCAAACCAACGCAGTCGTCGAGGTTCCCGAGGGATCTGGACCGTTTGCACACGTCCTGGCCCAGGCTGGAGTGACCAGGGAGATGTTTGCAAACTCGGTGAGTTCTTGATTCAACCGTCGTCTGGGCGGAATGATAGCACCGCGAATGACCCTCTTGTACTTAGGAATATGCCTCTGTGTGCCGAGCTGCCAGAGGCGCTCGCGAGCGCCTCTCGCTCGGCGCGTACCATTTTTGACGATGTAGAATCCAATCCAATCCCACCCGTGCTGTCTTACTTGAAGAAGCTCCTACGGTTTTTCATGTAAGAACAGCACGGTTGGTTGTGATTGTCTACGATTCGTGCTGTCGGCTCGTCGGCCGCAGGCCTCGGGTGCCACCCCTGGCGTCATCTCGTCGTCGCGTCATCACTCGTTGCCTCACTCTGAAACGCTGCTCGATATGACCATCTCAGAAGCCGGCTGCGAAGAAGGAAGCCGCGCCCAAGGCCGAGGCCGCCCCGGCTCCGGTGGCCGAGAAGAAGGCCGAGGCCCCCAAGGAGGAGGCCAAGGCCAAGGCCGAGGCCCCGAAGCCGGCTGCGGATTCCTCGGGTATCTCTGCCGCCCTCGTCAAGGAGCTCCGCGCCGCCTCCGGCGCCGGCATGATGGACTGCAAGAAGGCCCTCACCGAGTGCAACGGGGACATCGAGGAGGCCAAGGACTACCTGAAGAAGAAGGGCCTGGCCTCGGCCGACAAGAAGGCCGGACGCATTGCCGCCGAGGGATCCGTCTGCTCGTACATTCACGCCGGTTCCAAGCTGGGAGTCCTCGTCGAGGTCAACTGCGAGACTGACTTTGTCGCTCGCGGCGAGAAGTTCCAGGAGCTCGTGAACGACATGGCCATGCAGATCGCCGCCTGCCCGAGCGTGTCTGTGGTCGCCGTCGAGGATGTCAGCCAGGAGATGCTCGAGAAGGAGCGCGCCATCGAGATGGAGAAGGAGGACCTGCAGTCCAAGCCGGAGAACATCCGCGGCCAGATCGTCCAGGGAAGGCTGGACAAGATCGCCAAGGAGATGGCGCTGCTCGAGCAGCCCTTCGTCAAGGACACCTCCAAGACCGTCGCCGAGGTCATCAAGGCCTCCATCGCCGAGATCGGCGAGAACATCCAGATCCGCCGCTTCGAGAGGTTCAACCTCGGAGAGGGCATCGCCAAGAGGGAGGAGGACTTTGCCGCCGAGGTCGAGGCCCAGTCAAAGGCCATGCAGGCTAAGGCTGCCGAGAAGAAGGAGGAGGCCCCGAAGGAGGACGAGAAGAAGGACGAGCCGGCCGCCCCCAAGGTCGAGGTCTCTGCCAAGCTCGTCAAGGAGCTCCGCGCCGCCTCTGGCGCCGGCATGATGGACTGCAAGAAGGCCCTGGCCGAGAACAACAACGACCTCGAGGCCGCCAAGGACTACCTGAAGAAGAAGGGCCTGGCCTCGGCCGACAAGAAGGCCGGGCGCATCGCCGCCGAGGGCGCCATCGCCAGCTACATCCACGCCGGCTCCCGCCTGGGAGTCCTCGTCGAGGTCAACTGCGAGACCGACTTTGTCGCCCGCGGCGACAAGTTCAAGGAGCTCGTCAGCGACATGGCCATGCAGATCGCCGCGTGCCCGCAGATCGAGGTCGTCGCCGTCGAAGACGTCTCTCAGGCAATGCTCGACCGCGAGAAGGCCATCGAGATGGAGAAAGAGGACCTGCAGTCCAAGCCGGAGGCCATGCGCGAGAAGATCGTCGAGGGAAGGCTCGGCAAGATCGCCAAGGAGATGGCGCTGCTCGAGCAGGCCTTCATCAAGGACACCTCCAAGACCGTCGCCGAGGTCATCAAGGCCTCCATCGCCGAGATCGGCGAGAACATCCAGATCCGCCGCTTCGAGAGGTTCGTTCTGGGAGAGGGTATCGAGAAGAAGCAGGAGGACTTTGCCGCCGAGGTCGCCGCCCAGACTGGCGGAAAGGCCTAAGGCCTACGGCATCGCCCTTGCTCCTTTTGAACCATCCATCTCTCTCTGATTCATCATTCGATTACGATTCTTCTTCTGTTAAACCACAATACGCATGTGATTGTCACACAAATCAGAACTGGAAGCCGCCGGCCGGCGCCGAGCCGCCCTGCTGTCCGAACGCGTACCCGCCGCCCTCGGAGATCTCAGGCGCCAGGTTCTCGACCTCCTCCTCCTCCAACTCGAAGTACTCCTCCAGGATCTGAATCGACTTATTGTAGATCTCCTCGTTGTTGTGCTCCTGCAGCGCCTCGATCTTGTCCACGCCCTCGGAATCCTCGATGATGCCCGCATACGCGTTGACACCCGACGGACCCGCCATCTCTTTATCAAACGCACCGACCCTCAGGATATTCTCCAGCCCTTCGAGCGCCACGATGATGATCTTGGCATCCGAGCAATCCAACAGGTCGCACAGCGGCTTGATGGCGCCCTGGCTGACCAGGAACCGGATCTGCTCCTGCGTCCCGCCCGACGTCGCGTTGCTAATCGCCCACGCCGCCTCCTTCTTAATGTCAAACTCGGCGTGTCCCAGCAGATGCACCAGCGGCCCGACCAGCCCCGTCTCGTAGACCGCCTGGATCTGCTCCTTGGTGCCGGCCGTCACGTTACTGATGGTCCAGCACGCCTCCTTCTTGATGCTCTTCTTGTGCGTCGTCATCAGCAGATGATGCAAGCACCCCAGCGCCCCGCTGTTGATAACGCTCTGCGTCTGCAAATCGTTCCCGGTGACGATATTCCCCACCGTCCTCAGCGCGGGCACCAGCACCGACGCCGACGGATGCATCAGCAGCTCCACCAGGCGCCGCACCACCCCCGCCGTATTCACCACGTGATCAATCTTATGGTTATCCCCGTCGGACAGATACGACAGCGCCCAGCACGCGTCCGTCAGCACCTCCTCGTCCCCGTCATGGATGAGCCTCCCCAGCGTCGGCAGCGCCCCCTGCACGTCCTCGAACCGCGGCTGCGGCTTCCCCCTGCAGAAATTCGACAGCGTCCACGTAGCATTCCGCATCATCGACATCTTGCTGCCCTCCTGGAGCTGCGCCAGCAGCGGACCCAGCGCCTGATACTGAATCACCAGGTCCCGGCAGCGCGGCGAGTCCCCTGCGATATTCCCCAGCGCCCACACCGCCTGCTCCCTCACATCATCATCCGGCGACGACAGCAGCTGCACAAAGATCGGCACGGCCCCGCTGTCAATCACCACCTGCGTGTGCGCCGACGTCCCACTCGCCACATTCGTGAGCGCCCACGCAGCCTCAAACTGCAACGTCGTGTTCTCAGTCCTCATCAAAAACTCCACAAAGCGAGGAATCACCCCTTCATTAATCACCTCATCAATCGGTGGATTCTTCTCGATAGACAACAGCTTCCGAAACGCCTGCGTCGCCTCCAGCTGCGCCTCGACGTCCTCGGACCGCACCCCCCGCACCATCGCCGGCAGATTCGCCAGCCGATGCCGACCACCCATCCCAGATGCATCCGGCGACGACGGCTCCGCCACAGACCCCGCGACCGACCCAGACGCCATCGTTCGCTTCTTCTGCAGATTCTCGTCCCGCTTGTCCTTCCGCAGCTGGACGATATTATCCTCCCGCTTACGCCGAGCCTCGTCGAGGTCGATCCCTGGAGAGAGGAGAGAGAAAGAGAGAGAGAGAGAGAGAGAGGCGTGAGCGAACCGGTAGGGAGGGAGCAGGTGGGTATGGGGAGAGCGCGCGGGCCGACCGCCGTTGATGCGATCAGCGCAGAGAGATCCCGCCTCCCGCCCCACACGACCCTCCCGAACGACCACCACCCCGCGCATACACCCGATACCCCCACCTCGACCAACCACCACACGTACCCTTCTTGACGTTCCTGCTGGACGACTTGGAGGCCCTCATGGTGACGAAACCAATTAC
>Ga0181573_10005261_pt1 | contig 10766 bp, 10 predicted proteins | sample 101ome_25_FD_148643 | JGI IMG/M metagenome (GOLD analysis project Ga0181573, IMG submission 148643) | Coastal salt marsh microbial communities from the Groves Creek Marsh, Skidaway Island, Georgia - 101409BT metaG (spades assembly) | ecosystem: Environmental > Aquatic > Marine > Intertidal zone...
TGAACGCGCTCCGCATTGCCTCGACCCTGCCAATCGTCGCCCTGGCCGCTGCGCCTCTCACGGCCCAGACCGCCCCGGCCCCTCTCGAGACCGTCCGCAATTTCCAGATCGTGGACGAGACACTCTCGTCAGCGGGCCAGATCGCCTACGATCAGATTCCGCTACTGGCCGAGGAGGGCTACGAGGTGGTGGTGAACCTCGCCATCGCAGATGAGCGACGAAATGGGCAGGAAGGCTTCCTCGTGGCGCAGAACGGGCTCGCCTACGTGCACATTCCCGTAGACTGGGAGCGCCCGGAGCTGGAGGACGTCGAGATGTTCTTCGACGTGATGCAGGCCAACGCGGGTCGCCGCGTCTTCGTCCATTGCTTCGCGAACATGCGCGCTTCGGCGTTCGTCTACATGTATCGCACCCTCGTCGAGGGGGTGCCCGAGGAAGAAGCGCGAGCGACGATGAACGAGGTGTGGGATCCCGGGGAGATGGATCAGTGGTCGACGCTGATTCGGCAGGCCCAGGCAGAGCTCAGGCGGAACTGATCCCTCCGGCCTCGACCTGAACGCACGGACCAACAGACCGTTCTAGGGGTCCGGAGAGCTTCTCGTGGCGGTAAACGTCCCCGAGAGCATCCCGTCGGCAAGGTCGATCGTCCCGGTCAGCCGCCCATCGTCGCCGACCGTTCCTTCGTACACGACCGGAATGCTCTGACCCTGCAGCCGTGCGCTGAAGCTGATCGTAACGGAGCGTCCGTCCACTGTGCCGCTGACTTCCTGCTCGCCGAGTGTTTCGGAGGAGTAGTGACCGGTCAGGGCAGAACCATTCTGTTCCAGCGTCATGGACGGCGTCGTTACACCGTTGTCCGTGCTGACGGACAGCGTCCACGTACCGGAGACATCCACCTGAGCCGAGGCTGCAACGGGAGCGCTGGCGACAGCAAGGAGGCCGAGCACCGCCATCCTCGCGACTCTGCCGGTTCTTGCCGTCATGTCCATCCTCCCAGCCCCGTGATAAGGCGCGTCCGGTGCGATCGCCACCGACGGTGGCGGATTCCCAAGCTATGTACGGCCTGCCGGCATGACCAGTTGACCGGCAGACCCGGGTCAGGACGACATGGCACCCCGCTCGGAGCCCAGCCGCGACGTCGCGCCGCTACGCGATCGCGACCTTTGACGCAGCCGGGGCGAAGATGCAATCTGCGCGACATGACCTACGCACGTACGATCGACCGACGACCGATCACACCTCTTTCTCGACGTGTCCTACCGGTCCTGTTCGCTTCGCTGCTCGGGGTTGGATGCGCACCGTCCGGACCGGAGTCGACCGAGTCCACGCCGACGCTCGATGAGCCGGCTCTGCTCATTCCGGCCACCGCGACGCTCGAAAGGGTCGGGGAGTTGGTGAGAGATCCGATGGCGGACTCGATCCACCCTGATCCGCACATGGCAGAGATGATCCGGCTTGGATTTCAGATCAGCCAGGACCCCCAGACCTACGCAGCGGAGTTCGTCGGGAACGATCTCTCGTGCGGAAACTGCCATCTGAACGCCGGCCAGCGTGATCGGGCCCTGCCATTGCTCGGTGTCGCTGCGACGTTTCCGCAGTATCGGCGCAGGGACGATCGCCTCGTCAGCCTGGAGGACCGGATCGCTGGATGCTTCAAGCGCTCGATGAATGGAACGGTTCCACCCTACGATCATCCGGTCATGCTGGCCCTCGACGCCTATCTGAACTGGCTGTCCGAGGGCTTCACCATTGGAGAGCGGCCCATGTGGCTCGGGCAGAACGAACTCCCGGCCGAGGCACGTATCCCGATCGAAGAACTCGACGTGAATCGGGGCGCCGATCTGTACAACCTGCAGTGTGCCCCATGCCACGGCCTGGACGGTCAGGGGATCAACCTCATTCTCGCCAAACCCGGTCCCCTGTGGGGGCCGATGTCGTGGAACGACGGGGCAGGAGCTGCCAGAGTCTGGAAGCTGGCGGGCTACCTCAAGCACGCCATGCCCCTGACGGCGCCGGGCACGCTCACGGACGAAGAGGCCCAGTTGATCGCGGCCTATGTGAATTCCCACGAGCGTCCTGAATATCCGGACAAGGAGTCCGATTTCCCCGGAGGAAATCGCCCGGCCGACGCCGTGTACGACACACTCGTCTTTCCCGTTCACCCGCTCATGAACTCGGGCGGTTCCTGATGTCGCGTACCCGAATCCATCCTGGAGACACCATGGCCTCGTATCACCGATCCCTCACCGGTCTCGTCCTTCTCGCGGCTCTGGCTCTTGTGGCGACACCCGCCTCCGCGCAGGCAGGTTCGTTCGGGAATTCCGTCGTGTTCGACGGTGACGCAATGCTGGTCGGAGAACCGAACAATACGTTTCGCCCCGGGATGGTCTATGTGTTCGGCAAGTCCGACGGCGAGTGGACCGAGAGGGCCATCCTGACAGCTCCGGATGCGGCACGTGCCGACGGTTTCGGGGCGGTGCTCGCCGTCGCCGGTAACACGCTGTTCGTAGCGAACCGCGGGGGTGCCGTCTTCGCATTCGAGCGCAGTGGTCCGAGTTGGACCTTCAGCGAGATGGTGACCGAGGACACGTCCGCCGGACTGGACCCACGCTGTGATTTCAATGGCTACTGTGGCGTCGATTTCGGTATCACGCTCGCGACCGACGGTGACTGGCTCATCGTCGGACACGCCAACGTGACGACGGACCGTACTCGTCTTCGCCCACGTCAGCGCAGGGCTTCGGACGCGGTCCCGACAGAGCCGTCCGGCGAGGTCATCGTATTCCGCCGAAGCGGTGAAGGGTGGGGTGAGCACCAGCGACTGTCGTCGCCCGCTGCTGCCAACGCGGACGGATTCGGCGCTGCCGTCGCATTCCTTGGGAGTCGCCTGCTCGTCGGTGCACCCGGTGCAGCGAGCGCCGACGGGGTCAGTGGCGCGGGACGGGTCTTCGAGTACCGGATGGATGGTGGGGGCTGGCAGCACTCGGGGGAGCTCACCGTTGAGGCGAATACTGACGCAACCTTTGGCATCCCGATCGTCCCCACACAAAGCTCACCCGTTCAGGGCGTCGCGGGTGTCGTCATCGGTGCACCGTTCGATGATCAGGGTGTCGGGGCGGCGTTCGCATTCTCTGTTGACGAATCACCCGATGGATGGGCTGAGCCCATGCGCATTACGCATCCGGAAGGCGAGGAAGGTGATGTGTTCGGTGCAGCACTCGCCATTTCTGACGACGCGCTCTGGGTGGGGGCTCCAGTCACCAGAGGATTGGAGACGGGGATCACGTACCGTCTGTCAGAACAAGGGTTGCAGGAGTTCCGCTTCACGGAACAGGAAAGCAACAACGAAGATTCGTTCGGCCATCGTATCGTGGCTTCGGACAACGTAGTCGCCATCACCGCGAGTGGTCTGGACCATCAGGCGGGCGGGGTCTTCGTGTATGAACGAGGCCCCGACGGACAGTGGGCTCAGACGCAGCTTCTGATCAGTCCGCCGGATCAGATGGGTGCCGTCCTCGGCGAGGAGCGTCGTTGCTCCGAAGATGGATCGGTCGACGTCTTCGAATGCACCGAGGTGGAGCTCTACGCCTACGTTCCGACCTCCCTCCTGACCGCTCCCGAGGACGCACGAGGCGTACGTGCGAACGACAACTGGGGCTGGACCGATTCAGAGACGGGCCGGGAGTACGCACTCGTCGGCCGCAACGATGGAACCTCCTTCATCGACATCACGGACCCCATGAATCCGGTTCTGATCGGAGATCTCCCGAAGACGCCGCAAACCCCCAGGTCCCAGCTGTGGCGCGATATCAAGACGTTCAAGAACCACGCATACATCGTGGCCGACGGTGCCGGAGCACACGGCATGCAGATTTTCGACCTGACGCGGCTGCGCGACGTGACGAACCCTCCGGCCAAGTTCGAGCCGGACGTACTCTACCGCGGGGTCGAGAACAACGTCGTGGAGAGCAGTCACAACGTGATCATCAACGAGGATACGGGTTTCGCCTATCTCACGAGCCGCGGCTGCTCCGGCCTCCACATGATCGACATCAACGACCCTCTGAACCCCGATTTCGTAGGCTGCTCGGAGCCCGGCAGCACCCATGACGCGCAGTGCGTGGTCTATCACGGGCCAGATGACAACTTCACGGGCAGAGAGATCTGTCTGCGCATGTCGGGCAACGTGTTCCAGATCTCGGACGTGACAGACAAGTCGAATCCGGTCGAGCTGGCGAATGCTTCGCATCCGAACCCCGCCTACATGCACCAGGGCTGGCTCACCGAAGACCATCGATACTTCATCATGGACGATGAGAGCGACGTGATCGCCGGGAATGTGGAAACCACGCGAACCCTGGTGTGGAACCTCGACGACCTGGAGGATCCGGTCCTCGCGCGGGAATTTTTCGGATCCCTGCCCGCGAGTGCCCACAATCTGTACGTGAAGGGCGACCTCACGTACCAGGCGAACTACAACTACGGTCTGCACATCCTCGACATTTCGGATCCGCTCAACCCGGTCGAGGTCGGCATGTTCGACACGTCCCCGTACCGCACGGGAGCCGGCTTCGGAGGAGCCTGGAGCACGTATCCGTTCTTCGACAGCGGTACCATCATCGTGACGAGCATGCAGGAAGGACTCTTCATGCTGAAGAAGCGGGTTCGTCCCATCTCCTGATCAGACCTCGACCGAACGGAGCGGACCTCCTCGAGTCGAACGCGGGTAGGCGCACGCCCGATGATGATCCACCTCCTCCACGACTCGACCCTGCCATGAGCATAGCCCTCGGAGACAGCCTTCCTGATGCGACCCTTCTCCGGATGACGGACCGTGGTCCCGAGGAAATCAGTCTACGCGGCCGCACCAGCGGTCACTCGGTGGTGATGGTCGGACTCCCCGGCCCGTTTACCGATACGTGCACGGAGGCGCACATCCCCAGCTTCATCCGCGTGCGTGAGGCACTCGGCGCGCAGGGTGTCGACGACGTGATCTGCTTCGCCGTGATCGACCCCTTCGTCATGAGGGCGTGGGGCGAGACGACCGGTGCGACGGACGCTGGAGTCACCATGCTGGCCGACAGTGCCGGCGAGCTGACGAAGGCACTCGGACTCGACTTCGACGCGCCCGTCGTAGGGCTCTACGGCCGTACGATTCGGCACTCGATGTTCGTGGAGAACGGCGTCGTGAGGATTCTCCGATTCGAGGAGTCCCACGGTACCTGCGAGCTCACCGCCGGCGAAGCCATGCTGGACGCCATAGAGCAGCTGCGCGGCGCCTGAGCGCCCATCCGGAACGAATCACCGCATGCCCGGTCGCGCGTTGGTCATCGGTGGCGGGCTCGCGGGGCTGACCGCGGCCGGAAGGCTGCGCGATGCCGGTCGGGACGTCGTCGTCGTCGACAAGGGGCGACGTCCGGGAGGCCGGGCGAACACGCGCGAGCACGACATGCATCGCTTTGACCATGGGGCCCAGTTCTTCACTGTGCGGGACCCGCGCGTCACCCCGCTCCTGCATGACTGGCTGCACACCGGTCTGGTGGCTCCCTGGGAGGGACGCCTGGTCCGGATCGAGGGCGACACGATCAACCCCGCCAAGCCGGCGCCGCGATACGTCGGGGTGCCGGGGATGATCGATCTTTCGCTTGCACTGGCCGCGACCCTGAACGTTCGAACAGGCATCCGGATCGAGCAGCTGAACCGTTCCGAAGATGGTTGGTGGGCTACGGATTCGGAGGGGCTGGTTGGAGGCCCGTTTGCGGAGGTCGTCGTCGCGGTACCAGCGCCCCAGGCAGCCCCGCTCCTCACCGACGCCCCGGGCCTTCAGGCCGTCGTGGCCTCGGTCGACATGGCTCCCTGCTGGGCAGCGATGCTCGTCTTCGAACGACCAGCCCCGTTGGACTTCGATGGCGCCTTCGTTTCCCACGGGCCGATCTCATGGATCGCGAAGAACGCAAGCAAGCCGCGGCGGCCCCGCGCCGAAGCATGGGTCCTGCACGCGACGCCGGATTGGACCCGGCGCCACTGGGAGACCGATCGTACGCACATCCCTGCTCTCCTCGTGCAGGAGATGGAGGGTCGCTGGGGGCCGATGCCGGGCCTCGACTTCGGGCGCGCCCATCGATGGGGCTATGCCCTGGCAACAGGGGCACCAACCGGCGCTCTGTACGACCCCGAGTTACGCCTCGGGATCTGCGGCGACTGGTGCGCCGGCGGTCGTGTCGAGGGGGCGATCGTCAGCGGAATCGAGGTCAGCGACTTCTTCGGCTGCTGACTCCAGGGTCCGAAGCAGCAGCATCAGAGCGGTCACGCCCAGGAAGACGCTCCCGGCCATCGTCGGAATCGAGATGAAACCGAAGACCGCCAGATAGCGTCCCGTGCAGGGCGCGCCGGTCGCACACGTTCCGACATCGAGGGTGGGCTGCCACTGGATCGTGACGTGATACATGGCGATCACCAGGCCGACGACCGAGAGGGGCAAGCCGTAACGCCAGGCCGAAGCATCCCGGCGCAGGACCGCCACGCCGAGGACGACGACGAGGGGGTACATCGCAATCCGTTGATACCAGCAGAGCGAGCACGGCACCAATCCGACGATCTCCGACAGGTAGAGGCTCGAAGCAGACGCGACGAGCGCCAGAACCCCGGCCCATGTCAGCGGATGATGTTCCTGGCCCGAGAGGGCGGACACGACACCGGACCGACCTGCTCCGAGCGTGAGGCTCAACAGGAGCGCCAGCCCCCCCGCGAACACCACGATCGCGAAGAAACCGAGCGTCGTCACGACGGTCGAATACACGCCCTTGGCCCCCTTCCCAGTGATTGAATCGAGCGGGCCGCATGATCGGCGATCAGGGCAGCGAAGGCAATCGGCGGCACCAACGACGCACCACCGAGTACGCTCACCGTCCACGCCTGTCTCGCCTGCCTCGGGCCCCGATTGCCCGGAAGGTTCGCCATGAGTGCATCGACATCGACCCACGTGGCCGCGGTTCCGGTCATCGTTCTTCTGATCGGAGGCCTGGCATGGGCCGGGAGTCAGGGGAGTGCCGTGATCGGGGGCATCCCGCTTTTCGGATTATGTGCTGGGTCCGCGCTGGTCATTCAGTGGGTCGCGTTCGTGCCGGCGTATGCTGCGCGAACCGAGCGTTACTACGACCTGACCGGTAGCCTGACCTACCTCAGTGTCACCGCGATCGCGGTGGGACTCGGCCCTGGTCCCGACATACGCGGCGGCCTCCTCGCGGCCCTCGTGGGCGTATGGGCGGCCCGTCTCGGTACCTTTCTGTTCCGGCGGATCCGCGCAGATGGCAAGGATCGACGCTTCGACGCGATCAAGACCTCGTTCGGTCGATTCCTTTTGGCGTGGACGCTGCAGGGCATGTGGATTTGCTTCACCGCCGGCGCTGCCCTGGCGGCGATGACCTCGGTCCGATCCGTGCCAATGGGGACGCTTGGATGGATCGGACTGCTGGTGTGGATCATCGGATTCGGAATCGAAGTCGTGTCCGACCAGCAGAAGAGCCGGTTCCGGGCCAACCCTGCCCACGAGGGCCGATTCATCTCGACCGGCCTGTGGGCGTGGTCCAGGCACCCGAATTATTTCGGGGAAATTGTGCTCTGGTTGGGCGTCGCGCTCATCGCTGCACCGGCGCTTCAGGGGTGGCAGTACGCAACTCTGCTCTCACCTGTCTTCGTGACCATTCTCCTGACGATGGGCAGCGGAATCCCGTTGCTCGAGGAGCGTGCCGACCAGACATGGGGCGGACAGGCGGACTACGAGGAGTACAAGTCCTCCACACCGGTACTCGTGCCGAGGCCACCTCGGCGCTAGGTCAACCGTTGCCGCGACGCGCCCGCTCCATCGATGACATCTGTTCATTCATCAGCAGCTCCAGCATCACGCCGGTGCGGACCTGCTCCCTGACGGTGAGGTTGGAGAGGAAGCGCTCGGCAGCCCTCATCCACCCGGTCATGTCCTCGGCGGCAGCCGCCGCATCGAGTTCATCGAGAATCTCCTGCCGATCCGCCGGCGGCTGCTCGGGTTCCGTCCAACCACGCGCCTGAGCGACGCGGGCCACGATTGGATTGTCCTCCGGAACGAGTGCGAACGCGACCCGCTGAATCATGCCTGCCATCATCTCGTCGGCCATCCAGCATGCGCTCGGCGGCGTGAGATCGGCGCCGTGGTAGGGAAGCCAGAAATTCAGGCCCGCGAACGGACCATTGGATGACGGCACGAACCACAGGTGCAGCATGTGGAGTGTCTGTCCCGCCGGCGCGAACTGCGGGTGGTCGTGCCAGTGGGCGAGGTCACTGTCATACGGGATCGGCTCATCGGTATCGGGAACATCGACGAAGGCGTAGGCGGCACCGACCAACGTCGGTCGGCCGTCTATCGGCGCGAACATCAGGTGGTCCGGCCGATCGGAGTGGATCCCGTCTTCGCTGCGTTCCGCATGCACGTAATGCACACCCATCCCGGGAATGTCGCCGAGAGCAGGTCTGAACCCGGCCGCGATTGCAGCCTCCGGCGTCGAGAGACCCTCAACGGACGAACGCGCCTCCTCATAACGCTCGCGGTCCAGGACCGAGAGCCCGCTCCAGGGGGGTGCAGCCAGCGTGGCGCAATCCACAGCCGGGCTGGAATGGTCGTGAGACGCCATGCCGTCGTGACCGGCCTGGGCGGCCAGCGCCCCGGGTGCGATGACTGCACCCCCGACGGCAACGATGAGCAGGGATCTCATACGAGCCATGGTGCGATACCTCTTCGTTTCGACGGACGATCGAACTGCGCCCGGAAAGGCAGACCGGACGGGTGCCAATGTGGTGATCGGGCGACCGGGTGGACAGGGAGCGACGATACGACCGGTGGAACACGTGATGAAGATGACCATTGCATTCCGAGAGGTGATGGTTGTTCTATGAGTCAGGCCCCTCGAGGCCTCCGAATCGCCCCCCCAGCATCGGTGTCAGGACCATGGTCTTCATCGGAGAGCGTGGCGTCGTCAGGACGCCCGCGCGTGGACGCTTTCATTGCCCCCACTGCGGAGCGGCGCGGACGTATGCATACCGGCGCGTCCGGCGGATGCTGGTATTCATGTATCTCCCCGTCGCCGGGCGCAGCGCAGAGCGCGAGTTCGTCCAGTGCGGATTCTGCCATCACGCCTTCCCGCCTTCCGTGCTCGAGCACGAGCCACTCCTGCCGGGTCACGGGGAGGGATCGGACGACGAGACGGATCAAAGGCACTTCGCCGAACTTGCAGGAGGGGCGGCATCGACGCTCCTCACGTGGGATGACGAAGGTGGCGACTCAGGTCGCAGCTAACGACTCACCTCGTCATGTGCGACCGAAGTGTTCCATGATCGCAGCCGCATACTTGATCCCCTGCAGATACCGGCTGACGTGAATGTTCTCGTCCGGCGCGTGGAGGTTCGCCCCCGGGTTGGCGAAGCCGGTCAGTACGCAGGGGATCCACACGTGGCGTAAAATCGCGCCCTCGGCGGACACGCCGTTTACGACGGGCAGCTCTCCGTACACCTCGGTCGCGGCCGCGATGATCGCCTGACTGATGTCTTCCTTCACCGAGATCTTGTACGGCGGCTCGGCGCCATCGAAGGCCTCGACCTCGATATGGCCGAAGCCATGCTTCTCCAGGTGTGCCTTCAGCTTCCGGATGGCGTCAGCCGGCTGGATGTTCGGAATCAGCCGAAAATCCATTCGAACTCTCGCCTCGTTCGGGATGATGGTTTTCCGACCCGGTCCCGTGTACCCGGCGATCATACCCTGAATGTTGGCGGTGGGCTCGTAGGTCCTCGCCCGGATGGCATCGACTCCGTCCCGCCCGAGGGCGAACTCGGAAATCCCCCACTCGTCCTTCAGGGCGTTCAGGTCGACCCGTGCGGCCTTGTCGACGAGCTGCTGCTCGTCATCGGGGCCGAGCTGCCAGATTCCCTCCTCCCAGCCCTCGATCAGGATCTTCCGATCACGATCGAGGATGGTGTTCAGCGCCCAGATGAGTTCCCAGACCGGAGACTCGACGAGCGGAAAGTTCAGCGAGTGCACGTCCATCTTCGCGCCGCGTGCGATGAGTTCGACGAACAGCACGGACTTGAGCCCCAGAGATACGTCCGGCACCGCCGTTCCGGTTTCCATCGAGCCGTCGAGACAGTGCATCCCGTCAGCCTTCAGCAGTTCCTCGTTCTTCGCCGCCCACGCCGCGAGGTTCGGCGAACCGATCTCCTCTTCTCCCTCGATCAGGAACTTCAGGTTCACGGGAACCTCGCCGCGCACCTGCAGGAACGCCTTGGCGGCCTTGTTGAACGCGAGCACGCCGGACTTGTTGTCCGTCGAGCCACGCCCGTACATCACGCCGTCCACAATCTCTCCCGACCATGGTCCACCGTGCGTCCACTCGTCGAGTGGCTCGGGCGGCTGCACGTCGTAATGGGAGTAGCACAGGATGGTCTTGGCCGGCTTTCTCGCTTCCAGGTGTCCGAAGACGACCGGGGGGCCTTCCTCGAGTTCATGAAACTCGGCAGGCAGACCGTCGTCGTGCATCATGTCGCGGACCAATGCGGCACACTCCCGAAGCCCGACGTCCTGAGCCGAAATGGAGGGCTGCTGGACCAGGCGCTGCAGGTCGCGGACGCACTCGTCGGCGTTCGCATCGATCCAATCGTAGATATCCTGCATGCTCATGAAACCTGCTCCCTGGATAAGTCCCACGCACTCAGTCGCTGACCGGACAGGGCCAGCGGACGCG
>Ga0181573_10005262_pt1 | contig 10766 bp, 4 predicted proteins | sample 101ome_25_FD_148643 | JGI IMG/M metagenome (GOLD analysis project Ga0181573, IMG submission 148643) | Coastal salt marsh microbial communities from the Groves Creek Marsh, Skidaway Island, Georgia - 101409BT metaG (spades assembly) | ecosystem: Environmental > Aquatic > Marine > Intertidal zone...
GCAGCGAGAAACGAGCAAGATGGCGGACGAGGAGGCCCGCGCGGAGCTGAGCGAAAAGCTCGAGGACGCGCGCAAGGAGTCCGAGGCTCGCGGCTCGAGGGTATCCGAGCTCGAGGCTGAGCTGAAGATTGTCACGGCCGAGCGCGATGCCCTCGCGGCGGATGCCGACCGCGCCGACAAACGCATCGAATCGCTCGAGATGGCGGTCAAGGAGAGGGACGAGGCCATGAGCGAGCTCGCCGAGGTCAAGGCGGAGATCTCGGACACCAGAAGGCAGCTGTCGCAGGCGGCGTTGAGGTCGGCGGCGCTGGAGGAGGCTGAGCGGGCCAGGGACGAGGCTCAGGCGGAGCTCGTCGAATCGGCCAAGCTCACGCGGCGGGCGGAGACACGCGCGAGACGCGCGGAGGAGCTCGCCGCCGAGCGCGCCGCCGAGTGTCGCGCGCTGGAGCGAAAAGCCGAGTCCGCGGAGGCGCTGGCGACCGAAATCGAGGAGGGTCGGAGGCGAGAAAACGAGCTCGAGGCGAGGGCCAACGCCGCCGAGGGCGCCCTCGCGGATGCGACCGAAAAGCGCGAAAAAGCCGCATCCGCTTTGAACGATGCGACGCTCGCGAAGGCTGCCGCGGAAGGAGAGGTGGCCTCGGCGAGGGCGGCGTTGGACTCTGGCGAGGCGAGAATCGCGGCGCTGGAGGGACAGCTGGCGGCGGCGAGGAGCGAGGCTGAGAGCGCCGAGAGCGCGCGGCGGTCCGAGTCGGACTCGAAGCTGGATGATTTATCCTCCAGGATCGCGGCGTTGGAGGGTATGATCACCGCCGCGGAGGGGGAGAGGAACGCCGCGCGCGCGGCGCTGCGGGATGCGAACGATTCGATGGAGAGTTACCGCGCCAAGGCTCGAGCCATGATGGAGGAAAAGGACAGGGAGTTGGACAAACTGAGGAGGAAGGCGGAGGAGCTCGAGTATTCCTCGGCTCCTTCGATTGCGCCCGAGCCCGTGGCGGCACCGGAGCCCGAGCCCGTGGCGGCACCGGAGCCCGAGCCCGTGGCGGCACCGGAGCCTGAGCCGGTGTTTGTGCCTCCGCCGCCGGCGTTCAACGCCGACGACGACGCCAAGATGACCTACTTGAAGAACGTGGTCATCAAGCTTCTCTGCACGGACGACTGGGAGCAGCAGGACGCGCTGGTGCCCATCCTCGGCGCGATGCTCGAGTTCACCAACGACGATTCCCGGTCGATCAAGGAAAAACGCGCGGAGATTGCGCCCTTGGTCGTCAAGATTGAGGAGGGACTGCGCTACGTCGGGCTCATCGGCGATACAACCGCGAAACCCAACCCTCCCCCCGCGACGCTGGATTCATCCGCGACTTCGTAGAAGAATATTTATCAATCAAACTCCCGAGAGAGCGACCGGTTTCCTTCCCCGGCGTGACGACAGGTACGCCCTCATTCACAATCCGGCGCTCTCCACCCTCCGCGGCGCCTCCATCGGGTTCACGGGCGCTCGTCCCGCGGCGTACTCCTCCATGATCCGCGAGAGGAAAAAGTCAAAATCCAACCCGACCTCGCGCCCGCCCTCCGTCGTGAACTCCTCGGACCGAATTCGAATGAGAGACTCGCGGACGACCGGCACATCCCTCGGCGCGTCCGTGTTGTACACGTTCGCCACCACGTCCATGGCGACGCGCGTGGAAATCGTCGCGGCTCCGTCCCTCCAATCGCGCAGCGTGACCGAAAACTCGTCGTCAAAACATGCCGCTTTCATCGCGCACCCGAGCACCGAACAAAAGACGTGAAACGCCTCCCGCGACGCGAACCGCCTGTCGGAATCGGCGTGCCTCGAATCCGAATCGATACAGTCGGCGAAGCGACAGAACGCGGCGCACTTGGCGTCGCCCCTCCGCGCGTGGTGACGCGCGGACGCCATCACCCGGTCCACCGCCTGCTCCGCGTCTTCATCCGACGTCGTCGACGATCCGAGTGTTTTTTTGAGCGCGTCGCCCGGTTCCATCTCCGCCGACGAGGGATGCGAGAAGAGGCGCGGCGCGTCCGCGAAGGCGCGCCTCAGGGCGTCGTGTACGGTGTCGTTTCCCAGGGCGCCGAGGCCGCACGCGCCGTGGGTGATGTCCCGCGCTCGACCCGCCTCCCCAGCCGCGAGCTGCACGCGTTTGAGATACGTCTCGACGATGACCCGGCTGACGCGTCTCGCGTCGAGGAGAGAGGAGGTGCCTTTCGACGTCCCTTTCGAGTCGGCGCTTTCATCGAAAAGTCGGGGTTGTCGACGCGCGCGCTCGACCAGGTGGGCCACGCACGCGTCGTCGCACTGCTGCGAGGCGTCGCGAGCCGTCGCGAACCGTCGCCGGTACTCGCGAAGCTCCCCGTCCGTCTCGCGTCGCATGACACAGCTGGCGGCGACGCAGCCGGCGGCGTCGTCCCGAAGCGCGGAAACCTCGGCGATTGCTTCGCTCGTCTCCGCCGCCCACTCGAGCTGCGCGCGTCGCACCTCCCGCACGAGCTCTGTCGTCGCCTTTTCCTTGGCGAGCATGTCGCGGACGAAGCTCTCCCGTTGCGCGATCGCGGCGACGTTTGAGGCGGCGAGTTTAACCGCGAGCGTCTCGCACCGGCGCGTCAGGAGACCGACTTTGAGCCGGCTCGTCACCGACGCTCGAGCCCTCGTTTTCCTCAGTCGCTCCTCCGACTCCGCGAGCCGCGTCTCGCATTTTGCCCACTCGCGCGTCGCCCGATCGACGCCCCGCTTCGCGCTCGCCCTGAGCCGCTCCCTCTCGTCGCGCATCGCCCGTTCGTGCTCCGAACGCTCGGACCGGACGAGTTCCTCCAATCGCATCCGGTCACCTTCCAGAGCCTCGACGTTTGAGGCGAGTCTCGCTATCCTCCCCTCGGCCGCTCGCGTACCGGCCTCGAGCGCCTCTCGCTCGGCTTTCAGCCCCTCGACGACCGACGTGAGCCCCACCCGCGACTCCTCGGAAGCTTCGAGCTCGACGCGACACGCGTCGAGGTCCTCCGCAATCTTCGCGCGTCGTTTCACCTCCCTCTCGAGAGCGCACCGCTCTGACCTCAGCTCCGCCGACCTCGTCTCCTCCGCCAGAAGCCTCGCCGCGGTCGCCTTCGCGTCCTCGACGCGTTCGGCGCACGCGCTCCGCAGCTTCGCGATCTCCCGATCGCGCGACGCGATGACCCCGTCGCGTTCCTTCGCGTCCTTCTCCAGTCGAAGCGTCTTTAGTTTCGCATCCGCGACTTCGCGCTCGAGGTTGGCGATGTCGTCGTGGGCGTCGTAAAGGCGAGAGCGGGCGACGTCCCTGGCCCGCACCGCGTCCCCGAGCTCCTTCCTGTGCGCGCCGAGGCGTTCGACGACGCGGCGCGCGAGCGCGGCGCCGCGCACGATGTCCGCCGCGACAGACTCGACGGACGCGTCGTCGTCGGTGACACCGTCTTTGGACGGTGAACCGTTTCGCCGCGACTTTGCTTCGAGGTCCTCCGCGAGGATCCCCTCGGCGAGGTCGTCCAGCGTTCGTACCCCGCCCGCGAGGTCGCGCATCACCCCGCGGACCCCAACCAACTCCGACCGCAGCGCCTCGCGTTCCATCCGCCACTTCACCGTCGCCGCTTCCGCGTCGGCCGTCGCGCCGTCGGCTCTCGCGCTCTCCCGCTCGCGTCGCACGCATTCATTCTCCGCCGCCCTTCGCGTCTCGATCATCTCCTCCGACAGTTGTCCGACAGTTGTCCGCAGCGACGCCTCGCGCGTGCACCCCGTCGCGATGCACGCGCGGGCGTCGTGAAGGTCCAGCTCGAGCGCGTCGCGTTGGGCGCGCGCGTCGCCGAGCGCCGAGCGAAGATCATCCGCGTCGAGCCGGCACCGCTCGATTTTCTCGCGCAGCGTCTCGTTCGCCTCGTTCGATTCGTCCAAGACGCGCGTTCGCTCTTCCAGCGCCGCGCGGCACTCCTCGAACGCCCCGGCCAGCGCCGTCGCGCCTTCTCGCTCGCGCGCCAGGGATCTCGCGGCGTCGTCGAGGGATGTCGTCAGCGCGTCGACGGCGCGGTCCCTCTCGGCGACGACGGCTCGGACGCGCGCGAGCTCCGCCTTTAGCCCTTCGGCTCTTTCCGTTTCTTCCGCCAGCCGTTTTTCGACGACGGCGACTTTTTCCGCCTCGCGCGTCAACCTCGCGGCGACATCGCGCGCGCGCCCGCGGGCGGCTTCGGCGTCGGCGATGAGTCGCCGTTCGGTGACGCGCGAATCGGCGAGCCTCTCGCGGTGTTCCGAGTCGCACGTCTTGAGTCGATCCACCTCCGCGCGTAACTCTCGGTGACGCATCTTCGCGGCGAGCGCCGCCGTCGAACTCGCGGTTCGCTCGCGATGGAGTGCCACCCGTTCCCCCGCCAACGCCTCTTCGAGCTCCACGCGCTTGGCGTCCAGCGCGTCCGCCTCTTTTTTCGCCTTCGCGAGCTGTGCGCGCGTTTGAATGTTTTCAACTCTCGCGTCGGCCACGAGGGATTCGTACCGCAGCCCCGCGCGAGCTTCCACGACGGAGAAGAAGTGGTCCCACACCTTGGCGAGGAGCGCGCCGCGGTCCCTGCACTGGCGCCGCACCTGTTCCGTGAGCTCGTCGAACGCGACGCGGTATATCCACAGCGCACCCTCCGCGGCCGCCTCGGCGTCGAACGAGTCGAACGAGGGGCGGGCAAAGCCTCCTCCGTGGGTTATAAAATTATGAGGGTGCGCGGGGGCTCGATTGGCTCGTTCGGACGCGTCGCCTCCACCGTCACGGCACACGCGTCGCACCGACGCGTCCACCCACCGTTCCAGCGCTCCGATCGTCTCCCGCGTGCACGCCGCCCCGGGGTGACCCGCGTCGCCGTCCGAAACGCCGGCCGTCGTTCGAAACACCGGCGCGTCGTCCACGAAGGCCACCAGCCGTTCCACCCACGCGGGCGGACGGTCTCGTCCCGGCCGGCGAAACCTCGCGTCCCTGCGAAGCGTCGCGTCGACGTCGGAGGCGCTCCCCCCGCCCAGCGCCGCGTCGGCGGCGGCGAGCGAGTCCACGCGAACCTTGCGGTCCCTGAGCTCGGCGGTGAGCGCGCGTCTGAGCGCGTCGATGGGGGCGTCGTCGGCGGCGGCGGCGGCGCGGATGAGCGCGTCGGCTCGCGGCGCCGGGAGCGTCGGGGCGAACCGCGGCCGGAGCCCGGGGCCGCCCGAGACGAACAGCCCGGGGCATTGCTCGTTCGCGGAGGGGCGCCATCGCGGTGGGCTTTGCGCGGCGGTCTTGGGTTCGACGTCCCCGCCGTCCACGCGCACTTCGCACACCGTCAACGCGCCGCCGACCGCGCGAGCGTCGTCCGTCGACGCCGCCGCCGTCCCGACGGCGATCCCGTCTCCCATCGAACCGTCCGACGAATGATGCATCGCCGGGGGCGGGGTGGACGAAACCGCGCTCGACGCTTTCCGCGGCGGTGGTATCGACCCTCGGGGGACGCGTATCGTGTCGTGCGCGGTCGTTTCCCGGGTTCGCGAGCCGACGCGCGTCTCGGGAAGGGCGTCGCCGACAGTGCGCACCGTCCGGGTCGCGAGACGCGGTTGCCAAAACAGGCGGCGCGTGACGGTTCTGTTCCCCATTTTTTCCCACTTCGGGCGTGATCGTAAGAGTTATTTGCGTATTTTTCCAAATCCGGAACGCTCGGCCGGCTCCCCCGCCTCCGCCTCTCCCCCCACACTCCACACTCCCGTCGTCGCACACTCCCGTCGCACACTCGCGCGCGCCCCCCCAACCTCCCGAGTCAGTACACCAGGAACGTCCCGTCCCCGAGCCCACACGTCGCCGCCGCGAGCGCGCGGCCATCCTCCGTGGGCTGCGTCCACGCCGTCTCGCTCGCATCGCACGCGTACCCCGGCACGAGCCGCTCCCTCGCGACGCGAAGCAACAACGTCGCGATGCCGCGCCGCCGGTGCGTGGGGTGGACCCACGCCGCGCGGATGCCCATCACCGCGCGGGTCGGAACGTCGCGGCGGCGGAGAACTTTCCCGCCGTAGTGGGTCACCGGGCAGGAACCCGTCGTTTTTTTCGCCGGCGACTCACCCGTTTCGCCCGTTTCGCCCCCGTCGTCGGGGATGGTGCGATACGCCCTGCGCAGGGGCTCCGCGAACAAAGCCCCAACGATCCTATCCCTGAGGACGTACGCGAACGCGACGGTGCCGCGCCTCTCCGCGTCTTCTCCGAGGACCCACCCTCTTTCTGCGCCGAGCTCTTCGCCGACGTACTCGGCCAACTCGATCGCCTTCCCCCGACGCGCCCTGTGGTCGTCGGGCCCGATGCGCGCCACGAACCGACCCGACGGATCGTTCGCGCACGTCCACGCCGCGGCGTCGCGCCAGGTCTTCGGGCAGGGCACGCCGATGGTGCGGTTGGACGGACTTTGCCCCGACTTTGCCCCGATGATGCCACGCGACGGTCCCCCCGCCGAGGAGCCCGCCGCTCGCCCGGTCGCCTCGGCGTGGAACTTGGCGTGCGTTCGCTCATCCTCGGGCTCGCCGACGGCGTACAGCAGGCCGCACTCGGGGCACTTGCGGTGTCCGAAGTTCTTCTGGCCGAGATCGAGGAAGAGCTGCTTCATCCCCGGGGCGGCGGCGCGCGAGTTGGCCCTCGAGGACCCGTCGCGCAGCGTCGTCGCCACTTCGGATCTCGCGCGCTTGGCGTCGACCGGGTCGGATCGCGCGCCGCTCGTGGACGGCGCATCGTCAGCCCCGGCGTCATCATCCTTCGAGAGCGCGGCCCCGGCCCCGGCGCGGCGGGCGTCCCCGCGTCTCCTGCGCCCGTACGTCGCCACGGGTCGCCGCTCACCGCCGAGATGCCAGTCCGCGCCCCGAGATGCCGAGGCTTCCTCCGCGACGTCGTCCGCGCCGGGGACGCTCTCGGTTTCGGCCTCCTCGGTTTCGGGAGGATCCGCGCGCGCGGGCTTCCGGACGACGCTCGTGGCGATCGCCGGCGCCTTGAAGAACGCGTTTATCGACCGCTGCCCCGCGGGCGGCGCCATGGTGCCCACCGGACTGGCGCCGAGATTTTAAACTCGCAGCTACTCATAGACTGACGTTGAACGGGGGCCGCGGAATTCCCCTGACGGTCGATTATTCCCTCGGGGTCGCGCGGTCGGGGCACAGAGGCGCGCGCGGGGCTGGGCGGAATCCGAGTGTTAGACCCAGGCGGAAAGAGTGTTCGACCATGGTGGCCGTCTTCGCCGTGTTCATCGTCGCCGTGGCGGCGTCGTGCATCAACGTCGGCAAGGCGCTGCAGAAGCAGGGCACCAAGAACCTGCCCAGGCTGGTGCTCGACCCGAAGGTCATCAGGACGTACCTCTCGGACGAGACGTGGGCGGCGGGCATGGCGCTGGACGTCTTCGGCGGTTTACTCATGGTCGCCGCGATCGCCAGGGCGCCGGTGAGCGTCGTGCAGCCCGTCGCCGCGGGGGGCGTCGCGGTCTTGGCGGTGTACTCGCACTACAAGCTCGGCGAGACGCTTCAGGCGAAGGAATGGGCGGGAGTCGCGCTCGCGGTGATTGGGACCATAGGCATCGGCTGGAACAGCGAGGAGCAGCAGCCCGCGGAGCTGTCGGGGTTCAGGTACCTCATCGGAGCCTTCCTCGTCGCCGCGGTGGTCGCGGCGCCCGGGTACTACAAATGGCACGCCACCAAAGACAAAGCCATGAACCGGCTCGGCGTCAACCGCAGCGGCAAGAAGGTTGTCGGGTTGGTCGGCATGGGATCGCCCCATCACCTGAGGACGTCGCATCAGGTGGTCGGGACCGGGCAGGAGGGCGGCGGCAGAGTCGAGGAGGTCTTCGCGGGTCTGCAGGCGGGAACGTTCTTCTCCCTATCCGCGCTGGCGTGTAAGCTGGGATTCATCCTGGGCGGCAGGATGTCGTTCATGTTCGTGCTCCTGGGTCTGGGCGCGTCCGTGGGTCTGACGGCGTTCGGCTTGGTGTGCCAGACGCGGGGTCTCAAGGACGGTAACAGCGTGGTGGTGTGCACGTGCGGCAACGTCGCGCAGATGATAACCGCGGTCATCTTCGGCGTGGTCATCCTCGGAGAGCGCCTGCCGACGGGCTCGTGGACCGCGCTGAGAAACTGGTTATTCAGCTGGTGCATGATCCTGGGCGGCGTCGTCCTGATCAGCGGGATCACGGTGGACGACATACCGGTGGAACAGATCAAGGAGAGCGTGGACAAGGGCCTGGGCGGCCTCGGGGGTCTGCAAGGGCTCGTGAACGGGATGGGCGGCGGTCGGAATAAGATGATCCTTCCGCTGGTGAACCCGCCCCCGCGCGTCAAGGAGGGACACAGCAAGGAGTGAGCGGTGACGCGAGTTGATTATGATATCGCGGGCGACGTCGTCGTTCGTCCTTGCTAATCGATGCGAGTTGATTATTGCGATACAGTTCCGTACACGATGTGCCTCCGGGCTCGGCTCCCGGACCCTCCCCGTCCCTTCGCCGCCTCGTCAGTCGCGGGAGAGGCTCTAGTTGCAGAAGAGGCTCATGGCTGTCGGGTTCCCGGTGACCTGGTTGATGCCCTGCGGGTTCCTCGCGCACATCTTATCGTTGACGTCCTTCCTGACGATGACATCGGTCCAGTCCGAGCCTTCGATGTCTCCCAGATCGTCCATGTTGGCGCCGCTGACGATGGCGCCGGAGAGGTTGGCGTCCTTGAAGATCGTGCCCGTCAGGTTGCACTGCCCGAGGTTGGCGTTGGTGAGGTCGGCGCCGGTGAAGTCCGCGTCAGTCAGGTCGGCGCCGAAGAGGGTGACGCCCGCGAGGTTGCTGCCCGTGAACTTGGCGCGCTTGAGCGAGCCCTTGGTGTAGAACTCGGCGGTGAGGTCGCGGCCGCTGTAGTCCTTGTCGTCGCACGAGTTGGTTGCGCACTCGGACGTCTGCGGAATGGCGAGAGCGATCGGCGCGTGCAGCGCGAGCGCCAGCGCGGTCGCCGCGGAGAAGGAGAGCGCCCTGTGGACGACGGGTGGGATCGTGACGGACGCGGCGGAGGTGGACGGGGTGGGGCCCGCTCGGGCCCTGACGGTCGTCGCGCAGCAGACGGTCAGCGCGGCCATGGTGGTGGCTTATCTGATTCGGGCGTGACGTGTGACGTCCTTGTGACTCATGAATCAGCACACTGCAGCGAGCTCGGTGTCGAAAAGATTCAACGGAGGCCCCTCACTCCATTGGCGCGCGCGCGCACGTCCGCCGCCGCGACGAACCGAGTCAAAGTCGACCCTCCATGTCGACAGAGGACGAACCAACCGCTAAGAAGCCCCGCGGGGACGACCCGACCGCCCCCGTCGAGGCCGCGGCACCGCAAACGGAAGCCCCCACCGCCGCCGCCGCCGCCGACGCCCCCGCGCAATCGATCGCCCCCACCGAAGGAGCCGACGCCAAACCCGCGGGGGACGAGGCAGAGGATGGCACCGCCCGGGGCAAGAAACGCAAGATCGCCGCGTTCCTCGCGTACGTCGGCAAAGGGTACCAGGGCTTCCAGCGCAACCCCGGCGCGAGGACCGTCGAGGATGAGCTCGAGAGAGCCATCGTCGCCGCGGGTGGAATCTCGCGGGACAACGCCGGGGACTTCACCAAGGTCCAATGGACCCGCGCCGCGAGGACGGACAAGGGCGTGAGCGCCGTGGGTCAGTGCATCGCCCTGCGCATGGTGCTGGATCCCCCGGGCGTCCTCGAACGCATCAACGCGGCGCTTCCGGCGGGATTCAAGATTTTCGGGTACAAGCGCGTCACCGGCGGGTTCAACGCAAAGACCATGTGCGACCGACGCAGGTACGAATACGTGATACCCACGTGCGCGTTCGACCCGAGGCGTTGCCTTCCCCGGAGGGAGGTGGAGGCGGAGGCGGCGCTCGCGGCCGAGGCGGCGGAGCAGGGCATCGAACCGATAAAAACCGGAGAGACGGAGGAGGAGGACGCGAAGGCTTTCGTCTTTGACGAGGACCTTCGCGCGCGCGTGAACAAGATCCTGGGCAACTACTGCGGCACCCACAACTTCCACAACTACACCGTCCGCGTGGACCCCAACGATGCGGCCGCCATGAGGTACATCATATCCTTCGAGTGCGGCGAGCCCTTCGTCATCGACGGCGTGGAGTTTGTCCGAACCACGGTGGTTGGCCAGTCGTTCATGCTCCACCAGATTCGTAAGCTGATCGGGACGATGATATGCGTCGTCCGCGGTTACCTGACCGAGGAGGACCAGATCTTCGCGCTGAAAACCAAGGAGAGCTGCGTCACCCCGATGGCACCCGAGCTCGGCCTGTTCCTGTGCGAGTGCATCTACCACGCGTACAACACCAGGTACGCCGAGTCGCACGAGCCCCTCGCGCTGGACGACTACGCGAACGACGTCGAGGCTTTTAAAAAGTCCCACATCTATCCCCACATGGCGTCCACGGAGAAGGAGGAGAGCACCATGGAAGCCTGGGTGCGCATGCTACCCTTGAAGCAGATCAGGAACTCGTACGAATGGGCGCGGAAGAAGGACGGCGGTCGCGCGTTCATGTCGAAAGCCGACAAGAAAGAGGCTGAGAAGCGCGACTACAAAAAACGCAAGGAACGCGACGCCGAGCGCCGAGCCGAACGGGAACCGCAGCCGCCGAAGGAGATCATCCTGGAGGGCGGCCTCAAGTTCACGGGAAGCGGCTCTAAGCCCAAGGGAGGGCGAGGCGCGGGGCGGGGCGGCGGGAAGGGGTTCACGCCGGGCGGCGCGAGGGGGG
>Ga0181573_10005263_pt1 | contig 10765 bp, 5 predicted proteins | sample 101ome_25_FD_148643 | JGI IMG/M metagenome (GOLD analysis project Ga0181573, IMG submission 148643) | Coastal salt marsh microbial communities from the Groves Creek Marsh, Skidaway Island, Georgia - 101409BT metaG (spades assembly) | ecosystem: Environmental > Aquatic > Marine > Intertidal zone...
ACCGTCTTTCCGTCAGGACTGATCTTCAAGGCCCAGCCCATGTAGGGGACCTCATAGATCCCGCGATTGCCCGTGCGATAAACGTAGAAATTGCCCTCTGGGTCGAGCAATGGCCCGAAGGAGAAATCGTGGTAGTTGCCGGTGGCTCCCCAATCTTGGGAGATGCACTCAAACAGATCCGCCTCGCCGTCGCGGTCGGTGTCTGTGATCCGCGTCAACTCCACCTTCTGCACGACGTGGATCGCACCATCAATCACCTTCAGGCCGCAGGGCTCACAGAGTCCGCGGGCAAACCGGCGATAGGTCGTTTTCGCTGGATTCCCCGTTGGGTTCTCGATGATCCAGATTTCCCCCTGCCAGGTGCAGACCGCCAGGTCGCCATTGGGCAGGACATCCAGGCCATTGACCTGCAGGGAGATCTCCTCGGGAATGGCCAGGTGGTCCACGCGGTAGAATTCATTGCCGCCGGGGCGGTCCTTCTGGTTGACGACCCCTTGGACGACATGGGCCCTCTTGCGCTCGCCTTCCGGCCGGCTCTGAATCGAAACCCGCTTCAAATCAGGCGCGGCGATCTCCCCGACAATAGACGCGACGCGCTGATCCGCACGGTGGGCGCAACTTGCCACCTCCAACGCAATCGCTTTCCCGCGGGCAGGGATACGCAACCAGGCCTGCGCCAGCTTTCCCTCACGTCGCACAACCTTCCGTTCACTGTCGTTCTTGATGGCGCCCCAGACCACCGCATCGAAGGAGACATCCTCCGCCTTGACGGCCCACGAACCGCCGCCCCGAAGGCTCACGGACAGTTCCGAACCCTTTTCGCGCTTGAACTCAACCAACCCGGAGGACGTCTGCTTCACTTGGGCTCCGAACTCCGCATGCGCCATGAACCACAAATCGATCGGACTGCGATCGATTTCCAAGCGCCGCACGATCGCGCTGGCTTCCCCGGCCGCCTCGACGCGCGACGTCTCGTGAATCCTCACAGCGCCGCCGTCAGGCAACGGCAGTTCATACATCAGCGTGACCGCCCCTCCCTTCGAACTCAGGCCAAGGTAACGCGCGCCTTCCGGGGCCTTGGACCGAACGGACTCCGGCTGTTTTCCGGCCGCCCACGAAAACAAGGCCGCGTTCGTCCATAATTCCTCCCCGTCAAACGTGCAGTAGAACGGAACCTTTGCCTCGCGATACGGCGATCCATGGAGATTCAGGCCGGGGCCGTTCCAGGCGAGGTGCGTCCGCAGCAACTCCGTGTCAAAGGCCACATGATGATCGCGTCCCAAAGGAATCGCGACCGTGCGCGGCGCGACCGCCATCGGCGCCAGTCGAAAGGGCTGACCGACCGGATCCCGGACGGCCTCCGGCTTCGCCGCCTTGCCCTTCTTGTCGCCCTGCGCCGCCGACAACAGCGACGCCCCGGTTCCGATCAACACCGCCGCGAGAAGACCACGCGCGATTCTCTGCCTTGCATTCATGCCGGAAAGTCTAGTTTCCGCCGGCGGTTCCACGCGAGGGAAAACTCCCCGCGGGCGCATTTGCCACAACCGATTGACGAAGCCCGGCGAATCCCCCAATCTCCCGCGCATGTTCCGACTTGTCTCCGTCTTCCTCGCGATCCTGACGTTCTGCGCAGTCGCCGCCGCGGCCGCAGAATCGCCGACCGCCGCGCCTGTCCGAGAACTGTCCCTCGAAGACTGCATCCGCATGGCGCTGGAGCGCAACTTCGACGTCCAGGTCCAGAGTTTCGGTCCGCAGATCAGCCGCTTCAATCTCGACGCGGCCCGCGGCGGCTATGACCCGAGCCTGACCTTTTCCGCCACCGAGCGCTTCAGCAAATCGGACATCCGCCCCCATCCCGATTTCCCCTCGCTGCTCATCGGCGGCAATGAGAACACCACCGAATCAATGCAGAGCAGCGTCGGCGGCATTCTTCCCACCGGCCTGAATTACAGCCTCTTCAATTCGGCGGACCGACGCTCCTTCACCGGCTTTGTCGGGGAGCAGTTCAGCATGTCCACCGGCGTCTCGCTGACCCAGCCCCTGTTGAAAAACTTTTGGATCGATGGCACGCGCCTCTCCATCCAGAACAGCCGCCTCGACCTGAAGATCTCCAAACGCCGCCTTGAGGACACCCTCTTGCGCACGGTGAACCTGGTCGAGAACGCCTATTACGACCTGATCTTCGCCTCCAAGAACGTCGAGGTGCAGCAGCAGTCGCTCGATCTCGCCGAGCAACTGCTGGAAGACAACAAGAAGCGGGTGAAGGTCGGCTCCATGGCTCCGCTGGAGGAGAAACAGGCGGAATCCCAGGTCGCCGCGCGCCGCGCCGATCTCATCTCCGCCGTGCAGACGCTCGCCACCCAGCAGAACACCCTGAAGGACCTGCTCACCGACGACTTCATCGCTTGGAACGGGATCGACATCCAGCCATCGGAGACCCTCGTCGCGGTCGAGGCGCCGCTCGACAAACAGACCAGTTGGAGGACCGGTTTGACCATGCGCCCGGACCTGCTCGAACTGAAGGAAAGCCTGGCCAAGGCCAATATCGATGTGCGTTACCGCCACAACCAGCTGTTCCCCTCGGTCGATCTGATCGCTTCCTACCAACACGTCGGCATCGACACCAATCCCGGCGACACCCTGGGAGAGGCCATCAGCGGCAACAACCCCAACTACTCAATCGGCGCCCGGATCACCATCCCCCTCGGCAATCGCAGCGCCCGCAATCGCTACCAGGCCAGCAAGGCGGCCAAGAAGCAGGCCATCCTTCGCCTGAAACAGCGCGAACAAAGCATCCTGGTCGAAATTGACAATGCCATCGGCAATGCGCTCGCCCAGTTTCGTCGGGTCGAGGCGACGCGGGACGCCCGGGAATATGCGGAAGCCGCCCTGGCCGCCGAGGAAAAGAAACTCGCCAATGGGGCCAGCACCAGCTTTGTCGTCCTCCAGATGCAGCGCGACGTCACCACCGCCCGCTCCTCCGAAATCCGCGCCCTGGCCGATTACAACAAGGCCCTGGCGACCGTCTCCAACAGCGAGGCTTCCACCTTGAAACGCAGGAAGATCGAGCTCGATTTCGAGTAGGTTGCGTTCCCGGCCTCTCCCGCCGTAGTTCCGGCTTTGCGGAACGAAGGCGGATACTCGATGCTCGATGCTCGGTGCTCGGTGCTCGGTGCTTGGTGCTTGGTGCTTGGTGCTTGGTGCTCGGATTCTCGGATCTAGGATCTAGGATCCAGGATCCCAGGTGGGAAACTGACCGGGCGGGACTTACAGCTTGTGATCCGGGTGGGAACAGGTGGGGTTGAGTCGCACTTCGTTGATCCCGTAGCGCCCTCCGCCCGTCGGGCAGGTCGGTTCCAACCTGATATACCGGGCGGGGCCAAACAGCTCTGCGGCGGTGGGCCTGTCCCGGGCGTTCTTCCGATTGTCAATCGCCCACTGCTGCTTGGCGCCGTCGATCTGCTTCAGGTTGGCGATACAGGCGTTCTTCTGCTGGAGGGCGACATTGGCTGTGAGGGAGCCTTGCGTCTGCCGCAAGGCCTGTTGGGCGTCGCGCGCCCGCTCCTGCAACTGCGTCGCCTGGATCTGCGCATGATTCAGTTTGGAACGCAGCACCTCCATTTCCCGAAACATCGTCTCCTTCTCCTTTTGCAATCGCTGCACATCGGCTGAGGCGGCGCGCAGTTCATGGATCTCCTTGTTCTCGCGACGCAACCGCTTCATCTCCCCCAGTTGCACGCTCACCTTCTCAAGTTCCGCCGTCTGTTCGGCCACCATCCGGCTGAGCTGGGTGTTCTTGACCTGACTCTCGGACAGGCGGTTCTCGTAATCCGCCTTGGACGCCAGGTGGAGCAGCAACAGCCCCAAGGCTCCGGCCCCGGCCACGATGGCCGTCAGCTTCAATGCGACGGAACCCGACTCACTCCCGTTCTTTGCGCTTCTCATAATCTGTCGACTCATCGGAGATTCCCCCCCACCGCAGGCCCAAACCCCGAAATCAATGAAACCTTTCCTAGGCCCAGCCCGTTCTTTCGTCGAGCCCAAACACCACCCAGCGCTTGCCCATAGCGGCGCCAATCACTAGATTTCCCCGACTTGTTTCTGTTGCCATCCATGAAGACACGCCCCGTCCGAACACTCGGTTCCGCCCTTGTTCTCCTCGCGCTCTGCGGCTGCCGGACCACCTCGGAGGACCGGTCGGACCAGTTGGAAGTCGAAGCGCCCGACGCCTTCACGGTCCGTTCGCCGGCAGGCGCCCTGTCGGATCAGGGTTGGTTGGCGGATTTCAATGATCGTCAACTCGACGAACTCGTCGCCGAAGCCCAAAAGAACAACCCCAATCTGCGCGCGACCGCGGCCCGGATGAAGTCGGTCGCGGCCAACGCCCGCGCCGCCTCCGCCGGTCTCTTTCCGACCGCGAGCGCCAGTTCCGGAGCCAGTCGCAACAAGCGCTCCGGCGCCGCCGGATTTCGCCTCACCAACCCGGTCAACGACAGCTTCAACCTGAATGCCGGCATCGCCTGGGAGCTGGATCTCTGGGGCAAGATCCAAAACCGCGCGCGCGCCGCCTCCGCCGACTTTGAAGCCGCCGCCGCCGATTTCCAGGCGGCGCGCCTCTCCCTCGCCGCCAACACCGTTGGAGCCTGGTTCAACGCGGTCGAGGCGGAACTGCAGGTCCGCCTCAGCGAGCAGACCCTCAAAAGCTTTCAGACCAACCTCACCGTGATCGAGCAGGGCTTCGACCGCGGCGTCAACGCGGCCCTCGATGTCCGCCTCGCCCGCGCCAATGTCGCCAATGCCCGCGGCAGCCTGCGTCAACGCGAACAACAACGCGACGCCGCGATCCGGGCACTGGAATCCCTGCTGGGCCGATATCCGGGAAACAAACTGGCCGCCGCCGCCGAACTGCCTCGCATCGCGCGGGACATCCCCGTGGGCCTGCCCTCCCAGTTGCTGAACCGCCGCCCCGACATCCTTGCCGCCGAGCGCCGCCTGGCCGCGGCGGACGAACGCTTCAAGGCCGCCCGCAAGGACCTTCTCCCCACGATCAGCCTCAGCTCCAACGGCGGAACCCAGTCCAGTGAATTGAGGGACATCCTCGACCCCGACTCCAATGTCTGGGGATTCGCCGCCAATCTCGCCGCCCCCATTTTCCAGGGAGGGCGCCTCCGGGCCGTCGCCAAGGCCAACCAGGCCAATATCGAAGCCGCCCTCGCCTCCTACACGCAGACCGCCCTGAACGCCTTCCGCGAGGTCGAGACCGCGCTGGCTGCGGGAGGATTCCTGCGCGAACGCGAAGCCGCCCTTCAGGCCGCCGCCGAGGAATCCGCCCAGGCAGAGCAACTCGCGTGGAGCCAATATCAGCGCGGACTCGTGGACATCATCACCGTCCTTGAATCCCAGCGTCGCTCCTTCAACGCCCGCAGCTCGCTCATCCTCATCTCCAATCAACGCCTGCAGAACCGCCTCAACCTGCACCTCGCCCTCGGCGGCGACTTCGACGCGCTTCCGCTGACCGATCTCGATTCCGAATCCCCCGCTTCCAGACCGTCCGAATGAAACCCTTCAAAATCATCCTCCCCATCGTCGTCCTGGCGATCTGTTTCAGCATCGCCCGCAAGTTGATCCTGTCGCCGCCGGAGGCCCGACGCTGGGGCGCGCCAACCGCCCAACTCAATGTCGAGGCGCTGCGCCTGAAGAAGACCCAATACAAGACCACCGTCACTTCCCAGGGCGTGGTCCGCGCGCGAACCGAAAGCACGCTGATCCCCGAGGTCTCCGGACAAATCGTCGAGGTCTCCCGGGATTTCCGCAACGGCGGTTTCTTCGAGAAAGGCGAACTGCTCGTGCAGATCGATCGCAGCGACTACGAAACCGCGCTGATCGTCGCCGAGGCCGCCGTCAGCCAGGCGGAAGCCGCGTTGGAACAGGAAAAGGCCCAGGCCGCCCAGGCACGGGAAAACTGGAAGTCCCTCGGCGACGGATCCAAACCCACCCCCCTCGCCCTTCGCGAACCCCAACTCGCCCAGGCCAACGCCGCCCTGAGCTCCGCCCGGGCCCGCGTCGCCGAAGCCCAACGCAACTTGAAACGCACCGAAGTCCGCGCCCCCTACGCCGGCCGCATCCTCGAGAAAAGCGTCGATGTCGGACAATACGTCTCCCCCGGCGCCGTTCTCGCCTCAATCTACGCCATCGACTACGCCGAGGTCCGGCTTCCCCTCTCCGACGACCAACTCGGCTTTGTCGATGTCCCGGAACGCTATCGCGGCGATCACATCGACGCCCTGGAAGACGGTCCGACCGTTACGCTCCGGGGCAAGGTAGGCCGCCAGGACGCCGCCTGGCCCGGCCGCATCGTCCGCACGGAGGGGGCCTTCGACGCCAGTAGCCGCCAGTTGTTCGTCATCGCCCAGGTCGACGATCCCTACGGCCGCAGCACGACCGGTCAACCGCCCCTGAAGGTCGGCCAGTTCGTCACCGCCGAGATCGACGGCAGCCTGATGCAGGACGTCTTCATCATCCCCCGCTCCGCCCTGCGCTCCGGCAGCGAAATCCTGATCGTCGACAAGGCCAACAAACTGTTCCGTCGATCCATCGAGGTCCTCTGGAGCGACGAAGAGAACGTGATCGCCCGCGACAATCTCAAGGAAGGCGAGCTGCTTTGTCTCACCCAGGTGCCCTTTGCCGTGGACGGCGGCTTGTGCGTCCCGGATATCGAGGGCGAGGGCAAGCGCGTCCTCGAGGGTCAGGGCGGCGGTTGGGGAGGCAAAGGAAAGGGTAAAGGCGGGAAAGGCAAGGGAGGCAAGGGCAAGGGATCGAAAGGCGGACCGCCCAGCGGCAAGGGAGGCGCGCCGGCTGACAAGGCCAAGGGAGGCGCGCAATGAAGGGCGTCATTGCATGGTTCTGCCGCAACGGGGTCGCCGCCAACCTCTTGATGGCCGCCATTCTAGGTCTCGGCGGCGCGCTGCTCATGGCCAGCTTCCCGGTCAAGCAGTCCGAAAACCCGGGATTCTACAACCTTCAACAAAGCTTCGCCTCCTTCCTCGGAGCCGTGCCCACCGAGGTCTTTCCGGACTTCGAACTCGATGTCGTCGAAATCGGCGTCGAATACCGCGGCGCCACGCCAGCCGAGGTTGAAGAGTCCATCGTGGTCAAGGTCGAGGAGGCCATCCAGGATCTTGAAGGCATCAAGCAGATCTCCTCCTCCTCTGCCGAAGGAGCCGGAGCGGTCACCGTTGAAATCGAAAAGGGCTACAAGGTCCGCGACATGCTGGATGACATCAAGAATCGCGTCGACGCCATCAACACCTTCCCCGATCTCGCGGAGAAGCCGATCGTCCGCGTCGCCCAGCGCAGCAGCGCTGTGATCACCGTCGTCCTCTCCGGCAACATGGACGAGCGTTCGCTGCGCAGTCTGGGCGAATTGACGCGGGACGAGATCGCCAACCTGCCCAAGGTCACCCAGGTCTCCCTGGGCGCGGTCCGCCCCTACGAGATCGCGATCGAGATCGCCGAGGAGACGCTGCAACGTTACGGTCTGACGCTGGCGCAGGTTTCGCGCGCGGTCACCCAATCCTCCATCGACCTCCCGGCTGGCGCCATCAAGACCACCGCCGGCGAGATCCTCCTCCGAACCAAGGGCCAGGCCTACGTCCAGGAGGATTTCGAGGAGATCGTCCTGCTCACCCGCGAGGACGGCACCCGACTCACCCTCGGCGAAATTGCCGACATCAAGGACGGCTTTCAGGAGGAACCCCTCTTCGCCACCTTCAACAACAAACCCTGCGTCCTCATCAATGTCGCCCGGGTCGGCGACCAGAACGCCATCGAACTCGCCGAGATCGTCAAGAGCTACATGGACGAGAAACGCTCCAGCCTGCCGTCGGGCGTGGAGATCGACTACTGGAACGACCGCTCGCGCATCGTCGCCGGCCGACTCGACACCCTGCTCAACAGCGCCTGGTGGGGCATGTGGCTGGTGATCCTCGTGCTGACGCTGTTCCTGCGCCCCTCCGTGGCCTTCTGGGTCTTTTTGGGCATTCCCATCTCCTTCGCCGGAGCCATTGCGCTGATGCCGCTGATCGGGGTGACTTTCAACATCTTCAGTCTCTTCGCCTTCATTCTCGTGCTGGGCATCGTGGTCGACGACGCCATCGTCACCGGTGAGAATGTGTTCACCCATCTGCAGAACGAGGAGGACGGGACCGATGCCGCGATCAAGGGCACCCAGGAAGTCGCCGTGCCCGTCGTGTTCGGCGTGCTCACCACCGTCGTCGCCTTCGTGCCGCTGCTGATGATCGAGGGCACGCGCGGAAAAATCTTCGCCCAGATCTCCCTCGTGATCATCCCCGTCCTCCTGTTCTCGCTCGTGGAATCCAAGCTCATCCTGCCGGCCCACCTGAAGCATCTCTCCACCGGCCGTAAGGATCCGAAGGACCTCAACATCCTGTCGCGCTTTCAGCGCCTCTTCGCCGACGGCCTTGAAGCCTTCGTCCTCAAGATCTACCGCCCGACGCTCCGACTCGCCTCCGACAACCGCTACCTCACATTGACGCTGTTCCTCGGAACGGCCGCCATCATCTTCGCGCTGGTCTCCAGCACACGCGTGCGCTTCACCTATTTCCCGCGAATTGAAAGCGAAACCGCCACAGCGACCCTGACCATGCCGCTCGGCGCCCCTTCCGAAATCACCCAGAAACACATCGAACGCATCCGCGCCGCCGCCGAACAATTGCAGAAGAAATACACCGACGACGACGGCAACAGCGCGATCCTGAACATCATGGCCGTCAGCGGCGGTCAGGGACAGACCCGCGGCGGCGGCCCGCGCGGCGGGCGCGCCACCAGCGGCCAGTCCCACGCCGGCGAGGTCTCCCTGCGCATCTCCCCGCCGGAGGACCGCAACGTCGACATCGGAACCCGCGACCTGGTCAACGAATGGCGCCAGACCATCGGCGATATCCCCGGAGCCAAGGAACTGAACTTCCGCGCCGAGATTGGCCGAGGAGGCTCCCCCATCGACGTCCAACTTGCCGGCCCCAGCTTCGACGACATGGCCGACGCCGCAGGGAAGATCAAGGAGCGCCTCAAGACCTACGCCGGAGTCTTCGATGTCACCGACACCTTCCAGGACGGCAAGGAGGAGGTGAAGTTGAAGATCAAGCCCGAGGCCGAGATGCTTGGACTTTCCATGACCTCCCTCGCCCAACAGACCCGGCAGGCCTTCTTCGGCCAGGAGGCCCAACGCATTCAACGCGGCCGCGAGGAAATTCGCGTCATGGTCCGTTACCCAAAGAAGGAACGCGCATCGCTCGCCAATCTCGAATCGATGCGCATCCGCACCGCCGACAACACCGAGGTTCCCTTCTCCGCCGTGGCCGACGCCAGCATGGGCCGCAGCTTTTCCACCATCCGCCGCGTCGACCGCAATCGCACCATCAGCATCACCGCCGACGCCGACAAGGAATCGGTCAACATGGCCCGCGTGGAGTCCGACCTGAGTGAATACCTGGCCGAACTGATCCCCCAATACCATGGCATGACCTACACCTTCGAGGGCGAAGCCCGCGAACGGGCCGACTCCTTCGGCAGCCTGGCCGTCGGCGGCGTCTTCGTCTTCTTCGCCCTGTACGCGCTGCTCGCGATCCCCTTCCGGTCCTACATCCAACCGCTGATCGTCATGTCTGTCATTCCTTTCGGACTCGTCGGCGCGATCATTGGCCACATGATCATGGGCAAGGACCTCAGCATCATGAGCATCTTCGGCATGCTGGCTCTCTCCGGGGTCGTCGTGAACGACAGCCTTGTGCTCGTCGATTTCATCAACCGTCGCCGCAAGGAAGGCATGCCGGTGGCCGAAGCGGTGCGCATCGCCGGGGCGCGACGCTTTCGCGCCATCATGCTCACCTCCGTCACCACCTTCGTTGGCCTCATGCCGCTGCTGTTCGAAAAGAGCACCCAGGCGCAGTTCCTGATCCCGATGGCCATCTCCCTCGGATTCGGAATCCTCTTCGCCACGCTCATCACCCTGTTCCTCGTCCCCATCAACTACCTCGTCCTCGAGGACATCCGCCGCGGATTCGGTTGGCTGTGGAACCTCCAGATCGGCGGCAAGCGCGAACCCAAGGCCAACGAAGCCTGACTCCGGCTTCAATCGATCCGGACAGAAACCGGACGGCCCACGGCATCGGCCCTTCTTCGAGAACGGCCACCTTGACCGCATAGACGCGCGCTCCCCCCCAGTAGATTCCTTTTCTCAGATGCCCGCCCAACTCCGCCCGGCAGCGTCCGCCAACTCTCAATCCGCTCCCTGTCGCTCCCCGCTCAGCGCCTCTCAATCCGCCCGTCCTCGCCTCCATACTGTTGCGACTCAGTCTCACTGCACTTTCGCTTGCCAACCGGATTTTGAGGCCGCAATACTGCGTGCGTTCCACACGAACAGAACCGACAACCCTTCGAAAAAAAGAAAGACAGACTATGGCCCATGTAGTTACCGACAATTGCGTGAAATGCAGGTTTACCGACTGCGTAGACGTCTGCCCTGTGGCGTGCTTCTACGTCCTCGACGACCGCCTCGTCATTCATCCTGACGATTGCATCGACTGCACTGCATGTGTGCCGGAGTGCCCGGTGGAGGCCATCTTCGCCGAAGACGACGTCCCGGAAGATCAGCAACAGGCGATCGAATACAACAAGAACGAAGCCGAGCGCCTGCAAAGCGAAGGGCAGGAAGCCCTCACCGAACGCATCGATCCGCTCGACACCG
>Ga0181573_10005268_pt1 | contig 10758 bp, 10 predicted proteins | sample 101ome_25_FD_148643 | JGI IMG/M metagenome (GOLD analysis project Ga0181573, IMG submission 148643) | Coastal salt marsh microbial communities from the Groves Creek Marsh, Skidaway Island, Georgia - 101409BT metaG (spades assembly) | ecosystem: Environmental > Aquatic > Marine > Intertidal zone...
CCCGGTGCAGAACGTGGCGTAGCCCTCGCTGCTGAGGACCTCGGCGATCGTCGACGCTGCGTTGGAGATATGACCGAGTTGATGCGGAAAGCCGGTGCGCCAGTTCGAGACACCCCGCATGCCGACTGCGTGCTGGGAGCGGCCGGTGAGGAGCGCTGCCCGCGTGGGGGAGCACAGTGGCGTTACGTGAAAGTTGGTGAACTGCACGCCGCCAGCGCAGAGCGCATCCACGTTGGACGTGTCGATGTCGGAGCCGTAGCAACCGAACTGGGCGAAGCCAAGGTCGTCGATCAGCACGATGACGACGTTGGGCGAGTCCTCACCAGGGTGAGGTGGTTCCATGAAGTGGGGCGTGGATTCGGCGAGCGTGCGGCCGATCGTTCCCTGGAACTCGGTCATCGGTTGTCTTCCTTGTGGTCTCGGTTCGCAGCGGCGGCGGCGCAGGTTGCTGGGTGGTCGAGTGGAGGTTCGGTCAGGCGGCGCAGTCGGTTGGTTGACAGCCCGTACCGCCAGATCAGTTCGTCGCCGTCGAGTCGTCGCGCCACCGCGACGACTTTCTTGTCGAAGGGGCGGAGCTTGTGCACGCCGTCCTCGAACGTCGCGGCGACGCGGATACGGCGGCCGCCGATCCCGGAGACATCGTTGACGCCGTTCTCAAGCGTGCCGTCGCAGAACATGTCGTGGACCAGCCCACCGGTTGTGATGGTGATGCGGTTGCCGGCCTGCTCGATGCGTTCGACGTGACCGGTCATTGCACCCTTGTAGCACTCCCACACGCCCCGCAGGTCGGGAACGCCAGGGGCGAGCGGCTCACGGGTGGCGTCGAGCGACCGGGGCGGCCAGACGTCCCAGGACGCATCAGGCTTGGTCCGGTCGAGTGGGATCTCGGCTGCGGCTACGCCTGAGTCATCCAACGCGGGGCGGTCGTAGTCGGCGGGGTCGTGGGGCCGAGCCCAACGAGCAAAGCGCTCGTTCTGTTCATCCTTGCGGCCGAGCATCTTGGCGATTAGCCCCATGAGAAGCCCTCCAGCGGTCCCGAGATCGTGCGAGCCAGACCTTAAGTTATTGTCATTTGATCTGCCAGATGATGGCGACTGGTGGTTGGTGTGGGAGCGGTACTCGGCGTCGCCGCTCGGCGCCAGCAGTGGCGCGTTGGCATGGACCGCTGACAGGCTCATGGGCGGGAGGCCCGAGATGACTGAGATCGAGACCGAGGCGACCGAGTGGTTCCAGCACCACTGGGATCCGGCCATGCCACTGGGTGACTGGTGGCGTCTCCTCGCCGACTCAGGCTTCGCCTTCCCTCAGTGGCCCGAGGGTTTTGGAGGTCGCAGCCTCTCTGGCCGCGACGCCAAGCAGGTGCTCGCCGCTCGTCGCGCCGTCGGTGCCTACGGGCCGCCGAACGGGGTCGCCACCTTCCTCGTAGCGCCGACACTCCTGGTTATGGGTACGCCCGAACAGCAGCAGCGCCACCTCCCCGGCATCGTTGATGGCACGACCCCGTGGTGTCAGCTCTTCTCTGAGCCGACAGCCGGTTCCGACATGGCCTCGCTCGGCACTCGGGCCGTCCGCGACGGCGACGAGTGGCTCGTCCACGGACAGAAGGTCTGGAACTCGGGCGCGCACTATGCGAAGTACGGAATCCTGATCGCCCGCACCGATCCCGACGCACCGAAGCACCGTGGCGTCACCTACTTCCTGATCGACATGACCCAGCCCGGCGTCGACGTGCGGCCCCTGCGCGAGATGACCGGGGACGCCGCCTTCAACGAGGTGTTCTTCGACGAGGCGCGTGTTCACGACTCGGAACGGGTCGGCAACGAGGGAGACGGGTGGCGTGTCGCCATGACGACCCTCTCGTTCGAGCGCGATCCCGGCAACGCCGGCTTGGGCGATACCGCAGCCTTCTACCAAGCCGACCTCACGGTGCCGGTGGGTGAACATGCCGAACGCGAGAAGGCGGCAGCCGATGGCTTTTCGATCGCAATGAGCGGCCGTGCTGGTGAGGTGTTCGACGCGGCCGTCGCCAGGGGCACGAAGGGGTCTGACGATCCGATCCTGCGCGATCGCCTTGCGCGGCTCCACATTGATCGCACCGTGGTTGGGCTGACGGGACGGCGAGGCGCCGCGAACATGAAGGCGACCGGTCAACCGGGTCCCGAGATCGCCGGCTTGAAGATCACCGGCACCGAGACCGGTCGCACTGTCCGCGATATCGGGCTCGAGGCGCTCGGTGCGGCCGGCATGTTGTGGGGTGCCGACGTTCCCGACGGGGGGATCTTCCATCGCTACGCCATGTTCACGCCAGCTCAGTCCATCGCTGGTGGAACCGACGAGGTGCTGCGCAACTCGATCGGAGAGCGAGTGCTCGGCCTGCCCCGCGAGCCTGATGAAGCGGAGCGCCGAGAGACGCCGTGGAAGGACCTCCGCCGGAGCTGAGCGCCGGTTGGCCGGGGGACTTAGCCGTCGATTCGGTAGGGCCGGTTGTCGGTTGGCCGGGCCGGTGCGGTCGGGTCCGGCACCGCTGTCGCCTGGTCGAGATAGTCGGCGAAGTACGGGAGCACGCCGGCGGCGTCGAGGACGGTGTCGAGTTCCTCGGATCGCGCTTCGGCATAGCGGGCGAGCAATACGCCCCGGGCGTTGTCGAGGAAGTTCGACGAACGGATCTCGATCTCATGCTCGCCGATCCTCACGGTCGCGCCGCCGTCGACCGTGGCGGCCGCGACCCACGGCAAATAATGCCGACCCATCTGGGCGATCACGGGAATCAACGAATCAGTCGGGCTCGTCGCCCAGTCGCTGAACGTCTGGCGTTGCGGCATCGACAGCCGGTGGGTATGAGCGACGGCGGCCGGGCTGTGCGCGTCAACGAGGTCACGGCAGACCGGATCACCGACGAAGTGAGCGACGTTGGCGCCATAGATCGCGAAGTCGGCGAGGCTGGGGCGCCCTCCGAACAGGTAGCCGTCGCCGAGGTGGGTCTCGAGGGCATCGAACCACGGCGCGACGACGTCGCTCATCCAGGCGTCGATCGTGCCGTCGAGCACCCCAAGCTTGGCGCAGTTGGCTCGCATCGTGGCGACGACGTTGGGCCGCATCAGCCCACCGGGGAACCCGACGACCGTCGAGAGTTCCTCGGTGATCTGCCAACCGGCAGCTTCGGTGTTGCCCTCGTAGTTCCAGCGGCTGCCGACCGCAGGTCGGTAGAACCACTCGTCGCTGAAGTCGTCGAGTAGGTGGGCGAGAAACCGCATCGTCGGATCGTCGGGCAGTACGTGACGGTCGGTGTCGGTGCGAAGGTCAAGGTGCTCGATGATCGTGGTTGAGTCCCACATGAACGCACCGTCAGGTTCGGTGACGACGGGGATGCCTCCGGTCCAGCCGGCTGCCTGCGCGTCGAGATGATCGCCGGGCGGGCACGGTTCGAGCCGCCACGGCCGGTCGGTGTAGTCGAGGTAGCCCGTCACCTTCCGAGTGAAGTACGAGCGGGTCAGACCGTGGACGATGTACACGTCGCTCTCCTGTGTGGGGTCGCTACCACTTGGGCACGCAGTCGAGGAATTCGAGGGCGGCGTCGATGAAACCGAACTGTTTTGGCAGTGCGAAGTGGTCGACGCCGGCCAGTTCTTTCACCGCGACGTTCGGAAGCAGGTCGGCGAGTGGCCCGGGTGGGCCGGCGAAATCCTCGGTGCCGATCACGAGCAGGGTCGGCTGTTCGACCGTGGACAACTGTTCGGCGGTGAAGTGCCGGTCCTCTCGTTGGGACTGGGCTTCACCGACTTTTTGCAGGATGGCGGCCCGTTGCTCACCGGCGGTGCGCAGCAGACCTTCGAAGCGGTAGTCCGCACCGGCCAGGTCGGCACCGTCACCCATCGCCGGTCCTTCGACAACATTGCGCCCGATGCCACTCAGCACGAGACGACGGACCAGTTGTGGGTGGCGCAGGGTGAGGTCGAGCGCCGTCCGCGCGCCGAGCGAGTAGCCGACGAGATCAATCTGTCGGCCCTCATCGGGACCGAACGGCAACTGCTCCACAACGGGTGTGACGAGATCCTTGTAGGCCTCGATGTCGTCGGGGGCATCGGCATCGCCATGGCCGAGAAGGTCATAGCCGAGCGCTCGCCGGCCGCCTTCCTTCACCAGATCGAACCAGCCCGGCTCGACCCAGGTGGCCTGTGTCGACGTGGCCCAGCCGTGGAGAAAGACGATGGGGACAGGAGGTTCGCTGCTCCAAATGCTCACGAGCCGCCCCCGTGACCAGCAGCTTCGCCGAGCTCAATCCGTTCGATCTCAAGCAGCCGGTTGAAGTGCTCACGCAGTTCCGTCTTACGACCGACATCGTTGGCGAGGTTCACCAGTTCGTGAGGGTCCTCGGCTGGCTCGTACCACTCGTGGTCGTGATCTTCGAAGGCCGCATCTTCCGAAAACAGCTTGGGGCGCGGGTCTACGGCACCGGCTCGGTCGATGCCTCCGCCGATTCCGTAGTAGCGGGCGTACTTCGTCTCGCCGTCGAAGAAGCCCCGCACTGCGTAGCGGGTGTTGGAGATCAGGTCGGATTGGGCTGCGTCCTGGGCGAAGAACACGTAGTCCCGGGGCGACGCAGTGGGGTCGGCCAGGGCGGGGGAGAGGTCGACCCCGGACAAGGTGGGGGTGTCGTCGACATCGACCCCGCCGAGTGCGCACAGGGTTGTGGCCAGGTCGACATGGGTGGCGAGGGCGTCGGTCTCGGTGCCAGCGTCGGTCACACCCGGGACCTTCATGATCAGCGGCACACCCATGACCTCTTCGTACACGCACGGGAGCTTCGCTCGGAGACCGTGGCTGCCGCACGCGTCGCCATGGTCGGAGGTGTAGGCGATGACGGTGTCGTCGTAGATACCGAGTTCGTCGAGAACGTCCAGAATGCCTTGGAGATTGTGGTCGAGTTCCCGGTGGAGGTACGCGTAGTAGTCGAGTTGGCGAAGCCATGACCGCTCGTCGCTGAGGTCCATGAACCCCACCATGTGTTCGGTGTTGCGGACCTGTCTCCACGCCCGCTGGATCTCGGGTTTCGTGTGGAGATCGTCGTGGAAGTTCTCCGGAAGGGTGTCGAACAACTCGTCGTAGTCCTCAGGCATCGCCTCGACCGGCACGCCCTTCAGTCGGAGTTCCTTCATGAAGTCGAACACCTTCTTCATGTCGGGGTGTTCGTCCTGGAACGACGGATGGTCGATCGGAAACCACATGATGTCGTGCGGGTTCACGAGGGCGACGGTGAGGTGCCAGGGTTCGTCGCGGGTGCCGTGCTTGCGCAGCCACTCGATGGCGTCACCAGCGATGATCGGGTCGAAGAAGCGGCCGCTCCACGCCGACCCCGTGTAGTGCATGTCGTTGCCCTTGAAATCGTGGTAGCCGAACGACTCCATGTCGGGCACCTCGTCATGGGTGAGGTGGAACTTGCCGAGGTACGCCGAGTAGTACCCCTGGTCGGCGAGCAGCGAGCCGACGGTCGGAATGTTCGGATCGAGCGCCGTGTGTGTCGGGAACGACACATTGTTCGCCACACCGTGCTCGGCGATGTAGCTCCCGGTGTACAGCGAAGCACGGCTGGGAGAACACGGAGACGCGTGCGTGTAGTACCGGTTGAAGGTCAACCCGTCGTTCATCAGGCGCTGATGGGCGGGGAGTTCGACCTTGCCTCGGAGCCAATCGTTGCGGCGCTCCTCGTCAGAGACGATCAACAGCTGGTTGGGTCGACGTTCGGCCATGGCCGACGACGTTAGGAGCGGGCGAGCATCTCCGCCATCTGACCTCTGGCCTGGGCCATGACCTCGCTGTCGACAAGGCCGTCGGGAGAGAACGGGGTACCGACGGACACCCGCACCGTTGGCCGGCCCCGGAACGGAAGCCGTGGCCACCCGCCACTCGGCCAGACGGTGTCGGCGTTGTGCACGATGATTGGCAGGATCTCGGCGTCGCCCTTGCGAGCGATGGTGATGAAGCCGTCTCGAAACTCGCCCAAGCCGTCTTCGGCTCGTTGATGCGGCGGGACAATGCGACCCTCGACCATGACGGCGACGGGCCAGCCATTCTTAAGAATCTCAACGCCGTCGGTGACGGCGTCGGTACCCCCACCGCCGGCTGGCACGCAGAGCAGGGAGCGAAGCCATCGGCCGACAACGGCCGGCTTGAAATACGAATAGCGGACGAGACATCTCGCCGGATAACGCCAGTCGCTCAGCACGGCCACCGCGTAGAAGACGTCGCTGAAGCTGGTGTGGTTGGCCACGAAGACGATCCGCTTGCCGTCAAGATCCGGAAGTGGATCGACCGTGGGGCGGCTGAGGAGTCGGCTGACGAGCCGGAAGATCCGACCCCACATCCGGTAAGCGAAGGTTGTCGGGAGGGCGTTGGAGGAGACGCCGGGGTAAGCCACGACTCCGAGGCTACGGCGTGATGATGACTGGCAGGCGCCGCCCCGGGAGTCGGTGTGCTCGGCGCTCTCGCGCCCACCGGCGATGAACGCTTGGGGATGGCTCTGTCGGCGTCAGAGCTCGTCGAGTGGGGGGAGTTCGCCGAAGCTCAGGTCGAGTCCTGAGTCGTCGCTTGCAGCGTCCGCCGTCTGCTCCACCTCAACGCTGGTGTTCTGCGGCTCGATGATTTCGCCGACGGCAATCATCGCTGCGCCCAGCGCCGTCACGGCACCGCTGGACGACTTGGTGAGACGCGTCGTCGCTGGCAGCGGCGTGTCGCGAAACTCATCGTCACGATCGGGGACACTCGTCACGAGTGCAGTCTGTCGCGCAGTTCCTCGGTGACGCAGTTCGTCGACGAGTGGACTAGCTGACCTCGGCGCGCACAAGGGCCTCGTAGAGCTCCTCGTACAACCCGCCGCTGTGGCGCAGCTCCTCGTGGGTGCCCCGCTCGACGACGCGGCCGTCGTCAAGGACGAGGATCTGATCGGCGTCAGTGATGGTTGATAGGCGGTGGGCGATCACAAGCGAGGTTCGCCCCTGCAAGGCGGCGGCGAGCGCCTCCTGCACGTGGGCTTCGTTCTCGGTATCGAGATGGCTGGTTGCCTCGTCGAGGATGACAATCGCTGGGTCTTTCAGCAGCATGCGGGCGATCGCCAGCCGCTGCTTCTCTCCACCCGACAGGCGGTAGCCCCGTTCGCCAACGACCGTGTCGTACCCCTCGGGGAGCGCAGCGATCGTGTCGTGAATGCGGGCGGCCTCACAGGCCGCAACCAGTTCGTCGTCGGTGGCATCAGGGCGGGCGTAGCGCAGGTTGTCGCTGATCTTCTCGTGGAAGAGGTGCGGGTCCTGACTGACGACACCGATCGACTGACGCAGGGAGTCCTGGGTGAGTGAGCGGACATCGTGCCCGTCGATCGTGATCGAGCCGGAGGTGACGTCGTAGAGGCGAGGCACGAGTGACGTCATCGTCGTCTTCCCTGCGCCCGACGGGCCGACGATGGCAATCATCTGGCCCGGCGCGATGTCGACGCTGAGCCCACGGAGGACGTCGTCAGCGGAGGCGGTGGACTCGCCACCACCGAGCGATTCGGGCGTGCCCTCGGCCGGATCGGGGTAGCGGAACACGACTTCGTCGAACCGGATCTCACCGCGTGCCGGTGCAGGAAGTTCGGTTGCGTCGTCGGCGTCTTCGATCGGGTTGGGGGTGTCGAGCACCTCGAACACCCGCTCGAATGACACGAACGCAGTCATGATGTCGACGCGGGCGTTCGAGAGCGATGTCAGCGGCAGATAAATGCGCACGGTGTAGAGACCGAGGGCGACGAGGGTGCCCGGCGTGATCTCGCCATCGATGACCTGATGGCCGCCCCACCAGTAGACGAGTGCGGTACCGACCGCCCCGACCAGGGTGAGCGCGACGAGGAAGACCCGCGAGTACATCGCCGACTTGATCCCGATGTCACGGACCCGGCCGGCGCGGTCGCCGAAATCGCCGGCTTCGGCCCGATGCCGGCCGAACAGCTTGACGAGCAGGGCACCCGAGACGTTGAACCTCTCCGTCATGGTGTTGTTCATCGACGCGTTGAGGTTCATGCCCTCCCGCGTGATGGCGCTGAGTCCCGCGCCGACGCGCCGGGCAGGGAGGACGAAAATCGGGAGGATCACAATCGCCAGCAACGTCAGCTTCCACTCCAACAGGAGCATGGCGATGAGCGTGCCGCCGAGCGTGATGACGTTGCCGACGACGGTGCCGAGCGTGCCAGTGAACGCCCGCTGCGCACCGATCACGTCGTTGTTGAGCCGACTGATGAGCGTGCCTGTCTGGGTGCGGGTGAAGAACGCAATCGGCATCCGCTGTACGTGATCGAACAGCTTCACTCGAAGGTCGTAGATCAGGCCCTCGCCGATCCGGCTCGAGAGGTAGCGCTCGACCAAGCTCAGAACCGCTTCGCCCAACGCGGCGGCGACCATAAAGAGGAAGAGGATGTTGAGGTAGCCGCCGTCCCGATCGACGATGGCGTTATCGAAAATCTCGCGGATCAGCAGGGGCGGCAGCAGTCCCAGGAAGGTCGACGCAATGATCGTGCCGAGGAAGCCGATGATGGCCCCGCGATAGGGCCGAGCGAAGGCGAAGACCCGCCGCCGAGTCTGCTTGGTGAGTTGTTTGCCATCGAGGGCGGAACGATCCGCTGTCATCGAGTGCATGACCATGAACGGGCTGGGAGCATTCATCGGATGCTCCAACGTATCGACGCCCCGACGATTCCGATGGTGGGCCAGCGGTGGACGGCCCGAACCGATCGGGGTGCCGGGAAGGGCCGCCGTTAGGGTGATTGGGTGGAGTCCCCAACCTCAGCGTTGCTGACCGACCACTACGAACTCACGATGGTGGCCTCGGCGTTGTCGTCTGGAGCCGCCAATCGACGCGCCGTGTTCGAGGTCTTCGCTCGGCGTCTGCCGAAGGGCCGGGCCTACGGTGTGGTCGCCGGAATCGATCGGGTCCTCGACGCCGTGTCACGCTTTCGCTTCGATGAGGCGACCGTGGGTCATCTTGTCGACGCCGGAGTGGTTGTCGAAGGCGAGATGACGGACTGGCTGCGGGACTACCGCTTTCGCGGTGATATCAGTGGCTACGCCGAGGGCGAACTCTTCTTTCCCTACTCGCCGGTGCTGACGGTGACGGGCACCTTCGCCGAATGCGTCGTACTCGAGACAGTGGTGCTGTCGGTTCTCAACCACGACTGTGCTGTCGCGAGCGCGGCCGCCCGGATGGCTGACGCCGCCGGTGGGCGCCTCCTCATCGAGGGCGGAAGCCGCCGCACCGACCCCGAGTCGGCGGTTGCCGCCGCACGGGCTGGGTTCGTTGGTGGATTCGACACGACCTCCAACCTTGAGGCCGGTCGGCGTCACGGCATTCCCACGGGAGGGACCACCGCACACGCCTTTGTTCTGGCCCACACCGACGAGAAAGCTGCCTTCGCGGCGCAGCGAGACACGCTCGGTGTCGGGTCGACTTATCTCGTCGACACCTTCGATGTCCTCGAGGGCATCCGCAACGCCGTCGAAGTGGTCGGGCCTGCTATCGGTGCCATCCGTATCGACTCTGGTGAGCTGCTGCGCGACAGCATCTCGGCCCGCAGTGTGCTGGACAGCCTGGGTGCGACCGACTGTCGGATTGTTGTCAGCAGTGATCTCGACGAGTTCAAGGTCGCCGAGTTGGAAGCGGCTGGCGCGCCGATCGACGCGTATCTCGTTGGCACCAGTCTGGTGACCGGATCTGGCCACCCGACCGCCTCGATGGTCTACAAGCTCGTCTCGATCGCCGACGACGACGAACCACACAGCGAGCTGCGCGCCGTCGGCAAACTGTCCCCGGGCAAGCGAACGCTTGGGGGACGCAAGGATGTCCACCGGGTCGTGGACGGCAACGGTCACTTCGTTCGAGAGGTGCTATCGGTGCTGCCGGTCGAACTCGAGGACGACACCCTCAACCCTCAGGTTCCGCTCGTGCGCGACGGTGACATCGTGGCCGACCTCACCGATCCGACCGAAGCCAAGGCCCGGTGTGCGGAGCGGCGAAGCCGGCTCAAGGACGAAGCCCGCACGCCGTGGCCCACGCTGACGCCCGCCATCCCGACCGTGTGGGAAGGCGTGGAAGAACCCCTGTCCATCCCCGTACCCTCCGGAGGTGCATGATGCGTGAGGCCGAGGCATCGATGAAGGCCCTGATCGTCGTCGATGTCCAGAACGACTTCTGTGAAGGCGGCTCGATGGGCGTCGATGGCGGCGCAGCTGTTGCCCAGTCCATCACCGACACGGTCGGGTTGGATCGAGCGGGCGGGAGCTACGGCGTCGTCGTAGCGACCAAGGACTGGCACGTCGATCCCGGTGACCACTGGGCCACCGGCGACGAGGCCCCGAATTTCGTCGATACCTGGCCCGTCCACTGCGGGGCCGAGACCCCTGGTGCTGCGTTTCACCAGAACCTTGAGATCGCCGTCGACGAACTTTTCCTGAAGGGTCGTTCGACGGCGAGCTACACGGGCTTTGACGGCCTGTCGCTGACGGACGAGACGACCCTGCTGGGACCGTGGCTTGAGACACGTGGTGTGAACGAGGTCGATGTCGTCGGGATTGCGACCGATCATTGTGTTCGGGCGACCGCGCTCGACGCCGTGAACCACGGCTTCCGGACCCGGGTGCTTCTCCAGCACTGTGCTGGCGTCGCTCCCGAAACGACCGAGGCGGCACTCGTCGAGATGGCGGCCGCTGGCATCGAACTGATCTCGGACTGATCGCCGTG
>Ga0181573_10005270_pt1 | contig 10754 bp, 7 predicted proteins | sample 101ome_25_FD_148643 | JGI IMG/M metagenome (GOLD analysis project Ga0181573, IMG submission 148643) | Coastal salt marsh microbial communities from the Groves Creek Marsh, Skidaway Island, Georgia - 101409BT metaG (spades assembly) | ecosystem: Environmental > Aquatic > Marine > Intertidal zone...
ACGCGAACATGAACAGCTCTCTAGCGCAACCGCTCCACCTGCCCTGCGGCCATACGCTGCCCAACCGACTGGGTAAGAGCGCGATGACCGAAGGCTTAGCCGACGCGCACGGCCGCCCAACCCACGCGCACAGCACTCTGTATAGGACCTGGTCCGAGGGCGGCACCGGGCTGCTCTTGACCGGCAACGTAATGATCGACGGGCGCTACTTGGAGCGGGCCGGCAATGTGGTCTTGGAAGACGATCGCGCGCTGCCCCTCTTTAGCGCGTGGGCGGAAGCCGCCCAGTCTGCCGGCAGCGACTGCTGGGTCCAGCTGAGCCATCCGGGGCGCCAGTGTCCGCGCCTAGTCAACAGCCGTCCCCTGTCTCCATCCGACGTAAAGTTAGATCTCTTGGGCAATTTCGGCGCACCTCGCCCCATGAGCGAAGCGGATATAGAAGACGTTATCGCCCGCTTTGTGCGCTCGGCGCTGCTCGTCAAACGGGCCGGATTCCGCGGCGTGCAAATTCACTGCGCACACGGCTACCTGCTCAGCCAATTTCTTTCGCCGTTGACCAACCGACGCACGGATACATGGGGTGGGTCATTGGAAAACCGCGCTCTCATTATTCGCCACATCATTCAGCGCGTGCGTCACGCAGTAGGCGATACCTTCCCCATCGGCGTCAAGCTCAACTCGGCCGACTTTTTGCGCGGCGGCTTTAGCCTAGAAGAATGCGTTGAAGTGGCCCACTGGCTAGCAGAAGACGGGGTCGACCTGCTAGAAATCTCTGGGGGCACCTACGAACAGCTCAGCCTGCTCGGCGTCGAGCCGACTGAAGTGAGAGAGAGCACGCGCAAGCGCGAGGCCTACTTTGTCGAATACGCGCGCCAAATCAGCGATGCAGCGCGCATACCGCTCATGATCACCGGAGGCTTTCGCAGGCGCAGCATCATGGAAGAGGTCATACAGTCGGGAGAAGTAGATATCGTCGGACTCGCGAGGCCGTTGTGCACGCAGCCGGCCTGCTCAACGCACCTAATCAAGGGACAGATCGATCAGCTCGACGCCTACGAACACAACCTGGTTTTGGGTAAGGGATTCTGGGGTAACAACAGCGCGTTGAATCTGATCAAAGCCGTCAACGCCTTTGGCCAAATTGGCTATTACTACTGGCAAATTATTCGCCTGGCACGCGGAGAGGAGCCCCAACCGGAGCTGAGCACCGTGCGCGCCTGCGTTCGCCACCTAGCCAACGACGTGCGGTTAGCGATGCGACGCAAGGTGGCCCTGCGGAATCCGTCAGGCGACAATCGCAATGGCGACTAGGGCCAAACCAACCCCCAGAAAGGCCCATCGATCGAGTCGTTCGCGCCAGAAAAAATGCGCCGCTAGGTTGTCCAACAGGACAACTGTGCACCCCATGAGCGGAAAAAACACGGTGCCCGGCACGCGGTTAAGCGCGGTCAGCAGCACGATGAGGCCCACGAGGTTATACACTCCAATCACCGCACCGGTGCGCAGGTCGAGCGCCGACGGCCGTATACCGCGCGCCGCCAAATAGAGCACGCCGAGTAAGCCGGCTACCCCACCCGTCACCATAATGACGTGCACCAGCTGCGCCTCCAAGCCGGCGTAGCGCACCCAGCGCAGGCAGGTCATACTGCCGCCCTGCCCCAAAAAGACCAGGGCGAGCAATCCCAGCTGGCCGGCCCGACCAATTCGATTGGCCCCACCGCTGCCGCGCGTCATCAGCACCAGCGCGACGAGCGCCAACCCAATGCCCACTGCCTGCAGCGCGCTCGCTGCCTCGCCCCACACCAGCACGGAAACGACAATAGGCACTAACATGGCCATGCGAAAAGCCGTCAGCACTGAGCCCACCCGGACCAGCGCAAGCGCCGTTGTCATGATCAGCATGGCCACGATAAAAACGACCCCCATCACAGCCCCCACGCGCAGCACGTCGGGACTGATCTGCAGCTGGCCCGTGAGCGCGAAATAGGCGCACAGTAGGGCCGACAGCGTCAGATAGTTTGTAACCAGCGCAGCGGGCACGTGACATCCGCGCTGCTGGGCCCACTTAAAGAGCTGTCCAAAGCCGAATTCTAATAGGAACGACAGCGGCAACCAGAACACGATCTTCTCCTTGCCACGCGCGGTGGGGGTGAGCTCTTACCTATCCCGGATACCAAATTTTGCGCGGATCGTCGGCGCTGCGCTGATAGTCCCACGAAGCGTCAATCAGACGATGTAAGTCGTAGGCCGGACGCCAGCCCAGCAGGAACTTGGCCTTGTTATTATCCAGCCAAGTGCCGTGAAACGGCGTCGACACGTCCACGCTAGGCAGGCCGCGCGTTTCCGCTAAATAATCGGCCATCTTGCGATAATTGACCGGCTCGTCCATGCACACATTAAACAGCTCTTGCCGCGCTTTGGGATGATCGAGCGCCGCGATGATCGCACTGACTAAATCCTCAACGTGCACAAAGTTGCGCAGTACGGGCTGACCCTGCGGATCGAGCATGACGGGTACGGCCCCGCTTTCCACGTATGCGTCGGCCTGCTCCGCACCCACCAGTTCCCGCCATTTCGGACCGCCAAAAACGTCTTGGCCAAAGGACAGCGAGTACTTGAAGTCGTCCTTTTCCATAATCCACGGCGCGCGCAGACAGCACCCGTTGAGATCGTACTGGACATAGTACTGCTCCAGCATGACTTCTTCTAGCACTTTGGACAGCGCGTAGCAGCCCTCGTAGGCGCTGTGCTTTTGCGTCTCGACTACCGGCACCGGATGCGGATAGACAAAATGACCCATACCGGCGTCGCCACCGATAAGGATAAACTGCCTAAACGTCGGCGAAGTGCGGCACGCTTCCAAGAGCCAAAACATGCCCTTTACCGTGACGTCCATCACGTCGTCGGGCGTTTCTTTGCACGTGGCTAAGTGAACCACGTGCGTCACTCCACGGATCGCCTCATCCACGACCGATCGCTCGGAGATAGAGCCACGCACGACCTGCAGGCGCTCGCTTTCCTCGAGCAGGCGGTTGTGGCAGAGCGCACGCACGCGCGCTCCCGACCAGCGCTGGTCGGCTAAAAAGCGGCCGATAAACTGCTGTCCAACCTTACCCGTGGCGCCCGTGACGAGAACGACCGCTTCGGAAGCACTCATGGGCGCAGCCCTTCCATTTGCAGAGCAATGCTTCCTTTGTTCAGCTCGTTAAATTTCTCACGCACTTCGCTCTGCACAAAAAACTTGGACGTATCGTAGAGAAAATCGTACTGACCGTCGCGTCCGCAGCCGTTGTCTAGAGCCGTTTGATTGATCTCGGCCTGGTGCCCGCCATATCCGGGCCAAAGCACGCCTTCCTGGCAGTACGAAACATCAATAAAGTAGCGCGGACCGTCTCCGGGCTTAGCGCGCCGGGCGTGCCACACGGCCGAGTGAACGATAACGGCCGTGCCCGGCGGCACGTCGTCTACGGTCAGCGAGTTGGGCAAATCTTCCGTGCCCAAGAGCTTTAGGCTACCGTTGCCAACAATCGTGTCCTGTGAGCGCGGCAGCACGAGCAGGTCACCGACCTCGCCGTTGAGTCCGTCCAGGTAGTAAAACACGTGAACCATGACGTGGGATCGGTTGGTCTGCGGAAGCTGCTCGTAGTCCTGATGCCAGTGCACGCCGCCATTGCCCGTATCCTGCCGAACCGCATGGATGTGGTGCATGGCAAAGAGCGGACCCATGAGCTGCTTGAGCATCTCAATCAGCGGTGGATGCGAGGTCAGTAAACCCAACTCGCGATAGGACACTATATGGGATGCCCTCTGTTCCTCCCGATCGTTCATTAATCGATCGACGTCCCCTTTGAGGCGCTCGTTGAACGCCTCGTCGAGAAAACCGGGTAGCATGACGTATCCCTCACGCGCGAAAAATTCCTGATCTTCGGTGCTGAGCACTGCTGGGACTGCTCCTGTCGACATAGTTCTGTTCCTTTTCTCCGTCTATATGGGCGCGACCAGCGCGACCGTTGATGTGATTAAAATGCGTTATGCAACTTTTCAGCGATCCCAAGGGGATGCAAACGTAGGCGCATTGACGTAGCGCTCCATGTCAATTTCTAAGGTAGCACCGGCTCCCGGCGCCAAATGCACGCCCAGAGAGGTGTCGCCGATGGCCGTCTCCCGACCGTCGATGCGCACGCCCGTGAATTGATGCTCGGCATAGGCGCCGGACTGGATCAGGACGTCGCGCGAAGCGGTCGGATCGGTGTTCACCAGCGTAACCGTCATGGAGTCCGCTTCGAGCTTCTCGACGAGCGCGCCCACGCCTTCCGGCATGCCGGGGCGACCGGCCACCGGGTCAAAGTAGCGCACGCGCGCATGCAGCGGACAGTCGTGGCGCGGCGTCAAACCGCCCACCATCTGCTGCACTAGCGCGCCCGGCGTCGCCGGGTTAAATGGATTCGGATTATCGGACAGGCGCGTGTCGGGCGTCGTGGGATCCGTGCGCACCTTTTCCATCTGTGCGCGCACCCGCGAAAAATCGGCCTGGAGCGCCGCTTCCGGATAGGAAGGCGCTTGGCCTTCGAGAAAACCGATCCACCCGTTTTGCGCATCGAGACGCTTGAGATCGTCGCGTTCCATCGACCAGTAATAGACTTCTAACGCGCCCTGGGCATAAGGATGGGGACGGTACTCGTACCAGCCTTCATCGCCGTGCATGTAGGGATACATCATCTGACCGTCGATCTCTTTGCCGTGGCTGTTGATCGTATCGATCATCTGACGCCATACGTCGACATACTCCTGCTGACCGCTCAGCAGCAGCGCATTGCCGAAGCCAGACAGGCCGAGATGGTGCGTGTTTCGGCTGGCCATAGCTCCCGTCTGCGGCACCTCCACCGTAAAGGCCCACCCGTAGCATCCCCCATACCACTTGCCGTCGCAGGCGCCGCCGATCGTTCCGTCCAAGCCAATATTAGTCGGGATGATGCCGTCGTTTTGCAGCGTGCGCTGACGCCAGGCCTCGGCGTATTCTAGCGCCCACTCTTTGTACTGTGACTCGCCGGTCAAGGCGTAGGCGTTGAGGCCGAGCGACGTGGCGACCAGGTTTTGCGGGTGGTCCCCGATCACGTCCGTATAGTCCTTAAAGTGGGCGAGCATCTCCTCAAAGTTGCGCTCGCCGTGCAGCGGTATAAAGCGCTCCTGCACCTCGTCGAGCGGATCACCAGCCCAGTCGAGGGCCGTGGCCTTGCGCAGCATGGGACCGCGGCTGCCGTTAAACAAGCTGCGAATAATCTTGTGCTCGGGATCGTAGTTGGGCGCCTGCGGATCGTCGCCCATATAAAAACCCGCGTAGCGCCGCACGCGCTTTTCAAAGTTCTTTTCGCGCGGGTTCATCAGGCCGTGAAGGTTAAACGTCGTCAGCCCTTCGCCGTTGTGCACCCAGTCAAACATAACGGGGAACTCGCGGTAGTACATGCCGTCCCGCGCAAAAGGCACCTCGGTTGTTTTAGCTTCGGTATACTGCTTGAGATGCCCTTCCCAGGCCAGATCGCACATATCGCGCAGATGGTCATCGCCGCCCAGCACGTAGAGCACGGGCCAGTGAACCAAGTTCTCAATGGCATCGTCTGGACCGTCGTTGCCTCCCCAGCGCGGTATGCACTCGAGATAGCCGCGATCGTCAAAGTAGTGTTCAAAAAACTGTCGGCAGGCACGCGACTGGGCCCGCAGCAGTTCCCACTGCATAACGGCCCACGCCGGGGGCGCCATAGGGGCATCAATTTCTACGTACTGCGGATTGAGATAGGGCATATCGATCCTCGTAAGGGTTGCAGTCTGACAAGAACTGATAGAGAGCATAACAGTTTTCTGCGCTGCGCAAAAGGAGCACCATAGCGCATCAGAGCGACCAGTGTAAGCCCAGCTGTCCGGAGCGCCCATAGACCTCGCGCTCGCGCCAGCGAGTCGCCTGACGCCCGTATGGGCTGCCGTAGACTTCGCGCTCGCGCGCGTTGCTCAAATTGTTGAGTTTGACGACGATTTCCACGTCGCCAAAGAGACGCTGACGCGCGGAAAAGTCGACGTGCCACTCGCTCTTATACCACACGTCTTCACGCTGACTATCGCCTAGATCTTTGAGCATGGGCGCACGATAGGCGGCGCTAAGAGTCCACGCACGGCCCGCGCTGCTGTGATCATAGAGCAGACCCACGTTGCCCGTGTGACGCGCATGGCCCGGCAGCGGCCCGCGATCACTGCGGACCGAACCGTAGTCGATGCGCGCGCGAGAGAAGGCGTAGTTGAGGTAAAGGCCCACGTTCTCCAGCGCGGGCAGTTCGTAGCGCTTTAGGTAGTGAACCAACGCCCATTCAGCACCCCACAGGCGCCCTGATTCCCCGTTGACGGGCGTCAACAAGACAAAGGGCGTGCGATCTTCGGCGTAGGTGACGACCGGATCGGCAATGCGCTTAAAGAATGCGCCCACGCTCACCAGGCCAAGCGCCCCGGGAAAAGTCTCAAAGAGCAGATCAACCCCCTGCGCTCGCGTAGCCTTCAAATCGGGATTGCCCTGTAGAATCAATCCGTCGCTCGGTGGAGTCGTTATCGGCAGCAGGCGCGTATACTCGGGGCGCGACAGCCCGCTGGTCAACGCCAGGCGCAGCGTGCTGCGCTCGCCGGTGCGATAGGTTATATGGAGCGAGGGCAGCACGTTGGCATACTGAGCGCGAGAGCGCACAAAGCTGGCCCGGTGTCCATAGGCATGGCGCGTCTCTTCATAGCGCACGCCCCACAGAAGGTACAGACGCCGAGTCCACTGCAGCGTCTGTTGGGCATAGGCGGCATAGACCGTCTCGCGCGCATCGTAATTGAGTAGCTGCTGCACGGGACGATATCCCCTCAGCGGCAGCAGCGCCAGGGCGCGCGCATCGTCGTAGTGAACGTCGACAAAGTCGAATGCGTTCTCCTCAAGCGCCGCCGTCCCCTCCTCGGGAAAGCGCTGCCAGCGCCGCTGGGAGGCCGATTTGTCCTTGCGCCACAGCTTGGCACCCACTTTCCACGCCCCCTGCCGATGGTCCCAAAGGAAAGGACGCTCCAAATCGGCCTGCAGCACGCGATCGCGCTCGGCGAACGATTCGTTGTCAAAGCGAACGCGCACGAGCGGAAAGTCGCCCAATCCGTCGAAAGCGTGTCCCACGTCCAACGACAGCCGCTGACGCGCATCGAGGCCGCCAAAGTCGTTGGAACGGCGAAAGAGGAAATAGGTCCGATCCGGCAGCTCTTCGCCGGCCCGCGACTGCGCTAGGCTCAGATGCAGCACGTAGTCGGCAATGCGGTGCTCTGAACGCAGTTCAGCTAGGTAGAAACGCTGCTCTTCGAGCCGGTTGCGCACTTCCATATCTTCTTGGCCATCGGCAAAGGAGAAATGACGGCGGCGGCGAATCTCGTCGTCGTTAAAGGCGTTATACGTATAGCTAAAGCGCAGGTCGTGATTCCGGTGCACTTGGTAATCGAGTGCTGCCAATAGGCCCGCGCGCTGACGCAAAACGTCGTAATTATCCCAGCGCGCATAGGACGGATGCCCGTCGGCAGCGTAGCCGGCCTGGTGCAGAAGAGCGGCCCGGTTGGTGCGATAGAGACTGCCAGCGAGCAGCGCTCCGAGCCGTCCGCCGGCAAATCGGCGCGCCAGCGACCCCGACACTTCCCCCATCTCGCGACCCCAGCTGCGCAGGGGAGCCGGTTCGCCGTTGATGCCACCGGACACGCTCAGCTCGTATTGGGGGTGTTCCGGTGCGCTCTTGAGGACCATGTTTACCGCCCCGCCCAGCGCATCCGCATCCATATCAGGCGTAAGCGCCTTTGTTATCTCTATCCGCTCGGCGTGGTGCAGCTGCAGCAGATCGAGACCGACGGCGCGGCCCTCTTCTATGCTGGCACTGGGCGCTGGAATTCGCTTGCCGTTGACGGCCACTGCGTTGAGCTGAGCGTTGAGTCCGCGCACCTGAACAAACTCGCCCTCGCCCTGGTCGCGATCCAGCGCAACGCCGGGCATGCGCTGCAGCGTCTCCCCGGCGTTGCGATCGGGAAAGCGCGAGAAGAGCTCTGCGGAGGAAACGTGCTTTATGTTGGGCGCGCGGTGTTGGTCGTTGAGTGCGCGCGCCTGCGCACTCGTCAACGTCCCCATGACCTGTACTCCCTCCATCTCATAGAGCATTCCGCGCAGCACGATGTGCCGTTCGATGCGCGAGGCGGCGCGCAGGTCAACCGAGTCTAGCACGGCAACGTAGCCCAAGTGTGAAACGCGCAGCAAATAGCGCTGTGGCTCGAGGTCTACAAGCGCAAAGCGACCGTCGCGATCGCTAAGCCCACCGCGTCCGCTACCCACGAGCTCTATCGTCGCGTTCTCCAGGCCGAGCCCTTTGGCGTCGACGACGCGCCCAGCGAGTTCAGCTGCATCCAGCGCTGTATGAAGATGCGTCAGAAGCAGAAACAGTATCATGTTGAAAAAGCGATATCGCATGGCGTATAACTCCAGGTAAATATCCAACATAAGTTGGTCAAATCGCGCGCCGCGCGCGAACGCTCGACGCGCCGCCTTGTTCACAGCCAACGCCGCCCTTACCTTGAAAAATGTATCGGCCCTCTCACAGGAGTTGACCTATGGCCTCTACGCCCTACCCCCCACATCTGAACGGCACCGGTTCACCTCAGCTGCGAGAGGAGGTCGCGTTTTTTCAGCAGTGGGGCTACCTCGTAGTCGACGACGCGCTCACGTCGGAGCAAGTTGATGCTCTGCGCACCGCGCTGGACGCAACCTTTGCTCAGAGCGACGAACAGTTTATTCACCAGTTGCTCGAGTGCGACGAGGCGTTTGCTTTTCTACTGGACAATCCGCCCGTCTTCTCGCGCATGAAAGCCATCCTCGGCGAGTGCGTCCAACTGCACAGTGCCACGGCACGCGTCACGCTGCCGGGCGAAAAGGATCAAAACTGGCACCGCGACGTACCCTGGCCCGTCGCGCCTGAGGGAACACCCTATGGGGCCATTCCCGGTCAGATAAACTGCGGCTACTATCTGGATGAGCTAAGCGAGGAAAACGGGCCGATCGTCATCGTCCCTGGGTCACAGAGGGTGCCCTTTCGGCCGCCCATATGCCACGCCCCCTTTCCCGAGGAAGTGCGCGTGCTGGCCAAACCCGGTCAGGCGGTCCTGTTTGACGGCTGCCTGTACCACCGCGGTGGAGCCAATCAATCACAGGCGGCCCGGCGCGCCTGCCTGATGTGCTACCAGCCCGCGTGGATGAAGTCGCGCGAACCCTTTGACGGGCCTTTTGCCCAGCGCATGCGAGCCGAGGGGAACGACGAGCAAAAAATGCTGCTCGGCGCCATCGAGCGCTGGTAGCCCAGACCACGGTCGGCCCATTCCGCAGTTAAACGCCGCGCTCTATTGATCTGCGGTCCTTATATTTGCACTGTATGGGCCGCTGCAATGGTTCATGTGCACAGCCAGATTGACTCATTACCTACGGAGAGACTCTAGTGTATACGCTGCAAAATGAAGCGCTAAGCGTCGACGTATTAGACCCGGTTGCCGACAGAGAGCGCTTTGGCACGCGCTACTGCACCGGGGGCTATATTTTCCAAGTCACCGATGCCAGCGTCGGTCCGCTACTCTCGGGACCCACCTACCCAGACAGCTTTAATACCTTTGACGGACAGGGCATACCCGATGCATTTAACCAGAGTCCGCTCAAAGATCCAAAATCCACCGATGCGCGAGCACTGATCATAGGCATAGGCCGCTGCGACTTGGAAAAGAATGAGGTAGAAGAGTTCTGCAGCTGGGAAGTGCGGCAAACAGAGACCGGTATACGCATGCACACCGAGCAGGAATTTGCCCACTTTGCCCTCAGTCTAACGCGCGAAGTCGAGCTCTACGGCCGCACCGTGCGCTCTTCTATCACGCTTAACAATACGGGCCGGCGTCCCATTCCCATTCGCTGGTTCCCCCATCCATTCTATCCGCAAACTGAAGGGGATGAACTGTGTCGCCTTAACATTCCCGTATCGTTTCCGGAAAACGATGGCTACGCCTTGGCCGACAGCGGTTTTATCGCGCGCAAAAACTGGCCGCATTGGGATAAGGGCTATTACCAAGCCCTCGCGCACGAGGCCCATAGCAATCTGGTCGTCTTGCAAAAGCACCCAGCCGTTGGCCTAGTGGCCGCAACGTGCTCCTACGTGCCCAACTTCTTTCCCATTTGGGGCAATAAAAACACCTTCTCGTGGGAACCCTTCTTGGAGCGCAGCGCTGCGTCAGGCCAGCAGGTAGCATGGTCCATCGACTACGAATTTTAACGCGGAACGACGGTATCGATATTTACACGAAAGGGTTCTAATGGACTGGGAAATAAAAAAGCGCGGGCGCGTCACCTACTATCGAAAAAAGAGCAACGACGTTTTTTCTGACCTCGTCGTCGAAGAGCTGGACAACGGCGACCTAAAAATTCGCTTTGTCGGCATGACCGGTGCCCTGGCAGCAACCAACGAGTTGGGCTTAGACGACGTAGCTAAAATGAATCCGGAAAGAGAGATTCCGCTCATTTTCGACACCTGGGAAATGTATCTGCAGGAGGCGGGGATTTGCCAATCACTCGCCGAAGTTGACTTTCTCGAAGTGCACTCTTTCGGCGCGGCGCCCAAAGCGCCGAACTCGCTCGTAGACCCCGAAGGCTATGCCGCCGAGAAGAAGCGGATTCGCGCTGAATAC
>Ga0181573_10005274_pt1 | contig 10748 bp, 8 predicted proteins | sample 101ome_25_FD_148643 | JGI IMG/M metagenome (GOLD analysis project Ga0181573, IMG submission 148643) | Coastal salt marsh microbial communities from the Groves Creek Marsh, Skidaway Island, Georgia - 101409BT metaG (spades assembly) | ecosystem: Environmental > Aquatic > Marine > Intertidal zone...
TCCACCGGTGCACACGGCACGGCCGGAGCGGAACATCAGAATGGCCAGCTTGGGTTCGGTGACGCGGTAGACCACACCGGGGAATTGCTCGGGTTCGTATTCGCAGTTCAACTGGATGGCGATGTCGGGCAGGTCGAGTTCTTCGGCAACGCGGGTGCTGGCGACAACGTTCACGACGGTGAGGCGCTCTTCATCGGTGGTCATATAAAAGCCGAAACGGGCCGAGTATATAAAAGGAATTTCGGTATGGTTCCATCCTGCTGGAGGTCCATCCATCGCATCCGGAGGCACGGCTCTCGCAGCCCCCTCCGTGTGGAACATTGGATGCTTTGAGGGGATTCGTCGACGGTCCAACCGCCAAACGGGTGGCGGACGAATGGACGGTTGCCCCGTATCAAGCATCGGTCCAGGACGCCTCGGCCCCGGGGTTGCCGAAGGCGGTGATCATCGCCGTTCCGCCGGCCGATTCAATGGCTCGAGCGGTGGCTTCGGGGTCGCGGGTGAGGGCAACCATGCATCCGCCACCGCCTGCTCCAGTCAGTTTGACGCCGAGGGAGGTGGGTGATGCGGCTTCGATGAGCCGCTCCAAGGCCTCCGAGGATACACCAAGGCTTCGCAGAACGATGTGGTTTTCGGACATCGCGTGCCCCACTGCCTCGGCGTCTCCGCTTTTCAGGGCAGCAAGCCCACGGCGCGTGATGGCCGCGATGGCGTCGATGGCTTGCCGCTGCTCCGGGTCCCGGGCCAACCGTTCGGCCACCCGTTGCACCTGCTTGGCTGTGGGTGCGTGGACGCCGGTGTTGCCAATGACGAGATGGACGCCCTTCAGGTACGCTGCAAGGCTGTGAATCGACCACGCCAACGTCCCTTCCGAGGTGTCCAATGACCGCTCGTACCGGTGCAGGAGGTCGCCTTCGTTGCGGTTCGAAACGACCACCACCCCACCGAGCAAACTGGTGGACGTGTCCATGGGTGAAGCCCGACCTTGTTGGGCGTCGGCTTCAGCGAGATGGGCCCAACGCCCCGCTTCGTCCTCGGTCATCGGTCGGTCGGTCAAGCGTTCCAGGCTGCGCAAAAAGGCCGCACTCAAGGCTGCACTGGAGCCCAAGCCCGACGCCGGGGGGAGCTCGCCGCTCACGGCGATGTCCATCGGTTCCAAGGCGGTGGCCCCGCCCCAGTGGCCCATCAACGACACGATGTGGGGGTGCTTCAACGCGTTGAGGGGCGTGCCGTTCACCGTCCACTTCGTCGAAGGTGTCAAGGTCACCGTCATGCGTTGCTCGATGGCGACCGCCACCGCCGGTGAACCGTAAACCACCGCATGCTCCCCGAACAAAATGCACTTCCCCGGTGCGGTGGCGGTGACGCCCCGAGGGACCATGATTCGGACCTGAGGATTGGGCCTTATCTCCCTTCGCCTTCAACGGCCGCTTGCGAGGGAACTTGACGGTGCATTCAAGGAGCGCCGTCGTTTGGAAGCATCTGCGCAACAGCGACAGGTGATGACATGGAGCACCCTTTGTTCATGGATTACGGCCCCGTTCCCGGTTGGGCCATCCTTCTGGTTTTGTTCGGCGTCTCGGGCGGATTTTTCCTTTACCAGGTCGTCAAAGCCACGCGGTTGGTGATGCTGGGTCGTCCTGAGGACCGATTTGACAACTGGGGGGCTCGCATCAAGGAAGTCATCGTCGGGTGGCTTGGCCAAAAGAAGGTGCTCCAAGACCGCATCGCCGGCGGCATTCACGTGCTCATGTTCTGGGGTTTCCTGATGCTCTCCACGGACATGTTTGACCTCGCCAGCGGCAACAAATTTTCGCACGACGTCCTGCCGGATGTGGTTCGGGGTCCATGGAACCTGATGGTGGAGGTCGGCTACACGATCGCCTTCATCGGTTGCGTGCTCGCCCTGAACCGCAGGGTCCTTTTCACACCGGAGAAACTCAAGGGCAAGTCCCAGTTGGAGGGCAACGTCATCCTGTTGCTCATCATGACCATCACCACCACCTCCTTTGTGGTTGAAGCCGGCGAAGCGGGCGTCTCGTCCACGTGGGAGCCCATCGGCCATTGGGTGGCCGCCACCTTGGTGCCGTCCACCGCGGTGGTCGTCGCTGCCTACTGGGCCCACATGCTGGCCATTTGCGTCTTCTTGTTCCTGATTCCACTCTCCAAGCACATGCACCTCGTCATGGCGTTCCCCAACGTGTTCTTCCACGACCTTCGACCCATGGCCACGATGGAACCGTTGGCACGGGGTCCCGACGGCAAAGCGGTGCTGCTCGACGAGTTGGACGTGGAATCCTTTGGTGCGGTGAACTACACCGACTTCACCTGGCGGGACCTCATCGATGGCTGGGCCTGCACCTCGTGCGCTCGTTGCCAGGACGTCTGCCCCGCCTACGCCAGCGGAAAGGACCTCAACCCCATGCAAATCATTCACGATGTCCGCCACTACGCCAACGAAAACGTGACCACCTTGATGGCCGGAGAGACCCCCGAGCAGGACATCATCGCCCGCTTTGGTGAGTCCTCCATCTGGGCCTGCACCACCTGCCACGCCTGTGTTGAAGCCTGCCCCATCTACATCGACCACGTTCCCAAACTCACGGACGCTCGTCGCCACATCATGATGGAGCGCATGGAATTCGACGCATCGGTTGAGGACACGGTGATGCCGTTGATGGCCACGATTGAGAACCTTGAATCCGATTCCAATCCCTACGGTCTCCCCGCTCACGAGCGCGGCGAGTGGGCTGAAGGCTTGGACGTGAAGGTTGCCGAACCTGCGGAGTACATCTATTTCGCAGGCTGTGCGGCCTCCTTTGACGAACGCAACAAGAAGGTGGCTCGCGACACGATCAGCATCATGAAGGAAGCCGGTCTTGATGTCGGCATCCTCGGCATGCAGGAGGGTTGCAGCGGTGACGCAGCACGACGTGCCGGCAACGAATACCTGTTCCAGATGTTGGCGGAAACCAATCTGGCCACCTTCGAGGAGATCGGGGTGAAGAAAATCGTCGCTTCGTGCCCGCACTGCTTCCATACCTTGGGCAAGGAGTACAAGGACTACGGTGGCGAAGACATTGAGGTGATGCACCACTCGCAACTCATCAACCACCTCCAACAGGAGGGGAAGTTGCCCCAGCCCAAGCACGACGGTTCCGTGACCTACCACGACCCCTGCTACTTGGGTCGCATCGGTGGCGAACTGGACGCACCTCGCCAAGCCATCGGCGGCGTGGACGTGGAAGCGGACCGCCACGGTCGCGAATCCTTCTGCTGCGGGGCCGGCGGCGCTCAAATGTGGATGGAAGAGCACGTGGACGAGGGACACGATCGCGTCAACGTCATTCGTTCCAAGGAACTCGCCAAGACCGGCGCCGACACCGTTGCCGTGGGTTGCCCCTTCTGTTCGACCATGGTGACCGACGGTCTGAGTGCCATCGGTGCTGAGATGGACGTGAAGGACATCGCCGAACTCGTTTGGGAGCAAATCAAGGCCAACGACGCTAAGATCGAAGCCAAGAAAACCGCCACTGAACCCACCGACCTTGCCGAAGCCTGAGGTGGCAACGTGTTGTCGGCCGGCGACCAGCGGGCGTTGCTGAGGTGGTACGACGGCCACCAGCGCGACCTGCCGTGGCGGGCCACCAGCGACCCTTGGGCCATCCTCCTGAGCGAAATCCTGCTCCAACAAACCCAGGTGGTTCGCGGTCGGGTCTTCTGGGAGCGCATGATGGCGGCGTTTCCAACGGTCCAAAGCATGGCGTCGGCCAGCGTCGATGAGGTGCTCAAAGCGTGGGAGGGCGCGGGGTATTACAGCCGAGCCCGGCGGTTGCATGCGTTGAGTCAAACCGTTGTCTTGCCCGAGGCCAAGGGCGGTCATGGTGGACGGCTTCCAAGCGACGCCGCCACGTTGTTGACCCTACCGGGCATCGGGCCGTACACGGCTGCGGCCGTGGCAAGCATTGCCTTCAGTGAGGCCGCGGCGTGCGTGGACGGCAACGTCCGACGCGTGATGGCGAGGCTCACCGCCACCGCCGAGCCCACCGCTCGCGAGGTTCAAGCATGGGCCGATGAGGTGCTATCTCACGAACGTCCGGGCGATTGGAACCAAGCGGTGATGGAGTTGGGCGCCACGGTGTGCACGCCCAAACGGGCGCGTTGCACCGAGTGCCCCCTGCAAGCGTCGTGTCGTGGGATTGATGCACCCGAGCATTACCCCGTTCAGCGTCGAACGACGACGAAGGCCATGACCCTGCACGCCAATGTTGAGGTTGACGGTGACGGTCGGCCCGTGCTTCATCAACGCCAGGCCACCGGGTTGTTCGCTGGTTTGTGGGGACCACCCTACGGTGACCAAGCACCTCAAGGCGAAGGGTGGCTGCACGTCGGTCAAGTGAAGCATGCGTTGAGTCACCGGAAGATCACGGTAGAAGTTCACGTCCAAACCCAAGTTGTGAATCAGGGCATTGACCCTGCGACGGTGGCGTGTTCCGTGATGGACACCAACGTGCTGGCCTTGGCCTTGGAGGGGTTTCACCGTTCAGCCGACGCGCGCAACTCGTGACGGAACGATGCAAGGCACAGAAACAAGCCGGCCACAAGCAGGTATTCTGCAGGTGCGGCGATGTTGATGCCGGCTTGTGCCTCGTTGAGGAACTGGGCGGTGCTGAGGTCCGTTGCATCCACGCCGTTGCCGCCCCATCGGAAACTGACGATCATGGTCGCAAACGCTGCGGCCGAGGTGATGAAGCCCCAGCGCCGTTCGTTTCGGCCCGCTTCGGTCCCGTTGTCCCCCATCGCAGCGTGGGCGGTCATGGCCCAAACGAGCCCGCCGCCGAACGCCAGCATCGAGGTGACAACGTGGGCGTCGAGGTGGTTCCACATGTCGAAGTAAGCCAGCAGCACTGCATTGGCGCCTGCCACGATGCCCACGCCGTTGCCCATTGTCCACCACCGGGTGCGTTGCGCTTGGAGCACTTGACTCAGTCGCCAGGCATAGGCCATCTGTGCGAGCCCACCCAGCGTGAGGCCGATGGAAAAAATCCAACCTTGAAGCCCTGCTGAATCGGCTTCGGAGATGAAGAACGGCACGGCACGCGGCTCGTCCAAGCCGTGAACGAGCATGGCCAATGCCAACGATGAGGCGGGCAACGCCCAGCTGAGGTGGGTCAAAGCAACGCTGTTTCGAGTCATTGGAAGGCCTTCACGGTGTCTTGGATGCAGGTGTCGAGGTCTTCCCACGTCATCCCCAACACCCGTTCGGCTTTTTCGCTTGAGTAGAGGGTGTCGCCCCGCATGAGGCTTTTGGCCAAGCGTCGTGTCAAGTATCGCGGTCGACCGAACAGGCCACCCACCCAGTCCTGAAACACCGCCAGCGGGAGGAGTGCCTTCGGCAACGCACGTTTCGGCGCTTTGGTGTCCGGGTTCAAGGTTCGAATCCTGCGGCAAATGCTGGCCAAGGTCAGGCCGGTGTGTGGGGCGAGAATGAACCGCCCCTCGGCATCATCGACCTCAAACGCCAACCGGTGCGCTCGGGCCACGTCGCGCACGTGGACCACCGACATGGGAAACGGGGGGGCCACAGGGTAGGCACCTCGAAGGGCATCGGGGAAGAACTCAATGCTGGGCGTTGGGCGAACAAAGCCGCCTCCGTAGATGGCCGTTGGGTTCAACACCCTCAGGTCCAATCCAAATTCCTCGGCCAGCGCCCATGCATGACGCTCCGACGCCGTTTTGGCTTGCGTGTAGGGAATGCCATCGTGTTGCTGCCAGTCGTCCTCGGTCTTGACCCGTCCTTTCGGTTCCGTGCCGACGGCTGCGGTGCTGGAGGTGTAGACCACGCGGGGCACGCCCGCTCGGTGAGCGGCGCTCAGCAAATGCGTGGTTCCCTTGTTGGCCGTGTCCAAAATGGTGGTGGCCTCTCCCTTCGTGGCGTACACCGTGGCGGTGTGAAACAGGGCGTCGCAGCCAGCGATGAGGTCGGACCAAGGGTCGGCGTCCAGGACGTCACCTTCAACGATCACCAGTCGTTCCTCCACGCCCAATTCGATGGCGTGGCGTCGGACATGTTCGGTCTTTTGAGGGTCTGCAAGGTTGCGGACCGAGCCCTTCACGCAATAACCATGGGCCAGCAAATCTCGAACGATGTGATTTCCAACGTGGCCGTTGACACCGGTGACGAACACGGTTTTGCCGTTCTTGGGCGTCATGGGCAATGCGAACGGTCCGCCCCGTATGAACCTTGAAGTGGGATGTGCCAAACCGCAGTTCATGCCCCTGCGCGTCCACGACACCCGTCGTCGCACCAAGGTGGAATTCACCACGCTTGAACCGGGCAAAGTGTCCATGTACGTCTGCGGGGTGACGGTCTACGACCGATGCCATCTCGGCCACGCACGGTGCTATTTGTCGTTCGATTTGATCCACCGATGGTTGGAAGCCAAAGGTTTCGACGTGATGTATGTTCAGAACTTCACCGACATCGACGATAAGATCATCCACCGAGCAAACGAAACCAATGGCGATTGGAAGGCCTTGGTGGACGCCAACATCGAAGCGTACTACGAGGACATGGATGCCCTCAACATCCGCCGAGCCGACGCTTACCCTCGCTGCACGGAATACGTTGACGACATGGTGCGCATCACGCAGGATCTCATCGACAAGTCACACGCCTACGTGGCGGACGATGGCGTGTACTTTCACGTTGAATCGGCGCCCGAAAAATACGGGCAACTCACGGGTCAATCCATCGATGCCGTTCAATCCGGTGCCGGCGGGCGCGTGGAGGGCACGGGGTCATCCAAGCGCGATCACAAGGACTTCGCCCTCTGGAAAGCAGCGAAGCCCGGTGAACCCACGTGGGATTCACCGTGGGGGCCCGGTCGACCCGGCTGGCACATCGAATGCACCGCCATGTCGCTGGACCATTTTGACCGGGAATTCGACATTCACGGTGGGGGCCACGACCTGCGGTTCCCACACCACGAGGCTGAAATTTTCCAAGGTGAATGCCACACCGGTCACAGCCCGGTGGTCCATCACTGGCTGCACAACGGCTTTGTGAACATCGACGGTGAAAAGATGAGCAAATCCCTTGGCAACTTCTGGACCGTTCGGGACATCCTCGAAAAAGTGGACGCTATGGTGCTGCGGTTTGCCCTCATCAACGCCCATTACCGTTCGCCGATCGACATGAACGAGGCACTCCTCAACGACGCCGAGCGGAACTACAACCGCTTGTTGGTGTGCTACGTTGACGCCCTTAAGGCTCGCACCACCGCGTCACCGGTGGCCCTTCCTCAACCCGACATCGCTTCACCGCATCCTTTGGGCAAGGCGTTGGGGCTCCTCGAAAAAATGGGTGAGGGTTTCGCCATGGCGATGGACGACGATTTCAATTCCCGTGAGGGCGTTGCCAAAGTGCTGGGCATGGTCCGTGAAATCACAAGGACACTGAACGCCACCTCCCTCGACGATGCGGACCGGGATGCCTTTGCCCACTACGCTGTGGAGTTGCTTGAAGAGACCGCTGGTGATGTGCTGGGTGTGTTGCCCGCTCAAGACGTGGCCTTGGCCGAACCGGACGAAGACCCACGGAAGGCCGCCATCGCCGATCACGTCGAGGCGTTGTTGCTCCAGCGCGCGGAGGCTCGATCCGCCAAGGATTGGGGGCGAGCCGACGCCATCCGTGACGAATTGAACGCGTTGGGCGTGGTCGTCACGGACACCGCCCATGGACCCGAATGGGACCTTGCATGAAGGGGTCTACTCCTCCTCGGTCATTGGTTTCAGCGGTGGAGGCGCAGGCACAAAAGACGGGTCCGTTGAGGCATTGTCCCACACGGCATCGATGGTGACCTTCTCGCTCAATTCACCCGGTGGTTGCCGTGAAACGATCAGGAGCATCAGGCCGAGGACAACCACGATACCAGCCAAGAGCGTGAGGGCTGCACTGGCTTGTTCCGATTCAGCAGTTTCAGGGTTCACGTCGGCGTCCGGGTCCAGCGCCGTTAACCCTCCTTGTTCGCTTCCGTCGTCGGTGGTTTGCGTGGTGTTGGCCGCCTCGCCCCCGTTTCCAGTCGTTGGGTCATCAACCGTGGTTTGGCACGGTGAACTGCTGCCGTCGGGACAAGATCCGTTGGGGGCGGGCGGGGTCGTGAATTGGGTCACGGGTTCGAGGTTCTCGGCCCGGTTGTAATAACGGTCGTACAACAACGACAGGTCGATTTGGGCGTTGGCCACCGATGAACCGTTGAGCACTTCGAAGTAGCGCTCGTCACCGTAGGTGTACCACGGATCAAGGCCGACGGCCGTCATGCCCTGCGTGACGCTGTCGAAGTCCGTTGCATCTCCGAAGGCTGCCTGCATTTCTTCAGGGTCGAACGCCAAAGCCATGGTGAGGTTCTCAACGATGCTCGACCAGGATTGGGCCCCGTCCGGTACCGACGAGAAGGTGACGTCGAGGGCTTTGCCGAAGCGCCCCGCTGGTTCGTGGTCCGCACCGTTCAGGGCGGCCATCAAATCGCTGTCACCGTACAAGGGCAACCCGCCGACAACGGAGAGGCGAACATCGGGGTCCACGGCGTTGATGAGGTTGCGGTAGGGGTCGGCGTGGATGTTGTCCACCACGACCAAGTCCGCTGCGGTCCCGGGCGTGAGGGTGCCCACGTCTTCATGCCAATTGGTGGCTCGTGCCGCCCCGGAGGTGACCATCTCAACGAGTTCGTAATCCGAAAAGATGTCCCCCAGCATTTCGTCGTCCCAAAGATCCGCCACCTTGAGCTCATGGAGGGGCGATTTAGAACCCGATGGCGACCAGTCAGGCGCCAGCGTGATGTGGACGCCTGCAGCTTTGGCTGCGGCGACGTCCGCTGTTTGGCCGTACAGGAGCAGGTTGGAGAGGGGTGACCACACCAAACTGCTGCCTGCTGCAGCCATCTGCACGAATTCGGCCGATGTCAAGGCCACACCGTGAATCAGCACCAATTCTCCGACGAGAAGGTCGTTGTTGACGAGGGTGTCGAATTCAGCACGACTCCGTTCGTCCACGCCTTCGGCGATGTGGACAAACCACGCATCGAGGGTGCCGCTGCTGTTGCCGTTCTTGATGTGGTTGCCCTCGTAGTCCACCGTTAGTTCCGTCACCTTGGTATGAATTTCGTCCCGACCAAAGTTGTAATCCTCGATGTTGCGTGCGAGGATGCTGGCGTAACTGTCGTCGGGGTTGGACGGACTGCCTTGGGCTGCGGTGGTGCCGCCGACGATGGATTTCATTTCGATGTACTTCATGGCCTCGGATTCCATGTTCCAGTACGGGCCGGAATGGACCAGCATCTTGGGCTTGGTCACTTGCTCGCTGTAGTCTGGATGGTCTTTCCATTCGTACCGGTTGTTGTAGCCGCCCCAAGCGTTGCGCTCCGAAACCGGGAGATGGGGGTCCATGTTCCAGAGCGGGACTTGGTTGTAATGCAGGTGGTTATGGAGGTCGATCAGACCCGGGTAGATGGTGCCGTTGGTCGCAATGACAGGGACGTTGGTCAACTGAACGTTGGCAGGGATGTCGTTCTCCCACACCGCAGCGATGGTTCCATCTTGAACCAGCACGTGGCCTTCGTCGATGACATCACCTGGTCCTGTCATCGGCACGATGCGCCCGGTCAGCACGTAGGCGCCGGAATGAATGTGGTCGTTCGACCGATAGCACCGGACGGCGTTTTGTGCCGTGGTTCGGTCATCGTTGGGACCCCATCCCGGTGTTGGGGCATCCGCCTTCCAGAGGGTGCCGTTGGCCAACCGCTCGTAAGGACGGTCCCACCACGAATCTTCGCCCGGGTAAACCAGCTGGTCCACCAGTGCGCCGGTGTCGGTGGACAGGGTCACGGCATCGCCGTCCCAGTAATCCAGCTCAATGCCCGAACTGCCTCGGAACACCACCAGGCGTTCATCCGCATCAAGGGTCGTGTTCCACGCAAGCCGACACGGCGGCGACCCTCCGTCCGTGGCATCGTCGAGCCACCAGTCGGAAACATCCACGGTGATGTCGCCCGTGTTCCACAGTTCGATGTATTGGTCCGAAACCGAGCCGATGGTGCCATCACCGTTCCAATCGGTGCCGTTGTACTGCTCGGATGAGGCCGACACCAACACCTCGGCGATCACCACTTGGCGCTGTTCGGGTGTTGCTTCGTGCCCGTCAGCGGCAACACCGAGCACCACCAAGCCGCTGGTGCTCAACACAAGGAAGCCCACGAGCCATAAGCAACCGACACGTGGTGCCATGGTGATGCTTGGGCATGGATGCATTTAATCCCTGCACACCGGGGATTTCCATCACAGGTCTTCAAAAAGGATGGTGGTTCGGCATTGCTTATGCCTTCCGTGGAATTGACCGAACCGGTGTTCGCTGACACCATCGAGAACAACCAACTCGTGATTCTCGACTTCTGGGCCGAATGGTGCGGGCCGTGCAAGGCGTACGGTCCCGTCTATGAGCGGGTGTCGGATGAATTCCCCGATGTGGTGTTCGGAAAGATCGACACCGAGGACCAGCAAGCCCTGGCCGGCATGTTTGGCATTCGTTCCATCCCCACCACCATCGCCTTCAAGGAAGGCATCGGTGTGTTCATGCAACCTGGTGCCTTGCCCGAACAAGCGTTGAGGGACTTGGTCAAAATGCTCCAAGACCTCGACATGGACGAAGTTCGTGCTGAAATGGCCGAGCGTGAGGCCAACGGCGAGTGAGG
>Ga0181573_10005277_pt1 | contig 10746 bp, 7 predicted proteins | sample 101ome_25_FD_148643 | JGI IMG/M metagenome (GOLD analysis project Ga0181573, IMG submission 148643) | Coastal salt marsh microbial communities from the Groves Creek Marsh, Skidaway Island, Georgia - 101409BT metaG (spades assembly) | ecosystem: Environmental > Aquatic > Marine > Intertidal zone...
GGCTGTTCAGGGGCACTTTTGCGGCGGTGAGGCGAGCGCAGTCCGGAGACCGAGAGTTGCCGGACTGCCCAGGTGGACTGCGAGGGGGGAGGATTGGGAGGGTCGGGAAGGGAGACGAGAGTCAGAAGGGCAGGATTAGGGAGGGGGGAGTGTTGGTGAGGGATGTCAAGCTCAGATGGAGACTCCAGCTCGGATGAAGACGCCACGGAATTTGATAAATTTATCAAAAAGATTGAGAGGCGAGCCAAGAAGAGTGTGAAGGAGAACAAGAAGGACCTCCTGTCAGAGGGGTTGCCAGATGACGCCGATGAGGATGACTACCTCGACGTTGCGCAGAGATATATGTTGTGGAAAGAGTCGGGTAGGGAGGTGGTTGAGCTATTGAAGAATGGGAGTGCCGAGGAGAGGGAGGCGGCGTTTGAATATGTCTCTGAGGAAATAGACGACTCGGATCTTTGCCGCCAGGCAGCTGACGAACTCGTCAGAGCCGGCATCTTTGATGCCTACGTGAGCCTTCTTGATTGGGACCCCGAAAGGACGTACAAAATTCTTACTGGTGGTGCGAGCGATGTGCCCTCTGACTGGGATGGGGTTGAGGACAAACCCCTCTTTCTAAAGATTTTGGAGATGATGATGAATACGCTGATTAGAGGTACGCGGGGGCCGCGCCTGCGCAAGCCGCACGCTGCCGCGGGCTGGGGACTTTACACCGGGGAGCTGATCAAGAGTGGAATTATCGACAGGCTCTTGACTCTCTTTGCAGACACGGATGATAGTCGTTGGACGAAGACGTCCCGGCTGGGAGGGGAGGTGAAGACAAAGGTGCTGCTGGTCCTGGGTCTTATTGCGGAGCTCACAGAGAGGGGCAAGGGGGCCGTGACCAGTGGCGGAAAGATTTTTCCAAAGCTGATTGAGATACTGCGTGCAATGAGCGCGAAAATAAAAGATGGGGATGGCTCGAGTTCTGACGAAGAAGGTGTTGGAGTGGACATAGAAGAGTCGACCGCGATGTCCGCGATCTTTTTGGTCATGCGCCTGGCGCAATACCCTCCGGCGCAGTCCGCTCTGAATGCCGGAGGAGTTTTGGATATATTGGAGAAATTTATGAGACAGGTTGACGACCCTGATACTAAGCAGATCGTGCTGGTGGCGGCTGCGTCGCTCGGAGGGGATGAATTTGTGAAGAAATTCAAGAGCGACGAGAGCACCCTCAAACAATTCGTGGAACTTCTGGAGGCAGCTTCTGACCCAGATTTCCAGGCTGATGCGCTGACAGCTACAGACATATGCGGGGCCATATCTGCGTTGAGCGTGAACGAGGAGAACTGCAAAACGTTCTTTCACCTCGGGATGCACAAGCCTGCGATGATGATCCTGAAGCACAAGAACTCCCGAGTGTTTCACGACGCCATCAAGGCGGGCGTTGCGAGCGCCATCATGAACATCTCCTTCAATGATGGGCTGAGGAGTTTGCTCGAGGATGAGGGCATCGTAGACGACCTCATGGAGGTCAAGGCGCTCAAGCCGTCGGAGAGGGACGCGGTGGAGGAGGCTCATGCCTCTGACTTTGTCAAGGCGGTCGACGGCGCCCTGTTCAACTTTGGGGTGCGCGGGGAGAAAAAGGAGGGCGCTGCGGTCGAGGAGCCTGCCGGTCACATCATGATCAGCTACAACTGGTCGCACAAGCACCTAGCATTATTCCTGAACGAGCAGCTCAAGGCACGGGGGTACCGGGTGTGGATTGACGTGGAGAGCATGACGGGGGACGCGGTGGAGGCCATGGCCGAGGCAGTCGAGGGCAGCAACGCGGTGCTGTGGGTCGCCACCAGCGCGTACAAGCAGTCGGCCAACTGCAAGCTCGAGGCCAATTACTCCAACAAACTCCGCAAGCCCATCGTCCCCATCATGGCCGAGCCAGGGTACCGTCCCGACGGGTGGCTCGGGCTCCTCCTCGGGGACAAGCTCTACTTTAACTTCAGGGAAGAGGAAATGTGGGACGAAAGCCTCGAGAAACTCGACGGCGAGCTCCAACAATACCGCACGGGCGCGTCCAAGGGCGCGCCCACGGGAGAGCCCGCCCCGGGCGGCGCCCCGCCCGCCGGCAACCAGGTCGCCCCCGCCCCGGGCGGGGGCGACCCGGCCAAGAGCAAGAAGCTCACCCAGAGCGAGCGCATCGACCTGCTGCTCGAGGAAGTGAGGGGCCTGCGAGAAGACATCAAGGCCAACCAGTGCGCGTGCACCTTGCAGTAGACGAATGCATGCCCGCACGAACGCGAAGCCATGGTGGTCCGCGATTCGGACGGGAGCCGGCTGGACGCCCGCGTTTGGCATGGCGCATTCAATTCATTGTTTTTCATTCGCGAAAATTATTCACTTTTTTTTTTGGAGAGGCGCCGCCGAATCTCGCATTCGCCGTTCAATAATTTTTTTTTCTCTCCTCGGCGAGGGGTGAGCCAAAAACTGATCCTGAGAGTCAGATCTTTGGATGGTGGCCCGTGATCGGGGACAGGGAGGTTAGAGAGCGTTCGATGTCGGGCCGGCGGCCCGGAGTGGATCCAGTCCAGGCGACGCGCCACGACGTGGCGAATGTGGTGGTCTTGGGCATTCTCAACGCGTACAACCTGTCGCTGTGGAGGCCGTTCCCTGGCCCACACTGGCGCGCCCTTTGGCTCGGCGGCCTGGCGAGCCCCGCGGCGTGGGAGGCGTGCTTCGACGGGTCGGAGGGGTCCACCCGCGGCTTCATCGCGCTTCTCATCACCTACCTGCTCGCCGACTCGGCCTACCTGGCCCTCAGGCCCCGCGCCGTCGCGGACGTGACCCGCATAGTGATCCACCACGGGGTGTGCATCGCGGCCGTGGCCGTCTGCCTCCTCGACGTGGACGGGCTGGGGTACCTGGTGAGTGCGACGGCGTGGGTCGAGGTCAACACGTGGGCGCTGACCGTGCGCCGCCTCCTCAAGCAGCAGGGGGGCAGGCGAGGAGGCCAGGGACACCTGCATGCCGCAGCCACCGTCGCTTGCGACGCCCTCTTCTTCGGCTCGTGGGTGCTCTACCGCCTCGTCATCACCCCGAGCCTCCTCCTCGTCTCCCTTCACATCCACGCGGCCACCACGCCCCGCCCCGCGACGTGGCCTCTCTGCCCGGCCCTCGCGCCCGTCCTCGCGGGCTTCGGACTGTGCTACCTCAACTTCTACTGGACCTGCAACCTCCTGGCCTCGACCTTCTTCAAACGATCCTCGCACGGGCCGTCTGCAGAACAAATGTGTCTCGGGCACGTGGAGCGTGGGCCAGCCAAGGGCGACACCAGCCTCTTCCTCGGGTCCTAGGCGCCCGACTCGGCGCAAGCCGCTCCCGCATCGCCGCGTCTGGCAGCACACGACGTGCGACGTGCGTGGTGGGGGGGGTCCAGGAATCTTTTTCCGCAAAACCATTTTTTTCTCTTTTACGCCATTATTTACTTATTATTCCAAGCCAAACTTTTGCCGGACGGACGGAGCCTTGGGTGCACCGGTTTCTCGCGACACTGAATTTCTCCAATGACTCGCCAACAACGGTTGGCAGCTGTCAGCAGCTGCTGCTGCTGCAAGCGGCGGGGTGGAGTGGCGGGGTGGATGTGCCGAACCGACGCCTCGGTCGCGGCCAAAACAGCGCCAGGGCGAGTGAGGGAAAGGAAAGGATGCCGCCGAGTTCAGGGTCGGGGATGAGATCGCCGGTGAGGTCGCGGTCGCCCCCCCCACGGTCCACCGCGCGGTCGCCGCCGCCGTCGCCCCGCAGGTCGGCCGAGCACGAGCGTGACGTGGTGCGGGCGGAGTGGCAAACGGCGCAGTACGTGCGGGAGGACGAGGGCGTCAAGGCGTCGTCGTCGTCGTCGGTGACCCAGGCGAGGCCTTTGACGTACGCCCAGCACCTTCACCCAAGCCCCTCGGGGAAGGAGTTCCCGCCGCACCACCCGCGCATGGCGCTGTGGGACGCGGCGCGGGTGGCCCAGCTGGCGGCTTGCATGGCTCTGCTGCTGGCCGTGACGTACCGGTTCGGCGGGTGGGCGGTGGACTGGGTGGCGCAGGGGCCTCTGTCCAAGGACCCTTGGAAGTCCCGCGAGTACCTCATGAGCCTCGGCCTCGGGTGGGATGCGGGGGAGCAGGGGTGCAAGGCCGGGGCCGTCCCCGGTGGCGGGCAGCAGCCCGAGACATGCTGCGCCAAGGCGTGGTCCTTGCTGGACAGCGGGGAGGTGCAGGTGAAGGGGGTCGAGCCGGTGGTGGCGGGGTGCCCTGCGGTGGACTGGGCGCTGCCGCCCGTGAGTATGCCGCAGTGGGAGGCCCTCGTCCAGCACACGTCCGGCGCCGGGCAGTATGTGGAGTGGGGGAGCGGGGGCACCACCGAGAGCGTGTCCCCGCTCGCGGCGAACGCGCTGTCGATCGAGCACTTTCAGCCGGCGTGCCGATGCGCGGAGAGCCGCCTCTTCCTGCAGGCCGAGCGCAAGGCCAGGTGCCTCAACTTTGTGTGCGTCGACACCGAGCTCGACCTGGACAAGTTCGGCAGTCCGTCGCTGCGCAACACGCAGCAGGAGAAACAGAGGGCGTGGGAGAGCTACGTCAACGCGATCGACGGCAATCTCCAGTCCGACCATGTCGACGTCGTCGTGGTCAACGGGGTCGCCAGGGTCGGGTGCGCGGTCAAGTCCCTGGCGTACGCCCACGGCAACACCACGGTGCTCGTGCACGACTGGCCGCGCAACTACGAGGAGCACCTGGTCCTCTACTTTGACGTCCTGGACGTCATTGAGCCCCACTGGAGCATCGACCGCAGCCTCGCCGTCCTTAAGCCGAAAGCCGAGTACCTGGGCGACACGCAGCTCTACAAGCAATTCCTCGGCAGCTGGGGGTGAGTCGCCGCCACCCCAGGGGGTCCCTCCGTGTAACTTGTACATGTAAATGCCAATTTGCAAGAATACGTTCTGGGCTGCAGCCGAGCGACTCGACCGGGCGACTCGGCCGAACGACCCCTTGGTGTCCTCGATGTCCGGGATCACGGTCGGCGGGGCGAGGCCTCCCCCCGGAGAAAGGAAGGGAAAGCGGAGGCGTCGTGAGGAGGAGAGCCGCGACGTGGTGCTTTCCAAGGCGCTGGCGTGGGCGCTGAGGCACCGCGCTGAGAGCCTGGGGCTCCGTGTCCGCAGCGACGGCTACATCCGCCTCTCAGGCGTGCTCGCCGTGGACCGCATCCGCAAACAAGGCTTCACGGCCGAAGACGTGCGGCGCGTGGTGGCCGAGAACGACAAGCAACGATTTTCACTCGTTTGCGAGCAAGGGGACGGGGACGGGGACGGGGAAGGGGACGGGGGAGGGGGGGTGGTGGAGTGGATCCGGGCGAACCAGGGCCACTCCCTGCGTCCGGGTCTCATTGCAGAAGACCGCTTGCTGCGCGAGGTGCGGGAGCCCCCGCCCGTGGCGATCCACGGCACGACGCTTGCTGCGTGGAAGTTGATTCAGGAATCGGGGCTCAGCCGCATGAGACGGCACCACGTGCACATGGCGAGAGAAATTCCGGCGGGGTGGAAGGGGGACGACGACGGGGACGAGGGCAAAGGAGGCGGGGAGATGGACGAGGTGGAGGACGAGGACACGTCCGCGGCGTCGCTGGCGGGAGGCCATTCCCGGGTGAGTGGGATTCGGCCCAAGTCCGAAGTCCTCATTTACGTGGATTGCGCACGGGCCATGGCCGAGGGCGGCCTGGCCTTTTTCGAGAGCGCCAACGGCGTGCTCCTGACGCCGGGCGACTCGCGCGGGTTCATCGCCCCGGCGTACTTCGCCCGAGTCAGATTCAAGGCGGGCTGCCGCACGTGAATGCAAGGGAAAAGAGTAGTAAACACAAAAAATAAAAGAGAAGGCACCCCTCGTTCCGTTTAGTGCGCCACCGGGTGAACCCGAACCCCTCTCACCTCTTGGCGAGTCCGAATTTGACCTCGAGCTGATGGCGCGGGTCGGGCGCCTCGGGCCTCCCCTCGGGGACGTTGAGAAAGTCCTCAAAACCGAGGGTGTTGATTTTGCCCGACAGCACGTCGGCCCCTAGCCTCGCCGACGGCAGCCCGGGCAGCCGCCCGACGCGCCCCAGGATCCCCTCCTCCATCCGCTCCCGCATCACGGCGTGCGCCCCGTACACCCCCGCCAGGTGCGCCTCCCGCGCGGCCGCCGCCCGCTGCACCGACGCCCGCTCCAGCGCCTCGGCGGGGTGCGCCGCCCTCACCCCAGCCCGGAGCTCCTGCAACGGGCCGCTCCGGAACACATCCGGCGCACCCGCCGAGTGCGGAAGCACATCCCCGCTCCGATCCATCTCCAATCCCACGCTCTAACCTCCCCCCACCCCCCACCCCACCCCCGGTGTCCCTGGAATGTTGTCACACCTCACGCCTCCCCTCCCACGGCGGCACCAAGCGCAACGCACCGACGCACCGCGAACCTCAATCCCAGCTCAAACCCAAAGTCCCATCCCTGCTCCTCAGCCCTACACGGAGCACCGCCCTGCACCACCGGTGGCCTAGGGCTGAGGTGCCACCCATTTTCATCTGTTCCCGTCCTAAAACTGCATATATTTGTTGTAACACAGTGAATTAAAAAAAATAAAAAAGAGCCCTATGAGTGGGCATGTTTTTCATGGCAGAGGCGCTTTTCACAATCATTTTGGCAGGGGAATATCTGAAATCATTTTTCTGTATCCCGAGTCCAAGCGAAGATTTTTTTTTGTATCCCGACTCCAAGAGGGGTGTTCCTCATTTGGGAGAGATTACCGACGTGATTGATTTTTTGGGGGGTTGCTCTTTTTTTGGAGTTGCGACTGCAGTGGTTTTGTGCGTTGGGTCGGGCCGTGCCCGGGGCCAGACTCCCCTACACGAAACCGATGGCGGGGGTGAGTGTGGGTCCGCCTGGGCCCCCGCTTGGGGGAGGGGGAGGGAAGGAGACGGGGAGAGGAGGAGGTCGAGGGTGGAAGAGGCGGGTGGGCCGGGCGGCGGCGGCGTCGGCGGCGTGTGTGGCGGTGGCGCGTCGGGCTGGTGCCGAGGGGCGGGCATTTGCGCGGGGCAACGAGGTGGCCAAGCCCCCGTTTTCCCTGTCCAAGGACGTGAGCGGGGCCCGAAAGAAGGCGATGGCGGCCAAGGCGCCCGAGGCGTTCGGGACGGGGGCGGACCTGGTGGACGTGGAGAACATGCTGCACCCGACGTGCGCGACGCAGATCCAGGTGGACCTGCGGTACGCGGGGCGCTTCAATTTCCTGGGGCTGCCCCTGTACGACGGGGAGAGGGCGCTGCTGCGGCGTGAGGCAGCCGAGGGCCTGCTCAGCGCGCACGCCGACCTCGTGCAGAACCACAACGTGGGCATCAAGATCTGGGACGCGTACCGGCCGTGGCACGTGTCGCACATGTTCTACACCCTCGCGGACCCGTCGGCGCACGGCGTCTACGTCGCCAACGCCGAGCTCAAGGGCAGCAAGCACAACCGCGGCCTCGCCGTGGACATCACCCTCTTCGACGTCACGTCGGGCGCCGAGATCCTCATGCAGTCGGCGTTCGACGACTTTGGCGAGGCGGGAAGGTCGGACTACAGCATGTGCACAGACGACCAGATCAAGTTGAGGGAAACCATGCAGGCGGCCATGAAAAAGGCGAATTTCAAGGGCATCGACTCCGAGTGGTGGCACTGGGACTATCAAACCACCGAGTCCAACCCCCCGCTCCTCAATGTGACACTCCTCCAGGGAGAGGCGCTCGCTCGCAAGAACTCGTGAACCACACGAGGACCCCCCCCGGGACGGGGCGCTGTCGGCGGGACGCCCGCACCTGTATATCACAATCATTTTTCAATTTAATTATTTTGTGCCACTGCCCTTTGGCCATCCATCCGATAAAGTGCGCGGAGCGCCGCTGGGGCCGCTTGCGGGGGATCAGATTGGTCCCCGTTCCAGTTCCAGTTCCAGTTGCAGAACGAGGTTGGGGTCGTTGGCGAGGAGGCGCGAGGAGTAACACGATGGCGGTGCCTCTGGACCCGAATCTGCTGGGTCTGACGGCCCTGGTGACGGTCGGGTACCAGTTCATGTTCTTCGTGATTGCCGCCGGGTTGGAGATCGACACGGTGACGGACCTGGCTGGGGGCACCAACTTCGTTGTGCTTGCGGCCCTGGGGCTCGGGGTGAGCGAAGCGACGAGCGCGCGTCAAATCGTGTGCTCCTCCATGGTCATGGTGTGGGGCGTGCGCCTCTCCGGCTTCTTGCTCTTCCGCATCCTGCAGTGGGGCGAGGACAAGCGGTTCGATGACAAGAGGAGCAACTTGCTAGCGTTTGCGGCCTTCTGGGTGATTCAGGCGATCTGGGTGTGGACCGTGTCCCTCCCCGTGACGCTGCTCAACGGCGACAGCGGCGGAGGCGCCGACGCGCCCTTTGGCACCGCGTCAGACATCATCGGCGTGGTCATGTGGTCCCTTGGGTTCCTGTGCGAGGTCGTGGCCGACCAACAGAAACTTCATTACAAGGCCGACCCGGCGAATCGTGGGCACTGGTGCGACGTGGGGGTATGGGCATGGAGCCGCCACCCAAACTACTTTGGGGAGATCTTGCTGTGGTGGGGAGTGTTCACGGCGGCCGCGTCGGGGTTCGTGAAGGGGGGTGATGCGGGCGTGTGGATCGGAGCAGTGCTAGGGCCGTTGTTTCTCACGTTGCTTCTCCTGTTTGTCTCGGGAATTCCGCTGCTGGAGGACAGCGCGGACAAAAGGTACGGGACGAGGCAGGACTACTTGGAGTACAAGCGGCTCACCAGTCCCATCGTCCCCCTCCCGCCCTCGGTCTACACCTCGTGCCCAGGGTTCGTCACTGGCTCCGTCCTGTGCGAATGGGCGATGTACAGCAGGTCCCTGCCCGCGCCCGATGCAGACTCCGAGGACGGCGTGGGCGAGGGGATGTACAGGCCACCCGAGGAGGGCGACGACGGGTCGAACGCCCCGCCCCTGAGCGAGAATCCGGCATGAGCAAAGGAGTCTATAAATAAATAAAACATGAACATGTCGCGAGATGAAGAAAGCAGCACCATCAGCTGCTGGCGTCGGTGGACTTGCGGCCGGAGAGCCACATCCTCAGGGGCACCTCAAAGCCAACGTGCAGGCCGTATGCGAGCGGAATGCTGACCAGGGGAACGACAAGGATGGACCACGCAGGCAGCTCTCGGTTGGCCCAGAATCTCTGGCAGTACTCAAACACCTCCAACTTGGCAGGGTCCGTGTACGACTGGCTCGCGTACGAAAACGTACTGGACGTGCCGTTGACGTTGCCGTTGTCCGTCGCGGTGAGGTAGTAGTCCGTGTCCGTGATAGGTCCGCTCAAGCATTCGTCGTGCCACGCCTGCTCACCGTACAACAAGAGGCAGAGGTACTGGATAACAGGCACGTGGATGAGGTAGAGGGCCATGCTGATTTTGCCCAGGAACTGACACACCGTGCTGCAGCACATTGACGCAAACCCTGATTTCGCGGTGCCCCCCGTGTACGTGAGCCCAATCACGATCAGCAGCTGCGTGTGGCTTGTGAATATCTGGATGTACCAGCTGGAGTCCCAGTCCGCGAGGCTGGCGAGCAGGATGGCGAAGCACATGAGGATGGTCATGAAGAGGACACCACCCGACTTGCGCTCCAACCACCCTGACGCCGTCTCGTCCCCGGACATCTCCATGGAGTCCTCCCGGTTCACGGCGGGGTCGTACGGATCGCCGCACCCGCAGGGCAAATCGGTGTGCCACCCGGGCAGCACGCGCAGCAGGCCCACCGCATACGGCTCCGTCACGTCCTGGTCCCCGCTGGAGCACGCGCCGAGGTCCGAGTCGCGCAGGCGCAGCACCCCCGCCCCGATCCCCATGTTGAAAATAAAGATGCGGAGGAGGGGATTCACCGTTGTGAACCACGCGCCCGCCTCGGCCAGGCCGAGGAGGAAGAATATGAGGTAGATGAGGCACGAGAGGGACGCTTGCGTCCAAAAGTTGAGGACCACCTTGCGGTGGACAATGTCTGCGCGCTGCTTCTGGTACGACAGCAGCTGCGCCGGGAAGAAGAGGTAGAGAATCATGAGCGTGCAGATCGTCCACGCCGGGGGGCAGAACGTCCACTGCGAAAATATCCCTATGAAGAGAGAGGACGTGAACGAAAACGTAGTGAACAGGCTGGGCACGTAGAACACGGGCCTCGCCGGGATGATGCCGTACCCACTGAACGTGAGCGGCAGGCACAGCAGATTGGCCAAAAGGTACAGCGGGACGATGCGCGCCACCCTCCGCTTCATGAACGCCCCGTTCTCGAACCACACCGGCTCCTCCGTCGTCTCGTCCGTGTAGAGAGTCCCCGGAGGAGCCCCCTCCCCCCCCACCTCCTCCCTGGGCGGCTCCACGTCGCACATCCCCCGCGTCCCCATGTAAACCTGCTTCCCGTACAGCACCGTCAGCGTGAACCCACTCATCGCATAAAACGTGGGCATCAAACTGTACCCCAGCAACTTGACCGCCTTCCACTCGCTGTACGCAAAGCAGTGGTGCATCATTATGTACACCGCCAGCAGGCCCCTCAGCCCCGTCAAACCCTTGAGCTCCGGGTAGGGGGCAGGGTCCGGCCGCAGAATGGCAGAGACCACCCGCCGCAGCTGCGGAGGCAGGGTAGCGGGGTTCACGTACATGGACGGGTGGCCTGCGTAGTGCGGGTGCGGCTGACCGTGCTGCCCGTGAATCGG
>Ga0181573_10005281_pt1 | contig 10743 bp, 5 predicted proteins | sample 101ome_25_FD_148643 | JGI IMG/M metagenome (GOLD analysis project Ga0181573, IMG submission 148643) | Coastal salt marsh microbial communities from the Groves Creek Marsh, Skidaway Island, Georgia - 101409BT metaG (spades assembly) | ecosystem: Environmental > Aquatic > Marine > Intertidal zone...
CGAAGGGGGTGAGTGGGCGGGTGGGCGAGTGGGCGACTGGCAGCGATTCCCTAAAAGAAGCAGCCGAGCAGCCGGCCATCCGCGACGGCCGACGGCCCGTCGGCCACTCCCGTCCCCGCACGGCCCTCAATATCCACCAACAACGCCACTGGAGGCGACGGCCGCCGGACGCCACCGCGCCGTGGCCGTGCAGCCGCAGAGAGGAATTCGCGCGAATTCCTCGCCCCGGATTCCCACACAATCAGCGGCGTACACGCCGATCCAATGCCACCAATGTACCATGGAAGCACACTGAACGACTACGAACGCAGCGAGTACGCCACCACGGCCATATTTCCGGGGAGCACGGTGTTGCGGCTGCCCGAGAGAAATGGGGCGGGGATGACGCCAGGGCCGGCGAGACGGCGACAGGCGGTGCATAGGAAGAGAGAACGTACCCATCGTGACTGTAGTTTACTTAACGAGAAGAAAACGAGTGCCTGAGACGAGGACGAGTGGCGAGTACGTGCCCAAGCCTCTTCGGCGCCTCTTTCGAAGCGAATTGGCCGCGGCTTCGACAATTTCAACGTTCTACGTTCCGTATCCTGGATGTCGTCGACATCGTCATCGTCGTTGTTGTCGCGGTTGATCGGCCTGAGCCGGCGGGCGTCGTCGTCCTTTGCCTCGTCGTCGTCATTTGCCTCAATCTTCGTTCGGTCGTCCGCCTCGCCCTCCCTCCAACCGCAGACGGCGACACGGGTAGGCGGGACGGGAACGGGAACGGGAACCCCGGTGGCGCAGGTGCGTGCGTACGGGAAGCCGCCGTCGGAGGCGGGCGGGCCTGCGAAGGGGTACTCTTCGTTCAAGCGGCGGTTCAAGACGACGGGGAGCGGGGCGATACGGGCCATGTCGCCGGGGTTCGTGCATAAAAGGTTCAATAAGAGTAATCGGCGGTTGAATCGGCTATCGAAGGGTATCCTTGTGCCGCCTACGTACGAAAAGATGATGCAAAAGCTGGGCTTTACTGCCAGGAAGTTTTAAATTGTGACAGACTCATCGAGGAGAAGGCTGACGACAGCCAAGAGTTCTTCGCCGGTGAATCGGGCGTCTCCGAGGAGCGCGCCGACGCGTTGCTTTCCGGTCGTCGTCTCGGTTAGCTTTCGGAGCTCGGGGTGCGCTTTGACGCCGAGGGCTTTGAGCATGACGAGCGAGGCGACGACCCATTGCTTCGAGTCAAAGGCGGGGAGGGCGGCGTCGAGGCGGAAGGTCGCGACGAGCCTGGCGATGTGCTCGATGACGGCTTTGGAGGGATCCAGCGAGTCGTTGGGATCGAGCGAGTCGTCCGGGCGGCAGAGCGAGGCGGCCAGGGTGGTGGAGCCGATGCCGATGAAGCGCTGCATGGCGGTGATGACCTCGGGGACCTGTGGGATCCGGACGGATGTCTCCTGGTCGCGGCCGTTGACCAAGGATTTGCTGAGGTCCGTGATCCAGTAGTCGAAGAATGTGTAGAGCTGCGTGAAGAAGGTCTTCTGGCAGCTGATGGGCACGTCGTCTTCAGAGTCGGACGAGAAGTACTCGGTGTCCAACTCGGCGATCGTCTCTTCGTCCAGGTCGTCCAGGTCGTCCAGGTCGTCGGGGCCTCCCATGGCGTCGGCGTTGTCGAGGTCTTCGAGTTGGGCGAGGAGTTCTTCGGGCATGGTGAGGTGGGGGAAGTGCTTCGCGCCGTCGCGGAGGGTCTTGGCCAGGAGGGCGTCGATTTGCGGGTGGTGGGTGTAGTCGACCGGCGCCTCGGCCGTCGCGGTTGCGGCCGTTGGTTCGTCACCGGCGCCGTCGGATTTGACGACCTCGAGCGTTCCGACCATGTCTCCCAGCGACGACATGTCGACCGGCCCCTTGGGGTCTTCGATGTTGAAGACAAACCGGGCGGGGGCGTCATTCACGGGATGCTCGTGCCCGTTTCCGTTTTCAGTCACCCGAAGAGACCCAGCCGGTGACTTGACGACCTCATCGGCCGGTTCGTGGGAGCGGAACTCTTGCGTGTGCTCGAGCACCTCGTCGGCCGGGAAATGCACCCGCTTGGACGCCTTCCCGCCCGGCCCGCCGTCCCTCTTCAGCCGATAGCCGTCCACTGCATCGGCGTCAAACACCTGTGGCGCTTTCTCTCTCGGAGCCTCGCCACGTTCCCGCTCGTTCACCACCGCCTGCATGATCGGCGTCTTCTTCGTCCCCGCGGCCAGCCTCGTGTTCGACTCCTGCGACATGGACGTCTTGCCGCTCGTCGACGTCGACGCGGTCGCGCCGTTTCTTCTCCCGAGCTTCTCGTCTCGTTCCCGCTTGGCCAGCTCGTACAGTGCATGAAACCGCGCCGATGCATCTTCTCGGCGCCCCAGTCTCGCAGCATGTCTCTCTACGTGCTGCGCGCAGAGTGCAGAGCAGCAGTCGCCCGACGCCACCCATTCCCTGCGCGCCGCCTGACCGTGCTCAACGTCCGCAGCGTCCGCAGCGTCGGCCCAAAGGACGATGCATCCCGCGTATCCGCACTGGCGCGGCCTCCCCTCGGCCCGCCCGGCGCTCGCGCCCCCACAGCCCCGCTCCTCCGACGCCATAAGAAACTCGTCCCCGGACATGCACCGCGTGGCCCTCCAGAGCTTCTCCAGGAACATGTCGTGGCTGCCCAAGTACGTGCTTTGGTCCAGACCCTCGTCATCCACGAGCCTGTCTACTGCCCGGAGCACGGCCTTGGCACGCATGCCGTCCATCTTTGCCGACGGCATGACCTTCAAATTTTTTTGGTTTGACGACCTCCCCGCGGACGTACACCGTTGCGTAGGTCGTTGCGTAGGTATCAGTGCCCGTGCGTAGTAGTAGCCGACCCACGGATCCTCTCTCACACGCGCGAGCAGCAGCACAGCGCAGGGGACGACGGGGAAACCTCGTCGGAGGAATTCGAGATGGCCTCCCCCGCGCGGCACCAGCAGGTGGGAGAGAGAGAGGGCGTCCCGGACGAGGGGCACTCGCACAGACACTCGCAGGCGGCGTACTTGCCGAGCTATAGCTCGCTCGTCGGAACCGAGGGAAGTCTTCAGTCGGAGCTGTCAGACGGTCGCCCGGGCTGTCCAAAGGTGTCAAGGGCGGCGCACGAAAGGCTGCTGCGGTGGTCTACGAGGGTGATTACGTTCCTCAACAACCTGACGCTGGATCCCACGGGGCAAGTCACGCTCACCGGGCAGCCGAAGCAGGCGGCGATGCCGATCTCTGCGTTTGCCAAGCCGAAAGCACTGGCGTTCGTGTTCAGGAAGTCGTATGGTTTCCTGGGGGTTGGCGTCTTGACCGAGATTGGATTCATCACGAAGAAGCTCGTTCACCCGGACGGAAGCATGTCCTGGTCGGCACCGTACTTTTTGCGCTCGCGAGGCTACAGTGTGGGGCTGACAATCGGCAGGCTGCAGTCGGGATACTGCTTGGCGCTGCTGAACGACGAGGCGGTTGACCGGATCCTCGCTTCGGAGGTCAAGTTCGGCGCAAACTTCCGGTTCTTTGTGGACATGGACGGGGCGTATGTTCGGCCCGTTCGGATCGACTCGACGAACGAGACGGACAACGTGATCGAGGACGGGCACGGGGGCATGATTGCCAAGTACTTCCGGCTCGATGCGATGATGATCGACGTGACATTCACTTGGGCGAAGAATTTCTCGTATCAGCGTCTGAACGATGCCGTGTACGGTGCAGAGATGTCGGCAGACGAGGTGATGGGGGGGACCGTGTGCCCACCGGCAGAGTTCGAGGGCGTCATCGACCTGCTGAACAGACTGTCGGCCGCCGGGGACGCGAAGAGGAGGGGCAAGGGGACGCACGTCGACAGAAGTTTCTCCAATCGCGGCAATCGGACCTTTTCGGCCGGGCGCGACCGCAGCTATTCGGCCGCGTCATTTGGGGCGAGTGGATCGGACCGATGATGAGGATTACTGTTTTTATTGTTATTGCTATTGTCGTCACAGGCCGAGCGCTTGGTCACAGGCCGAGCGCTTGGTCGGCGATGATGCCGACCGAAGTCACGCCCAACATGGTCAACACGAGCTTGCCTCCGGGAACGAGCCGAAATTTCGTGAGCGTGACCTCGTCCTCCGAGTACCGCTCGCTCCATGTCATGAGCACAGGAATGATTCCAAACAGGCTGAGGACGCCGTAGGTCCCCGCAAACTCGAGCGCTGCGTAGAAGAGCGACGGGAACGCGAGCGCCGCGGCGAGCGGGGGGAACAGCACCAGGGGGTAGACGATCACTCGTCCCCTCTCCTCCGTCATATCGAGCGACTCAAGCAGGAACTCCTTCAGGCCAAGCACGAAGCCGATGTAGCTGGTCGAGACGGCGAGAAGCGAGAACGCGTCGATCAACAGGGCGTTTGTCGCCGAGGTCGAGCGCAGCGCGGCGAGCGGATCGATGTCCGCGCCGAGCGTGCCGTCGACGGCCGCCAGGCCATCCATATCCCTCAGGCCGGACGACGCCAACAGGATGGTCACGGTCCACAGCATGAACATCGCCCAGGGCACGGAGATCCCGCCAACAATCGCCGACCGGATCTTCCGCCTGTCTCCCTCCAACTGCGACGTGATGACGGGCACCACGTTTTGAAAGACGAACGAGAGCGCGACCACAGGCAGACTCCGCGTGAGGACATCCCAGTGCGCCGTCTCGACCACCGTCGTGGCGTTTGACAGGTCGACCGAGGGTGCCACGCTCGCCAATAGGAACACAAACGAGACGATGACGCCTGCGACGAGCGTCACGTTGGCCTTGTCCAGCTGCTTGGGTGTCGCGATTGCGCACAAACCACCGATGACGAGCGTAAATGCCACGGGCGCGCCGAAAGCCGCCACCTGCCCGACCTCGTCGAGACCCACCATGTCCGATATCGTCGAGCCCGCTTTCGCCGTGTATGCGACGAGCAGCGTGTAGTGCAGAAGCAAGTACGTCACCTGGACGGCTGTAGACCCGGCCGGGCCCAACGTTCTCGTCGCCATCGAGCCGAGCGAGACGCCCGACCCGCCGCCCAGTTCGCATAGGGTGTTGATGCTCACCTCAGCCACGGCGAGGCCGGTAAGGATGGAGAAAACGGCGGCGCCGGTGATCGAGGCGGCCGCCGGGACGAGACCGGCACCCGCCAAAGCTTGCGGGAGGGCCAGGATGCCGGCCCCGACCGCCGTGCCAGCGACGAGCACGGACGCGGAGAGAACCGATCCGGGCGTGTGGACAAAGCTCGGCGGCGAGACGTTCGAGAAGAGTCGCTGTTGTTCGTCGTCGTAGACTGGTTGTTGGTGGTCCGGCTCAGCCCCTCGCTGACATTGCCGTCTTTTCCGTCGTGCTTTGCCTCCTCCACTGCGAGCCAAGGGCATCCGCGCTGTCGAACGGCACACGAACATCTTATCTACATGTATTTACGACGCCATCGGACACAATCCACAATTAACAAAGGTTCATCAAACGTAGTAGTGGGGCCCGTGAATGGCTTCGCCATTTTTCGGGCCTTTCGGGCGGAGTAGCCATTGATGGAGTCCTCTTTCATTTCACATGCATTCATCAAATAGTTACAGTTACTCTTTTGCCTAGGCAATCAGGCCTGATTAAGGCTCTTTTCAGGCGCTGACGGGCTCGGCGGCGCCCTCGGCGGTCTCCTCGGCAGCGCCGTCGCCGGCGTTGATGCTCACCAACAGGTCGCCCGCATCGACCTGGTCGCCCTTGATGACGGCAACGTGCTTGATGGTTCCCGAGCACGGGGCCGCCACGGACGTCTCCATCTTCATGGCTGACAGCACCACGAGCGTCTCGCCCGCCTTGACTGACGTGCCGGGCTTGGCCTTGACATCGATCACCTCCCCGCTCATAGGGGAAGCCACCGATCCGACGTCAGACGTGTCTGCCCTCTCCCTGATCTGCAACTTGGAGGTCTTACCGGCGTCGGCCTTGTTGGTATCGCGCACCTCGACGACGCGCGGGATGCCGTTTGCCTCGAAGAACACCTCCCTCATGCCGTTCGGCTGGAGCTCTCCCTTGGCCTTGTACTTGATATGCACCACGTTGCCCTGGGACAGCTCGACGTCGACGTCCTCGTCGACGTCCAGCGGGGCGAGGAAGGCGCGCGTCGGCAGCGACGCGACGTCCTTCGAGTACAGCCCTTGGAACGCCTTGTACTCGTCGAACACCTTGGGGTACATCGCAGCCGACAGGAGATCCCTGTGCGTGATCTTGCACCCTTCGTGCTTCTCCCTGAGCGCGGTGTGGAGGTCGTTCATGTTGACCGGCGCCAGCGAGGCGCCCGGACGGCCGTCGATGACCGGCTTGTCCTTGACCACCCGCGAGCGCAGGGGCTCGGGGAAGCCGCCGACGGGGTGCCCGATGTGTCCTTGGAGGAACTCGACGACCGACGAGGGCAGGCTCAGGCTCTCTGCCCGCTCGACCAGCGTGTGCTCGTCCTCGATGGCGTTCGACACCATGAACTGCGCCAGGTCGCCGACGACCTTGGAGCTCGGCGTGACCTTGACGATGTCTCCAAGCGCCCTATTTGCGGCAGCGTACGCGTTCTTGACCTTGTTCCACTCGGATCCGAGTCCCAAGCTCTGCGCCTGGAACTTGAGGTTGGTGTACTGGCCGCCGGGCATCTCGTGGTAATAAACCTCGGAGGACGGCGACCGGAGCGTCGACATGAACGGCGAATACAGCTGCATTGTGCCATCCCAGTAGTCGATAAGCGGCAGCAGGCTCTCCGGGTCGATGCCCGTGTCCAGCTCGGTGCCGTGCAGCGAGTGCACGATGGCGCCCATGGACGGCTGGGACGTGGTCCCACTCATCGAGTCGATGCAGCAGTCGACGATGTCCGCACCGGCCGCGGCTGCGGCCAGCTGCGTAGCGACAGCGGTACCGGCCGTGTCGTGCGTGTGCACGTGGATCGGCACGTCGGGGAAGCGCTCTCGGAGCGCGCCGATCAGGAGGGTGGCGGCCCTCGGCTTGAGCAGGCCCGCCATGTCCTTGATGGCCAGCGCGTGGGTACCGTGGGCAACAAGCTGGTCGGCCAGGTTGAGATAGTAGTCCAACGTGTACTTGGTCCCGGCCGGGTTGGTGACGTCGCCGGTGTAGCAGATGGTGCCCTCGATGACGCCGTCGGCCGCGCGCACGGCGTCCATTCCGAACTTGAGCTGGTCGATATCATTCAGCGAGTCAAACACCCTGAAGATATCCACGCCAGCTCGCCTCGCCTCCAGAACGAACTCGTTGACGACGTTGTCGGCGTAGGTCGTGTACCCGACGGCGTTTGCGCCGCGCAGCAGCATCTGGAACGGGATGTTGGGGATCTTCTCCCGCAGCAGCTCCAGCCTTTTCCACGGGCACTCGTGCAGAAACCGGAGCGCCACGTCAAACGTGGCCCCGCCCCACATCTCTAGCGAGGCGGCGTTCTGCAAAACGTGCGCGGTGGCGGGCGCGGCCTTGAGCATGTCGTGCGTCCTCATCCTCGTCGCGATCAGACTCTGATGCGCATCCCTCATACTTGTGTCGGTCAGCAGCACGCCCCGGGACTCGCGATGCTCTCTCACTGCCGCCGCCCATCCCTCGGGACCCCGCTCCAGCAGCACGTTCCTCCACCCGGCCGGCGCAATGTTCGGATCCGCGTTCCTCGGGATCTCCGGTGTCAACGGCGTGATCTTGCTCGGTGGCGGTCCGATCGCTCCCGGATGGTTCGGCCCGTTCACGATCATCTCCGCGAGATACGTCAGCACCTTGTGGCTCTCCTGCGTCCCCGCGCTCCCAAAGTCAAACAGCTCCGGGTTGGCCTCGATGAAGCTCGTCGTCGCCTCGCCTGCTAGGAACTCGGGGTGATGGAACACGTTCTCCAAGAACGGAATATTCGTCTTCACGCCCCGCACGTGGAACTCGTACAGAGCCCGCTGCATCTTCTGCACGCTCGCCCCGAACGAGCTCGCCTTGCAGATCACCTTGACCAGCAGCGAGTCGTAGAACGGCGAGATCGTATTCCCGCTCCCCATCGCCCCATCCAACCTCACGCCCGGCCCGCCCGCGCTCCTATAACTCGTGATCCTCCCAAAGTCCGGCTGGAAGTTCTTCTCCGGGTCCTCGCTCGTCACCCGGCACTGGATCGCAAACCCGTTCGGCTTGGCCACGTCCTCCTGCGACCCGAGCCCGATCTCCTGCAGGCTCTTCCCACCGGCAATCTTAATCTGTGCCTGCACCAGGTCCACCCCCGTGATTTCCTCCGTCACGGTATGCTCCACCTGGATCCTCGGGTTCACTTCCAGGAAGTAGTGCTTGCCGTACTTATCCACCATGAACTCCACCGTCCCCGCATTACGATACCCACAATGCTTTGCCAACTTCACCGCGTCCGCATACAGCTTGTCCTTCACCCCCTGACCCAAATTCGGCGCCGGCGCAATCTCCACGACCTTCTGGTGCCGCCTCTGCACCGAACAGTCCCGCTCGTACAGATGGACCACGTTCCCGTAGTTATCCGCCAGGATCTGAATCTCAATATGACGCGGGTCCTCCACGAACTTCTCCACGAACATCGCCCCGTCCCCGAACGCCGCCAGCGCCTCGTTGCTCGCCCGCTGGAACAACTCGTCCATCTCCTCCGCACTCCGCACCACCCGCATCCCCCTCCCGCCCCCTCCACTCCGCGCCTTAATCATCACCGGATACGTGATCCCCACCGCAGCCTCCTTGGCCTCCTCACTACTCATCACCGGCGAATTCGTCCCTTCCACCACCGGCACCCCACACGCCACCGCCATCTTCCTCGCCTCTGTCTTGTCCCCCATCGCGTCGATCGTCTCCGGAAGCGGACCCACAAACGTGATCCCGTTCTCCGCACACTCTCGCGCAAACGACGCATTCTCACTCAGAAACCCGTACCCGGGGTGGATCACGTCCACCCCCTGCTTCTTCGCCAGACGAACGATCCCCGCGTAGTCCAGGTAGCACTGAACCGGCGTCATCTCCTTCGAACCGACCTGATAGGACTCGTCCGCCTTGAAGCGGTGCGGCTGAAGACGGTCCGCCTCGCTGTAGATGGCCAACGTCTGCAGGCCCAGTTCCAGTCCCGCCCGCGTGATTCGGACGGCGATTTCGCCGCGGTTGGCCGCCATGATCTTCTTGAAGGGCGTTTCAGAGGAAGACGCCTGGTTGTTGTTGGGTCGAAGGAAGGAAGGGTGAGCGAGCGAGCGAGCGAATAGGCGCGGGGAATTCGGGCAAATGTCGGTCGGGAGGGATAACTTGATGAGGGCAATTTCGGGCAAGCACGCACGGATCCAACACGGTTACCGGCTTGGGCAACCACATCGACGACAGCTTGTCTGGAATTCTTAGAATACGGATGATTACGCGCGTTCCGACGCACTCCGCCGCGATTCAGGTCGCCATAATGCATGTGGCCGTACTGGAATCCCGCCGCACCGGCGACTGCACGGCGGTGCAGCCCAGCGCTTAATGCCCGGGGCTGCACCGACGTCCGGCTGAGCGGCTTATACGCCTGGACCACCATGATGAGATTTTCAAACCAAAGTGGGTGGTTCGGCCCAGGCGTCGTCGTCAAAAAAATTGTGCCTAGACTCGTCTCAATCGGCGGAAGAGAACGAAGACGAGTACGAGACGTCGTAGGAGATCCAGCATCGGGACGAGACGACCCGGGAGGACGTGAATTCGCGTTCGAGTTTTCACTGGCACATTCTGCTCTTGAGAGAAAATCCGCAGAATTCCGTCCATTGTTCGCCGTGCCAGTACCAGCTGGCGTTGGAGTTTGCATTTCGTTGATTTCATTGCGAGACAGGCCCCGGAGCGCGGCTTCTGTCCACTCGTACCTCTGATGCGTCGCGTGGCCCTGACTGGTGGCCTGGCGGGTCCGAGGCCGCTCTCGGCCGGTGGGCGCATGCGGGCGGCGGTGAAGTCCTCGTCTTCATCATCGTCGTCGTCGTCGTCGTTGTCGCCTTTATCGTACAGCTCGACGTATCAACGCAGCGCAGCGGCGGGATATCGGGCTGCTCCGCCGCGGGCCGCCTCGTCGGATGCTGCTCCCGCCGGCAGCAACAGCAGCAACAGTAGCAGCAAGAAGAACAAGAAGAAGAAGGAGGAATCTCCGTACTCGAAGACCGTCAACCTTCCGTCGACGACCTTTGATATGCGGGCGAATTCGGTCGTCCGCGAGCCGCAGATTCAAGAGTTTTGGGCGACCAACAGGATTTACGAGCAGTTGGCGATTGAGCGCGAGGGCGCGTCGTACGTGCTTCATGACGGTCCGCCGTATGCAAACGGGGACTTGCATATTGGGCACGCGTTGAATAAGATCCTGAAGGATTTTATCAACCGGTACCAGCTGTTGCAGGGGAAAAAGGCGCGGTATGTGCCGGGGTGGGATACGCACGGGTTGCCGATCGAGCTCAAGGTGTTGCAGAGCATGAAGAGCAAGGAGCGGGCGGGGTTGACGCCGGTCACGCTGCGGGAGAAGGCCAAGGCGTTTGCGCTGGAGACGGTGGACAGTCAGCGGGAGCAGTTCAAGCGGTACGGGGTGTGGGGGGACTGGGAGGCGCCGTATGTGACGTTGCAGCCCGAATACGAGGCGGCACAGCTGCGGGTGTTTGGGAAGATGGTGACGAATGGGCACGTGTATCGGGGGCGCAAGCCAGTGTATTGGAGCCCGAGTTCGAGGACGGCGCTGGCGGAGGCCGAGCTGGAGTATCCGGACGGGCACACGAGTCAGA
>Ga0181573_10005282_pt1 | contig 10743 bp, 6 predicted proteins | sample 101ome_25_FD_148643 | JGI IMG/M metagenome (GOLD analysis project Ga0181573, IMG submission 148643) | Coastal salt marsh microbial communities from the Groves Creek Marsh, Skidaway Island, Georgia - 101409BT metaG (spades assembly) | ecosystem: Environmental > Aquatic > Marine > Intertidal zone...
CGGCGAGCTGGAGTACCAGACGGACTTCACGCAGTTCCAGGCCGTGTCCTCGCTGACGCTCTACTTCCCGACCAACGTCAATCGCGACGGAGCCACGGAGGTTTGGTTCGTCGGGTTGAGGGGCGAGGGCACCTTGAACCGACGGGACATGATCGTCACGGCGGTGTACGAGGCGAGGGCGATGCCGCAGGACCACAAGACACCGGACGAGGAGAACGTGCCGTGCATGCCCGCCGTTTAGCGACGTTTTATTAGCAAACTTCCCACGCAAACTTCCGCTCACCTCTGGGTCCTGCCTCGGCCGGAGAGCCTGAAGCCCTCCATGTTCTCGTCCTCCACCGGCCCGATCACGGCTCGGGGAGGCGACGTCGGCGCACTTCCCCCCCCGGGCGCGCGCGCGAACGTCCCGCGCCTCTCTCGCTCCTCCCCGATGTCGCCCTCGAACCGATCGAACCGATCGCCGCCGCCGCGATCACCCTCTTCGTCCCCCTCGGAGCTCTCCAACGGCATCCGCCGACCCCCCCGCGCTCCGCCCCGCCGCCGCCGCCGACCCTCCCGCCTCGCCGCCCCGTCCACCCCGCCCGCCGCCTCGGCGCGGGTCCACAGCACGCCGCCGCCCGACGGGGAGGCGGCGGGCGGGTCCGGCCCACCGCCGATCCCTGCGTCGTCGTCGTCGTCGTCCCGTCGCGACCACAGCACGCCGTCGGCGCCGGCTCGCGCCGGCGAAAACAACTTCTTCTTCGTCTTCTTCGTCTTCTTCTTCGTCTTCTCCTCGCCCCTCTCGTCCTCCGCGTCGTCGTCGTCGTCGGTCTCCGGTCGGGTCACCGCGTCCCCGGAATCCGATGATTCGGCCGGGACGGGATTCGAACCCTCGACGTTTCCGTCCACGTCCGACGCCCCCCGCGACTCCGTCAGCGTGCCGAGGACGAGGGAACCCACGAGGACGAGGGAACCCGCGCGGTACCTCGCGTTCGGGTCGTTCAGCAGGTCGGTGAGGACCGGCCCTTCTTCTCGAAACCACTGGAAAAGCTTCTGGAAGACGCCATCCATCCCCGAAGGCGACGACGGATCGGTCTCGCTGACCCCGTCGTCGTCGTCGCCGCCGAAGAGCCCGAAGAGAGGGTCGAGAGGCTCCTTGTTCGAGGCTCCTTGTCCGCCGCCGAAGAACGTCTCGCCCCGCCGGGGTTTCGAACCCGGGACGTCGTCGTTCGACGTCGACCACCCGTCCCGCTCGTCCATCTCCCTGAGCGCGTCGACGGAAAAGGAGGAGGAGGAGGACGCGAGGGGCTCCAGCAGCGCGCGGCGTCGCGCCGCGGCGGCCGCGTACCGCGCCTCGTTCTCGTCGTCGTCGTCGTCGTCGTCGTCGGGTTTTTTATCCTCGTCGTTTTTTGACTCGGCGCCCGGGTATCTCCCCGACCCCGCCTCGCCCCACCCTCGCGGCGTCGGCGCCCGGACGTCCCCGTCGCCCGCCCCTCCCGGCCCTCCGTCATCGCGCTCCGTCATCGCGCTCTCGGTCTCGAACATGAGCCGCTCCACCACCCGCACCTTGTCCTCGCGGCTGAGCGCGTCGAACGCGTCCACCATGCGGCTCGCCGTGCGCCGGTCCCTCTCCGCGAGGGACGGTTGGGGGTCCGTGCTCGTCGTCGTCGTTCCCACCGCGAGCGCGGGGTCGGCGTCGATCGCGTGCGCCGCACCGAAGATGAGCGACGCGGACGCGCACACCGCCGCGAGCGTCGCGGAGGAGACGCTCGGCGCGCGTCCCACCCTCGCGTCCGCGCCACCACCGACGGGTCCGTCGCCGTCGTCTTGCGCGAGGAGTTCGCCATCGTCCGCTCGCGCCGCGGGGCGAGCGGCGCGCGGGATCCTCGCCGCTCGCGAGCGGACCCGCGCGAGGGACCCCCCGCGCGCGTCGCGACGCGACGACGCGACCGGCGCCGGCGACGCGCGAATCGCGGACGCCATCGCGCGACTCGCAGTGCGCTCGTTCAAACTTATCGGCTAAAAGTCCCGCGTCGGCACCGCCGAGATATCTGGTGAGTGAGTGATGACGCGTCGCGACTGACGAGTCTCACTCCGCCGGGCCATGAAGCGGCGGCGGGGCTCGGACGCCCCGGCGGCGGTGGGAGAGGAATCGGACCCGTCGATCCAACTCCCGTCCCTTCCCGACGACATTCTCGCGCGCGTCTTCTCCATCGTCGAGCGCGAAGCCGGAGCAAAGTACCTCGCGGCGCTTTCTTGCGTCTGCAAGGCGTGGAACGTCGCGTTCGCGCAGAGCGCGGCGTGGCGCGTCCTGCTCGAGCAGCACCAGCGCGCGCCGCGGCACCCCCGTCGCAGTTGGCGCGACCTGTACTTCGCTCAGCTCAGGAAGGACGCCGCGAACGTCGCGCAGAGGCACGAGACGATGCTCCTACGCCTGCTCCACGGCGGAAAAAATCTCGGCCCGATGCGACGCGACAGTCCGAAAGGTCTGCGGAGGGAGCTCCTGGCGCTGGGACGCGACCTGGACGTCGACTACGCGTTCGCGTCCGTGCGGGGCAGGACGCTGCTCGGGCTGTGCGCCGCCATGGGGAGGCTGGCGTGCGCCAAGGAGCTCCTGCGGCGTTGGAGACCAAAGTGCAACGTCGCCGACGCCGACGGGTTCACGCCGCTCATGGAGGCGGCGTTTCGAGGGAACGAGCACATGGCGCACGAGATCATGCTGGCGCGTCCGGACGGAGAGGACGGAGAGGACGGAGGAGGCGGCGGTACGGACGACGACGCAGAGGCGAGGCGCGGGAGGAACGCGCCGTTGGACGCGCCGGATCGACCCTTTCGCGGCGAGCGCTCGGTTAACGGTGTCGGGTTTAGGTTGTCCGCGATGGAATGGGCGAGGTTCCGGGGCAACTTTCGTCTCGCGGGGCTCGTCGAGGCGCGCGAGGCGGGGGCGGCGTACGACGCGGAGCCGCGGACGAGGACGAACGTGACCCCGTGGACCGTGTGAGCGGCGGTGTGCGAGTAGACTGACTCTTAGTTTGTAACAACGGCGAAGCAGCATCCAAAACTTCTCCAGAGCCCTCGCTTTATCTTTTCTCTATCCGTCGGTGAGGAGCCAGTCGAGGTCGCGCGAAAGCCGCCTTGTCGGCCCTTGTCCGACGACCGGATGATCACCAACATCACCGCACCGTCCCCGCCGTCCCTCGCGTCTCGCGCCGGGGCCTCCGCGGGCGTCGGCAGGTCACTCCCCGACGCCCCGACCGGTGGCCTCCGTCGATCTCCATCCTCCCGATCAGCATCAGCCCTTCGCGTCGCCGCGGGAGCCCGCGCCGAGCCCGGCAGCGTGCGGGAGTGGATCGAGCGCAACCTCGACGCGGGCGCGGTGACCGACGTCAGCCGCGGCGGCAGCAGCGGCTGGGCGGAGTTCTCCACCTACGACACCGAGTCCGGCAAGAGGTTCTTCGTGAAGACGTCGCGGAAGGATCCGTCCATGTTCATCGGGGAGGGCGCGGGCCTCAACGCCATGTTCGAGACGAACACGCTCGCCATCCCGCGCGTGTACTACGCGGGCGCCACCCCCGAGGGCAGCAGGGAGGGCAACTCGTTCATCGTCATGGATCACCTCAACTTCGGAGGCAGGGGCGATCAGGCCGAGTTTGGCCGGCAGCTCGCGCTCATGCACGCGGCGACGCCCGCGGTGGAGGAGGCCAAGGCTGGCAAGTTCGGGTTCACGGTGGACAACACGTGCGGCGACACCCCGCAGCCCAACGGGTGGATGGACGACTGGACGCAGTTCTTCACCGAGCGTCGCATCAGGCACCAGCTCCGTCTGGCGAGGGACCCGACGTTGACGGAGCTCGGCGAGAAGGTTTGCGAGAGGTTGGTTCGAGAAGGTTGGTTCGAGCCGTGCGGGATGATCAAGCCCTCCATCCTGCACGGCGACCTTTGGAGCGGGAACATCGGCACCGTGGACGGCAAGCCGAGCGTGTTCGACCCGGCGGTGTACTACGGCCACAGCGAGGCGGAGTTTGGCATGTCGTGGTGCGCGGGATTCTCTCAGAAATTCTACGACGCGTACTTTGAAGTGTTGCCCAAGGTGGAGGAACACTTCGAGGAGAGGCGGCAGCTGTACCTGCTGTACCACTACCTCAACCACTACAACCTGTTCGGGGGCGGGTACCGGGGCCAGTGCGTCGGGATCATGAAGGGCCTGCTGGCTTGAGCGACTCGACGGGGGTGGGGTGGGGCGTCGTCGTCGTCGTCGTCGTCGGTTATATATCGGTTCACTTACGAAAAGAAACCCAACAAAACTGCGACCTTCCGGGGTCCGCTCCCGTTCGCCCCCCCGGTTCACGTCACCTCTCAACCCTCGCGACCCGTTCACCAACCTAGGAGGGCGGGGGCTTGGCTCCCGGCCCGAGCTGCTTGAACTTGTTCTTCCACTCCGTCACCTGCTCCTCGAGCACCTCGCTCCGTTTCTTCTCCGCGCTGAGCTGCTGTTTCAGCTTCAAGCGGACGTTGGAGCTCAGCCTCGCCTCCTCGCGAAGCGCCGCGCTCTGAAGCTGCGCGGTTCGCACCTCAACCTTGAGATCCATCACCTCGAGCCTCGCCTCGTGAAGCTTCTTATCCGCGACGCCGATGCGCTCCACCAGCCTCGTCTCCGACTGCATCTTGTCCGAGCCGTCCATCTTGGACGTGTACGCCTTGGAAGGGTCTCCGCTCCACGAGTCCTGCACCAGCAGCGCGGGCGAATCCTCGGGTCGAAGCGTGAGCACCTGGTTGTTGCCCTTCTGCCAGGACACGGGTTTGGACGCGTCGCCAGCCTCGGTGACCACGTACTTGTACACGTACACGCCGTCGATGGGGAGCTCGATGTCCTCGCTGACCCAGTTATCGTCCGCGGTCCACTTGAGCGCGGGCGATCGTCGAAGCGACCACGACCCCATGCTCTCGTGCCCGCCCACCATGCGGAGCACCTCGCCAAACTCGACCGCCTTCTTGATCGTGAACCTCACCTTTACCACCTGCACAGTCTCCACCATGTTATCGTCGTCGTACAGCGACGAGTCCAGCATCAGATCGTCGAAGAGCGCGTCCATCGGCGACGGCGTCGTCGTCGCCAACTTCTCCGCCCCGGGCTGCGCGATTGGCGAGTTCTCCGCCAGGTGGCTAACCTCGGGATCGATGACGTCAATCTCGGGATCGGCGTGGACGGTCTGCTGCGCCGCCGGGGGCTTCATCGGTTCCACCGGCGGGGGTTGGAACATCACGTTCGGATCGCTCGCCGACGACGCGTGCGATCCATCGAAGGAGGACGGCGTCCCGTCGATGGCTTGCTCGTCGAGGTTCACGCCGTTTTTAGCGGCGATCTCGTTGTAAAGCTCGTCCATGGCATCCTCCGAGGACGCGGGCGAGGCGCCAGCCTTGAGGTCCGCGGCGAGGAGCGACGCCTCTTCCATGGCGGCGTGCCCGTCGACGAGGACGCCGTCGATGGGATCGTCGTTGCTCACGCCGGCGACGTCGCCGCCGTAGTTTTTGTCCGATCCCTCACCCGTATTTTGCTCCAGCACGTCTCCGACGCCGCCGGATTTGGAGCGGAACATCGCGCCGGCGTTCTCGAAGAAACCGCCGGGCCCGTTGGTGCCGTTGGTGACGTTGTTGCTCTGCTCACTCACCTCGGGCGCGGTCGCCTCCTCGGTCTTCTGCGTCTCCTCGGTTCTGTTGTCCTGGCCGAAGTTGAAGATGGCGCTGACCGGAGCCGGGCCGGGATGCCTGTGGGGGCGCGTCGTGGCGGACGCCGACGCGCGGCGGTTGCGCGCCAAGCCGGCATCCTGCGAGCGGTCGAGGCGGGGCGAGGGGAAAGGCGGTGAGCGACGCGATCGTGAGATCCACGACGGGGTGCACGCGCGCGACGCGGCCGGGGGCACCGTCATCGCGCGGCGCGGGCGCGGGGGGTACCCGACGAACGTTAACTCGTGAAGGCACGGTTTTCAAAAAAAAAAACAAAATGAAGTTTGAACGGGCGTCGGGCGAGGCGCGCACCCTGCCGTTGGCGACGCGGTTTACCCACGAGAGCGGTCGAGCCGAGCTCGAGGCAATCATGTCGATCGTTCGCGCTCGCGGTTCGTTTCCGACGAGCCGTCCCGTGCGTGCGGAGACGTGTGATCCGCCTGTGGTCGTTGCCAACAGCGCCCACGGAAAAAAAACCCGCCCCGGGCTAACTGCGTGGTTGTCCCGATCCGCGCGTGTCCGCGTCAGCATCGCGAAGCAGCGTTGGACCGCGCATCCCAGGGGTCTGAGCTTGGGGCCGATACGCGGACCGAATCGCGTATTTCGCCTGAATTGCCCATACGATTCGAAGTATCTAACCGTAATTACGCAAAATCGCGGTCCAATCGTAACCTCACGCCTGTGGGAAATCTCCTTCTGTTTTTGAAAATCAAACAACCCAGAACAACTCCCGCCAACGAAGAACCTAGAGGTCCATCCGCCCGCGCGCGGGGGCTCGGAGCCGTGCATGCGAAGAGGTCTCGGCGTCATGGCCGCGAGGGTGCTCGCGTATCATGCCGCGCCGGCACCCCGCCTCGCCCGCGCCGCCGCCCGCGCGAGACCGGGCGCGACGTTCGGCGATCTGGCCCGGAACCGCCTCCCGCTCGCCCCGTTCTCCAGCTGCGGGGGACGCCGTCGCAACTCGATGCTCGCTCTGTGCCCGGAAGCGCTCAAGGAGGAGGAGGCGTCCGCGTCCTACGCGCCCCCGACACCGCCCCCGAGGCCGTACGTCCCCCAGCGCGACGACTACGCCGGGGCGGGCGCGCTGATACCCCCGGACGACGCGTCGCTGCCGGGCGGGCACGTCGTCCTCGTCGACGGCATGTCCATGATATTCCGTTCGTTCTACGGTTGGAAGAACCGCGCGGAACCCCTGTTGAACAGCAAGGGCGAGGACGTCAGCGTCCAGTACAGCGTCGCGCACGCCATCCTCGGCGTCTTGGAGCTGGAACCCACGCACCTGGCGGTGTGTTTCGACGCCAAGGGCAAAACTTTCAGGCACGAGATGTTCACCGATTACAAAGCCAACCGCCCGCCGACGCCGCCCGAGCTCAAGGAGACGATCCCGCGCGTGATCGAGATGGTCCGACGCATGGGCGTGCCCTTATTGATGACCAGCGGCGTGGAAGCGGACGACATCATCGGGACGGTGGCGAGACGGAGCGTTCTGAGAGGGCTTCACGTCAGCGTGGTGTCGCCGGATAAAGATTTCTTCCAGCTGCTCGGACCGCGAGTTCGGCAGTTGAGACCCAACGGGCGCAACGGCGACGCGTCCAAGGGCGCCGACTACGACGAACAGAGCGTAAACGACGGGGGCATGACCCCGGGCACGAACGGCTTCGGACCTCACGGGTTCAGGGAGCTCTCCGCGCGGGGGTTGGTGCCGTACACGGAGCGAGATTTCCGAGCCGAGTTCGGTGGGCTCGACCCGGCGCAGTTCGTGGACTTGTTAGCCATGGTCGGCGACTCCTCCGATAACATCCCGGGCGTGGAAGGTATCGGCCCCAAGACTGCGCCGAAGCTGTTGGGCGAGTACGGCAACATCGAGGGCGCCGTCGCCAACGCGATGAACATTCGGAACAAGCGCGTGCGGGAGAGTCTCGGCAGCGAGAGGGGCGCAGCGACCGCGCACCTCTGCAGGTCGCTGGTGAAGATCAGGACCGCGTTGAGCGACCCGACGATCAACGAGCCGGCGCTGCCGATCGACGCGCTGATGTTGACCGGGAAGGTGCCGCCCGCGGACGGCGGGAAGGGAGTGGGAGAGTACCTGGAGCGAGAGCTGGAGATCGGGAGCGCGGCGGACCGGTGGCGGGAGGCGTGCTTCGCGGCGTCGAGGCGACCGGTCTGAGTACGATCGTAGACGAGTAGATTTAATTTAAGCGCAATCGCACGAGCGACGACGGCGGGCGCGACGTGTGCGTCGACGGGGAGGACGGGGAGCCGACCCCCAACCGTGGTGTCGCGCGCTGCCGAGTTTCAGTTTAAAAAATCCCGGCCAGATCTGGGTGGCTAGGGTTGGCGAGGGCTGAGCGATGGGACGAGACGATGTTCGTGATGAGTTGTTCGCTTTCGCGTGGTGGTGGTGTCTTTAGTAACACCATTGAATCTGCGGTCGGCGCGTTTGGCTCGACCGGAAGTGCGTGAAGGCGCTTAGTTGGAGGTGAACTTGGTCACGGCCTTGGTGCCCTCGGAGACGGCGTGCTTGGCGAGCTCACCGGGGAGGATGAGGCGCACGGCGGTCTGGATCTCCCTGGAGGTGACGGTGGGCTTCTTGTTGTAGCGGGCGAGCTTGGAAGCCTCGGTGGCGATCTTCTCGAAGATGTCGTTGATGAAGGAGTTCATGATGGACATGGCCTTGGAGGAGATGCCGGTGTCGGGGTGCACCTGCTTGAGGACCTTGTAGATGTAGATCTTGTAGGTCTCGGTCTTGGACTTCTTGGCCTTGCCGCCGGCGCCCTTGACGGTCTTCTTGGCGGGCTTCTTGGAGGTGGGCTTGGCCATCTTTGTTGAGGTGTGTGGTACGAGTCGGGTGTCGACTGGTTGTGAGCTCTCACAGGGAGCTCGCTGGTTTTTTGAACCAACCCGGAGGTGAAAAGATTCCTCAGCCGGATCCAAAATGCCGCCATCGACTTCGTCGCGACGAGAGCCTGAAGGGCGCGGGACCAAAATTCCGAAGAAAATTCCAAATTTCAATGAAATAATCCCAGACGAAACGCACCTCTCGACCCGATCTCGGCCAATGGGAGATCCGCATTCGGTCCGATGCTGTTGGCTCGCGGCGCGCGATTCATCCACCCGTCCCGTTCGACAAAAAAGTCGGGTGTTACGACGACAGAGTTTATCGGCCGCGGGGCGCTTCCGATACCTCTCGGTTTCACATCTCGGTTTCGTCCGCTCTCGCCACACCGACACGCGCCCAGCTCACGAGGAGCGCGCAGGAACCGGAGCGCGAGCCAGCACTCGCGTCAGTTCAAGCGGTAACTCGCTCACAGCACCCGCGTTCGCGCTACTCGGAGCCGAGCGGTCGCAGACGCACGCGCGACTTTTCCGCGGAGTTTCATCGAGCCATCGGCGAGGATGTTTCCCCGCGGCGTCATCACGCCCGCGTCGCCCGCGGCCGCGAACGAGGCTCGCGCGCTGCTCGCGCCCGAGGAGGAGCGACTCCTCGAGTCGAACGCGTCCACCAAGCGCTCCAGCGCGCTGACGTGGACCCTCCGCGGCCTCGGCGCCGTCGCCGTGGTCTCCGGCGTCGTCGCCGTGGCGGCCATCGCGCCGGGAGGCCGCGACGCCACGGCCGCGGTGCTCGCGCGCCTCGGAGGGCCCGCCACGGTGCTCGGCCGCGCTCCCGCGGTCGCCACCGTCCGCCCGGAGCCCCTCCCCAAGGATGCCAAGGACGAGTACGCCAGGAAGCACGCGCACGAGGCCAAGTACCGCTCGGCCTCGGCGCGTGCGCGCGTCCCGGCGAAGCGATCTTCCGATGATGCCGCGGACACGTCCAAATCCGATCCCGACCTCGTCGAGGAGGTCGACCCGAGCGACGTCGACGTCGTCCCGGACGCCGGCTCCTCCGAGACGCACCCCCCGCACGTCAAGAGGCTGTCCTACGCCAACCCGCAGGTGCAGCACATGACCGAGGAGATGCGGGCCAAGGACGCCGAGATCGAGGCTCTCAAGTTCCAGCTCCGAAGGCAGGCGGAGGAGCTCGACCGACGTCGCGAGGCGTCGGGAGAGATTGATTCGCCCACGAAGGAGGCCTCTTCGAAGGAGGCCTCTTCGAAGATCTCTTCCGCCTCTTCCGAGCGACGCCATCGTTCCTCCGAGAAGACCTCCGAGAAGACCTCCGGGTCCTCCGAGAAGAAGGCGAAGGCTGTCGAGATTTCGTCGGAGGAGATTTCGACGGGTGAGATTTCCGCCGCGCATCACCTCGGCGGCGGCGAACCCGAGCCCGAGCGCCGCGAACGGAGCCCGCCCGAGGAGCCCATGGAGCCCGTCCCCGACGACCCCGATTACGACCCGGCCACCGGCGGCGAGGGCCCCCCGCTCGACGACCCGGCGCAGGCTCTCGAGAACTGCGAGGACGTGTGCGAGGGTCACGACTTTAACGAAGCCGCGTGCGTCTCGAAGCAGGGGTGCGAGTGGGACGACGGCCAGTGCTGGTCCGCGGTGGGCCCCAACCCCTGCGACTTTGTCGAGCCCGAGGCGCACGCGCACGAGAACTGCGAGCTCGTGTGCGAGGGGCACAACTACGGACTCAAAGAGTGCGTGGCGATTCGCGGGTGCGAATACGACGGCGGCGCGTGTTGGTCCGCCGTCGGCCCGCACCCGTGCGACTCTGGCCCGGATCCGATCGAGTTCCCCGACCCGCCCGCCGACGCCTCCTCGGCGTGGGCCGCGAACAAGCCCTGGGGCGACGCCTACGGCAACAAGTGGGGCGAGACCTACGGCGCCGAGAACGACGCGGGCGTCTTTGAGCCCGTCGCCGACGCGGCGGAAGCCGTCACCGAGGGCGTCGAGGACGCGGCGGAAGCCGTGGGCGACGGCGTCGAGGCTGCCGGCGAGGCGGTGACGGACGGCGTCGAGGCTGCCGGCGAGGCGGTGTCCGACGGCGTCGAGGCTGCCGGCGATGCCATGGAGGACATCGGCGACGGCATCTCGAACATCCTCCCCCACTTTGGCGACGATGAGCCGGGATCCGCATCCGCGTCTCGCTCGAAGGCGTCC
>Ga0181573_10005286_pt1 | contig 10737 bp, 5 predicted proteins | sample 101ome_25_FD_148643 | JGI IMG/M metagenome (GOLD analysis project Ga0181573, IMG submission 148643) | Coastal salt marsh microbial communities from the Groves Creek Marsh, Skidaway Island, Georgia - 101409BT metaG (spades assembly) | ecosystem: Environmental > Aquatic > Marine > Intertidal zone...
GCGCACTTCGCCGCGCTCGGCGCGTACTACGTCCTGGCGCGGCTCTTCTGCGACGCGGGGCCGCTCGCGCCGCTCGCGAGGGCGATCGCGGGGGAGGCGCCCACGGGGGACTTGGTGCGCGGGAGGACGAGGGACGGGAAGGAGGCGGTGACGCAGACCGAGTGGGGGTTCGCGGTGTTGGACGCGAGGGAGAGGTTCGTGTGGAGGCGGCGGCTGGACGCGTGGAAGTGGGGGAGCGGCAGGGACTACCACCGGAGCGAAAGCAAGAGGGAGTGACGCACATGAGGGGGGAGGGAGTGCGGGCGCACAGGGAGTGAGGGTGAGAGACGCGGGTACGTACGAAGGACGAGGGTAGCCTCGCGTACCCTCGTCGCGAAAGAATATCCTAGCCCTATAGACGAATACGAATCGGGGGCGGCGGCTCGCGCGCGCCATCACCCGCAGACGCTCTTTCCGCTCTTGAGCCTGAAGTGTTCCTCCGCCTCCTCCTTGATCCCTCCCGGCTTCTCCATCTCCTCGATCCACGCGATCCTCTCCCTCTCGTCGCCCCCCTCCGTCAGCAGCTGCCCCCTGATCGCGGACTTGAGCCACCCGGCGCTGTTCTTGTACACCTTCCCGTGCTCGACCAGCAACACGTGGAGGTCGAACTTGCACCCGTCCGGGACGCGGCGGTTCAGGTGCTCGTACGCCTGGTCCCTGGTCGCGCTCTTCGGGATCCACCCGAGGCTCATCGCGATCTTCCACACGTGCGTGTCCACGGGGAAGTCCGGGCGCAGGAGGCAGAACATCAACACGCAGCTCACGGTCTTGGGCCCGACGCCCTTGAATCGCGTCAGCTGGCGCTTCACCTCCTCGTCGGGCGCGTCGCGCAGGTATTCGGCGCACGGAGGCTCGCCGCGCTCCGCGACGAGGGTGTCCAAGATGGCGCGGATCCGGGCCACCTTGATCTCGGCCAGCCCGCCGCACTTCACCGCCGCCTCCACCTTCCTCGGGTCCGCGGCTCGCACGGAGGACCAGGTCGGGAACGCGCGCTTCAGGTTGGCGAAGGCCACCGCGCTCGTCGCGTCGGTGGTGTTCTGGCTGAGGATCGCGCCGACGAGCGAGTCGAGCACGGACTTGCGCGCGGGGGCGGAGGAGGCGGACCCGGGCGTCGCGGGCGCGGTCGCGCCGTGGAGGATCGTGTACGGGGTCGGGGCGAGCGCCGCGGGGGCGGGGGCGTCGGCGTCCGCGGGGAGCGCGAGGGATCGATCGTCCGGGAATGCGTTCCCGGGGCCGAGGCGGTTCCCGCCATCCTCCTGCGCGGCTTCCTTGTGCTGGAAGAACGCGGAGTGGAGCTGCGCGAGGGCGTCGCGCGCGGCCCAGCACTCCTCGGGGGTCGGCCTGAGCATGTCGGGATACGGAGAGCCCGGGAGGGACCCGCCGGGAGCGGCGGCGGGGAGGGACCCGGGGGCGGTGGGGACCAGCGCGAGCGCGTCGGACGAGGGCGTCGCGACGGACGCGCGGCGGGAGGAGGACCGCGACGGGGTCGCGGCCTCGGGCTTCACGACCTCCGCCCACGCCCCGGGCTCATCCTTCACGCCGCGGGGCTTCTTCGGCGAGGGGAACGCGGGGGGAAGAGCGGCCGCGGCGCGCGTCTTGCGCTTCGCGGGCGCCATCGCGAGCGCGCGATCGAGAGCGTCGCGAGTGACGTGGGCGCGCGTTTCTGCGTCGCGTGTTGTTCGCGCCCGTCGTTTCGGATCGTCGCCTCCAGGCCAAAGAGGAATGGTATCGAAGGTTTTTTTCGGCCGAGGCGTCTCTGCGCCACTGCCACGCCCGAGCGCCGGCACTTCCCGCGGGCGATCGCGGCGGGCCACCTCGCGATCGATCGCGCGCCGGAGCGCTTTCGTGCGAGTCACTTCCGGGTCGAGACCTCGCGCGCGTCTCGCACCCACTCCCCCACTCCGGCACCACCCCGCGCGGGTCGCGCTCGGTGACCATGGAGGCGCTGTACGACTCGGCGGAGCCGATGGAGGACCTCGACGGGGACGAGGAGATCGGGCAGGAGGACGCGTGGACGGTGATCAGCTCCTTCTTCGAGGAGAAGGGCCTCGCTCGGCAGCAGCTCGACTCGTTCGACGAGTTCATCCAGCACACGATGCAGGAGATCGTCGGTGCGTGGGCGATCGCCCCCCGATCGCCGCGCGCATTTTTCCAGCGACGAGCATTCGCGCGCTTCCCGCGCCTCGCGCGCTCCACGAGCTTAGGGTTTTTTTCTCCGCCGGCCGACTCCGCGCGCGATCGCGCCGGCGACCGCGCTCGCGCGTCTCCACCACCGTCTCATCCGCCCCCCTCTCCTCCTCTTCACACCCCTCACCCTCAGACGAGATGAGCTCCTTCGAGCTCGAGCCCGAGCACCAGCACATGCCCGGGGAGGACGCGGAGGCGAGCGAGCGGAAAACGTACAAGGTGGATTTCGGTCAGATCTACCTGTCCAAGCCGATGGTCACGGAGGCGGACGGGATGACGAACACGCTGTTCCCGAAGGAGGCGCGCCTTCGTAACCTGACGTACTCCGCCCCGCTCTACGTGGACATGAAGAAGACGGTGACGACCGTCACGCCCGAGGGCGACGAGACCCAGGAGATCGAGGAGATCAAGAAGGTGTTCATCGGGAAGGTCCCCATCATGCTCCGGTCTCAGTACTGCTCGCTGCACGACCACACGGACAAGGAGCTCACGGAGCTGGGGGAATGCGCGTACGACGAGGGCGGGTACTTCATCATCAACGGCTCGGAGAAGGTTCTGATCGCGCAGGAGAAGATGAGCACGAACCACGTGTACGTCTTCGAGAAGCGCCAGCCGAGCAAGTACATGTGGGTCGCCGAGTGCCGCTCGAGCCCCGAGAGCGGCGCAAGGGCCGCCAGCTCCGCCATGGCCAGGCTGCTCCACTCGCCCGGAACCAAGGGCGAGCCGGGCGTCATCCGCGTCACCCTGCCGTACATCCGCACGGACATCCCCCTGTTCGTCGTCTTCCGAGCGCTCGGATTCGTCGCCGACAAGGACATCCTGGAACACGTCGTGTACGATTTCGGGGACCACGAGATGATGACGCTCCTGCGGCCCTCGATCGAGGAGGCGTTCGTGATTCAGAGCCAAGCCGTGGCGCTCGACTACATCGGCAAGCGCGGGAGCGCGGTCGGGGTGACGCGGGAGAAGCGCATCAAGTACGCGCGGGAGATTTTGCAGAAGGAGCTCCTCCCGCACGTCGGGGTGGACGAGGACTGCGAGACGAAAAAAGCGTACTTCCTGGGGTACATCGTGCACAGGCTGCTGCTCTGCGCCCTGGGCCGACGCAACGAGGACGACCGCGACCACTTCGGGAACAAGCGCATGGACCTGAGCGGGCCTCTGATCGCGATGCTGTTCCGGCAGCTCTTCCGCAAGCTCACGAAGGACGTGCGGTTGTACTGCCAGCGCTGCGTGGACTCAGGGAAGGACATCCAGCTCACGCTGGCGGTGAAGGCGAAGACCATCACGAGCGGCCTCAAGTACTCGCTCGCGACGGGCAACTGGGGCGCGCAGGGCGCGCAGGACATCCGCGCGGGCGTCTCGCAGGTGCTGAACCGCCTCAGTTTCTCCTCGACGCTGTCGCACCTCAGGCGACTGAACTCGCCCATCGGCCGCGAGGGGAAGCTCGCCAAGCCGCGCCAGCTGCACAACTCGCACTGGGGCATGGTGTGCCCCGCGGAGACGCCCGAGGGGCAGGCGTGCGGCCTCGTCAAGAACCTCTCGCTCATGGCGCTGGTGTCCGTCGGGTCGCCCTCCGCGCCCGTCCTGGAGTTCCTCGAGGAGTGGACGATGGAGAATTTGGAGGAGATCTCCCCCTCGGTCATCCCCAAGGCGACGAAGATTTTCGTCAACGGCGTGTGGGTGGGGATCCACCGCGACCCCGCGGATCTCGTCAAGACGCTCCGAATGCTGAGGAGACGCCTGGACGTGCCCATGGAAGTCGGCATCGTGCACGACATCAGGCTCCAGGAGCTCCGCCTGTACACGGACTACGGGCGGTGCATCCGCCCCCTCTTCGTCGTCGAGGACCAGCGGCTGATGATCAAGAGATCCCACGTCGAGATGCTCCAGGAGAAGGAGGTGACGGGGTATAACTGGAACGACCTCGTCGCGTCGGGGCTGATCGAGTACGTGGACACGGAGGAGGAGGAGACGACGATGATCGCGATGACGATCGAGAACCTGTTCGAGGCCAGGGTGCGGATGGGCGGGAGCGAGGTGCAGACGCTCTACACGCACTGCGAGATCCACCCGAGCATGATCCTCGGCATCTGCGGCTCCATCATCCCGTTCCCGGACCATAACCAGTCCCCCCGGAACACGTACCAGAGCGCCATGGGGAAGCAGGCCATGGGCACGTACATCACCAACTTCCAGATCCGCATGGACACCCTGGCGTACGTGCTCTTCTACCCGCAGAAGCCGCTCGTGACGACGCGCGCGATGGAGCACCTGCACTTCCGCGAGCTCCCGGCGGGGGTCAACGTCGTCGTCGGGATCATGTGCTACACCGGGTACAACCAGGAGGACTCGGTGATCATGAACCAGAGCTCCATCGACCGGGGCTTGTTCCGGAGCATCTTTTACAGGTCGTTCAAGGACGAGGAGAAGAAGCAGGGGAGCCTGACGAAGGAGGAGCTCGAGCGCCCGAGCAGGGACACGACGCTCGGGATGCGCCACGGGACGTACGACAAGCTCGACGACGACGGGCTCATCTGCCCGGGGACGCGAGTCTCCGGGGAGGACATCATCATCGGCAAGACGAGCCCCCTCCCCGACGATGACCCGAGCGCGGTGTCGCGGCGGTTCACGAAGCAGGACTGCTCCACGGGCATGAAGAACTCGGAGACGGGGATCATCGACCAGGTTCTGCTGACGACGAACGACCAGGGCCTGCGGTTCGTGAAGATCCGGGTCCGGAGCTGCCGAACGCCGCAGGTCGGGGACAAGTTCTCGTCGCGGCACGGGCAGAAGGGGACCATCGGGATGACGTACACGCAGGAGGACATGCCGTTCACGTGCGAGGGCATCGTGCCGGACATCATCGTGAACCCGCACGCGATTCCGTCGCGGATGACCATCGGACAGCTCGTGGAGTGCCTGATGGGCAAAGTCGCGGCGATCATGGGGAAGGAGGGCGACGCCACGCCCTTCACGCCCGTGACGGTGGAGAACATCTCCGACATGCTCCACCAGTGCGGATACCAGAAGCGCGGAAACGAGGTGATGTACAACGGGCACACGGGGCGGAAGCTCGACGCCAAGATTTTCCTCGGGCCGACGTACTACCAGCGCCTGAAGCACATGGTGGACGACAAGATCCACAGCCGCGGGCGCGGGCCCGTGCAGATCCTGACCAGGCAGCCCATGGAGGGCCGAAGCCGCGACGGAGGCCTGCGGTTCGGGGAGATGGAGCGCGACTGCATCATCTCCCACGGCGCCGCGAGCTTCCTGAAGGAACGACTGATGGACCAGAGCGACGCGTACAGGATCCACGTGTGCCAGACGTGCGGACTCATCGCCGTCGCCAACCTCAAGAACCAGACCTTCGAGTGCTGCAAAAACCCGAGCGAGAGGACCAAGGTGGTGCAGGTCATGCTCCCGTACGCGTGCAAGCTGCTCTTCCAGGAACTCATGTCCATGGCCGTCGCGCCGAGGCTCGTCACCTGAGCGCCGCGCGAGGCGCTCGACGACGGCGGGGCGAGAACCCCGGGGGGCGGGCGAGCGAAAAGCGCGCGCTCCGGGGGCGCGCGCGGACGAGGACGCGACCTACATTCATATCGTAGAAAAACATAAAAACGGGGGGGAGGGGGGGAGTACTAGCGGGGAGGGAGGGAGTCGGGAGGGAGTCGGGAGGGAGTCGGGAGGGAGTCGCGCGATTATTCGTAGCAGCAGAGGGGAACGATGGGTCGTTCCGGACGGCCGGCGCCGGGGCGTCGGAGGCGCGGAGAGGCGAACGAAATGTGAAGACGACTCTCGTCGGTTCGGCCGACAACGTAATTCTTCGCCTGCTTGGTAGACTACAATCGCGCGCGTCGTTTCCGCTCGCGCGCTCCTCGCCGCGCAGGCGCGCAGGCGCGCGGCCGCGCGCCTCGGCGCGCGATGGGTGTTCGCTCGGGTCGTTCCTCGTCGGCGCGTCCCTCGCGCGTCCGTCCCTTTTTCGGCTTCGACCCCACGCAGGCTCGCCTCGCGCGCGTCGCGCTCGCGGCGTGGATTCCCCTCGTGCTGTGGCGGGAGGTTTTGGCTTTCCACCTCGCGGGGTGGTCGTGCGCGTGGCCGACGCTCGCGACGGTCGCCCCCACCGACGTGGTGCGCGTCGCGGTCGTCGCGGACCCGCAGCTCACGGACGCGACGTCGTACCCGTCCTTCGCCCCCGCGTCGTCGTGGACGCTCGCGATCGTCGAGCGCGTCTCGGACGCGTTCCAGCATCGCGCGTTCCGCCGCGCCCTCCTCCCGCGGCGCCCGGACCGCGTCCTCTTCCTCGGCGACCTCACCGACGGAGGATACGCCACCGCGGACCCGCGCGAGTTCGAGCGCGTACGCGACCGGTTCGACCGAATCTTCAGGTGGCCGAGGAGGACGGAGGACGACGCCTCCGACGAGAACGAGAACGAGAAGGAGAAGGAGAAGGAGAAGGAGAAGCGGAACCGCCGCGCCGCACACGCGCCGGGGTACCTCGCCGTCCACGGCAACCACGACGTCGGCTACGCGTACCACCTCGCCCGGTTCCCGCGCGTCGCCGCGAGGCACGAAGCCTCCTTCGGACCCCCCGCGTTCGTCGCCGCGATCGGCGGGGTGGACGTCGTCGCCGTCGACGCGATGGCGCTCGACGGCGACGAGCGACGCGACGAGAGGACGAAGCGCGCGTGGGCCTTCGCGGACGCCCTGAAAAGAGAGCAGCGCGAGGAGGACGACGTCGACGAGACGTCTACCACACCCGCCGACGAAACGTCTACACCCGCCGACGAAACGTCCTCCGCCGCCGCATCCTCCGAACGCCGTCGTCGCCCTCGCGTGCTCGTGTCTCACCTTCCGCTCGCGACCTCTGACGAAGGCCGGGGGCCCGGGGCGGCGGCGTGCGGCGCCCTTCGGGGGTCGCCCGTCGTCCCGCAGCGCGTCCGCCGCGGGCCCGGGGGCGCCGTCGCGTATCAGAATTACCTCTCCGCGGCGTCGAGCGCGCGGCTGCTCGAGGCGGTGGACCCGGCGCTGGTGCTCTCGGGCCACGACCACGATCAGTGCGTGGAGACGCACGAGTACCGCGCGCCGCCGTCGAGGGGCGGCGGCGGGGCGGAGGCGGCGGAGGCGGGGGGAAGAGTGAGGGGCTCCGGGGGGGGAAAGACGAAGACGGTGGAGGAACGCACGATCGGGGCGTTCGGGTGGCTCATGGGGAACCCGCGACCGAGCTTCGCGATGCTGACGCTTCGTGGGGAAGGCGCGGGGGATACTATTTCCGAGGGAGAGGCGACGGAGGCGGCGGGGAGGGACGCCGCGGACGGAGGCGCCGCCGCCGCGCGCGGGGGGGTCGGGGTCGGGCCCGAGTCCGAGTCCGAGTCCGAGTCCTCCTCCGTCGCGGGCGGCGTCGCGGCGACGCGGGTGTGTTTTCTCCCGGAACACCTGCGGACCGTGCGCGCGTACGCCGCGTTGGGCGCGGTCACCGCGCTCGCGCTGCTCGTTCGCCCCTCGCTGGTCGTCACCGCGGCGTTCATCACCGCGGGCGGCGCCGGGTCGGACGCGTTCGCGGCGAGGGTGTTCGGGGGAGAGGGCGAGGACGGCGGCGGCGGCGGCCGGGGCGGGGGCGCGACCGAGTCGTCGTCGCCGGCGAGAAAACGTATCGTCGCCCTCACCCTCGCGCGCGCGGCGTGGAGACACTGCGGTCCGTTCTTCGTCGTCGCCGCGGTCGTCGTCGGGTTGCTCGCGGGGCTCACCCTCGCCGACCTCGCGACGAGTTAGCGGCGCGACGGATTCGAGACGTACAGTCGCGCGAACAATATTTCGTACGACGTCACCGGGTCTCGGAGGTTTTCAACGTCCTAAATATACGACTCTCGCGGCGTCTCCCCCTCGGTCGTCAGTCAGTTGAGCGAATCTTCGTAACTCGCGGCGTCGAAGCGCTCGATCCCCCGTGCGCCGCCGAATTCGTTCCGCAGGAACGCCTCCACCTTCATCTGCGCCTTGATCTCTCGCCCCTTCTCCCTCGCCTTCGCCACGCCCTCGTTGACGTCGATCTCCCTCGCCGCGCGCGCGCGCGCCGTCTCCGCCTTTGGCGTCCTCGTTCGCCGACCGACCTTGGCGACGCTCGTCGCGTTCGACGCCGGCCCGCCGGAGAGGCCGTCGACGAGCAGCCCGGCGGTCGTCTTCGTCGCCTTCTTCGCGAAGATGGAGTCCTCGGCGGCGTCGCTGGAGGCTAAGGACTCGTCGATGTCCGGGTCGATTTTCACGGCGGCGGCGTCGGCGGCGCCGCCCGAGACTCTGAAGACGTCCGGGAGGGACACCGCGTTCGCATCCACGGCGCCCGAGGCGACGAGGCCGACGACGACGAGGACCGCGCACGCGCTCACGGCGAGGACCGCGCCGACGGCGCCGAAGCCTCGGCGCGCGAGGGAGGAGGTCCGCGCGATGGGCGCGCCGCCGAGGAGGGGCGCGTCGGGGCCGCGGCGCGCGCCGTCCGCCCTGGCCGCGGCGCGCTGGCGCCGGCTCTCCGACCCGGAGCCCGTCTCCACGTACGAGTACTCGCCGTCGGAGGAGGACACCTCGGAGGCGTCCGTGATGTCCACGTACGTCTCGTCGAAGGCGACGCCGCCCTGGTACCGCCGCCCGGAGGACGCCGCGGGGGGCGGATACGGACCCTCCGACGCGGACGACGCCGCGTCCGAGGGATCGCCGAAATACAGCTGGCCGCGATGCACCGTCAGCCGACCGCGAGAAGCGCCGGAGGCGGCGCCGCCGGGAGCCGGGGCGCCGAGCAGGTCGTCCGTCTCGCCCGTGGAGCGCGAGAACATCGCGAGCGCGGCGATGGGGGGGGGCGCGCGCGAGAGAGTGCGGCGGCGCGGGCGCGCGCGCGACCGAGAGCCGGCGGGAGGAATCGAAGAAAAGGGTGTTGGGGGAGCTGAGTGCGTTTGGTGGTTAAAACGCTCTCCGCGCGCTACGCGCCAACAGTACCAGTAGAGAGTCCCATGTATGCCCCGCGGCGTTCTTTCGGCGAAAAATCATCGAGCCTCTCGCGCTCTTTGCCCCGAAACCCTCTCCCCACCTCCCTCTCGCGGGGTCCGCGCGGCACACGCGTCGGGCGCGCGCCGCGATGTCGTCCGCGCTCGCGTCTTGGTCTCGGCGCGCGCGCGCGGCTCGGGGTCGTTTCGCGCGGGTCGCCTCCGCGCATCGCCCCGCGCCGCCCCCCGCGTGCGCGCCCTGGTGCCGTCGATTCTCGGCCGCGCACGCCCCCTCCCCCCCCGCGCGGGCCGCCGCGCACGCCGCGCGCGCCGAGGACATCGGCCCCGTGACCCTCGACTTCTCGAAACTCGTCCAGCCCGGCGAGCGCCCGCTCGCGGCGTACGAGCGCCTCGCCGCCTCGGGCGTCCTCCGGCGCGACGACGCGCAGCGATCCGCGATCGCCGTCCTCGACCGCCTCCATCGAACGCTCGAGACGAATCGCGGCGGCGAGGAGACCCCGCCTCCTCCTCCCTCGCCCAAGCGCGAGGGGAGCTGGTTCGCGGACCTCTTCGGCGGTCCCCCTCCGCGAGAGTCGTCGGCGGCGCGCCGTGATCAAAACCAACCGCACGCCGGCGGCGTGTACCTCCACGGCGGCCCCGGGTGCGGGAAGACGTTTTGCATGGACCTCGCGTACGCGTGCCTTCCCGGCGCGCCCGGCGTCGGGAAGCGCCGCGAACACTTCCACTCGTTCATGCTCGAGACGCACGTGAAGCTCCACGAGCTCGGCAAGCTCTCGAAGGGCGCCGGGACCAGGGACACCGTCGCGACGTACGCGCGCGAGGTGGCGAGGGACGCGCGGGTGTTGTGCCTGGACGAGTTCCAGGTCACCGACGTCGCCGACGCGATGATCATCCGGCGCCTGCTCGACCAACTCTGGGCGCGAGGGGTGACGCTGGTGACCACCTCCAACCGCGCGCCGACGGATCTGTACAAGAACGGACTGAACAGGCCGCAGTTCGTGCCGTGCATCGAGGCGATCGAGGCGAGGTGCGACGTGCACGAGATGCGAAGCGACGTCGATTACCGCCTCACGGGACACGCGCTGGTAGGCGCGGAGGAGGAGGAGGACGAGGAGGACGACGTCGAGACGAACACGTCTCGCCGCTCGTCTTCCTCGGTCGATCGTCGCACGACGTGGAAGGTGATCGACTCCTCCGACCCCGAGGCGCACGCGAAGGCGGACGCGTGGCTCTCGCGGCGGTGCGAGCGCCTGGCGAAGGGCGAGAAGATGGTGCGCGTGGAGGTGGCTCTGGGGGGCCGCCGCGTGGACGTCGCCAAGGCGGGCGGCGGCGTCGCGCACCTCCAGTTCGACGACGTCTGCGCGTCGGCGCTGGGCGCGGGCGACTACACCGCGCTCGCCTCCGTGTTCCACACCGTCGGCCTCGGCGGCGTGCCCCGCATGACGACGGAGCGCGCGGACCTCATGCGCCGGTTCATCACCTTCGTCGACGTCATGTACGAGCACAAGGTGAAGCTCATCGC
>Ga0181573_10005287_pt1 | contig 10735 bp, 4 predicted proteins | sample 101ome_25_FD_148643 | JGI IMG/M metagenome (GOLD analysis project Ga0181573, IMG submission 148643) | Coastal salt marsh microbial communities from the Groves Creek Marsh, Skidaway Island, Georgia - 101409BT metaG (spades assembly) | ecosystem: Environmental > Aquatic > Marine > Intertidal zone...
GGGGGGGGGGGGGGGGGGGGGAGGGGGGAGGGAGGGGGGGTCCTCGGGGTCCGTCACTCCCCGTCTCGTCTGTCTGTCTCTCCACCACAACCACCCCCCACCCCTCCACCCCCGCTTCAGGTCCTCAAGGACGACGTGGCCAAGATGAGGGCCACGGAGGCGGCCCGCGACAGGAAGATGGCAGAGCTCCGCCGAGAGAACGCCCAGCTCCGCGGCCCCCTGGAGAAGGCCGTTAAGGCCGTCGTCGAGCTCAAGCACCGCCTTGCCACTCACGAGAAGGACCGCGTGACCCTCCGCCAGACCAAAAGTCGCCTCGCCGCCGCGGAGAAGCAGATCAAGAACGTCGAGTGGGAGGCCGAGGTGCTCCAGCAGCGTTTCGCCGAGGTCGAGGCCGAGCGGGACGACCTCCACGGCCGGTTCGAGCGGGGCGTCCATGAAGCCCAGCGCAAGGCAGGACTGCGGAGTGCTCTGCTCGAGAGGAAGCTCGAGGCCCTGTCGGAGCATCTGGAGGCCAAGGAGGCGCAGCTGGGTGAGGTCCTCGCAGCCTCCAACCTCGACCCCGCGACTCTCGAGGGGGTCAACACGCGCCTGTCCGAGGTGCTCGACCACAAGAACCGCATCATCCAGGCCCTGCAGTACGACGTGGCCAAGGTGTGCAAGGCCCACAACGACCTCATTCGCGTCTACGAGGCGAAGCTGGCCGAGTTTGGCATCCCCGCCGAGGAGCTTGGTTTCCGCCCTCTGGTGACCAACACGTCGACGGGGCCCGCGGGTCTCGTGGTGGGAAACTGACGATCGAGGGGGGTGTCCAGAGGGATGTCGATGGGGGGGGGATGGGCGCGGCGGCGTCGAACGATTCATCTCGAGGGTCTCGAGGGGGGCGTGCGCGTCTCTCGACGGCCTCCTTGGCCACGACGCGAGGGTCGGTGGTCGTGACGGCGGGTTTTCCTTCCCGTCCCCTCGCTCCGTGCGCGGCGGCAGAGCGCTCCAGCGCAAGGCTTTGTCGGCCCATGAGGGCCACCACCCGTCATGCCTCCCCGGCGCTTGGCCAGACACTTAGGCGAGAGCGAGGGCCCTGGCCGCCGGCCGCCGCTCGGGGAGAGCGCCGCTGCCGCCCCCGTCTCGGACTCCCGGGACGACAAACCGTATCTTTTCCGGCCTAGAGAGTCGCCGAGAGCTCAATACTTCCGGAACCGGCCAGTTGGCGCTCACTCTATCGAGGTGCCGCTTGGCAACGCCCACGTCGCGGTCGGCCGTGCTGAGGCGGGACCAACTTTTCCCCCGCTCGCTTCGCCCTTCCGCGAGCGCGACGCTGGACGCCGCTTCGCGCTGCGGCGTGGAAGCGTAACTCTGAAAGCCCACCACCCGACTCCACCCTGTCGTTCGCCCGCAGCGGCCGTCGCGCCGCGACTCCCGCAGTGGCGGCCCCACCCGGCGCTGTCGCCTCCCCCGCTGCTCCTGCTGCCCCCGCCGCCCCCGCCGCCCCCGCCCCCGCCCCCCTCGGATCGCGCTCGACCTATCGCGTGCGCGGTCCCACCCCCACGCGTGCCGTGGCCGGCGCCGGATCCTCTGTCTCGGTCGAGCAGGCACTAACGTCCCCCGTGGGCGCCGTCGTCCAGGCGAGTGGTGGATCTGGGGAGGAGCGGGCTCCCCCCCGTTCTCCTCTCTCCCTCCAATTCCCTCCCTCCAGTACCAACGTTCATCTCTAGTCATCTCTCTCCCTCTCTCTCCCCCTCCCAGCTGTATCGGGCCCCCTTTCTGAACGATGCCCAGCGGGACTCGCTCCTCCGTCGCGCCCGGGCCGACCGCCCCGCGTCGGCCCTCGCGTCCGTCGACGCTGAAGTCTGTTTCAACGTCGAGCTGTCGTCCCCCTTGACGCCCGCCGAGGCCGAGACCCTCGGCTGGCTCCTGCGCGAGACGTACGACGCGGCGCCCGGCTCCAAGGCACCCGGGGCGGGTCACCGGGGTGGCCTCGCGGCTGCCCCGCACCTCGAGTCCTCCGCTGCCGCCCCCGTCGTCGAGGTCGGTCCCCGGCTGTCCTTCTCTACGGCGTGGTGTGCCAACGCTCTGTCCGTGTGCCGTGGCGTCGGCCTCGGCGGCAAGGTTGTCCGCCTGGAGGCCTCCCGTCGCTACGCGCTAACGGGCGCCACTGCCGAGGACGTGTCGGCATTCGCCGCTCTGGTCCACGATAGAATGACGGAGGAGGTATACACTGCCCCGCTGTCGTCCTTTGCCGTCGATAAGGTCCCCGACCCCGTCTCTACCGTCCCCGTGTTAGCGGAGGGTCGAGCGGCGCTGGAAAAGGTTAACAAGAGCATGGGCCTGGCGTTTGACGACTGGGATCTTGACTACTACACCAACATGTTCACCGCCGACATCAAACGTGACCCCACCACGGTTGAGCTCTTTGACATCGCCCAGTCCAACAGCGAGCACTCGCGCCACTGGTTCTTTGGCGGGGAGCTTATCAAGGAGGACGGCACCCCGTACCCCAAGACCCTCTTCCAGCTTGTCAAGGACACTTACGAGGCCAACCCCAACAACAGCGTGGTGGCATTCAAGGACAATTCAAGCACCATTCGCGGGTTCACCACCCGCGCGCTGCCACCCGTGAAGCCTGGTGGGCCTAGCCCCGTGGACGTCCGGTCGATCGACCTGGACCTGCTGTTGACGGCTGAGACCCACAACTTCCCGTGCGCCGTGGCCCCCTACCCCGGGGCCGAGACGGGTGCGGGAGGCCGCATCCGCGATACGCACGCCACTGGGCGCGGGTCCCTCATGGGCGCCGCCACGGCGGGCTACTGCGTCGGCAACCTCCAGCAACCCGGCGCTGTGGAGCCTTGGGAGGACGCGTCCTTCCAATACCCGGCGTCCCTCGCGTCCCCTCTGCAGATTCTTATCGATGCATCCAATGGCGCGAGCGACTATGGCAACAAGTTCGGAGAGCCCCTCGTGGCGGGCTACACCCGCGCGTTTGGTGCCCGCATGGGCAATGGCGAGCGCCGCGAGTGGCTCAAGCCCATCATGTTCAGCGGCGCCGTGGGCACCATGGACCACGCTCACGCCGACAAGTACGACGGTGAGGTGGGGATGCTTGTGGTCAAGATCGGGGGGCCCGCCTACCGCATTGGCATGGGCGGAGGCGCTGCGTCCAGCGTGCCCTCGGGTTCCCTCGACGCTGAACTTGACTTCAACGCCGTGCAGCGCGGCGACGCCGAGTCAAGCCAGAAGCTGTGGCGCGCCGTGCGGGCCCTCGCCGAGATGGGGGACGCAAACCCCATCGTGCAAATCCACGATCAGGGCGCAGGAGGCAACTGCAACGTGGTGAAGGAGATCATTTACCCCCTGGGGGCCAAGATCGACATCCGCCAGGTGCTCCTGGGGGACAACACCATGTCCGTCCTCGAGATCTGGGGCGCCGAGTACCAGGAGAACGACTGCATTCTGATTCGGCCGGAGAGCGAGGCGCTGGTGAGGTCTGTGTGCGAACGAGAGCGGACCAACATGCAAGTCATTGGAACGATCGACGGGTCGGGCCGCGTCACCCTGGAGGACCGCGAGGCGCCCGAGGGAACGCCTGCGCGCAACCCTGTAGACCTCGACCTCGACAAGGTGCTAGGCAAGATGCCGCGCAAGACCTACCGGTTCAAAGAGTGGAATCCGGTCAACGTGCCCCTGGAGCTGCCCGCTGGAACGTCGGTTGATGCCGCGCTCGGTCGCGTCGTGCGCCTCGTCGACGTCTGCAGCAAGCGCTTCCTCACGAACAAGGTTGACCGGTCTGTCACCGGCCTCGTGGCGCAGCAGCAGTGCTGCGGTCCCCTCCTCCTGCCTCTTGCCGACTGCGCGGTGCACGCCCTGTCCCACCAAGACACAACAGGCCTCGCAACCAGCATCGGGGAAGCCCCTTACAAGGGCCTCATTGACCCCGCCGCCCAGGCTCGTCTCTCCTTTGCTGAGGCCCTTACCAACCTCGCGTGCGTCGGCATCTCGTCGCTACCGGACGTGCGCGCCAGCGTCAACTGGATGCACGCGGCCAAGATGGGCCAGGAGGGAAGCGCCATGTACCTTGCGGCTGAGGCGCTGTCCGCGTGCATGATTGCCCTAGGCGTCGCTGTTGACGGCGGCAAGGACTCGCTCTCAATGGCCGCTGTTGCGGGCGGCGAGACTGTCATGGCCCCCGGGCAGATTGTCGTCAGCGCCTACGCGCCATGCCCTGACGTCACCGTTGCGGTTCAGCCCGACCTCAAGGGCAAGACAGCATCGGGCGGCTCCACCGTTGTTGTGCACGCTGATGCTGGCCTTGGCCGCCGCCGGCTGGGTGGGTCTTCCCTTGCCCACGCCTGGGCCCAAATCGGCGATGTCTCCCCCGACGTCGACGCCGCGACCCTAAAGGGTCTTTTTGAGACGACCCAGACGCTGCTTAAGGCCGGGACCCTTCTCGCCGGGCACGACGTGTCGGACGGCGGCGTCCTCGTCGCTGCACTCGAAATGGCCTTCGCTGGCAACTGCGGCCTTGCGCTTGACGTCGCCGCCCCCACCGACCCCGTCGACGCTGCTCAGGCCGCGAGCGCAGGGGCATCGTCCGCGGCACTCGCGGCCCTATTTGCGGAGGAGGTGGGCATCCTCGTCGAGACGGCCGAGGCCGACGCCGAGGCGGTCGTCGCCGCCTACGCGGCCGCGGGCGTCCCCGCGCGTGTCGTCGGCCGGCCCCGGCTAGACTCCGACGCCATCGACGTCGCCGTTGACGGCGAGACCCAAGTGTCGGGCCCCGTCCACGTCCTCCGTGCCGCGTGGGAGGAGCGTGCGCTCGAGCTCGAGGCGCTCCAGGCAGCAGGGGCAACCGTCGCCCAGGAGAGGGCTGTCGTGTCGTCTGCCCGCAAGGGCCACACCTGGCGGTGGTCCTTTTCGCCCCGCTACACTGACGACGCCAAGATGACGGCGGAGGCTCGGTCCAAGCACAAGGTTGCCGTCGTGCGCGAGGAGGGCAGCAACGGCGACCGAGAGATGGCTGCTGTCGTCCGCGCCGCGGGGATGGAGCCGTGGGACGTCCACATGTCCGATCTGATCCACGGTAAGGTCACCTTGGACGACTTCTCCGGACTCGTCTTCGTCGGGGGCTTCTCCTACGCCGACGTCCTTGACTCGGCCAAGGGGTGGGCGGGCAATGTCCTCCTGAACCCGGCCGTATCGTCCCAGTTCGAGGCCTTCCGGCGCCGGAAGGACACCTTCTCCCTCGGCGTCTGCAACGGATGCCAGCTTATGGCCCTCCTCGGATGGGTGCCCACCGACTCGAAGTCGGACGGCGACAAGCTGCCCTCGGGATCCCAGCCCCGTTTCGTGCACAATGTGTCGGGCCGCTTCGAGTCGCGCTTTTCCCAGGTCAGGATCGAGGCATCGCCTGCTGTGCACTTGAAGGGCATGCAGGGGTCCTCCTTAGGAGTGTGGGTGGCCCATGGCGAGGGTCAGGCCTACTTCCCCGACGCCGCCGTCGAGGCCGCAGTGGAGGCGGGTGCCCTCGCCCCGATTCGCTACGTCGACGAGTCGGGCGAGGCCACTGAGCGATACCCCTTCAACCCCAACGGCGCCCCCCGGGGCATAGCCGCCCTTTGCTCTCCAGACGGTCGCCACCTCGCCATGATGCCCCACCCAGAACGCGCCTTCCTCGGCTGGCAGCTTCCTTACCTCGGCGGCACGGGCGTGACGGCTGCAGGGCCGGGGCCCTGGCTCCGCCTCTTCCAAAACTGCCGCGCCTTCCTCGACGGTGAAGAGATTGTCGGTTAATGGTCTAGCGGATGGGTGGATGGGTGTGCGGGCTGGTGATAGGAAGGAATGGGGGAAGGGAGGGAATGGAATAGACTTACCCACCCCTGGTCCCGCGCCGGCACCCCTCTCTGTTGGCTGCCGGGCCCGCAGCCCGGCCATGGCCCGTGGCTATCAATATGAGGCCTAGCCAATGGCGGAGGCGCGCGGGCATCTTGCACGTCGCGAGGGCATGAATCGAGGGAGAGGGGCGGGGCGATGGCATGGCGACGGGGGATTCGTCCCTATCCCTCGAACTCGGCGTCGACCACATCGCCGTCGTCCTCGTCCTTCTTTCCCCCCGCACCCGCATCACCCCCAGCGTCCTCGCCCCCCGGAGCGCCCCCTGCCGCCCCCGCGTCCCCATACATGGACTGGCCCATGGCCATGACGTCCTTCTGCAGCGCCTCGAGCGCCGCCTTGGTGGCGGCCACGTCGATCGGGTCCTTAGCTGCCTCGGCCTCGACGGCCTTCACGGCCGCCTCGACCTTGTCCTGCACGTCCTGGGGCAGCTTGTCCTTGAACTCCTCGACCTGCTTGCGAGTCTGGAACACCGTGGACTCCGCCTGGTTCTTGACGTCGACTTTCTCGCGGGCAGACTTGTCGGCCTCGGCGTTGGCCTCGGCGTCCTTGACCATGCGGTCGACGTCCTCGTCGGAAAGGGTCGACGCGCCAGTGATCTTGATGTCGGCGACCTTGCCCGAGCCCTTGTCCGTGGCGCTCACGGACAGAATGCCGTTGGCGTCGATGTCGAACTTGACCTCGACCTGGGGCACGCCGCGCGGGGCCGGAGGGATGCCGTCGAGCCGGAAGTTCCCAAGGCTCTTGTTGTCCTTGACGAACTCGCGCTCCCCCTGGAGGACGTTGATCTCGACGGACGTCTGCCCGTCGGCCGCCGTGGAAAAGACCTCGGACTTGGAGGCCGGGATCGTCGTGTTGCGGGGGATGAGCTTGGTCATGACGGCGCCGAGGGTCTCAACCCCCAGGGAGAGGGGGGTAACGTCGAGAAGGACGATGTCAGACACCTCGCCCGCCAGGACGCCCGCCTGCACCGCCGCACCCAGGGCAACGCACTCGTCCGGGTTCACCGTCATGTTCGGGTCCTTCTTGGTCAGACTCTTGACGAGGGCCTGGATGGCGGGGATGCGCGTGGAGCCGCCGACGAGGATGACCTCGTCAACATCCGACAGCGACAGCGACGCGTCCTTGAGCGCCTTCTCCACGGGCGTCTTGCACCGACGGATGAGGTCGTCGCAAATCTCCTCAAACTTGGCCCGGCTCATCTGCTCCTCGATGTGCTTGGGTCCGTCGGCTGTGGCCGTGATGAAGGGGAGAGAGATCTGCGTCGTGGCGGCCTGGGAGAGCTCGATCTTGGCCTTCTCCGAGGCCTCGATCAGCCGCTGGAGGGCCTGCCGGTCCTTGCGCAGGTCGATACCCTCGGCCTTGGCGAACGCGTCGGCCAGGTGGTCGACCAGGCGCTTGTCGAAGTCGTCGCCGCCGAGGTGCGTGTCCCCGCTGGTCGACAGCACCTCAAAGACGCCGTCGCCGACCTCCAACACCGAAACGTCGAACGTGCCTCCGCCCAGGTCGAAGACGAGGATGGTCTCGTTGGCCTTGGAGTCGAGTCCGTAGGCCAGCGACGCCGCAGTGGGCTCGTTGATGATCCGAAGCACGTCGAGCGCCCCAATCTTGCCCGCGTCCTTGGTCGCCTGGCGCTGCGCGTCGTTGAAGTAGGCCGGGACCGTGATGACGGCCTTCTCCACGTCGGCGCCGAGGAACTTGGCCGAGTCCTCCGCGAGCTTGCGGAGAACCTGGGCGGAAATCTCCTCGGGGGAGAAACTCTTTCCCGCGTTGCCCGACTTGATCTTGACAGCGCTGTTCTCACCGGCCTCGACGACGTACGGCACCTGCTTGCACTCGTCGGTGACCTCGCTCATCTTGCGGCCGATGAAGCGCTTGACGCTGAAAAAGGTGTTCTCGGGGTTGACGACGCCCTGCGGTGCAAGGGGGTCGGCGGGTGGGTGGGGGGGGGAGGGGGGGGGGGGGGGGGAGGAAAGCCGCAGCCGGTCGCGTCTGACCGACGGGGATCGTCGGCGACCCTGAGGGGCGACCCCAGGCGGCCTCCGCGGGGCAGGTGGGTGTCCAGGGGGGCGGCCGAGGCCCGAGGGAGCGAGGACAAGGGGGCTGGTGGCGGGCACCTCGGCTATCCCGCAACCTCGCCTGGCGCTTGGCAATCTGCCCGACGAGGCGGTCGCCCGTCTTGTTGTACGCAACAACCGAGGGGGTGGTGCGGGCGCCCTCGGCGTTGGGGATGATGGTGGGCTTGCCGCCCTCCATGCACGCCACGGCCGAGTTGGTCGTCCCGAGGTCGATGCCGACGACCTTGCTCCGGCCAGCTGCGCACGTGACCGAGGCGCGGGCCGGCTGCTGCTGCTGTTTGGCGGGGCGCACGGCACTGCGGAGGGGGTGGGGGGGGGGGGGGGGGGGGGGGGGGGGGTCGGCGGGGGGACGAGGAGGGGGCGGGTGACGGAGCGAGTGGCTGTCGCAGCGCCGGGCGCCGCCGGGCGCCGCCGGAAGCAACGTCGTCGCCGCGGCCTTCTGGGCGCGAGGGAGATCGTAAGACGGAGACATTAGGAAGATAACTCTCACAGCGTCCGTGCTCGGTCGTCGATCGACGACGAGCGACCGAGAAGAGGCCGAGGGAGGGCGGCCGACGGACCGGCTGGCGACGGCCGCCGCGAGGCTCGAGCTGCGACTGAGCACGGAGCCTGCCGGCTCGCTGATGCTGACGAGCGACATCCGCTCACGAAAGACGCTCGTGAGCGTCACTCACGAGCGAAAGCCGCCGCGTGAGGTCGCGGGGCTCCGTTCTCCTTGACGGGCCCCGAGCCGCGGCCTGGAGGCTTCAGCGGCATGGTCGTTCGCCTGAACGCGTCGACGAGTCTCATCCCCACATCTGGAAGAGATGAGGGCGTGGAAAGCGCCCTTCTCGCGCCGCACGTCGTCCTCCTTGTTCTCCCCTCCCTTCCCGCTCGCCCTGGGGTCATACGCGCGCCCGAGGCCATGGGAGCGGATGCCATGACGGTAGCGAGTTGTGCTGTGTTACCGCAGACGGCTGAGTCTGTTTCTGTCTTCCAGCCGGGGAGGGGGGCACAGGTGCCGTACGTCTCGAGTGCCCGACGCCGGCGGTGCACCCGGTGCCACTTCCCTCGGGCGGGCAGCTTCCCCGCCCCGGTTTCGCTCTCGTTCGCGCCGTCTCGCCGCGGCCCCACCGCTCCCCCTCCCCCCTCGCGCCCCCCCTCTCACATGGCCTTGGCGCTCGCCACGGCCCCCTGGACGGCCGCCCCAATCGCCGCGTCGTTGGCGTTGGGCAGGTAGTAGTACTGCCCCCCCCCCACCCGCGCGATCTCCTCGGCGAACCCCGTCGACACGAACTTGTTCTCCGTGTCGATGACGAGCAGCTGGAGTCCCGCCGCCCTGACCTTCTTGGCCATGTCGGACACTTCCTCCTTAAGGCCCTCGGCGTCGAGCTTCTCCGGCGGCTCCTCCCCCTCGACCGCCGTGGCCTTCCAAAGGGGCACGTTCGCCCGGCCGTCGGTGATGAGGACCACCATGGCCTTGCCGACGTCGCCGCCGGACAGCGCGGCCATGCCCGTGCGGGCGGCGAGGGAGAGGCCGTGGGCGAGGGGCGATCCACCGCCGCAGGGCAGCGTGTCCATGCGCTTGCGGGCCATGCTGATGGACTTGGAGGGGGGCAGGAGGACCTCGGCCTTGTCTCCGTAAAAGGGGATCAGGCAAACCTGGTCGCGCGACTGGTACGAGTCGGCGAGCAGGCGCATGACGGCGCCCTTGGCGCTCGCCATGCGGTTGAGCGCCATGCTCCCGCTCGCGTCGACGACGAACATGACCAGGGCGCCCGCCTTGCGCGCCATCTTCTTCGACCGCATGTCCTCCTGCTCGACGTACACCGGCTTGTTGGCCTCGCCCTTGCTCGCGCCCTCGTCCCTCCGCAGCCGCTGGAACGGCGCGGCCGCCCGGAGGGTGGCGTCGACGGCCAGGCGCTTGATCTTGCCCTTGGGGATCATCGGCTTGATGTACCGGCCGCGGTCCTCGGAGAAGATGAGGTTCTTGGCCTTGCCCGTGCGGCCCTGGTTGCGCTGCTGCTGCTGCGCCAGCGCGAGGAGGTTCGCGTCCATCACCACGCCCTCGGTGTCGAACATGAACTCCTCGGGGATCTGGTCGGGCTCGTCCTCGTCCTCCTCCTCCTCCTCGTTCTCCTCCTCGTTCTCGTCCTCGTCGTCGTCCCGGTCCTCCTCGTCCTCCTGCTCCCCCTCCTCGGGCGGGGGCGGGGGCGGGGGGGGCTGCTCGTCCTCGGGGGGGGGCATCTCGTCCTGGAGGACGGAGCGGGGCAGGATGACGAGCTCGACCGCCTTCTGGAGGTCCTCGGGCTCGACCTTGGTGCGGCCGTCCAGCGCCGCGAGGGCCTTGGCCGCCCGGACGGCGTAGAGCTCGGACCGGTGGCCCTGCACCCCGCCCCTCCTCGCCTCCTCCACCAGGTAGCCGATCTGCTTGTCCCCGATGGTCGTCTCCTTCAGGTACTCGCGCGAGAAGATGACCTGGGTCTTGAGCTGCTCCGTCGTCTCCTCCACCTCGCGCACGACGCCCTCGGGGTCGTCCTGGAACCGCTGCGCCATCTCCACCGCCGCGACGCGCTCGTCGAACGCGGCCGACACGTCGCACGCGAGGGTGACGGCGATGCGGTCCAGCAGGTGCTCCCGGAGGGCGCCCTCCTCGGGGTTGTAGGTGCACACGAGCAGCGGCTTGCAGGGGTGGCTGATGGAGATGCCCTCGCGCTCGACCACGTTGACGCCGTCGGCGAGAATGCCCAAGAGGAGATTGCACACTCCGTCGTCGAGGAGGTTGACCTGGAGGGGGG
>Ga0181573_10005294_pt1 | contig 10729 bp, 8 predicted proteins | sample 101ome_25_FD_148643 | JGI IMG/M metagenome (GOLD analysis project Ga0181573, IMG submission 148643) | Coastal salt marsh microbial communities from the Groves Creek Marsh, Skidaway Island, Georgia - 101409BT metaG (spades assembly) | ecosystem: Environmental > Aquatic > Marine > Intertidal zone...
CACCATCGCGACGGCGATCCAGCTCAACGGCGCGCGCGGCTATTCCAAGGACCTGCCGCTCGAGTGGATGTACCGCTACGCACCCCAGGCGAAACTGGTCGATGGCGCGTCGGAGGTCCACAAGATGGTCATCGCGCGCCACCTGCTGGCGGAGGACATGGACTTCTGGGGCTGGGACGAATGCCCGACGGGATAACCTCCGGCACGTTGCCGGCGCTGCCCCTGGCCGAAGATGCGCTTGCTACCTGGTTCGCGGACCGTCTGGGGGCGGGTTCTGCGCGGCTGACACGCATTCACCTGCTGCCGGGCGGGGCCATCCAGCACAACTGGCGCGTGGATGTGGAGACCGACGCGGCATCGCACGCGTTTGTGGTGCGGGCCGGTCCCGAAATCGCCTTGCCTGAAAGCCGGTCCAAGTCCGATGAGTTCGCGTTCCTGCGGAGTGCCCGCGATGCGGGCGTTCCCGTACCGGAGCCCATGTGGCTATGGGTTGGAGATACGCCGTTTTTCGTGACCGGGTTTCTGTCGGGCGACGCGCGGCGCGAGGCGCTTGTGGCCCGCGCGGACAACACAGCACTTGTTCTGGATCTGGGTGCGGTGCTGGCTCGAATCCACGCGGTTTTACCGGTGGATGGCGTGGTCGCCGAAACGCCGGCGGCCCGGGTCGCGACCCTGGAGCGCTGGATCGGGGCGCTCGACCGGCTCGATCTCGGGATTCGCGCGGAACTGGCGGCGGGGATCGGGTGGCTGCAGGCGCATGCGCCCGACCGCACGCCGGCCACCTTGGTGCACCGGGACTTCCGGACCGGGAACTTTCTCGTGGAGAATGGCCGGCTGGTGGCGGTCCTCGACTGGGAGTTCGCGGGGTGGGGTGACCCTGCCGAGGACATCGGATGGTTCTGTGCCGCCTGCTGGTGCGGTGCCGCGCCGGACCGTGCGGCCGGGGGGCTCGGCGCGCGCGAAGACTTCTACGGCGCCTACACGGCCGCGGGCGGTGCAGCGCCCGATGCCGGCCGCGTCTTCTTCTGGGAGGTCTTCGCCCATCTGCGCTGGGCCGTCATCGCTCTCCAGCAGGGCGCGCGCGCTCGTGCGGGTGCTCATCCGGCCTGGGAGCTGGAAGAGGCGGAAGCGCGTGTGCCCGGGCTCTTGAGAGCCGTCGGGGAGATGGTTCGTACGGGCGTTTGTGCGGGCGGTTAGGCGCCTTCGGGCACCACCACGACCCGGCCGATGATCCGCCCGGCCTCAAGGTCCTTCAGGGTCTCCGTCACCTCCGACATGGGACGCGATGCGACCGGGATCGGATCGACCTTGCCGGCTTTCACCAGGTCCATCAGCTCGTGCATCTCGCTGAGTGTACCGACATACGAGCCGCGGAGCGCAATGTCCCGGGTGGGCAGCGCCAGAGACGGGATGTCGATCCGGCCGCCATACAGGCCGACGGCGATGTAGCTGCCGCCGCGGCGGAGCACGTCGATTCCAAGACTGGCGGTCTCGGTGTTCGCGACGAAGTCCACGACGGCGCCGGCGCCGGCATCGGTCAGTTTGGCGATGGTCGCGCGGGCGTCCTCGCGCAGCGGGTTGATGGTGTAATCGGCACCGGCTTCGCGCGCCGCCGCGAGCTTCTCCTCGTCCACGTCAACGACGATCTTCTCGTTGGCGATGAAGTCGGCGGCAATGCCCACGCCGGTCAGGCCCACCCCGCCCGCGCCGATAATCACGAGCTTGTCGTCGGGGGCGATGTCGCGGGCCTTGCGGATCGCGCTGTAGGAGGTGATCCCGGCACAGGCGAGCGTACACGCGTAGTGCGGATCGACGCCGTCGATGTTCACGAGATACTTGGCATCCGGGAGCAGCAGGTGGTCGGCGTAGCCGCCCGGCCGGCGTACGCCGAGCGGTGCGGTGTTGGCGCAGTCGTTCTCGCGCCCTTCGTTACAGCGCGCGCAGTCTCCGCAGCCGAGCCAGGGGAAGATCAGATAGGTCTGGCCGACCTCGACGTCGCCGTCCACATCCGGTCCAAGCGCCACGACTTCGCCGACAGGTTCGTGGCCCATGGTGAAGGGCAGCTCGATATTGCGGTCCTCGAGCGTCATCTTCTGGCCGTCGCCGAGATCGTAGTAGCCATGCCAGAAATGCAGGTCCGAGTGGCAGACGCCGCAGGCGGTGATCTTGAGCAGGACTTCGCGACCCTGGGGTGTGGGGGTCTCGCTCTCGGTCAGTTCGAGGGCTTCGTTGGGGGCGACGAGCTGATAACTCTTCATAAGATGGGTACTCCGCGTTCCGACGTTCTAGGAGAAAGATACAGACACCGACCCAAGGCCGGGGATGGAATGGTCGATCCGGTCACCCTGTGAGACCCATTGGGTCGCGATGACCGAGCCGAGGGTGACGAACTCCCCGGCCTTCAGGTGACGACCGCGCTCGGACAGGCGGTTCGCGAGCCATGCGAGCGCCTCGAGCGGGTGCCCCATTATCAGTGAGCCCAGCCCCTTGCCGAGCAGCTCGCCGTTCAGGAGGACCGTGCCCTCGGCCGCAGCGAGGTCGATGTCCTGCCAGTCGGTGACCGGCTCGCCGAGGACGACCGCGGCGTTGAAGAAGTTGTCGGCGGCCATGGTCGGTGTGTCCAGCTCGCGATAGTCGCGGTAGCGCGCCTCGACCAGCTCGATGGAGATCATCGCCGCGCCGACGGCGTCGCGCACGTTCTCGCGGGTGTAGGGGCCGTCGTCGGCGGGCATGTCGGCGGCGAGCGAGACCGCGATCTCGGTCTCGACGCCCGGGTTCACGAGGTCGGCGAAGGAGAATTCCGCATGGTTGCGGTGGACCGTGGAATCGAACACCTCGCCGAAAGCGGGCTCGTGGATGTTCATGTATTCCTGCATCACCGGCGTCGTGCAGCCGATCTTGTATCCAACGAGTGCGCCGAGGCCCCGTTCAGCCAGAATTTCGTTGTGACGCTCCTGCACCGCGTAGGCGTCGTGCAGATCACCGGGCCGGAACGCCGCCGGCAGCGTATCCAGCCGGGTCCGGTTCAGGCGGTTCTCGGCGATGGCGGTGGCCGCCTTGTCGATTGCGGTCGGCTCCATATCGCTAGCTCCGGTCGTTGTATACGCGCTGCAGCGCGTCGATGGACAGATTCAAAGCCTCGCCCGAAGCGTCGATCAGTTTGCCGTAGTGCCAGTATCCGTGAATCATGCCGGCCATGCAGGTGTATTCCACCGGGACGCCGGCCTCGGCGAGACGCTCCCCGTAACGCTTCCCGTCGTCGCGCAACGGGTCGAACTCCGCCGTGACGATCTGGGTGAAGGGGAGGTCACCGAGGTCCTCGGCCTTGCTCGGCGACAGCATCATGTCGTCCGTCGCCGTCGTGCCGGGCGCATAGCAGTCGTAGTACCAGGCCATCTGGTCCCGGGTGAGGAAATAGTCCTCGTCGAGAAGTCCGTAGGACGGCAGGTCCTGCTCGAAGAACATGTCGGTGACCGGATAGACCAGGATCTGGGCGCAAAGGCCGGGCCCGCCGGCGTCGCGCGCACGCAGGGCGAGCCCGGCCGCGAGGTTGCCGCCGGCGCTCTCGCCGCCGACCGCGATGCGTTCGGGATCACCCCCAAGCGTATCCGCGTTCGCATGCAGCCACTCCAGCGCGGCCCAGCAGTCTTCCGGTGCGGCGGGATACGGGTGCTCCGGTGCCAGCCGGTAGTCGACGGACACCACGATGCACGGCGTGTCCCGGGCGATCAGTCGGCACTGCGGGTCCCGGCTCTCGATGCTGCCGATGACGAACCCGCCGCCATGGATGAACAGGAAGACCGGCAGTGGGTTTCCGTCATTGTCCGGACGGTAGATGCGCACGCGCATGGGACCACCGGCCCCCGGAATTTCGCGGTCTTCGACATGGGGCAGCGGTACGGGGTCGAAATTGCGGGGGATGATGAACCGGTCGTAGGCCGCGCGCGCCTCGGCGGGCGGTAGATCCTTGAGCGGTGTCGGCGCCTCGTTCAGGAGGTCAAGCACCGCCTGTGCTTGCGGGTGGAGCGTCATGGCCCGTCTCGTTCGTCCCGGTTGAGCCCGACGCCCAGCCGGCCCGAAGCATCGGACGCCCACGGGGGAGCGTCAACCGGAAACCGTGAGATTCCGGGCGCATTTTCCGCGCGATGCCCCTATGAAGCTGCGCGTGGGGATGCTTCAATTCGGTCCATTGCATGTTGGGGAGTAGCGATGCGTTTTGCCTGCGATACGGGTGGCACATTCACCGACCTGATCGTCGAGGACGATGACGGGGCGCTGTCGATGTACAAGGCGTCGACGACCCCGGCGGACCCGGTGAAGGGTGTCCTCGATGCCCTCGCACTGGCTGCCGAGGATCGCGAAATGCCGCTCGCGGACATGCTGGCGCGTGGTGACATGCTGATCCACGGAACGACCCACGCCATCAATGCGATTATCACCGGCAACACGGCCCGGACCGCATTCCTGACGACGGCCGGACATCCCGATGTCCTGGTGCTGCGGGAGGGCGGACGCATCGAGCCGTTCAATTTCGTGGCGGCCTACCCCGAACCCTATATTCCGCGCGCGTTCACCTTCGAAGTGCCCGAGCGGATCAGCAGCGACGGATCGGAGCACACCCCGCTCGACGAGGCGGGAGTTCTCGCGATCATCGACAAGCTTCGGGATGCGGAGGTCGAGGCCGTCGCCGTCTGTTTCCTCTGGTCGATCTCCAACCCCGCCCATGAGCTGCGCGTCGGCGAGATACTCGAGGAACACCTGCCGGGCGTCCCCTACACGCTGTCGCACCGGATCAATCCGGCCCTGCGCGAGTACCGCCGTGCGTCGGCGACCGCGATAGACGCCTCCCTGAAGCCGCTGATGGGCAAGTATCTCGGTGGCCTGACGGAACGGCTTTCGGCCGCCGGTTTCGATGGTCGCACGCTCGTCCTGACGTCCCAGGGGGGCATGCTCGATGCCAGGGACCTCGCGCATAAGCCGATCCACGCCATCAACTCCGGCCCGTCGATGGCGCCGATCGCCGGCCGAAACTATGCCGGGATCGATTCCGACGCGAAGAACGTGATCATCGCCGACACCGGCGGCACCACGTACGACGTCAGCCTGGTGCGTGACGGGCGCATTCCGCTGACCAAGGAGACCTGGATCGGCCAGCCCTACCGGGGCCACATGACCGGGTTCCCGTCGATCGACATCAAGAGTGTCGGGGCGGGCGGCGGCTCGATCGCGTGGGTCGATGCCGGTGGACTGCTCCATGTGGGACCGCAGAGCGCCGGCGCGGTGCCCGGGCCGGTCTGTTATGGCGCGGGCGGGACGGAACCCACCGTGACCGACGCCTGCGTGGCGCTCGGTTACCTCGATCCGGGCTATTTCCTCGGCGGGAGCATGGACATCGATGCCGCGGGGGCGCGCATGGCGGTCGATACCCGCATCGCGACGCCGCTCGGTCTTTCGGTCGAGGAGGCGGCCGCCGCGATCCTGAGCGTGGCGACGGAAAATATGGTTCAGGCCATCTCGGACATCACCGTGGATCAGGGGATCGATCCGGCGGACGCGGTGCTGATCGGCGGTGGCGGGGCGGCGGGTCTGAATTCCATCTACATCGCACGCCGGCTCGGCTGTCCGCTCCTGCTGATCCCCGAAACCGGTGCCGGTCTGAGCGCTGCGGGCGCGCTGATGACGGACCTGACCAACGAGTATCGCGCGACGTTCTTCACCACGTCCGATGCGTTCGACCGGGACGGCGTCAACCGGACGCTCGAGGGACTCCGCGCCGAGGCGCAGTCCTTCATCGACGGGCCGGGTGCGAACGCGGTGTCGTCACAGATCGAGTTTGCCGTCGAGGCGCGCTATGCCTCGCAGGTCTGGGAGATCGACGTACCCCTGCCGGCGGACCGTTTCAGCGACGGCGATCAGCTCGCGGCGCTCGAGGAAGCGTTTCACGCCATGCACGAGCGTATTTTCGCGATCCGCGACCCGGGATCCGTCATCGAGTTTGTCGGCTGGACCGCGACGGCGCGGTGCGGCTTGCGCGACGGTGGGCCGGGACGACTGGCCCCGGGCGGCGGTCATGAAGTCGCGGCGACGCGGCAGGTCTATTTCGCAGGAGACGGCACGGTCGATGCGGCGGTGCATGATTTCGACAGCATGGTCGCCGGCGAGGTCCACGAGGGACCGGCGATCATCGAATCCCCGTTCACGACGGTGATCGCCGACAGCGCGACCGGGTTCGAGCGGACGGCATCCGGCAGCCTCCTGATGCGGCCGTAACGGAGAGAGGGTGATGGCAGAGGAACAACTCGACGGCGCGCAGCTCGCCATTCTCGCCAACCGGTTCGAGGGGATTTCCTCGAAGATGGGCAACACGCTCCTGCGCACCGGACGCTCCGGGGTCCTCAACCGCGCGAAGGACTTCTCCTGCTGCATCCTGACTGCCGACTGCGAGCTCCTGGCCGTGGCCGAGAGTCTGCCGATTCACGTCCTGTCGGGCCCTGACATCATGGCGCGCTCGATGAAGGAGTTTCACCCGGACCTGAAGAAGGGCGACGCGTTCCTGCACAACTCGCCCTATCACGGCTGCTCGCACCCGGCCGATCACACGATCATCATGCCCGTGATCGACGACGACGGGGTGCACCACTTCACCGTGCTGGCGAAGGCCCACCAGGCGGATATCGGCAACTCGATCCCGACGACCTATCACGGCACGGCGCGCGACGTTTACGAGGAAGGGGCGCTGATCTTTCCCGCGGTACAGGTGCTCAAGGACTACGAGACCATCGAGGACATCGTGCGCATGTGCCAGCTGCGCATTCGCGTGCCCGAACAGTGGCACGGGGATTTTCTGGCGATGCTGGGCTCCGCCCTCATTGGCGAGCGTGAGCTTCTCGCGCTGGGCGAGGAGGTGGGCTGGGACACGCTGCATGCCTTCACCGGCCAGTGGTTCGAGTATTCCGAGAAACGCATGGTCGATGCGATCGCCGACATACCCGGGGGCCAGGCGTCCGCGCAATCGACCCATGATGCCATCCCCGGCACGCCCGACGAGGGAATCACCGTGACGTCGAATGTCACCTTGGATCCCGACGCCGGGAAGATAACCGTCGACCTTCGCGACAACGCCGACCAGATGAACTGCGGCCTCAATGTCTCGGAATCCTGCACGCGCACCGCGGCGTATATCGGGGTGTTCAACTCCATCGATCATACGGTGCCCAAGAATGCCGGCTCGCTCCGGCGTATCGAGCTGCACCTGAAGGATGCGGGTGTCGTGGGCATCCCGCGCCATCCGATCAGCTGTTCGGCATCGACCACGAACCTGGCCGACCGGATCGTGTCGGCCACCCAGCGCGCCATGGCGGAGATGGGAGACGGCTTCGGCATGGGAGAGGTCGGGTGTTTCTGCGCGCCATCAACGGCCGTGGTTTCCGGAACCGATCCGCGCAACGGCAAGCCGTATGTGAACCAGCTGTTCCTGGGGCACACGGCGGGCGCGGGCGCGCCGCATCAGGACGCCTGGCTGACCATGCTGCATGTCGGAAATGGGGGCATGTGCTTCATCGATTCCGTCGAGCTCGACGAGGTGTACACGCCGATCCACGTACACACCCGGCGTCTGATACCGGACAGCGAGGGTGCCGGTCGCCATCGCGGCGCTCCGGGAATCGAGGTGGAGTACGGCCCGGTGGACTGCCGGATGGAAGCGGGATTCGTGCATGACGGGAACATTCATGTGCCCCAGGGCGCGCGCGCGGGCCTGCCGGCGGCGCGGTCGGACCAGTTCAGGACGACCCGGAACCGTGAGCGCGAACGGCTCGAACAATGCTCGATCGTCTGGATCGAGGACGGCGAGACTCTGGTCTCGATTGCCCAGGGCGGCGGCGGTTATGGTGATCCGCGGACGCGCGACCCGGAACGGGTCCTGCACGATGTGCGTGAGGGCATCGTCACGCGGGCGCGGGCCGAAGAGGTTTATGGCGTGAAGATCACGGACGACATGTCCGTCGATGTTGCGCGAACGGAAGAGTTGCGGTCGGCGTAGGTGCCGGCCAGGTTCATCAAGATGAAGGGAGATTTCCGATGAGGTTGAAGGACAAGGTGGCGATCGTCACGGGCGGTTCCGTGGGTATCGGTGCCGCGATCGCGAAGCGCTACGCGGCCGAGGGTGCGACCGTTGCGACGGTTTACAAGAGCAACGATGACGGCGCAGCGGCGATCATCAAGGAGATCACCGATGCCGGCGGCAAGGGCAAGGCCTTCAAGGCGGATGTCTCGAAGGTGGCGAATATCGAGAAGCTCATCGCGGACGTGATCGCCGAGTTCGGCCGGGTCGATATCCTGGTGAACAATGCCGGCGTGTTCCGAACGGTGCCCGTGATGGAAACGACCGAGGAAATCTGGGACGAGCAGCTCGATCTCAACCTCAAGGGCTATTTCTTCATGGTGAAGACCCTCGTGCCGCATTTCCGCGAGAATGGCGGCGGCAAGGTGGTCAACATCTCTTCCATCGCCGGTACCGGCGCGTTCCCGAACTGTCCGGGCTACTGCGCGTCCAAGGGCGGCGTTGTGAACATGACGCGCGCGCTCGCCGCCGAGCTCGGCAAGGACAAGATCAACGTCAACTCGATTGCCCCCGGCAACGTGGCGACGCCGCTCAACGCCCATGTGCGCGGGCCGGGCAACGAGGAGTATGTGGAACTGATGAAGACGTTCACGCCGACCGGCATCGACTTCATGGATCCGGATGACATGACCGGGACCGCCGTGTTCCTCGCGACCGAGGACTCGCGGATGATCCATGGCGAGACCATCATCGTCGATGCCGGCTGGTCGGTCTGGTAGGAGCCGGACTTGCTCAATCGCGAGGGTGCGCATTTCCTGCTGCTGAACGTCGGTCATTTTCTCGACCATCTGTTCATGCTCATCTTCGCGACCGCCGCGGCGCTGGCGCTCGCCAGCGACTGGAACATGAGCTACGGCCAGCTCATCGCCTACGCGACGCCGGGTTTTGTCGCCTTCGCGGTCTTCACGATCCCCGCGGGCTGGCTCGCGGACCGCTGGAGCCGCGAGGGGATGATGGCGGTCTTCTTCATCGGGATCGGGGCATCGTCCGCCGCGACGGCCCTCGCGACGACACCGCTCCAGATGGCGGCTGGATTGTTCGCCATCGGCATGTTTGCGGCGATCTACCATCCCGTCGGGATCGCCCTGGTCGTGCATGGCCGCACCCGCACGGGTGTGCCCATCGCCGTGAACGGCATTTTCGGCAATCTGGGGGTGGCGTCGGCGGCGCTGATCACCGCGTTGCTGATCGACAATATCGGCTGGCGCTCGGCCTTCGTCTGGCCGGGGGTCGTTTCGATCATGTTGGGGTTCGTCTACATCATGGTCGTACGCGGTCGCAGTGCAGAGGCGCGCGTGCGGGCGCAACCGGGTGGCGCGGGAGAAACGGCGTCGCTGGCCCTCGACCGGGCGACCATGATTCGCGTTCTGGTGATTGTCCTGGTGACCTCCTCGCTGGGTGGTTTGATCTTTCAAAGCACGACCTTCAGCCTGCCGAAGGTGTTCGACGAGCAGCTCGGCGCGCTGGCCGTTTCGGCCACCGCGGTCGGGTCGTACGCGTTCATTGCCTTCGCGATAGCCTCGATCGGTCAGCTGGTGGTGGGCTATCTCGTTGACCGGATGCCGGTGCGCCAGGTGTTCATGGTCGTCGCGGCACTGCAGGCCGCGCTGTTCTCGCTGATGCCGGGTCTGACCGGATGGAGCGCGTTGTTCGTGGCGGTCGCGTTCATGTTCGCCGTGTTCAGCCAGATCCCGATCAACGACGTGCTCATCGGGCGTGTCGCGCGGAGCGACTGGCGGGCCCGGGTCTATGCCCTGCGCTACACCATCAACTTTTCGATCATCGCCTCGTCGGTGCCGCTGATCGGCTGGATTCATGGACGCTGGGGGTTCGATACCCTGTTCGTGCTTCTTGCGGTTACGGCCGTCGGGATCCTGGTCGCCGTCACGCTGTTGCCGGCACTGCGGTTTGCCGCGGCACCGGCGGAGTAGGCGCCTCTAGCTCAGGTCGAACCCCTTCGCGCGCACATAGGCGCCGAAGTCCGTACGCTGGGGCTCTGCAAACTGACGCGCCTTGTCTTCCGACCATGTGTACGGGTCCCGCGTGCCGAACCGGTCGGGATCCCGCTGCGAACCGAAGGGACGGAGCTCCGCGCGACGCAGGTCATAGGCCTCGATGGCATCCGCCTGCGCGTCCTCATTGTAGGTGTCGGTGTGGACGGTGGCCGCGAGCGGCAGACGCAGGTTCACGCGCGGGGTGCGCCCAGGCCATCCGACGGTCATGCCGGCCACGGGGAACACCCAGTCGGGCAACTCCAGAAGCTCGTTGATGACTTCGAGATGGTCGCGGATGGTGCTGATGGGGCAGGTGCCGAGTCCCGCGGCTTCGGCCGCGTTCACGAACGCGGAGAGCGCGATTCCGGCGTCGACAGCGGCGTTGAAGAACGCATCCAGGTGATCGTTTTCGAACGGATGGCCTGCGCGTTCGTGGATCTGCCGGAGCCGGCGATTGTTGCCGCAGAACACCAGGAAAACCGGTGCGTCGGCGATCCACGGGCTGCCGGGAAACAGACCATTGATGACCGCGCGTTTGTCCGGATCCTCGACGACGACAATGTCGCGCTGTTGCAGGTCGCTCTTGGTCGGCGAGCACAGCGCGAACGCGCAG
>Ga0181573_10005297_pt1:0-5000 | contig 10726 bp, 8 predicted proteins | sample 101ome_25_FD_148643 | JGI IMG/M metagenome (GOLD analysis project Ga0181573, IMG submission 148643) | Coastal salt marsh microbial communities from the Groves Creek Marsh, Skidaway Island, Georgia - 101409BT metaG (spades assembly) | ecosystem: Environmental > Aquatic > Marine >...
ATCTAAAGCTAGGAGTATGAGCAACATACTTAATAGGCAGGTCATTTTCATCAATAATACTATCCCTAACTAAATTAGTTACTGGCACCTCTGCTGTGGGTATTAAATACAATGATTTAGCATCGCCTTCTTCGCCATGCAAGTGAGTTTTGAATAGATCTTCTTCAAATTTTGGCAACTGTCCAGTGCCCAATAATGATTCAGCATTCACCAGATAGGGCACATATACTTCTGAGTATCCATGATGCTCTGTATGAGTATCAAGCATAAATTGAATCAGCGCTCGATGCAGTTTGGCTAACTCTCCTTTAATAACTGAAAATCTAGCGCCAGAAATTTTTGCAGCACTTTTAAAATCCAATCCAAGATTTTTCCCTAGATCGACATGATCTTTAATTTCAAAATCAAAACTTCTTGGATTTCCCCATTTTAGAACCTCGACATTTTCATCCTCCGAGGCGCCATCTGGAACACTCTCATGAGGGGTGTTTGGTAGGGTGAGCTCAATTTCATCTATCTGGCTTTGTACTTCAGTCAACTTATTTTTTGCTGATTCTAATTTCTCACCAAGATTCGCAACCTGTTTTAGAAGTGGCTCAATATTCTCGCCATTTGCTTTTGCCATGCCAATTGATTTAGACTGAATATTTCTCTCGTTTTGTAGATATTGAGTCTCAATCTGCAACTGCTTTCTTTCAGTCTCAAGGTTATTATATTGTTCGATATCGAAAGTAAATCCTCTTCTTTGTAGAAGTTCGGCAACTTTTTTTATTTCATTTCTTAGTTGCTTTTTGCTTAACATTGGTATATAATAATCTTCTAATATAGATACATCTCTTCAACTTCTTTGAGGAGATTTTTTACTTTTGGGATTATATACTATGTTTAATACTTTCTCTGGAAATGAGGCTTGTGAGATACTTTCAAACGGCGGTCAACTAGTGGATGTTAGATCATCTGCTGAGTTCGCTAGAGGGGCTCTTCCTAATGCAATTAATTTGCCGCTTCAATCAATTATGGCAGCGGATAATTTCATTGACAGAGATAAGCCTGTAGTTCTTTATTGTGTCACAGGCGCAAGATCATCAACAGCAAAGAGCTACCTAACGCAGATGGGCTTTAGAGAAGTATATGATCTTGGTTCATACAGAAACTATAACTGCGAATAAATCATCTATAATTTAAAAATATCGACGATTAGGGATGGAGCACTAATATCTTATGCGTGTCAAAAGTAAATGGCATAAAGACGCAGTAAAAACAGTAGATGAAATTGCAAGTGCTCTAGCTTTCAATACCTGGAGAATCACTAAAAACAACCTAGAGGATCTGATCAATGAAGGTTTCACTGTTGAAAAAGATCAAGTTTTTGGGGTAATTTCTGAATACCTATGTTTCTTGATCCAGTGTGTTGATCGATTAATATTCCAAAAAACATCCTCAGATAACAGAAGACAAATTCTCATACTTCTTGCCAGGCAATCAGCAGATTATTTTCATGAGGAAAAAACCGAGAGAATAGGTGAGGGTAGTCATTGGGATGACTTTGTTAATTTATACAATTCACGAGCAAAAGATTATTCTGAATTTGGATTTAATCTTGATGGACCAGACTACCATTTTCTTAGGTATTTCGCAGAAAAAACTAAATCCGTTATGACACAATTAGATGAAAAATGGGTGGTACAGCAAATGATTGAAATTCAGGCACCTAAAGCATTTGATGAAATCAACAAAAGTGTTGAGAATCTAATGCAGGTCAAAGAGATCATTTCAAAAGAAGAAAAAGAAAAAAGAAGATCTGAAAAAATTCCTCGATCAAAAAGAAAATCTTGATACGAAAAAAAACCCGCCATATAGGCGGGTTTTTTTATGTTTAAAAGCCTAGCGATGTCCTACTCTCACATGGGGAGGCCCCACACTACCATCGGCGCTAAGTGGTTTCACTTCTGAGTTCGGAATGGTATCAGGTGGGTCACACTCGCTATTTTCGCTAAGCAAACTGGTCGTTCACAAGGAACAAATTTAAAAGTTTTTGCTTCTTAGACAAGTTAATACATGGGCAAAGCTTGTTGGGGTGTATTGCTTAACACAACATCCAAAATATGGTTCAAATAACTTGGGTGTTATATGGTTAAGCCTCACGATCAATTAGTACTAGTTAGCTTCACGTGTCACCACGCTTCTACATCTAGCCTATCAACCTTGTAGTCTTCAAGGGATCTTCAGGATTGTTAAACAATCAGGGAGACCTAATCTTGGGAGGGGCTTCCCGCTTAGATGCTTTCAGCGGTTATCCCTTCCACACATAGCTACTCGGCAATGCGACTGGCGTCACAACCGAAACACCAGAGGTGTGTCCATTCCGGTCCTCTCGTACTAAGAACAGCTTCCCTCAAGTCTCCAACGCCCACGGTAGATAGGGACCGAACTGTCTCACGACGTTCTAAACCCAGCTCGCGTACCACTTTAAATGGCGAACAGCCATACCCTTGGGACCTGCTTCAGCCCCAGGATGTGATGAGCCGACATCGAGGTGCCAAACACCGCCGTCGATGTGAACTCTTGGGCGGTATCAGCCTGTTATCCCCGGAGTACCTTTTATCCGTTGAGCGATGGTCCTTCCACTCAGAACCACCGGATCACTAAGACCTAGTTTCCTACCTGCTCGACGTGTCTGTCTCGCAGTCAAGCATCCTTTTACCTTTGCGCTCATTGCACGATGTCCGACCGTGCTGAGGATACCTTTGCGCTCCTCCGTTACTCTTTGGGAGGAGACCGCCCCAGTCAAACTACCCACCATACATTGTTCCCGATCCGGATAACGGACCTGGGTTAGAACCCCAACCATACCAGGGTGGTATTTCAAGGATGACTCCACACTAACTGGCGTTAATGTTTCAAAGTCTCCCACCTATCCTACACAAGTAGGATCAGAGTTCAATGCAAAGCTGTAGTAAAGGTTCACGGGGTCTTTCCGTCTGGCCGCGGGTATACTGCATCTTAACAGCAATTTCAATTTCACTGAGTCTCGGGTGGAGACAGTGTGGCCATCGTTACGCCATTCGTGCAGGTCGGAACTTACCCGACAAGGAATTTCGCTACCTTAGGACCGTTATAGTTACGGCCGCCGTTTACTTGGGCTTCGATCAAGAGCTTCGCTAATGCTAACCCCATCAATTAACCTTCAAGCACCGGGCAGGCGTCACACCCTATACGTCCTCTTACGAGTTTGCAGAGTGCTGTGTTTTTAATAAACAGTCGCAGCCACCTGGTATCTTCAACTTTCTTCCGCTCATTCAGCGAGTGAAATCACGTACAAAAAGCACACCTTCTCCCGAAGTTACGGTGTCATTTTGCCTAGTTCCTTCACCCGAGTTCTCTCAAGCGCCTTAGAATTCTCATCTCATCCACCTGTGTCGGTTTGGGGTACGGTTTCATATAACCTGAAGCTTAGAGGATTTTCCTGGAAGCATGGTATCACTCACTTCTCCCAAAAGAGGGATCGTCATCACACCTTGAAATAGAGGTTCCCGGATTTGCCTAAGAACCATTTCTACATGCTTAAACTTGGACAACCATCGCCAAGCTGAGCTAACCTTCTCCGTCTTCCCATCGCAGTTATATGAAGTACAGGAATATTAACCTGTTTCCCATCGACTACGCATTTCTGCCTCGCCTTAGGGGCCGACTAACCCTACGCCGATTAACGTTGCGTAGGAAACCTTGGATTTCTGGCGAGGGGGTTTTTCACCCCCTTTATCGTTACTCATGTCAGCATTCGCACTTCTGATACCTCCAGCAAACCTCACAGTTCACCTTCAACGGCTTACAGAACGCTCTCCTACCGTGCTAAAAGCACTCGCAGCTTCGGTATGTAGTTTAAGCCCCGTTAAATCTTCCGCGCGAGCCGACTCGACCAGTGAGCTATTACGCACTCTTTAAAGGAATGGCTGCTTCTAAGCCAACCTCCTGGCTGTCTGGGCCTTCTCACATCGTTTCCCACTTAACTACAATTTTGGGACCTTAGCTGACGATCTGGGTTGTTTCCCTTTCCACTACGGACGTTAGCACCCGCAGTGTGTCTGCCACGCTCATACTTTCTGGTATTCGGAGTTTGCAATGGTTTACTAAGTCTTGACGACCCGCTAGCCATAACAGTGCTCTACCCCCAGAAGTAATACGTGACGCTCTACCTAAATAGATTTCGGAGAGAACCAGCTATCTCCGGGTTTGTTTGGCCTTTCACCCCTATCCACAGCTCATCCCCTCATTTTTCAACATAAGTGGGTTCGGGCCTCCAGTTAGTTTTACCTAACCTTCACCCTGGCCATGGATAGATCACCCGGTTTCGGGTCTACTCCCAGCTACTAATCGCCCATTTAAGACTCGGTTTCCCTACGGCTCCCTTAAAAGTTAACCTTGCAACTGAGAAGTAAGTCGCTGACCCATTATACAAAAGGTACGCAGTCACCCCGAAGGGCTCCCACTGCTTGTATGCATACGATTTCAGGTTCTATTTCACTCCCCTCCCGGGGTTCTTTTCGCCTTTCCCTCACGGTACTTGTTCACTATCGGTCAATAGAGAGTATTTAGCCTTGGAGGGTGGTCCCCCCATGTTCAAACAGCGTTTCACGTGCGCCGTCCTACTCGTTTTCACATATATACAATTTTCGTGTACGGGGCTATCACCCTGTGTCGCCTAACTTTCCAGAAAGTTCCACTAATTATATATATGCTTAAGGGCTGGTCCCCTTTCGCTCGCCGCTACTAAGGGAATCTCGGTTGATTTCTTTTCCTCTAGGTACTTAGATGTTTCAGTTCCCTAGGTTTGCCTCCTTAACCTATGAATTCAGTTAAGGATAGTAGCCTTATGACTACTGGGTTTTCCCATTCGGAGATCTCCGGGTCAGAGCTTATTATCAGCTAACCGAAGCTTATCGCAGATTTTCACGTCCTTCATCGCCTTCTATTGCCAAGGCATCCGTCGTATGCACTTA
>Ga0181573_10005297_pt1:7500-10726 | contig 10726 bp, 8 predicted proteins | sample 101ome_25_FD_148643 | JGI IMG/M metagenome (GOLD analysis project Ga0181573, IMG submission 148643) | Coastal salt marsh microbial communities from the Groves Creek Marsh, Skidaway Island, Georgia - 101409BT metaG (spades assembly) | ecosystem: Environmental > Aquatic > Marine >...
ACCATCGGCATTAATGAGTTCTAGATCTGTATCATTCCACCCCTTAATACCAAGTTTAAGTGATCGAACTTTTGTGAACCCAAGTTGTTGCATCGATTGAGCGGCTAAGGCTGATCTATTGCCCGAGCGACAAATAACAACAATATCTTGATTCCTAGAACTTGCTAAGGATGGAACCGTATCGTCATAGTTCCAACAACATGCCCCCTCTAACAAACCCCTAGGAACATGAAGGGATCCCTTGATATGCATCATGTCGAACTCATCCTGTTCTCTTATGTCAAGGATTATTAAATCAGGATTGTTGTTGATTTCATCTTCCAAATCCCAAGGCATAACCTCTGTAACTGTCTCTAGCGCCTTTGAGACAAGTTTTTGATAATCATCCATAGATTACTTGCAGTGACCTTGTTCGGTTACCATCACAGCAACCTCTACTCTTGAAGATAGGGATAATTTTTTTAGTATTGATTTAACGTGCAGCTTAACTGTGCCATCAGAGATGCCTAGCTCTCTTGCAATCACCTTATTGGAAAAACCACTAGCCACTAAACAAGCCACTTCTTTCTCTCTGTTGGTGAGTGAATCAAAAGTAGATTCTGAGTCCGTTAATTCATTTCTCAACACCTTTGCAAGGATATGAGTCATGTCTTTGGCAACAACAATTGAGCCTTTTTGTGCCTCAATAAGTGCATCCACTAGTTCCTCTGGATCCATATCTTTAAGAAGGTATCCTTGTGCGCCTCTTTTGAGACACTCTTTTAAATCATACTCATCAGTGCTAGTCGTCAACATGACAACAGGTGTTTTGATTCCAGCCGCTTTAATATCCTGTAATACCTCAAGTCCAGAGCTTTCAGGCATTCTTAAGTCCAGCAAGATGATGTCAAAATTAGATGATTCGATTTCCGTTATACCTTCTCTTGCAGATGAAGAGCCTTTGGCACTAATGTCCCTTGACTCCAATAAGGAAATCAATCCATCTCTAAATAACGCATGATCGTCTATTAAATATATATTCATCTTATTTATTGAATTGCAAAGTTATTATCGTTCCTTCGCCTAAATCACTATCAATATCAAATTTTGCATCAATTGCAGAAGCTCTCTCCCGCATGATCTTTAATCCAATATTATTCCCGAATTCTTTGTTATTGTTTTTTTGTTTTTTAAAACCTACTCCATCATCCTCAATTATCAGTTGTGGCGAAGGTTCTTGTTTGATCATAATACGAACATTTTTAGCTTGTGCATGTTTTCTGATATTAGTTAATCCTTCCTGCACAATTCTCAGGATCTGCAACTCTTCTTCAGGTGAAAAGCTGATTTCGCCCTCACTGAAGAAAAAAGTAGATACACCCTCAATACTCTGAAATCTTTCTGCCAACTTCTGCAAGGAGGGGATTAATCCCTCTGGATCCAATGGAATGCGATAATTACTCATCAATTGTCTAAGCTCTTTATTAGCCTGAGTAAGGTTCTCATGAATATCACTCACTTTCCAAAGTGCATCATCATATTCTGAATTCTTGAGCAGATCCTCGACTACCGTTGTCTGAAGTTTCAGACTGTATATGGTCTGAGCTAGTGAGTCATGAATTTCTTGGGACAATAAAAGCCTTTGTTGAGTAAGACTCATTCTTTTAGACTCGTCATCAACCCTTGCTTTATCAATTGCAATTGCAATGTTATCGGCCATGGATTGAATTAAGGCTCTTTCATCATAGGGCAGTGAAGGTTCTGAATCAAAAAATAATAGGAAGATACCCAGATTTACCTCCCTATATGACAGAGGAACTACAATAGTGCCAACAGTTGCTTTGTCACTGGCCTTAGTTCCAATACACCTAACACATCTTTTCACACTGAACTGAACCTGAGCAGAGGTTGAATTAGCAATTTCTCCACAAAAGCACTGATGAGGATCAATTACTTTTTCTAGTCCCGCCTTGTTTTTACTACCAAAACTGGTCTGTAATTCAAGCTGATTGAGCTTATTGAATATTCTGACAGCACCAGAGGATGCTCCTGTCATCTTAATAAAGATGTCCAGAAAATGTTTATATATCTCATCAATGGACTTCAGCTTATTAATCTTAGAAGACACCTCATAAAGCGTTTCGAGTGAAGCTGTCTTTTTACTCAGACGGTCGATTTGTTTCCTCAGGATAGTTTCCATGTCATCGTAAAGATTTTGGTTCTCATCAATAAGATGATTGATCGCCTGAGCAACACTATTAAAAGAAGAATCATCTCTATCTTTCAAACGCGCATTTTGATTTTGCTTATAGTCCTTGACCCATCTCTGAAGATCACTAAATGGTGCTAAAAAGTCTTTCCTTATTCTTATATATAAGTAGTAATAGAAAGCGATGATTGTTATTAAAAATATAACAAATATGGACTCACCCGAACTGTAAGTCAGATGGATCGACTCGGCCAGTGGAAAAGCTAAACCAATAGTAGCCAGCAAATAAAGATAAAATTTTCTTTTAATATTCATTATTTACCAATACAGAAAGAAGAAAAAATTTCACCAAGAAGATCATCTGAAGAAAACTCTCCAGTAATCTGAGAAAGATACTGACTCGCACTTCTCAGATCCTCAGCGACTAACTCTATTGAACCCATCTCTAATTGGTTCCCGGCATTCTCTATTGAACTCATGGTCTTGTTTAGAGCCTCAATATGTCGTTTTCTTGCAAGATAAACTCCTTCAAGTGAACTTTTGTTCTCAATATGAGTTATCAAAGTATTTAAAAGTATATCTATACCCGCAAGATTCTTTGCACTTATTGATATATAAGCATCGTCCTCAATAGTCTTGATGCCGATGTCCTCTTGTGTTAAATCAACTTTATTCTTGACATAGATAATTGGTTTTGTCATGTCTTGAAGTTTCAATAAGTTTCTATCTGGTGAGACATCCCTAGCGTCGAAGACAAAAATAACTAAATCAACCTTCTCAGTTGCATCTCTCGCTCGCTTAATACCTTCTTTCTCAACAAAGTCATCAGTTTCATGAAGACCGGCAGTGTCAATGATATTGATTATGTTTCCATTAACAATAATTGATTCGCGCACTAAATCTCGAGTGGTGCCTGCAATATCAGTAACAATAGCACTATTCTCCTCGGTTAATGCATTGAGAAGAGATGATTTCCCGGCATTCGGCTTACCTACGATAGCAATGCTAAAACCTTCTCTAAGAACTGAGCCTGATTGA
>Ga0181573_10005299_pt1 | contig 10725 bp, 4 predicted proteins | sample 101ome_25_FD_148643 | JGI IMG/M metagenome (GOLD analysis project Ga0181573, IMG submission 148643) | Coastal salt marsh microbial communities from the Groves Creek Marsh, Skidaway Island, Georgia - 101409BT metaG (spades assembly) | ecosystem: Environmental > Aquatic > Marine > Intertidal zone...
ATGGCCTGTGCGTTCGTACACCTTCTCCCGCAGGTCCGCCACGCTGGGACGCAGGCGCTCGCCCACGTACTCGACAACCATGGAGCCGGCTTTCAAAAACTGCTTCGCGATGAGGCCCCAGCCGTGTATGTTGCTCTTCCCGAAGGTGAGGCGCTCGCGTCGCAGGCGCAGGCACTCGGCCACGCGTTCGCGCACGCCCTTGCCCTCGTCCACGATCTTGGCAGCCTCGGCCATGGCCGCGACGGCGACCGCGCCGGTGGTCTTAGCCGCCAGCCGTGACGCAACCTCAGCCTCCCACTCGCTCGGCGTGAACACCGTCGACTCGGGGAGGCCCACGCCTTCTGCCCTCGCCGGGTCCTTGCCGGACTTCACGCCGCCACCGACGCCGCCCGCACCCGGCGCGGCGTACCCGTGCGAGTTGTTCCCTCCCTTGCTCCTGAGCTTGGCGCCGTTGACCTTGTAGGGGATCAACTCGACGAATTCGCGCTTGCCACTCCTGGGCGGCGGCCCCCGGTGCACCGCGTCGCCCTTCTTCCATCCCTTCATCGGCATCAGCCTACGGTAGGTCTCCTCTTCCTCCTCGAGCTCCCCGCGCTCTTTCATCTGTTTCAGCTTGGATCGCTTCGGGCCATACTGCCTGGCCTGCCTGGGTGCGCGCCTGGACGCCACGGCGATGCCGAAGCCCTCTAACCACCGTCCCACGGGCATCGTCTTGTGCCCTTCAAGCACCACCCGCACCGACGCCTTCCACTTCTTCGCCTGGCCCATGTCGCAGTGGATCTCCCACCGGTTGGGCTCCTGCAGGGACTCTTCGTGCCTTCCTTCCTCCGTAGCGATCACGCAGGTCGGGCACAGGCACCTGATCATACCGGTCCGCGGGTGATAGTCGCCAACCTTGTGGCGGCAGATGACAGTGACCACGTCGGGGAGGTCGTCGGGAAGGACACCCTCCAGGCCGTTATCGATGACGGGTTTCTCCTCCTCTTCGCCGTCGCCGCACACGGTGCCGTCGGCGTACATGCTGAGGGGCGCTTCACCGCGCTCGGCGGCGGCGATGCGAACGGAAACTTCCTCCTCGCCAAACTCGGGCTCTGCTTCGCACGCGTTCCTCTTCGGGTCGCCGGAGCGACGGCACGTCCACGGCGCCGGGGGGGCGGCTCGCGCGGCGGCCGCCGCGGCCGCACCGGCGTCTCCGCGGTCCGCCGCCAGCTTAGCCTCCAACGCGGCTGCGGCGGCGGTCGCCTTCTCCCGCTCCAGGGCGGCCACGACGGACTCTGGGACGCGACGCCACTTGCAGCACTCGACGTTCCCGCAGCGAAGCCACGCCTCCTTCTCCCTCACGCGACCGGAAGTCTCGGGGGCTTCCTCGGGCTTAACCTCGGGAGCCTCACCGTCTTCCTCCTTGACTACCGGCGCCTGGTGAGTGCCTTTCTTGGCGGGGGCCGCCTTGGACAGCGCCAGCATCGACTGCAGGCCGGTGAGCCCGCGCCTGGAACCCTGCACGCTCGCCTTGGCCGGCACCTCAGGCGCGGGCATGAACGTCAGGTCCGGCTCGTCGTCGTCGCCCTCCTCCCCGGCCGGCCACTCCGTCTGCACGCGATTGAGCGCGTACCACTCGTGCGTGCCGTCGTCGTGGAGCACGAGGTGCCTGCATCCGCCGCGCGAGGACTTCATGTCCTGAACCACGCCGGATACCCACACCGGGGGCTTGTTCGGCGTGCCTCCGAGGATGAGCTGCGCACCCTTGGGACCGGCGTTGCAGTTGATGCGAATGCGACGGCCGACGAGCGCTCTGGCCTTCTCCTCGATGTTGTCGGAAGCCTTCTGCAGGTCCAGGTCCAGATCGATGGTGAGAACCGCGAGGGCGGACTTGCCGCGGTTTGCCCTCTGGTGCGGGACCCTCGGCTTGGGTGGCGCCCTGGGCTTGCCGTCATCCTTGGGGCGGGCGCGCTTCCGCGACTTCTGAATCACTTCGACGTGAAGGCCATTATCATCCAGCCACTGACCAAAGGGAACCTCGATGCGATCGGGTTCCGCCTCGCCCTCCGGCGCAGCCTCCGGCTGCAGCTTTGGGTCGATGACAACGATGGACTGTTTCCATTTTTTGGCGTGTGCCATCCCCGCGTGCATCTCCCACCTATTCGGCTCGAAGATGCCCAGCCTTTCCCCGGTCTTACCCTTCGGCTCCTCACGCTCGCGAACGCATCGACCGCACTCGCACTCGATGAGGTTATCGCGCGGGCGAAACACGCCGCGGAAGCTCTTGCAGATGACCGGCACGTCGGGGAGATCAGAGAGGGGCTGGACGGGCTCATCCGGGGGCTCCTTGGATCCGTCCCCGTCTTCTATCCCCTCAGCCTTGACCTCCGTGTCGGTGTTCTCATTCTTCTCATCCACGTCCATGGCGTCGGCCGCATCCTCGTTCTCGTCGTCCTCCCCGTCGGCCGCGTCCGCGTCCTCGTCGTTCTCCCCGTCGCTCGCGGCCATCGCTGCAGCCAGCGCCTGTTCCGGCGTCATCGCGGGCGCCTCCCGCTTGACGCCTGGGGACTCCTCTATGGGCGACGGGACCATCATCGCGGCGGCGATCATCGCCTCCGGGAACCTCGGGCTCTCGGCCTCGAGCTTTACCTCGGACACGATTGGATTATCCGAGAAGACGGCGGAGGGCAGGTCGCCGTCGTCCTCGACCACCGCGGCGAGCGCATCCTCGAATCGAACGCGCTTCGCCGGCGGCGAGTCGGCGCCCCCGTAGCCGCCCGCCGCCGCAATCGCGAGGTGCTCCTCAGGATCCGCTGACTTTCCGTTGTCTTCGGCGTCCCAGTCATTGTTCTCCACGTCCTGCAGCTCCTTGACGCCGTCATCGTCGTCGTCGTCGTCAGCCTCGGAGGAGGACTCGTCGTTGCCCTCCTCCTCCTCTTCCTCCTCCTCATCGTCCTCAGCTGCCGGCTCTTCCTCCTCCGCGATTATCTCGGGTGGATTGAGGTCATTGTCGTCGTAGAAGGGGCACTGGTCGCCCATCGCGATCCTCGCGTCGATGTCGTCGTCCTCGAGCTCCTGTGGGACGTCGCAGCTGTTTATCCGTGGGTGTGAGCTGACGGAACAGGTCCACTCCCCCGCATCCGCCCTCGAGAACTCCTCAGCCTGCGACTGCGGCACCCGGCGCCACTTGTTGCACGACTCGCACTGCACCCAAGCCTCCCTCTCGCGGCGACGTGGTCCTTTTTTTCTGCCCGTGCCGTGGCCGAGGCCGTGCTGCAGGGCGCGGCGCATGTTTGGCCCGCTGTCCAGTGCCATGATAATCTCGTCACCAGCCTCGGTCCTCGGATGCCCCTGGGGGGCGTACTCCCTGCACCTGGCCGCGCCGCGGTCATCCTCCGGGGTATCCAGGGACTCATCCTCGCGAGCCTTGCGTTCCTCCTCCTCCTCCGCCGCCTTTCTCTTTTCCTCTTCCATCCGTCTCATGACCCCCTTCGTGAGCTTCCTCGTGTGGTCCTCCCTGGCCTCCACGAGCTTCCCGTCGCGGCCGATGGATTTGCCCTCGCCGCCGCTGTACAGTGCCGCCCTCTCGGTGTCCACCCTGCAGTGGCGGTGACAGTAGCTCACCATCTGCAGAGGGGATTCCTCGTCGCCGTCGTCGTCGAGGTTTGCCTCCATGAACAAACCCGCCGCGCGCGCGCACAGGGGGTGATAGGAGAGGTAGCACCCCGGATGGTCGCACTGGATCTTAGCGCCCATGCGCTGCTTGCATACGGTGCACAGCAGCTCCCACCGCTCGCGCTGGATCGTGTGGATCTGATCGATGGGTTCCATGCGGTCCACGTCAACGACCGTGGTCTCGGGGATCCACTGGCAGCACGCACTGTGACACCACACGCCGGGCTTCGTGGTTGGCTTCAGCGCTCCGCCCTCTACGGGGCACAAAACGCACAGCGGAGTCTCGGAAGTGTCGCCGCCGGTGTGCTCACACGCGTTGCAGAGGAACCCCACGGCGTCGTCGGGGATCTCGGGAATGCCGTAACAGCTCTGGTGGACGGAGATGCCGCAGCCGTCGCAGGTGACGAGCTGGTCGAAGTCAAAGTCCCGGTCGTCGTCGCACACCGCGCACCTGTCCACGGACCACTGCACGCGAACCATCTGGTAGCTCCTCTTCTTCTCGCCCCCGAGCGCCGGGTACTTGCTCTTCGCGGACTTGCCCTTGCGGACCTTACCGTCGGCGTCGTCCGTCGTCGTCCCGCTCTTTTCTTTGCGCTTGCCGCCGTCGAGCCAGCGCCCGATCGGCATCCTCGCTGGCTCCACCATCCGGATTGAAGCCTTCCATTTCTTTGCCTGTCCCATACCGGCGTGCTTCTCCCACTCCGTCGCTGACAGCGGCCTACCCTGTCCCTTGCACTGGCTGCACTGGCACAACATCTTGAACTCTCTGACCAAGAAAGTAGCCCTGACGCCGTTGCAAACCACGTCCACCCGCTCGGGTCGGCTCATGATGTCGTCAACCTTGAAATGCTGGCTCCAGTGCGACGCGCGGCGATCCATCCTCGGCCGCCAGCCAGCCTCCGCAGCCACGGCCTCCTTGCCCACCAACGGCTTCCCCTCGAAGTTGTATAGTTTTCCGGTCTTTGGGTCCTTCGTAACGCCGCCGCCCATGTCGATCCTGCCGTTTTCATCCAACTCGTCCTTGTCAGCCTCTGCTCCCTGCGGCCTCACCTTGACCGCCTTGACAGCCTTCTGCTTCACCGCAGGAGAGACCGGAGTTTTTGTCTTGGGCCTGTAGTTGGTTGGAAGCACTTCGTCGACGTCAAGGCCGCTCTGCTCCAGTTGCTGCTTGTACTTGCGGAACTTGACCGTCTCCTTTGCGGCGAGTTGCTCGTACCTCGCGCGCTCCTCCTTGGACACGTCCCTCCAAGCCTGACCCTGCAGCTTGTACACGTTCGAGAAATCAATATCCTCGCCCTCGTGCTCCTGTTTGTACCGCTTGAAGAAATCGGACCCGAATAGCTGCCACGCGGACTTTGGACGACGCGGGATGCCGCCCGGGGCCTTGGGGTGCCTCATCGGCGGCTTCACGTGACCCATCTGTTCCTTTATCTTCCGCGCCGCGATTGAAGCCTTTGATAAGCCGCTCCCGAGGGGTCGACCCCGGGCCGGGACATTCTCATCCTTTGGCGGCCGCCCCAACTTCTTCTTTTTCTTCTTCTTCTTCACCTTTCCACTCGGGCTCACGCCGAGCGCCTTGGCCTCAGCCTTGCCCGCCTTTTTTGTGGCGTGCTTGGCTTCGAGCTTGGCGCGCTTAGCCGCAGCTTTCTCCGCGCTCTTCACCTCCTTCTCCCTCCGTTTATCCTCTTCCTCGTCAGCCTTGACCCTGCAACGCGGGCAGTGGTAGTCCACCTCGTCGCCCCTTTCCTGCGCCTCCATCACCGTCCTCGCGGGCCCGTCGCACGCGCAGTGCACCCAAAAGTCACACGAGTCGCACCCGACCATCGCCGGGCAATTCGCCCACTGCCACACCCTGTCGCACACCGGGCAGTACTGCCCCTCGCGGTGCAGCTTGGCGCACAGCCTGCACCGCCCGGTGTCCTTGTACCCGCCCGGTGCTTCCAGCGCCATCGAGCACGACGAGCACCGCGCCATCTCGGCGTCCTCGAGGTCGTCCCCGTCCCCGGCAGCCTCCGCCGCGGCCTCCTCCGGGTCAAACGCCACCGCCGCGCTGACGTTGTTCCCCAGCTCGGCGTAAAGCTCCTTGGCCTCGACGAGCGCCTCCCTGTACGCGGTGGGCCTCAGGCGCTTGGGGATGTTCTGCTGCTCGAGGAGCGCCAGGTTCTCGCCAAAGGGCGCGAGCTGCTCGGCGGTGGCCCAGCAGTAATCCCTGTCTCGACCCTTGGAGGCTGACGGGCCGTAGAACTGGACGCAGACGCTGTTGGGTACCGCCTCCCTGCGGACGCCCTCGGGTGCCTCCATCACGTCGATCATGCGTCCCTGCGATGCGAACGGGGGGCGTTCGGGTCATCGGAGGTCGGGCGTGGGTCCGGCGGGGCGGTTTGGAAATCTCAGGTTTTAGGGGATTCGGTTAACGTTTTTGAAGTCGCACTCACCGGCCAGAAGGGCTGGTTGCCCTTGGTGCCCGCCCTGGCCCACACCAGATCGTTCGCGTTGTACGAGAACAGCGTCGGCTGCACCAGCGTCGGCTCCGCGCCACCCAGCGGCGCGCCCATCTGCAGGAACGCGGGCGCGTTCGGGCTCCCGTGCGCTCCTCCCGCATCGACCCCGACCCCGCTCGGCACCAGCTCCGAGCTGAACGCCGACGCTCCTCCCTCTACGAACAGCGGCGAGGGCGGCGGCTCATCGTCACCCTCCATCTCCCCGAGCGTCTCCCCGATCCGAACCGGGGCCTATCCCGACGCACCCGTCCTCCGCGCGTCCTCGTTTCGTTGGGGGCGAGACGGTGCACCTCCAAATTATTATTCAATCGAGACAAAAGCGCCATCCAAACAGCAGACCCGGCTGCGGACGGGGAGAAGCAGGCCCTCGTCAGGTGGTATCGAAATGCGAATATCGCATTCGATACCAGAATTAGATTCAAATCTAACTATTCCCCAGTGACGTGGATGATGCGATTTGGTCAATGTCATTGGACGACGGTTGGGTGCCCCTGTACAACTGGCCGATGGGATGACGATTGGGAAGTTTCACCGCTGGCGTAATCGAAGGCTGTGGAAGGGAAGATGGGAAACGGGGGGAGAAAAGGGGGTTTGTGACCCATCACATCCAATGAAAAACTTTTCTAAAAAGTGTTGATATTTTCGTGCGCAAGTGCCAGCGTGTCAGTCGAAAATTTTCTCATAGATCCGCTCCGTCGTCGTATGGGTACGCAGTCTGGTATGTAGAGCCGAAGGGCGAGTCCGAGGGGTAAAATAAACCTCGCTTTTGTGGTGGAAAAAGACAGTGCCCGCACGTCCCGGGACCATCCGGTCACCGAAGGGTCATACCCGCACCCGCGCGTGTCAACGCCCGCACGCCGAGCTCGATCGGTGAGGTTCCGTGAGATTCACTCCACCTCGTTCGTCTCGCACGCCCAGCACAGCCGCGGAGGTCGCGGACGACGCCGTTGTCGGTTCTCCGGTCGCGGTTTTTTTTGTTTTTCGCGCTCGCGAAGAGGCGGGGAGAATAGCGCAAGATGGTGACCGCCGGACTGCACGCCACGTCGATGGGAGCCAAGAGCAACGGCCCCACCAACAAGCAGTGGTACTCGCTCGTTAAGCTTGACTCCTACGGGCTGGGTCACGGCGCCTGCGACGGCGAACTCGCCGAGCTCGAGGAGCTCATCCTCAGCGAGCCCGACCACCGGGGTCACGACGATGCGACGTTCACCGGGTTTCACGGCAGCGACGGGGACGCGAACTCCTCGCTCAGCGACGATGCGGAGGACTACTCGCGCGATGATTTCCGTGGATACAAGACGCAGCCGCAGGCTCACCAGAAGCCCGGCGGTCCCTGCGACCACTGCGGAGCCGTCGGTACGTACCCAGCCACGAACCTCCATCGCGCTTTTTTGCCGCGCGCTCCCGAACCTTTTTTTCCCTGAGATGGCGCGCGGGGTTCCCCCCGTTCGGTCGACGCTGTCGCCCGATGCGATCGCGGATATCCAGATCGTGCGCTCACCCCGAGTCGCATGCCTCTTTGATGAATGGAAGCTGACCTAGCATCTCCCCGTCCTCCGTGACCTCTATCCGCAGACTCGCCCCAGTGGAGGAGGGGTCCCGCGTCCAAGCCGATGCTGTGCAACGCCTGCGGGACCCGTTACCGCAGGACGAACAACCTCGGCCCTTCGACTCCGATGGGGCGGGTGGGCCAGGCTGCGCTGCCCAAGAAAAGGACGCCCCCCGGATCTCCCACCTCTTCGCTCAACCCGGCGAAGAAGAAATGGTGCGCGCCGACCGAGATCACGGGCATCGAGAACCTTCGTCCGAACGCCGTGCGCGCGTGAAGGGCCGTGGCTGGTGAGGGCACCGGCGAATCGGACCCGAAGTTGGCACCTGTGTAAAGGTTTGTAAGCAATACGGAGTGGGGAAAGTGAGAGAGTGTGAGAGAGAGAGAGTCAGAGGGTGTGGTGGGTGAACAAGTGGGTGTGGTGAGAGGCGAGGGGAGACGCGTCGCGCTGCAGCGATGATCCCCCTCCAAGGCACGACGTGCGCGGCGACGACGGCGTGAACCTGTGAAAAAAAAGCAGCTAAAAAATTAGCAGAGTAATATTATAGCGAAGGCACCAACGCCACACGAGCTCGCGCGCAGCGTCCGGTTCGAACGTCGCCTACGACCCTGACCTTGTCCGCGTCGAGTCCGGTGTCCTCGAGCGCCGGCGCCATGTCCTGCGCCACCCCGAGTCGCGCTTCGAATCCGACCCTCGACGATGTCAAATCGCGAATTGCGTCTCGGGGGGCGATTCGTTCGACCCTCGTTCGCCCCGCCGGTTCCGCGGCCTTCGCGGGGACCGTCTCGATGCCCCGCGTCTCATTCGACGTCGCCCCGCGTCGATGCTCCGTCCCCCGGGCGCGCGCCCGGTGGGCGCTCGTGGCCGGCTCGAATCGAACCGCCGAGGGTTCTTCCGAGGGGCGATCCGCTCCCAAATGGTGGGACGTCGGCGGGAGATTGAACGACGCCGTGCAACGCGACCAGAGGTCCGAGCACGGCTACCTCGAGCACGAATCGACCCCCGTCGTCCTCTTCGACAAGCGGAGCAACTTCAACGGCCGGGTTCGTGTCGTCGCGCACGGACCGTGGCGATCCCTCCGCTTCAACGACGTCGAGCAGGGTCTCACGTACGTCCAAGACGGCGAGGCGGACACCGAGGTGCTCGGTTATTTTTACCTCCGGACGATGGCGGCGGCGGCTGCGGCGATGTGCAGGCTCGACGGAAACCTCGATCTCACCCAGCGCGGCGGGCGGGTGGTGTGCATCGGGCTGGGAACCGGCGCGTTACCCGCGTTCATCGCGCGCAAGTTCCCCGCCGCCGTCGTGGAGGTGTGCGAGATCGACCCAGTCGTCCTCGAGGCGGTTCGCAATTTCCACGGGCTGCCCAAGCTGCCCAAGCTTCCGGGGCCTTGGGGCGATAAGCCGGTGCCCGGGAACCTCCCTCCCGGCGTGGGGGTGTCGATGGGGGACGCCGGTGAGTTCATGGAACGGGCGGCGCGGGCGGTTGAGCGGGGTGACGCGCCCGCGGCGTCGGTTGTCTGCCTCGACGCCTTCGACGGCGACGGCGAGGTCCCGTCGCACCTGTCCTCGCGCGACTTTTTCGCCAAGTGCGACCGGATCCTGGCGCCCGGCGGGTGCTTGATCGTCAATCTGTTCAACGGTCCCGAGGGTTCGAAGCAGCGTCGACGGATCGAGGACGTCGCGCTGAACCTCGAAGCGGCTGTCGGGTTGGTGACAACCTTTCCGGTTGAGTTTCCGGTCAACGTGGTGCTCGCGGCGAGGAAGGAGCGGACGGACGGATTCGGCGATCAGGAGGACCCGCGGTTCACCCGCAAGGAGCTCAAAACCGCGGGCAGGGAACTATCCAAGGAGCTCGGGTTCGAGTGGGACGCGGGGGACATGCTCATGAAGGCGTACTGGGTCGAGACCGACGGAGGCGCCTCGTTCAAGGAGAGGCCGGCGGGTCTGAGCCTCAACCCACTGAGCGGGTTTGTCAACCGCATGGGCACGACCATGTCGGATGAGTGGGTCGAGGAGAATAACAAGGAGGTGTACTACTAACGGGGCGCGAGGTGAAGGCTCATGTATGTGTTGGAGAGTATTATCAAACCGCGCAAAGTTCTGACCCCGCGCCTGTACAGCGTTAATATTTTGGAGCTCCCTCGCGCAGTTTCTCACTGCGGGCGCTCGTACTGGGTCACATTGGTCTCGGTGTTCCAGTAATACACCTGGCCGTTCGCGCTCAGCTCCTGCCAGCCCGGGGGGAGGCCCGTCGCGCCGGTGGGGGCGGGCCCGCCGCCGCCGCCGCCGTAAGCCGCGCCCTGCTGCTGATAGCCCCCGTACTGCGCACCCTGGTCGTATCCGCCCTGGGCGTACCCCTGCTGCTGGTAGCCGCCGCCGTAGCCGCCCTGCTGCTGGTAGCCGCCGCCGTAGCCGCCCTGCTGCTGGTAACCGCCGCCGTAGCCGCCCTGCTGGGCGTAGCCGCCCGGCTGGGCGTAGCCGCCGCCGTAGCCGCCTCCTCCTCCACCCCGCCCGGCGCCCGGCCCCGGCCCGGCGCTGCCCGTGGTGTTGAAGTTGTGGATGATCTCCTCGATGGCCGCCGCCGCCGCCTCCACCGCCTGCGGGTGGCCGGTGATCTCGACGTCGCGCGTCTCGTTTCTCACCTTGATCTGAGCGCCCGACCGCTCGCGAAGGGCGCGGATGTTCTGCCCGCCTTTGCCGATGATGCGCGACTCCACGCCCGCGCAGGGGATGATCCTCGAGGCACCACCGGCGGTGGCCTGACCGGGAGCGTCGCCGACGACGTATCCGCTGCCTCCCGCCGCCAGCGCCGCGTTGGCGGCGTCCATGATGGACCGAATCTCCGCGGCGCACTGCTCCGCTCCCGCGCCGGACAACTCCGTGATGCCCTGGTCCTTCTTCACCTGGATCCTCACCTGGTACTGGTCCTGCATCCTCATGATGTTCTGCCCGCCGCGGCCGATGATGCGACCCTCGTGGCCCGCGGTCTGGAGCGTGATGGGGGCGGGCCCCTCGACT
>Ga0181573_10005300_pt1 | contig 10724 bp, 11 predicted proteins | sample 101ome_25_FD_148643 | JGI IMG/M metagenome (GOLD analysis project Ga0181573, IMG submission 148643) | Coastal salt marsh microbial communities from the Groves Creek Marsh, Skidaway Island, Georgia - 101409BT metaG (spades assembly) | ecosystem: Environmental > Aquatic > Marine > Intertidal zone...
CATTAGACGGCGTTATACCTACCGAAGTGTTAATGACGCTCGCGCGTACGTGCACAGGAAACACTTCAAGCAGCAAAAGCAAAAAGGTGGATGATTGCAACCACCAATACCTGAAATAATTGATATTATGAAATTTAGAAAGTTTTTTTGGTGCCGCTGAAGGGACTCGAACCCCCGACCCCATCATTACGAATGACGTGCTCTACCAGCTGAGCTACAGCGGCTTCCGGCGTGGCTCTTAGCACCCTCATTGCGGGCAGAAAAGAGCTATTTTTCGGGTTCCGCTTCGATAACTTCGCTGTCGGTGGGGCCGTCCGGCTCTTGGGTGGAGCCGATGATCAGGGGCAGCATCTCAGCGCCGGTGGGGGTGGCGAGAGGGCTGCGGGGGGCTTGCTTCCATGCCAGCGTATCGAGGCCGCCGCAATTCTCACAAGTCGGCGCCCAATCGGCATGGATGTGCTGGCAGCTTTCGCAGATCCATTGCGGGCCGTGGGGCGCAGTGACGGCTTTCGCAAGGAAGCCGCGAACGGCGGCATCGTCGGCGCCTGTGCCGCGCTCTATGGCAGCCATAAGGGTCAGGCTGCGGGTGGTTGGGTCGCTCTCGGCCAGATCACCAAGCGCACGGCGAGCGGCGGGGAAATCCTCGGCCGCGAGGTTCAGCTCGGCCAGCAGCATGCGTGTTTCAGGGTGATCGGGCTGCTGCTTGGTCAGTGCGGTGAAGCGCTTGAGTCGTTCTTGCGGGGTTTCTTCGGGCGCGATGCGGGCGAAGGCCGCGGCGAGGTCAGGGTGCGGCTGGGCGGCCCATGCCTTTGCCAGCAGACGCGCGGCGTTCTTGGGCTTGCCGTTCTCGATATAGGCTTGGGCTGCGAGAACGGCGGCGGGCACAAGATCGGGGGACTGTTTGTTGGCGGCGATGGCGGCTTCGCGGGCTTCGATGGTGGCGTCTTCGGCAAAGACCTCCTGCGCCTCGGACAAAGCGAGGATAGCATCGCGGCGTTTGTGGACATCCTTTGGCAGATGGCCACTGCGCTGCTTGGCGGTAAGGGTTGCGCGCGCGCCTTTCCAATCGCCCTGCCCTGCTTGCAGTTGCAAGAGAATGTCCTGCGTCTCGGCGTGGCGGGGCTTTAGCGCGAAGGCTTTTTCGGCCAGCTTCAGCGCGGTGTCGGTATCGCCGTCGGCGAGGCGCTGCTTGAGAATGCCGCGGACGCCGACAAAGCGCGTTTTGTCGTCTTGCAAGAGGCGTTTGTAGGTTTCCTCGGCCTTTTTCCGGTCGCCAGCCATTTCGGCGGCTTGGGCGGTAAGGATGGTGGTCAGTTCGGGGCGGTCGAGGAAGCGCTCGGCCTTCGCTGCTTTTGCAAGCGCCAGATGCCCCTCACCCGAGGCCAGCGCCATCATCCCTTCCGAAAGAGCCTGATAGCCGCGGCGCTCGCGGTTACGGGTGAAGTAGCGGGAAATGGCGGTTTCATCACCGTTGAGGAAATGCAGCGCCGCCATCACAAGGCCCAGAAGCTTGAGCCCGATCCAGACGAGAACGGCCAGCGCCAGAAGGACAAACGCAAGCTCAAGAAGGCTCAGCGGAACCTCTACGCCACCGAAGGTCAGGAGCGCCTGCCCCGGCATATCGGAGAGCATGACGGCGCCATAGGTCAGCGCGGTGACGATGGCGACAAATGCGAGAATACGGATCAGGGACCAGAGCATGGGCGCCTCAAGGCTCGTTCAGGGAAAGGGAGAGATCGTTAACAGCATCAACCGCGTTCTGTCGGGCTTCGGCGCGGGCTATCCAGCCGGTCATTTCTGCCCGAGCGCTGGGCGGCAGGAGGGCCAGCTCGGCTAAAGTATCGGTGAGGCGGCCCGCTTGCAGGGCGGCCTCGGCACGGGAGAGCACGGCGTCTGCATCGGCTCCTTCTCGCGGTGCAACGGAGCGGACATCGAACTGCGACTTGAGGAAGCCGATAAAGCTGTTTTCATCTTCGCCGGAATCGCCCGCGCGGCGGGATGCGGCCAGCGCGGCCCGCGCAACATCTGGGAAGCTTTCCTGTAGAGCGGAAAGAGGCGCGACGCCGCGATTTGCGGGCGTGGTGAGCGCTTCGGACAAAGGGGCGCCAAGCGCATCTTGGAGATCAGCCAAAACGCTGGCGTAGCCGGTGCCCGCATCAATCGCTGCCTGAACGCGGGCCAGCGCGGCGCGGCCTGCGGCGTTTTGTGCGCGGCGCGTGGTATCTTCTTCAATCGCGGCTGCTTCGGCGCGGGTTTCTTCGAGCCGGCCTGAGAATTCATCCACCAAGGCTTCCATTCCGGCGCGTTGCTCAACGATCTGGGTGCGCAGGGCGGCGATTTCCTCCTCATAGGCGGCCTGCGCAGCCTCCGAGATGCTGCCATCCGCGTTCGGCCGGCGCTCGAGCGTGGCAAGGCGGGTATCAATGGCGGAGAGTTCGCTTTCAACTCGCTCTTCGAGGGTAGAAAGGCGCGCCATGAAATCCGCGTTCGCAGCGGCAATGGAGCCAGGGATGTCCATCTGTTCCTGCTCCGCCTGAACGCGCGTGAGGGCCGCTTCAAGATCAGCAATGCGGGTCACAACCGCGCTCTGTTCGCCTGTCGTCGACTCGGTGAAAGATTGGAAACGCTGTTCGAGCAAGTAGTAGGCACCTGCCACGCCGATCGCCGCTGAAACGATACCAGCGAGGATCAGGGGTGCCGCAGAGCTTCCTTGCTGTGGTGCTTGATTGCGAAATGTGTTTTCTGGCTCTGGCTCTGGCTCTGGCTCTGGCTCTGGCTCTGGCTCTGGCTCTGGCTCTGGCTCTGAAGCGGCCTCGTCGATCACTTCAGCATCTTCAACGGTGATTTCGTCTTCGAATTTTGCCGAATCGTCTGCATCCGGCTCTTCTCCGATGTCCGCTTGATGAGTGGTTTCGTCACGAATTTCCTCTGCATCCGAGTGCTGTGCGTCGGTTGCGGGTGTGTCCGAGGTCTTTTTTGCCACGTTTGGTCATCCTTGATGCGAAGATCGGAGCGGAACTTCTCTCAGCGTAGCCTTGATCGCGGGGGGCCTCAACCAATCTGGTCACTATTCGGCCGATTGCAAAATGCGACAGGTTGACCTGAGCATTGCCGCCGCGTCTGGCGTCTCGGCGACGGTGAGGCTGGCAAGCGGTAGCGCGGCAAGGGGGGCTGCCGCCGCTTGGCTGATGGCGACCGCGTGAAGTGGGGCGGCGAAGGGCGAGCGCTGGGCGAAAAGTGCTGCCGTTCGGGGCGAAAACAAGGGAACAACGACGGGTTTGTCACCGTCAAGGGCCTCTCGTGCCTCGGGCGAAAGCGGCAGGGCGGCTTGGTCATAAATCGCGCGGCTTTCGACCTGAAATCCTGCACATTGCAGCCGCGCGGCAATGTCGCCAGTGACATGGCGCCCGTGCAGGTGCCACAGCGGGCTGGGCGGCTCTTCCGCGCGTATCAGTTCAACGAGGGTATCGGCGTCACCATCGGCGCTGCGCGGGTGCATCCCAGCGGCACCAGCGGCGGATGCCGTGGCCTCACCGACGCACCAAGCGGTGCGGCCTACGGCGCGATCTTCAGGTGTGAGCGCTACAATAGCATTGGCAGAGGTGAGGATCACATCGCCATCCCCCAGCGGCGCATGCGGCAGCGGCACGATCTCGAACAATGGCGAAATGATCGCGGAAACATTTGCGCCAGTCACGGCCTCGATCTGCGCCAGAAACCGGAGCGAGGCTGGGGCGGGCCGTGTCAGAACGAGAGTGGCGGGCACAGAGGCTCCCTCATGCAGCATTGTTCGAGCGTCAAACGAGTGTTACCTGCAATGGAAACCTGTGCAAGCCGAGCCATCATGAACCGTGCCCTGACGATACTTGGAATCGAGAGCAGCTGCGACGATACCGCTGCGGCCGTTGTGCGCGGAATGGTTGGCGCGGCGGAGGTGCTTTCGTCGGAGGTGGTGGGACAGGCAGACCTGCATGCGGCCTATGGTGGCGTAGTGCCGGAGATTGCCGCCCGTGCCCATGCGGAGAAGCTCGATATCTGTGTCGAGCAGGCTCTAAATAAGGCGAATTGCAGCTTTTCGGATATTGACGCCATTGCCGTTACCGCCGGGCCGGGGCTGATCGGCGGCGTGCTTTCAGGGGTGATGTGCGCCAAGGGATTGACCGCTGCGACGGGGAAGCCGCTTGTTGGGGTCAACCACCTTGCAGGGCATGCGTTGACACCACGGCTGACGGATGGCTGCGCATTCCCGTATCTGATGCTTTTGGTAAGCGGCGGTCATTGCCAGTTTTTGTTGGTCAGAGAGCCGGAGAGCTTTAGCAGGCTAGGCGGCACGATTGACGATGCCCCAGGCGAAGCGTTTGACAAGACTGCGCGGCTTTTGGGCTTGCCGCAACCGGGTGGGCCGCATGTGGAGCGGGCCGCGAGGGATGGCGACGCGACGCGCTTCCCACTGCCAAGGCCGCTTCTGGACCGTGGCGACTGTAATATGAGTTTTTCGGGTCTAAAAACGGCAATTCTGCGTGCGCGGGATGCGGTGATTGCAGAAAAAGGCGGGCTGACCGAGCAGGATCGCGCGGATCTGGCGGCGGCGTTTCAAGCGGCTGTGCGCGATATCTTCGTGGAAAAGACGCGACGTGCGATAGCGCTCTACCTCGCAGAGGCGCCTGCGGTGCCCGTTTTGGCGATTGCGGGCGGCGTGGCTGCGAACCAAACCGTGCGCACCGCGCTTGAGGCGCTCTGCGCGAAGAACGGCGTGCGCTTTCTTGCGCCACCGATGGCACTCTGCACCGACAATGCGGCGATGATCGCCTATGCGGGGCTAGAACGGTTCGCGGCAGGACAGGTGGACGACATGCGCCTTTCCGCCCGTCCGCGCTGGCCGTTGGACAATGCGAGCCCGAGCCTGATCGGCTCCGGCAAAAAGGGAGCCAAGGCATGAGCGGGATCGGCGTGATCGGTGCTGGGGCGTTTGGGACGGCGCTTGCGATTGCGCAGGCGCGGGCCGGACGTGCAGTCACGCTATGGGGGCGGGATCGTGTGGCGATGGAGGCGGCTGCAAGAATCCGAAAGTTGCCGCGCCTGCCTGATGTGATACTGCCCGATGAAATCGCGATTTCCTTTGATTTAGAGACTGTTTTTGAACATGACATCCTGCTGTTGGCGATCCCTGCGCAACAATTGCGCGGGTTTGTCCGTGCGCATGCCGATGCGTTACGCGGCAAGGCGCTGGTGACCTGCTGTAAGGGGATTGATCTGGAAACAGGGATCGGCCCAGTGCAAACCGTGGAGTGTGTTTTGCCGGAGGCGCAGGTTGCGATCCTGACGGGGCCAAGCTTTGCCGGTGATGTTGCGCAAGGGTTGCCGACGGCACTGACTCTCGCTTGCCGTGACGGTGAGGCGCTCAAGTGGCTGCAAGATGCGCTCTCCACGCCCTATTTGCGGCTCTATCGCACGGAAGATGTGATCGGCGCGGAGCTTGGCGGCGCGTTGAAAAACGTGATCGCGATTGCTTGCGGGGCCTGCATCGGTGCGGGCTTCGGGGAAAGTGCGCGCGCATCATTAATGACACGCGGCTTTGCCGAGATGAACCGGCTTGCCGCGCATTTGGGTGCAGAGCGCGATACGCTTTCGGGGCTTTCGGGGCTGGGTGATCTGGCGCTGACGTGTATGTCCGCCCAATCGCGGAACTTCCGGCTCGGCCACGCGATCGGATCGGGCGAAGGCTTTGACCCGAGCGTGACCGTGGAAGGGGCGGCGACGGCAAAAGCAGTCTCTAACTTGGGCAAAAAGGAAGGTTTGGATCTTCCGATAACCTCTGCCGTTGCGCGATTGGTGCAAGGTGAAATTGATGTCTCAAATGCGCTGCGTGAATTGCTCGCGCGGCCACTGAAGGAGGAATGAGTATGCGTGTGATGCTGATGGCAAAGGACAAAGAAGGCGCGCTGGAAATCCGCAAGGCGAACCGCGATGCACATTTGGCCTATCTGAAAGAAACTGGCGTCGTTGAACAAGCCGGGCCGCTGTTGAACGAGGCGGGCGAGATGGCCGGTTCGCTGCTGGTGATGGAGGTCGCTGACCTCGACGCGGCAAAAGCATGGGCAGAGAATGACCCCTATGCAAAGGCCGGTTTGTTCGCGGAAGTTCATATTTCTGCATGGAATCGGGTGATCGGTTAATGGCGTATTGGCTTTTCAAATCCGAGCCGTCGACCTGGGGATGGGACGATCAGGTCGCCAAGGGCGATGCGGGTGAGGAATGGGACGGCGTGCGCAATTACCAAGCGCGGAACTTCATGCGGGAGATGAAGACCGGGGATCGCGGCTTTTTCTACCACTCCCAAAATGAGCGGGCTGTCGTCGGGATTGTCGAAGTGATCGCGGAGGCGCATCCTGACAGCAAAACCGACGATCCGCGCTGGGAATGCGTCGATATAAAGGCCGTAAGACCCTTTTTAGAGCCTGTTTCACTTGATCAGATCAAGGCTGATCCGCGGCTGGAAGACATGGTGTTGGTGAAGAATTCGCGGCTGTCGGTCCAACCCGTGACAGAGGCCGAATGGCAGGTGATCTGCGGACTGGGTAAGACAAAACCGTAGGCAAGCGACGGGAAATGGGGCTACGATTCCTCCATAATAGGGAGGGAAAGTCACATGGAACTGATCAGTGTTTTGGTTGCAGCGGCGGCATCTTGGGTGCTGGGCGCTGTTTATTACATGGTCTTATCGAAGCAATGGCTGGAGGTTTCCGGCATTCCGCGCGATGCGGAGGGCAAGATCGAAGGAGGCGGCGGCCCTCTGCCGTTTATCCTGTCAGCGATTGCCATGATTCTGGTGGCGGGGATGATGCGCCATATCTTCGCCGGCGCGGGGATTGATACGATTGGCAAAGGGGTGCTCGCGGGGCTGGGCGTCGGTGCGTTTTTCATTACGCCCTGGACGATGATCAACAACGCCTATGGCTTTCGCCCGTTTAAACTGACGGTTATCGACAGCGGTTATTCGATCCTTGGTTGTGGGCTGATTGGCGGCGTGCTGAACCTATTTTAAGAGAAGAATAAAGAGGTCCGGCGGGACGCGGTGCCGGACCTCTTCCCCCGCGTGCTCCCAATCCACCACACGCGAAATCTGATACCGAACCGTTCTGGCCGTGACTTTAGGATGCCAAATGCTGCCGGAGTCCGCAAAAGAAAAGCCCTGAAAATTTGACTAAACCAAAGAAAAACGCCGCCCCGAGAGGCGGCGTTTGAGTCAGAATTTCAATCGATTAATAACGGTAATGCTCTGGCTTGAACGGGCCTTCGACGGTGACGCCAATATAGTCGGCCTGATCTTTACGCAGCTCAGTGAGTTTGACCCCGATCCGCTGAAGGTGCAGGCGGGCGACCTTCTCGTCGAGATGCTTGGGCAGGATGTAGACCTGATTGTCGTAGTTCTCGCCCTTGGTCCACAGTTCGATCTGGGCCAGCACCTGGTTGGTGAAAGAGGCCGACATCACGAACGAGGGGTGGCCCGTCGCGTTGCCGAGGTTCAACAAGCGACCCTCGGACAGAAGGATGATGCGGCTGCCCGAGGGCATTTCGATCATATCCACCTGATCCTTGATGTTGGTCCACTTGTGGTTCCGAAGAGCCGCGACCTGGATCTCGTTGTCGAAGTGGCCGATGTTGCCGACAATCGCCATGTCCTTCATCTCGCGCATATGCTCGATGCGGATCACGTCCTTGTTGCCGGTGGTGGTGACGAAAATGTCTGCGGTGGGCAGTTCGTCTTCAAGCAGTGTGACCTCGAAGCCATCCATCGCGGCCTGAAGGGCGCAGATCGGGTCTACTTCGGTGACTTTGACACGCGCACCGGCACCACGCAGAGAAGCAGCGGAGCCTTTGCCAACATCGCCGTAGCCACAAACGACGGCGACCTTGCCGGCCAGCATGGTGTCAGTGGCGCGGCGGATGCCATCGACGAGCGACTCTTTGCAGCCATACTTGTTGTCGAATTTCGACTTGGTGACGGAATCGTTCACGTTTATGGCGGGGAAAGGCAGCTGGCCTTTCTTGTGCAGGTCGTAGAGACGATGCACGCCGGTGGTGGTTTCTTCGGAGACGCCCTTGATGGCTTCCTTAGTCTTGGTGAACCAGCCCGGGCTTGCCTTCATGCGCTTGTAGATCTGCGCTTTGATGACTTCTTCTTCCTCGGACTGGGGAACGGGGATGATTTCTTCGCCCGCTTCGGCGCGGGCACCGAGGAGAACGTAAAGCGTCGCATCGCCACCATCGTCGAGGATCATGTTGGCCCCTTCAGGGAACATGAAGGATTTGTCGAGGTATTCCCAATGCTCTTCAAGGCTCTGGCCCTTGATAGCAAAGACCGGAATGCCGGCATCGGCAATCGCAGCGGCGGCGTGGTCTTGGGTCGAGAAGATGTTGCAAGACGCCCAGCGCACATCCGCACCCAAAGCCACCAGCGTCTCGATCAGAACGGCGGTCTGAATGGTCATATGGAGCGAACCAACGATACGCGCACCTTTGAGCGGCTGGCTAGCGCCATATTCCTCGCGCAGAGCCATCAGACCCGGCATTTCGGTTTCAGCGATGTCCAATTCCTTGCGACCAAAACCCGCAAGGGCGATGTCCTTGATGATGTAATCCTGCGGCATGTGCCGATCTCCTGAATCTCTGTTTGGCGGTGCAGATAGCACCGAGGGGGCATCTCGACAACGGCGGGGGGGCCAGTTTAGGTTGCCGCTTCGATAAGCGGGGTAAAAATGAAACAACAACGCGCATGGCAAAGGATGCTATCGGGGCGGCGGCTGGACTTGCTCGACCCTACGCCAATGGATGTCGAGATTGAGGATATCGCGCATGGTTTGGCATTCGTCGCGCGGTGGAACGGGCAGACCAAGGGTGATTTTGCTTACTCCGTAGCGGAGCATTCGCTGCTCGTTGAGGAGATCTTCGGGCGACTATACCCGAAAGCGCCAGTAAAATGGCGGCTGGCCGCGCTGCTGCATGATGCGCCGGAATATGTCATCGGAGACATGATCTCGCCGGTGAAGGCCGCGGTTGGAAGCGGCTATGGCGAGTTGGACGCACGGTTGACGGCGGCGATCCACATCCGGTTTGGTCTGCCAGCGCAGATGCCTGCCACAGTGAAAAAACAGATCAAGAAGGCGGACAAGATCAGCGCGTGGTTGGAAGCTACGCAAATTGCCGGGTTTTCGGTGCCTGAGGCCAACAAATTTTTCGGCAAGATCGACGATCAATTTGCTGAGACGCTGCAAATTCGGCTGCGGCCACCAGTCGAGGTGCGGGCGGAATACACCGCGCGACACCACCAATTAATTGCAGGAATGGACTGATCCACACAGACTCTCTGTCAATTTAGGATCATGTCATAGAACTGTTATCTCCTTTCGGTACCACCCTTGCGATGTTTGACCGCAAAGGATGACCGATATGAAAAAGAGACTAATCAAGAGTGTTTTCGCGCTTTCGCTTTCCTCGCTGGTAGGAACCGTGGCGCTCGCAGACGCGCCAATCCTTGTTACCAACACCAATGACTCCGGCGCAGGATCACTGCGCGCGGCTGTTGAAAAGGCCAACGCCCACAATGGCGGCCAGATTGCCGTTGTCGCAGTTGGTGACATCGAAATTGGTGATTCCTTGGCCTATAGCGGCACTGGGCCGCTCACAATTCTGGGCAACGGCCAAACAATCATAACCAAGCAGAACGTGGCGCTGTTCGCCGCGACCCAAGGAGCCGATTTGACAATCAGCAACCTGTCTTTCGAAGGGCCGGGCGGTTTTGATATTGAAAACCGTGGTGATCTGGACGGTGATACAGGCAAAGGGATCTTTGTCGATGTGCGCGACGATCAAACGGGCGTTGTGAGCCTAATATTGGATAAAGTGACCGTTTCCGGCGTTACAAACCACGGCGTTCACGTCTCGGACTGCTCTCTCGCTGATGATTGTGGTGGCGGCAGCGGCGGCGCAGGCGAAGGGTCGCTTGCCTCTATCGCTGTTCACCTGACAGACGTAACCATCGAAGACGCTGCATATGGAAAGTTCGACGCCGATGGTCTGCGCGTTGACGAGCGTTCCGAAGGTGACATTCGCTTCACAGCAATCCGCAGCACCTTCGCGCGTGTTGGCGCTGACGGCGTCGAGCTGGACGAGGGGCAGAGCGGTGATGTTATCGCTCGGATCGCTGACAGTATGTTCGTCGACAATGGTGGCTACTGTGATCCTGCGATCGTTGGGGCGTTCATGCCTGAGGTCGTTGAGGCGGAGTTCGAGGAAGGAAGCGTGCAGGAAGCGGCTATTCCTGGTGCGGTGAGCGGCACGCCAGATAACACCTGCATTGAACGTGCCGTTGATTTTTATGACGACGGGTCCGTTGAGGCTTATGAATTTGCAATCGACCTCGACGACGGCATCGACATTGACGAAGCCGGTGACGGAAGCCTCTACAGCGTGATGATCAACACCCTGATCGCCAGAAACCTCGACGAAGGCGTGGATTACGATGAGGAAGGTAACGGAGACATCGTTGCCCATTACGTTAACAGCCGCGCACGCAACAACACGGACGATGGATTCAAAGGATGCGGGCAGCGTTGGCGGCCTGATGATCGATAGCAGCGCGCGCTATAATGGCGGCAAGGGCGTTGTCTTCGAAGAAGAGGGCGAGGGCGATCTGTCTGTTACGGCTTCTGGCCTTATGACTG
>Ga0181573_10005307_pt1 | contig 10716 bp, 9 predicted proteins | sample 101ome_25_FD_148643 | JGI IMG/M metagenome (GOLD analysis project Ga0181573, IMG submission 148643) | Coastal salt marsh microbial communities from the Groves Creek Marsh, Skidaway Island, Georgia - 101409BT metaG (spades assembly) | ecosystem: Environmental > Aquatic > Marine > Intertidal zone...
GCGGCGCCCTCACCGACGCCACGAGGCGTCCAGCGGGCCTTACCCAGCGATGACCCCGGGGCGGGGATCACGCGCCGGGCGGTGGGCCGTGGTGGTTGTTCGTTGACGCTGCTCGAACCAGGCTCGGATCCGGTCACGAAGCGGATGCGGGCGGGGTTCGAAGACGGCTGCGGCGTGGCTGTCACGTCGTGCCTGGTGGTGTCGGGTCCGGCCATTGGTGAGGCTGGTGGCGAGAACTTCGTTGTGGAGGCTGTGCATCGGTGTGCGCTTTCAGAGAAGGGGGATGATGGCGGAGCGTTGTGAACGCCAGGGTTCGCTGTCGGGGCCTCCGGGCGCATCCTGAAGAACACCTCCATCGAACGGTTCCGCGGGCCCACCCACCCGTGACAGAGGTCTACCCTCGGCGCTATGGACCGGGCTCTGACCGTGATCCTCGGGCTCGTCGCCGGCGGGGTCGTGGTGCTGTTGATCGCTGCCTTCGTGCTGACCACGAGCAGCACCGATGACGGCTCGTTCGAGGTGACCTTCACCCCGGTCGATACCGAGTTCCCCTCAGTGGAACATGATCCGGATGCTGCGCTGGCGCTGATCGATGCCTGGACGTTGCGTCGAACCGGCACCTATGTCGCGACCGGCACATGGACCCGGACGGTGGATGGTCGGACCGACCCGCTCGTCGGTGAGATCTATGTGGCCCAGGACCCGCCGCGCCGCTATGCCCTTCGGCTAGGTGCTGAACTCGTCGACATCAACGACCCTGAGCGATTCCAGACGCTTCTCGTTGATGAGCTCGCGCTCGTCGGCGGGTATGTCACCGGCGATACCCGCCTGTACGCCGTCGGCCATGCTGCACCCGGCTGTTTCCACGTGGAGTTGGTCGTTGCGGCCCTCGCATCACCGTGGGGCCGGTGGGCCGAGTACTGCTTTGATGACGCGACCGGTGCACTTGTCTCGGCCCGGGTTCGCCGCCAGAGCGCAGTTGATGTCGAACGGATCGATCAACTTCGTGGCGACGTGACCGACGCCGACTTCCCGTCGTCCTGAGCCATCGCCAGCTGGCGGTGATAGGAGGGGCGGGAGCCGAACAAGTGCGCCAGCACCCTGGAAAGCGCTGGTGGCGATGCGTTGGAGGGAGCAGTCCCGCCCCCGCCTTCCTCTCAGTGTCGACGGCGACGCCGTCCACCTCTCTCCATCGGAGGCAGGGCCCACGTCTTGAGCCCGCACCGCAAAGAACCCGCACGGCAAAGAACCTCGCACAGGAAAGAACGCTGAGTCGGCTACCGACCGGGTGCGACCGCAGCCAAGGTTGGCTCGCCGGGTGGTCACCGGCGATGATCTGATCGTGTTTCTGGGTGAAGATCTCTTGGCCTGGCTCGTGCTGGCAATCGGCGCGGCCATGGCAGTCGGCAATGGCCTTGCGCTCCTGCGTCCTCCCGAGGACAAGCGCAACGACGACGATCTCGAACGGGCACCGATCGGCCGCGCCATCGTCTACATCGTGATCGGTGTACTCGCTGCCGTCTGGGGACTCGCCACCCTGCTCGCCTGAGCGCGCCCCGCCGGCGGGTGATGAGAGGAGAGGGGGCGGGAGCCGAACAAGTGCGCCAGCACCCTGGAAAGCGCTGGTGGCGATGCGTTGGAGGGAGCGTCCAACTCCCACCCATCCTCTTCAGGCTCGTCGGGGGCGAATCCGACGGCTACCCGAGGTATCGACAACCGACTCTGAGACTTGAACAGAACGTCAGCCCTGCCAGGTCGGCGGGCGTCGTTCGAGGAAGGCCGCCATGGCCTCCCCATAGTCGGGTTCGGTGGTCATCTCATCGAGTCGGGCCTGGGCGTCACGAACCGAGCGACCTGGGTCGTCATGGGTTGCGTCAACGGCAAGTTGGCGCTTCGTGGCCCGCAGGCTGTGGGGGCTGACGTCGGCAACGAGTCGCCCGGCGAGCGCAAGTGCGGGAGCGAGACAGTCGCCCGACACCAACTCGGTCACGAGGCCCATCTGGTGGGCCTCATCACTACTGAACCGGCGACTCGTCAACAACAGATCGGCTGCTCGACCATGTCCGATCATCCGGGGGAGTAGCCAGGACAACCCATATTCGGCGGGGAGGTTGAGCTTGCCGTGAGCTGTGGTCCATGTCGCGCCAGAGGTGGCAATTCGAAGATCGCACCAGCAGGCGAGTGCTAGCCCCACACCGGCGGCGGCGCCGTTGACTGCGGCGATCGTGACGACCTCAAGCCCGAAGAAAAACGCGAAGTCGGCGTCGAAGGCTGGGTCAACCCCGTGGCCTGGTGTCGCAAGGTCGGGTGGGGTTCCGGCGTCGTACCCGCCTCGTTCGAGGTGTGTTTCGAGCGCCCGAGAGTCCGCTCCCGGGCAGAACGTCTTCCCGGCGGGATCACCGGTGATGACGACGACGCGGATGGCAGGGTCGTCTTCGGCTTGTTGCAGAAGGTGACGCAACTCGGTGTGCATCCGGCCGGTCCACGAGTTGCGCCGTTCGGGGCGGCTGAGCGTGATCGTCGCAACCCCGGCCGGGTCACCGGCGCCCCATGTCGTCGTCTTGAGTTCCATGATCACTCGAGGGTCGCGTAGGCGGTCGATCGGTCATCGACGCGTCCGCCCAGCGTTTCGGTGACGCTGGCGGCGAGATCGGTAAGGAACTGGTCTGCGACTGGAGCGTTGCCGTTGCTGACGGTTGCGTGCAGCGAATCGGGTCGGCTCTGGCGATCGAGGTACCAGCCGCGGGTTGCGAGCGCGTCGCCAACGGCGAAGACATCGAGCCGGTCTTCCCAGCCATCCTCCACGCGGATCGCCATCAGTTGCGCTTCGGGTTCGCCGACGAGATCGAGCCCGTTGATGGCCCGCACGCCGGCTTGGAGTTTGCGGGCCGTGTCGATCGTTGTGCGGGTGAGTCGCTCGTATCCGTCGAGGCCGAGGCGCTGCATCACCGCCCACGCTGCCGCCATCGGTGCGCCTGAGCGGGTGCCTTGCATGCTGGGAGACGCATAGAAGCCTCCACGCCACTCGTCGAACGTGTAGGTCTGGAAGCGGCGCAGGCGCTTGTCTCGGTGGAGGATGATCGAGGCGCCCTTCGGGGCGTAGCCCAGCTTGTGCACGTCGAGACTGATCGTCGTGACCCCGTCGACACGGAAGTCCCACGGGCGAACTGGCTCACCGAGCCGCTCCATGAACGGCAGGACGAAGCCACCCATGCACGCATCTACGTGCATGTTGGCGTCGACTTCGGCGGCCAGCGTGGCGAGTTCGGGGATCGGGTCGATCACACCGTGCGGATACTGGGGTGCAGAGCCGACCACCATGACGGTGCGGTCGGAGACTGCGTCGGCCATCGCATCGACATCGCATCGGTAGTCGTCGCCGACGGGGACAACCACCGGTTCGAGCCCGAAGTAGTGGGCGCCCTTGTGAAAGGCGGCGTGGGCCGTGTCGGACAGAACGATCTCGCCGCCGTCAAGGTCCCGTTCGGCTCGGGCGCGTTCGCGGGCGGCCTTGACGGCCATCAGGATCGACTCGGTGCCTCCGGAGGTCATGAATCCGGCGGCGTCGGGACCATGCAGAAGTTCGGCCATCGATCCGACGACGTCGCGCTGGATCTGCCCGAGTGACGGGATCGCCAGCGTGTTGAGCGCGTTCTCATGGAGATACATCGCCGCCGCTGACTCGGCGATGGCGTGCACCTCTGGGCCTCCGTCGTACACCAGCCCGAAGGTGCGTCCGTCCTGCCAGCGGGCGTCATCACCACGCATGCGTTCGAGCGCGTCGACGACCTCGTCATGGCTTCGTCCGGTCTCGGGAAGACTCATGGTGAGACCGTAGAGGAACGCGAACCCTGTGGGCGATCGGGCCGGTACCGTGAGCGGCTGTGCCCGCCCGATTCCTCGCTTTTCTCCTGATGATCGTCAGCGCATCGCTGACGGCAGGAGCTATCGGGGTTGCCGGGGCGCAGAACAGTCGCTCGGACCTGGTCGCTGACGCGTCGACGGTTGTCGTTGTTGATCCTGAGCGTGCGTCGGTGCAGGTCACCCATTCGTACGCGTTTGAGAACACGTCGAACGGGCAGGTGTTCAGTGGGTTCTTCGAGACGTTGCCCGCCGCTGCCCGTTCGGTTGCTGCGACCTGGGCGGGCCGAGAACTCACCGTTGCGAGCCTTCCTGACGGTGACGGCTTCGCCGAGTGGCTGGTGAGCTTCCCAGAGCCCATCGGGCCCGGCGAGCGGATCGAGGTCGAGTTGAGCTGGGAGGAGTCGGGCCTCCGGGGACGCCTCGACGAATTCGATCGGGTGTCGTCAGACCTCGTGGCGATCGCTCCCTTCGCCGTTGGCCACCATGGCGCAACCTCGCTCGAGGTCGTAGTGCCGGGTGACTGGCATGCGGCACTGGCGGATGGATACGTCATCGAAATCGAAGACTCGACAACCCGCTTCACGGCGCGTGACGCGGCCGCAGCCGAGTACGTCGCCTTCCCACTCGTGCTTGAAGCCCCAGAACGCTTCGAGACCTCGATGGTCGCCGCCGGGCCGGTTTCGCTGACGGTCGCGACAGCGGCGGGGGAGTCGGGGTGGCCCGGTCCTGAGTTGGCCCCACTCGTCGAGGGTCTTGGCGAGTGGATTCCTCTCGAGCCACCGACCGAGGTGATGGTTCGCCAGGGCTACACGGGCGGTGAGCCGTTGCGCCGCGACGGCGACGTGATCGTGCTCCCGCTTGACGCATCGCCAGTCGTCGTCGCTCGCGCCGTGGCATCGGCGTGGTTGGAGCCGATGACGTTCTCCGATGAGGCGCTTCGGGACGATCTCGCCACGGCGCTCGCTGATCGGGTTGCCGCTGAGCAGGGGCTCGTTGCGGTCCCGTGGGCGGGGCCGTGGAGCAGCGCCACAGCGGCCATCGTTGCCGTGAGTGATGCTGCCGCAATGCGGACCGTGATCGCAGCGCTCGACAGCGGCGTCCCGGTCTACGGCGGCGCCGAAGACACCTTCACCGATACGCCTGTCGATTGGCGTCGATTCACCGACGTGACCGAACACCTTGGCGGGGTGGCGTCGGCCGCGGACGCAATGCGGCGCTCGGCGTCCGCTGATCAGATCGCGGAGCTCAACCGGCGCAGCGTTGCGCTGGTCGATTACCGAGCCCTCGAGGCTCGAGCGGCGCCATGGCTGATGCCGCCGTTGCTGCGGGATGCGATGGCGAGCTGGGACTTTGATCGCATTGCCGCCGATCAGTCGGCAGTGTCGGAGTTGGTCAGTGCGCGTGACGAGATGATCGCCGCGTCCGACCTCGTCGGCCTTGAGATCGGCGCGCACGTGCAACGCCTTTTCGAGACGGCATCGACATCGATGGATGACGCCTGGACCCTTCTCGTCGATCAGCGGACCTCGCTCGACCATGTTGCCGAGGCACTCCGGCTCGAGACCGGTGACCGGGGCCTGCTCTCGTCGCTCGGGATGGCTGGCCGCGATACCGAAGGTCAACGCAAGGACATGCTGGAGTCGTGGAACGACGGTGCGTTTGTTGACGCCGCCGAGCGAGCGGACCACCTGATTGAGGACTTCGAGGCGTCGGTCGGTCGGGGCACGCTCCGTCTTCTCGGCCCGCTCTCCGTTGTGGTGGCGGTGGTTGCGCTTGTCCAGTGGCTCCGGCGGCGAATGCAGGTGGCGAAGATTCAGTCGCCGGCTGCGTAGCGCTGCCGCAGCACGCTCTTTTGCACCTTGCCCATGGCATTGCGGGGGAGTGCCTCGACCACCTCGAACCGGCGAGGGTGTTTGAACCGTGCCAGGCTGCGATCGAGGTGCGGGCGAAGTTCGGTCTCATCGAGCGGCGTGTCGTCGCACACCAGCACGGCGAGGACGCGTTCGCCGAAGTCGTCGTCAGGAACGCCGATCACGGCAGATTCGGTGATGCCGTCGATCGCGTCGAGGACGAGTTCGATCTCTTTGGGGTAGATGTTCTCGCCGCCGCTGATGATCATGTCGCCGGCCCGACCCTGGAGGGTGACTCGACCGTCGGGAGCCATGCTGGCGACGTCGCCGGTGATGAACCAGCCGTCGTTGGTGTGGGCGGCGGCGGTGGCTTCGGGACGGCGCCAGTACTCGCGCATCACCTGTCGGCTTCGGATGGCGAGGACGCCGATCTCACCTCGGGGGAGTTCGCGTTCATCTTCATCGATGACTTTTGCGTCAACTCCGGGGAGAGGGAAGCCCACCGTGCCGGCCAGGCGTTCGCCGTCGTAGGGGTTTGAGATGGTGATCCCGGTTTCGGACATGCCGTAGCGCTCACAGATGGTGTGGCCGCTCCGGTGGGCGAACTCGGCGAACGCAGGCTCGGTCAGTGGCGCTGACCCGCAGGTAAAGAGCCGCATGGTGGAGCATGCGTCGGCGCTGAGCCGTGGTGAGTTGCAGAGTCGTGCGTAGTGGGTCGGCACGCCCATGAGGACGGTTCCGGTTGCCAGCGCGTCGATGACGGCGTCGGGGGCAAAGCGGCGAAGAAAGGTCATGGGGATGGCTGACAGGAGCGCGCAGTGGAGCGCGACAAACAGGCCGTGGACGTGGAAGAGCGGAAGGGCGTGGATCAGGTGATCGTCCGGGGTGAACTGCCAGGCGTCGTGGAGTGCTCGTGCATTGCGGCGAAGGCCGTCGTGGGTGAGCGCTGCACCTTTGGGTCGGCCTGTGGTGCCGGAGGTGTAGAGGAGGGCAGCGAGGTCGTCGTCATGGCGATCAACCGCTTCGTCGGCGGGTGCTGCAGCGTCGGCGCGCTGGGCGAGGGTGCCGTCACCGTCGGTCCCCAGCGTCAGCCAGGTGGGATCGGTTGTGGCTGCCGGGTCAACGACCACGACGACGGGTTCGGCGTCATCGACGAAGTAGGCGCGTTCCTCGGTCGTGAAGGCCGGGTTGAGTGGCACGTGAACAGTGCCGGCCCACAGGCACGCAAGGTAGAGAGCGACGGCATCAGGTGACTTCTCGACCTGGACGACGACCCGATCACCGGGCTTCGCGCCGGCGTCGATGAGCGCGGCCGCGAAGCTGCGGGTGCGGTCGAGGACATCGCCGTAGGTCCACGTCCTCGTTGGTTCGATGAGGAAGGGATGGTCGAGTCGTGCCTGCGCCGCGTCGAGGAGTTCGATGACGACGTTGCGGTTGCCCGCCACCACGCGCTCAGCCTTGGAAGAGCAGGATCGAGGTGTAGACCAGCGAGGGCTTCGGGTTGTCCTTCACGTGGATCGCCGACTCAAAGGTCAACTTCGTGCCCGCTTTGTGGGCCTCGGCGCCGGTAAGGCGCGAACGGGCGTGGAGGGTTGCCCCGGCGGGGACCGGTGAGCGGAACTGGAGCCCACCGGAACCGAAGTTGACGACGTTCTTCATGCCGCTCAACTCGATCGGGATCTTGATGAGCTTTGGCATCAGGCTGAGGGTGAGGAACCCGTGCGCGATCGGGCCACCGAAGGGGCTCTCTCGTTCGCAGCGTTCGACGTCAACGTGGATCCACTGGTGATCGCCGGTGAGGTCAGCGAATTGGTTGATCATCTCCTGGGTCACGGTGATCTCGTTGCCCCAGTCGCCGAATTCCTCGGAGGCGGCGGCGTTGATGGCGTCGATGTCGTCGAAAGCGATGGCACTCATGGGCCGCAGCGTAGGACGGGACCGGCCATCGGCACACGTTGACGGCCATTGGCCGCCGACGTGAACGATCGTTAACATCAGAGACTATGGGAACCCCCTCGATGAGCCGAGCCGACGACATCTATGTGATCGACCTTGGCGACGACGAGAACATGACCTCGGCGGCGTGGATCGCCGCCATGAACGAACTACTCGATGAGGTCGAGGCGGCCGACGGACCCGCTGGCCTCGTGACCACATCATCGGCACCGAAGCACTACTCGAATGGTCTCGACACTCCGTGGATGGCAACGGCCTCCGGGAGCGACGTACTGGCCTATGTCGAGTCGTGCTTCTCGCTCGTCCACCGAATCATGCTGCTGGGCGTGCCGACCGCAGCGGCCGTGACCGGCCATGCGTTCGGGCTTGGCGCCTTCCTCGTCCTTGCCCATGATCAGGCGGTGATGCGAGAGGACCGGGGCTTCTGGAACCTGCCTGAGGTCCACCTGTCCATGAACTTCCCCCCGGGGCTGATGAACGTCGCTCGCTCTCGGATCGCCGCCTCGGAGCTCTCACGGGCTGTCGTGGCCGGTCACCGCTACGGGGGCCTAGAGGCCGCAGCAGCAGGCATCGTCGACGAGGCGTTGCCGTTGGACGGGCTGGTCGAGGCGGCGGTCGCTCGCGTCGCTCCGCTGACCGGTACCGCTGGCCCCAACCTGGCCACGATCAAGCAGCAGCTGTATCCGCTCGTCGCCGAACTGGCCGAACGCTGAGCACTCGGGGGGCTCAGCTGAGCAGGGCGGTGTAGGCAGCGAGCGCACAACTGCCGCCGCGCCGGTCGCTCATCAGCTTCGGCGCCATCTTGTTCATCACGTAGGAGAACGTGAACCGTGCGTCAGGGTCGATGATGGCGAGCGACCCGCCCCACCCACCCCAAAAGAACGAGTTCGGGTTGGGGAGGGGGATCATGGCGGACGGCAGCCCGAACCCGAGCCCGAAGCGCAGTGGGTTCTCGCCGCCGAAGACAAGATCGACACCTTCGTGTTGAGGTTCGGCGATGCGGGCGACCGATTCGGGCGACATGAGGGTCACCCCGTCGAGCGAGCCGCCACAGGCGAGGGCGGCGTGAACCCTCCCGACTGCAGCCGCGTTGCCAAAGCCCCCAGCGGCTGGAATTTCGGCGGCTCGCCAGGCCCGTGTCGCTGGCTCGTGGCCGGTGACGGGAGCGCTTTGGAAGGCGCGCATGGGGAGTTCGCCCCGTTCGACGTCAGCAGCAAGCCCGATCGGTGGCGGAATCAACTCACCGCATCGATGATCGAGTTCGGGACCGAAGCCGATGTGGAAGTCCGCCCCAAGCGGTGCGGCAATCTCTTCGCGAAAGAAGGTCCCGAGCGATCGGCCGTCGACACGGCGGACGATTTCACCCATGAGATAGCCGTGAGTCATGGCGTGGTAGCCCGACGCCGTGCCGGGCGTCCACCACGGGGTCATGGCGCGAGGATGTCACAGCATCGATCCCAGTCGTACAGGGTCTCGACGTCGACCGCGGGCTCGAACCCGGCCAGGCCGGAGGTATGCGCCATCACGTGGGCGACGGTCACGGCTTCCTTGCCGTTCGCGGCGAACTCGGGCCAATAGGTCGCCACGGGAACGTCAGGGTCGACGAGCCCTCGATCGATCAACATCATGAGGGCGGTTGCCGTCATCGTTTTGGTCGTCGAGTAGACGTTGACGATCGTGTCCTCGACCCAGGGGGTGCCGTCGGGGCGTGCGTCACCGGTCCACAGGTCGACGACGGGCGCTCCGTCGAGCGTCACATGGACTGATGCACCGAGTTCGAGACCGTTGTCGAAGTTCGCGACGAACGCGTCTCGAACGCGTTCCCAACCGGGGGTGAGAGTGCCGTGGACGGCAACGTCACCCACGCGGGACGTCGATCCAGGGGATCTCCTTGTCCACACGCGGTTCGCCCGGAAGGCCGAGGACTTGTTCGCCGAGGATGTTCTTCATCACTTCGGTCGTGCCACCCTCGATGGAGTTGGCTCGAGCACGAAGGAAGGCGTAGCCGACCCCGGCGCCGGAACCCGTGAGGTCAACCTCGCCGGGCCGCCGGAACGTGTAGTCGTAGTCGATCTGCCCTTCCATGCCTTGCAGGTCGACGGCCTTCTCGAAGATCGCCTGATTGAGCGTTGCCATCATCGATTTGCCGACCGAACCTTCAGGCCCGGGGTTGCCCGCTTTGGCGGCCTGGGAGGCACGCATGTTGGTGAGACGGAGCGCTTCGGCCTTCACCCACAACTGCATGACCTCATCGCGGTTCTGCGGGGTGCGGACCCACTCAGGGGCTTTCTCCCAGATGGCGGTGAGGCCGGCGATGGCGCCGCCACCGCGCCTCGGCCCGCCGGAGCCGCCACCGCTGCCGCCGATCGCGGTGCGTTCGTTCATCAGGGTTGTGAGGGCGGCCCGCCAGCCCTCGCCTTCGGCTCCGATGCGATAGTCGTCGTGTACTCGCACGTCGGTCATGTAGACCTCGTTGAATTCGGCCTCACCAGTGATCTGGCGCAGTGGCCGTACTTCAACCCCGGGCGCCTTCATGTCGAGGGCGAAGTAGGTCATGCCGCGGTGCTTGGGCACGTTCGGGTCGGTTCGGGTGACGAGCATGCCGAAGTCGGCAATGTGGGCGAGCGTGTTCCACACTTTTTGCCCGTTGACGATCCACTCGTCGCCGTCCTTGATGGCTTTGGTTCCGAGTCCGGCGAAGTCGGATCCGGCCCCCGGCTCAGAGAACAGTTGGCACCATTTCTCTTCGCCGGTGAACATCGGTCGCAGGAACCGCTGTTTCACCTCGTCGGAGCCGTGGGTGATGATGGTGGGGCCGGCCAGTGCGATGAAGAACATCGACGCATCCATCGGGGGCGCCCCCGCATCGTGCAGGCGTTGGTTGACGACCTTCTGTAGTTGGGGACGTACCCCGAGGCCGCCGTGGCCTTCGGGGTACATCACCCATGCGAGCCCGTGATCGAACTGGTGGCCACGGAATTCCTCGTAGCCCTGGCTAGCGGGATCGTTGTCTGCGAGAAGGGCGTCGAGGGCAGCCTCGACCCTC
>Ga0181573_10005308_pt1 | contig 10715 bp, 6 predicted proteins | sample 101ome_25_FD_148643 | JGI IMG/M metagenome (GOLD analysis project Ga0181573, IMG submission 148643) | Coastal salt marsh microbial communities from the Groves Creek Marsh, Skidaway Island, Georgia - 101409BT metaG (spades assembly) | ecosystem: Environmental > Aquatic > Marine > Intertidal zone...
TGATGAATGTGATCACCCCGCTCCGAAAGCTCACAAATATCATCTATGCTTGCAACAACTCGCCATTGCGCCGTGCGCGTCGGATGCATCAAACAAGAGGGCCGCCACCAGGGCTCCCAGAAAGCTGGACGCCAGCATTTTGGCAGATTTCATGAAATCTCTGAGTAAAATAATAAATGGACAGGGTTCACTCGACGGGGATTCAAATGGTCATAGGGACCCTAAAAGCTCTGAAGATCGACTTTCTTCAAAGATAAGTCGGGCCGAGAAAAACTTGGTCATAAAAGTTCTAAAGTACGATTCACCAAAGTTCATCACAGCACCCGAGGTGCTTAGGCACGGGGGACTCTCTCGCAGTAACAGCGCCCTCCAGTTGACCGCGATATTCAAGTGCAGGTCCAATGGGCCACGAATTTGATCACGCTAGCGATGCGGGGCATCTGGAGACCATCATCATTGGGGCCGGCGTGGGCGGGGTCTTCGTCAGCAAGGAGCTTCACCAGTGCGGATCGGCCAACTTCCTCTGCTTTGACGCGATGCCGCGCCCCGGGGGAGTCTACGTGCGATATAGCTACCCGGGCATGAGATTTACAACCTCTACGAACACGGCGGCTTTCGGCGACTTCCCGTGGCGGGTACGCCATTCAAACTTCTGTTGATGGCGGTGCAATGCTTATTTACATCTATTATTGGTGCTGCGCTTCCAAACTCCCACGCTGCGATCGCCCCAACAACAGGCCCCCCCGAAGCACTGGACCATCCGTGAATTCCTGGCGTACCTTGATGCCTACATCGCGCACTTCGGCTTTGGGGACCGCCTCCGCATGAACGCGCGGGTCGAGTCAGCGCGGAGGGTTGGCAGCGAGGGCAGCCGCAAGGAGCGCTGGGAGGTGGTGGTCCACTACAAGTGCTGGGAAACAGAGGGCCCTTTTGCGAGCCCTGACGGCGGAGGCTGCGTCGAGCGCCGAGAGCGGTACACGTGTGAGCACCTTGTGGTAGCGACGGGGACGCACAACGCGTGGGCCTTTCCCGACATTCCCGGTCTCGACGTGTACCGAGGGGCCTACCACCACAGCTCCAAGTTTCACGGCTTGGTTGAGTCCGGCGCGCTGACCGGCAAGCACGTGCTGATGGTGGGCCTCGGCGAGAGCGGCTGCGACCTCGTCAAGCTTGCGGCGACCGAGGCCAAGGTATGAGGCTCCGCTCTGGCGCGCCGGAGTACGTTGCCCTCGTCACGCTTCTTCTTCTTTTCTCTTCTTCTTCATTTTCTTCTTCCTGTTTGCCGCTTCCCCTGATTGCCGCTTCCCCTGACAGTGTGGGAGGGTATCCGTCAGCGTCCCACGCCACTCGGGTGCGTACTTTCCGCGAGAGTTCGAGGGAGCCGTGGCGGACACCATCGACTGCCGAGGGATCTACTGCCTGTCCCGTGAGATCGCGCACCTCTTCGTGAGGCGCACATTTCCAGCGAGGTTCGAGCGCCACTCGTACGACCACGACATCTTTAGTGCCGCCGCCGCCGCCGGGTCTTCGTCGGACCGCACGGCGATGAACAGCTTCGGCGTGAAGACTTTTGACCTCTTCGAGGCGACAATGCGCTGTGAAAACGTCGACACGATCCCTTCTGATATTAGCCATTTCGAGCGAGGTACATGTACTCCAATGCTGCTTGCTGCTATTTGCTACTGTTTGTTGAGCTTTCGTGGTGGCGAGTAAGTCACACACACATGTTCGCCCGCTGCCTCAGACGCGGTGGTGTTCAGCGACGGCTCTCGCCTCTCGCCCGACGCGGTTATTTTCAGCACTGGCTACACACTGCGCTTCCCATACTTCGAAGGCGAGGGCGGCGAAAATGGCCTGTCGCAGCGGCTGAGGAGCGACATGCGGTCCCTCTGGAAGCACTGCGTCGTGCCGGAGATGGGCAGCGGCCTCTTCCTCGTCGGCTTTGCCCGCCCCAACATGACATCCCTCTTCATCCCAACGGAGCTCCAGGCGCGCTTGGTCGCGTCCGTCGTCTCTGGCACCGTGACTCTGCCCTCGGCAAAGTCGATGGCCGCCGAGGCTGCGCACGATGCCGCGACATACGTGTCGTTCTTCGGTGCTAAGACGTGCGGCCGGCTGCAGGCGCTCGTCGACCACTTGCACTACAACGACGGCCTTGCGGCGTTCCTGGGCGCGCAGCCGCCGCTCTTTCGGGCCCTCACCGGCTGGCGAGGCGTTTCACGGGGTGGGCTCGGGCTGCCAGACTGGGAACTCCTGGTGCACCTCTTCTGGGGGCCGCTCAACGCCTCGCACTACCGGTTCCAAGGCCCCGGGAGCGGCGGCGACGCAACGTTTGATGCGGCCGCGGCGACCGTCAAGGGCATTCCCCTGCACTTGAACTACGAGCGCGCCTGCTTACGCCTGCACCTGGTGTCAGTGCACGTGGGCCACATGATGATGCTCCTCGGCGTCGCCTTCACGCCCAGGCTTTGGCCCGTCGGGGCCTTCAAAGGCATCGTCCCCATCTTCTGGGGGATGGTCGCGGCAGTGTGCGCCGCCGCCCTCGCCACCAGCGGTGCCGTCGGACCGTGGGGCGTCGCGTGGTGTCTGTGCCGCGCCGTCGGGGCCGTCTCGTGTCTCTACTTGACTATCGCTAACGCCGTCATCGCAACCGCCTACTACTACTCCCCGAGAGACAAGGCGACACCCCCGGGGACTCGGATGGCCGCGCACCGATGAGCGCGAGGACAGCGAGGGCAAAAGGCGGGGTACTACATAAGGACGCTCTTAAACCGCGGTCGCCTTTATTGGGAGTAAGCAGCCGCGACTCGGATCTCTGAACCACTGCGCGCGCTTTGTTTTCCTCTCTCGCGCTATCGACTAAACCGACTCCCCCTCCTATACAAAGGCAGGAGTGGGAAGTGGCGCGGCAAGTAGCCCAGGGGGGCCTGCTCAGCGCCCCTTTCCTCCTCGCTTGCACCATTGCCTCTTCTAATCCTTCGTCATAGTAACCCAGTTGCTCGCTCTTAGCGGCCCCACTCGCGCTGCCGCCGCTGCCCCCGGTGCCTCCGCCACATCTTCCGTGTCCTGGGGCTGGTGCTTTTGGCCTTTCAAAAGCTGAGTGGCTGGCGTATTTGGGGTCGTATTATAATATGATACGCTGACAAAAATTAACCGATGCTCAGTATCCCACCAGATCCCACCACTCTCAAACAGTTTTTACCACTTGGCAGTTGGCCCTTCACCTGCCTTAACCCTTCACCGGCTGTGCGCGCACGCGCAGTGCAAACCACCTCACATCAACACTGATGCGATAAAGCGGGGCGTGGATGGTCCGACGTAAGTCTCACGGCATGCGCGTGTTTGCTCGCCGATCTTGCCGTCACTGTGCTGATCACGCAAAAACCCACGCCAACACCTTCGTGGCAGGCACTCCTCGAACGGCAGAGCCAACCGCGCTCGGCACACATCAGATCGCCGTGGCGAGGGACACGAAGGTTTTGTGCCAACGTACACGTACAAAACTCTGCCCGAGGGAGTTGCCATGCCAGCGGGGTGTGAGGCGAAGGTGCAGTTTTCCGGCGTGGGGAGGCGGCTCGTGTGGATCCCGAACATCGCACAAGCCCGCTTTCGTATCCCGTCGCTCGGTGGACGGCAAGTTCGTGTGAACGTTGGACGTCACGATACTGTTGCCGCAATCCTTGCGAGCCTTGTCGCTGGTGGTGAGACAGGGCCATGGCCTGGGCGACGTGGGCGTGCTTGGGTTGCCCCACAGGCCGACACACTCACGCTCGTGATTCAGGGTCAAGCGATTGACCCGTCTCTGACCTTCGAGCAAGCTCAACTTTTCTTCCATCAGGATCAGCTCGAGGTGCACATCGATGACGCCCGAGCGCCCCCCGAGGCTGCATCCGATGCCCGGCCCGACGTCGATGATGCACGACATGACGCTGGTGCCCCGATCCGCGCTGATCCCGTTGACTCCCACGCCAATTCCCACGCCGACCTCGATGGCACATTCGACGCCGACTCCTCGCCTCACGCCGGCTCTGCGGGGGACAGCGCTTCTGCGGGGCAACAGCCGAGTGCTGCCCCCGCGCGTGCGCTGGACGAGGAATTTATTTGCCCAGCGCGTGGCGGTGAGGTGCCGGAGTGGTACAACCACGAGAACCACGCCAACGCGCGGAGCATCATGGCCAGGTCCATCGCCAAGCTTCTTTTAGCCCGCAAGACGAACGCGAGGGGGGGGGGGCTGCAGCTGCCGAGGGAGGAGCCGCGCGATGTGTGGATGAGGGAGCTGCTGCACACGGGGGCGCGCTTCGAAGAGCCCCTGTTTCGCGGTGCGCAGAGCTTCGACGAGTACCGCAACATGGGGACGCTCGAGATTCGACTGCAGCAGGTGCCGGCCTTCGACATTTGCGTGCGCGAGGAAAGTGAGCAGGCTGGTGGGGCGCTGGCCGGTGCTGCTGACACTGACACCAACGCCGATGAAACCCACGCCGGCCCCGCGCCCTTCGCCGGCACCACTCCCCACGCCCACATCGTCAGTCCTATCGACGAAGCCAACGCGACCCCCGCCACTCTTCACGCCGACATTGTCGCCCCACCCCGCGGACCGGGCGGCGCCGATGGTGTTGCCAACGCGCACGCCCCGCCCCACGCCGGTGCCGCTAGCGAAGCTACTGCTGGCACTGGCAGTCTCGACTCGCGCTGGCAGCCACGTCCACGTGCAGCCAGTACCCGAACATCGTCGGAACACACGCGCAAAGAACTAACCGGACTGTGCCCGCTGTGTGCAAACTCGTCAGCTCATTTGAAATACACCCACGGTGACGATGTGGTAAACCTGATAATCTGCGCTGATGTGGCTACGGTGGCGCAGTTTTCGAAGATGGGCGTGAATGGATTGCAGCCTACCCTGTTTCGAGCGTGCCAAAACTGCACGAAGATCTGCAAAGCGGCCCTGAAGGCAGCGAGAGCGGCGCATCCATCGCTGGGCAAACTTGATGAGCCGCCAAGGCCGAAAAGCGGGAACTCGGCGTCGACCCCGTCATGTGCAGTCACTCTTCCCGAGGCACTGCGCTCTGGCGCAGGCGACCCTATCGTACGTTACTGCTGTCTCCCTCTCTCTCTCTCGATGTCTGGCTGATGTATTCTTTTTGTGTGTTCTCAATTAATGCTGCACATGCGTTCGTCTTTCAGATTGGCATCATCAAAAACATTTGCGCTGGCAGTGCTCAGGCCCTGTGCATTGCGAATCTCGCCTTGGAACGCAGACGATCAAGGTACTCTGTCGGCAATCAAGTTGAAGTTCAAGCGCGGACTCGGGCAGTTGGCTCGAATGCAGCAGGCGGCGTCGGATTGGTGACCAATGTAACCTGGGATGGCGACTCGGAGATGTATACGGTGAAGTACGTTGTTGGAGGGCGCACAGAGCTCAACGTTCGCGTCGAATTTGTTTCACCATACGTGCTGAGTCAGTCCGCTCGTGCAGCCGATGGTGACATCCGAAGTCACCGCTCTTCAGCAGCTTCGGCAGCGGCAAGAGACACATCGGCACTGTCGGAGAAGCGTCGTCATGATGCTGAAGTTTGCGCCCTTCGCTTTAAAGTGATCGATCTAGAAGCTCAACTATCATCGGAGCGTGCGCGTGTCAAACGTGAACGTGCAGCGCTGAAGGACTCTGCAAAGCGGTGTGCCGAGTTAGAGGCAAAGGTCACGGTCGAATCTCAGCGCCGTATCGCAGAACACGAGCAGACGCAGCGAGCAATGATCGAGCTGCTTGAGGAAGTAGCAAAGAGTTCTGCAGCCGATGCGACAGCGACCTGGCAGGCAAAATTTCGCCTCGAACAGGAGCGACAAGCAGAGCTGAAGCGTGAGCACTTGCAGTTGATGAAGTCTCTCGAAGGCGATGTGATCGAAGCACAGGCATCGCATCACAGGCTTGAGGCCGCTGTTGGCGGCATGCTGGCAGATGTTCGTGAACAAACAGCCCTGGAGCTGGCAAGCACAATCAGGAGTGTAGAAAGGCGCCTCAAAGCGGCCGAAGAAGCCCGTGTTCAGAGCGACCTCGAGGTGGATAGGGTGCGAGCCGAGCTGCAAGCAGAGCACAAAAAGGAGATTGAAAAAGCTGAAGCGGGCCTTCGATCGGTAATGGGCATTGCCAGGGTGCTTCTCCCACCTGGTGATTACGCTCAAGTGCTAGGCATGGAGTCAACAAACTTCGGTGCGCGTGTTGAGTCACTTGCAGACATGGGGCAGCGGCGCAAACGCGACCTTGGGAAAGTTGCCGGGATGCTTGTTGGTGGCATCCTTGACTTATTCACCAGCGGCGAGGGAGACAAGGTCCTGGCAGCAATCACAGAACGCCGCGACGCTTCCAAGACAACTGCTGGTAGGGCTCTGCAGGCACAATGCACACTCGGCAACCCAACGCAAGTTGAAGTTGCCCTGAAGGTTATCGCCGATGCGTACAGGAATGCGATGGTTTCAGGGGACAAAAACACTGCAAGGCAGCTACTGAGCGTCGCCGTGTCTTTCCCTGGTGTCACTGACCAGAAAATCATCGAGCTTTTCACTGACGAGCGCCCATTACTTGGTTCTCTTGCTGAAGGAGACGAGGTTGATGTCACCATTTTGAAAAAAGGAAACCACGGCGATGTCGAATGCCACGTTATTTTCGTCGACCTTGCCGCTGAAACGGTGGAAGTAACTGGACTTGGCGAGGTTGCTTTTTCTCGTGTTTGGAACCGGGGAGCAGTCCGCTGTACGCAGCATCAAGTCCATGCCGCCAAGCTCCATGCCAAGGACAACTTTCCTGGTGCGCAGGTCTCGCCGACAATTAACCCCCATCAAGGTATCGACAAGCCACGAGCTGATTTCGTTGCGAACTTCCTGCGCGACGATACGGTTGTCGAAGAAGTGGAAGGGAGCTTTGTCAATGCCAAAAGCGGCCTCAAGTACCGACTGAAGCAGTGCCGCTTTTCGCTCTGGCAGCGCCTCGCGGCCGAAATGATCGACGCGCAGCTGCAGCCTTGTTCGTGGGCATACTTCTGGTCGCTCACGAGAACAAACGAGTATGAGCTATTGACTGTTGACAATTGTTGTTGTGGAATCTGTCGCGAACTTGGATTTGAGAACTACAATGAACTGACTGAAATCGTCCAGTTGCTCGAGGAGGGCCTGCGTTGCGCATCAAATGATCATTTCGGCTTCCCAAAGAAACGAGAAATGGAAAAGAGGATTGAACGCGAGGGCCAGTTTCGCCGTGGAACGTTCGCAAGGCACTTGCAGGAGCAAAATGAATGTGGCTCGCACTGTCTTCGATTGAATCTCACGACTCACTGTGACCCTCGGTTCCGCAAACTGTGCACGCACGGGGAGCCTCAAGGCGATGAACCTGAGAGCATGGTCGATTATTTCCGTCGTGTGTTCAAGCGGAATACGCGTCCAGGAGACTGGAACGACACGTGCGAGATTTGTGGTGGTGACGAATCAGGAAACGCCGAAACATGCTCGCATTGTAATGTCGTTGCACACCCTAAGTGCATCAAAAAGGCGCACTGGGATCTGCCGCTTCAAAAAGATAAGGATGGTGAATGGACGTGCTGGCATTGTGTTTGTGACCTTGACTCGCGCCGACATGTGATGAATTGTTCGCAATGCAATGAAGCTGGTTACATCATTGCTGATATTAAAATGGCGAATGACCTCCTGCGCAAACTTGAGCTCAAGGCGGAAGCAGCGAAAGTGGGTACGAAGGGGGGCAGCAAGCGCTCAAAATTCGCTGCCGTGCCGCCGCCCATCAGCGGAACAAAAGTTGCGCGGCTCTCTGAGGTCATCGAGGTGCGGCTTCAACGTGCAGAAGCCAAGCAACATGAGTATCATGCACATCTGATTCAAGACCGCAATCAGGGCTACTTCAAAGACCTTGCGATCGAGACGCTGCCGTTGGACTCGTTTTTCGGGCTTGTTGACTACTGGGCAAAGCTCACGCCCGGAAAAGCTGGAGGAAGGGCTACGTGCGAGGGCGACTCGGCGGGGCTTTCTGCGCACGGGACAATGTTTGTGTACCGTAATCCAACGCTTGCAGAGCGGGGTGAAATCGACAAGCAATACGGTGATGTCGACTGGAGTCTCTTCGGGCCCGCCGCAGATGAGGAAGGCGCTCCGTCGCTCTTGGAGGAGCACTTCAACACCTACTGTGACGACTCCAGGCAAGGTAGCTTCCACACCAAGTCGGTTCTTGAAGCAACGATTTCGCTCTTCCTCGTGGGGCGACCGTGGTTGGCGGCGAAACGAAAAGCTCGTCTCCAAAGCGACAATGCTACCAACTATAGGGACCCTACGACCGAAATCGATTTGATTTGGATTGGGACGCGCTGCTTTTCAACTTCTGGGATGGGCAAGGGAGAAACCGACGGAAATGGCAAAGGGAACAAGGCGGATTTGATAAGCGCGAACAACGCTCGTCGGGGCTACGAGAGCGCCCATGAAGTTATGGGGATTCTGAACGAGAAGCGCCGGCTCGGGCAGACGCACGTCGAGCTCGCGCTTCAGCGGGCCAACGAGGATGGCGGGAATAAAAAGCGACAGTCGGTCAATCGGCACTTTGGGCTTTGGACTGTTGATGATGAGTACATTCGCTCGTGGGAGTACCTTGACCCTGAGGCGTCGAGAAAAAGCCTGCTGACGACGGGCCGCGCCCGGGGATATGGTTGGGGGGTGGAGACGCCAAAGCGCTCGTTTAACACATCGCAGCGCACTCAAACGAAAACGTCGACTGGAGCATCTTTAATACACGATGATGTTGCCCCAAATCCAAAGCAACGGGGAACAAAAGCTGAAAAGAAGCAGTTAAAAGTCGCTCGCGATGAAGCGTCCGAGGCAAAGCGCGCTGCACGCGAGGAAAAGGCTGCGGCGCTTCGGGAAGAAAAGGACCAGGCAAAGGCGCACGACGTTGAGCAGTGCCCGCGCTGCGGACAGCGGTTTATGACACGCGGTTGGTTCAATCGCCACAGGGATGGATGGTGCGCAGACCGCGAGGACAGGCGACGCGCTTATCTCATGGAAAGGGACGTGAAGACAAAGCTCAAAGCAGCCGACGTCCTTGCAAGACAGGAGTACGCGCGGCGCCTTGACGAGCTCGACAAAGTGAAAGTTGAGCTCTGCGGCCCGAGAAGTGTTGGAGAAGCAAGAGTCGGGATCGAGCTAAAGAAGCGAGAGCGCGATGGCTTGTTCATCGTTGCTGCGGTGTCGGGACTCGCTGAATTGACGGGCCGTATTTCCGAGGGCTTCGTTGCAGTGAGCTATGGAGATGGGGCCTCGTCCAGTCCCGTTGCCAGCGCCAGCGCGTTCCCAGAGGAGCTGCTGCCCGGCGAGACGCTTGTGATTACTTTCGCTCGACCAACGCCCCCTGTTCCGTACCATGGTGCGGCTCGAGCGGGCATCCACATGAAGCCGCGCTTCAAGATGCACGAGGCCCAGCTGGCCTGGCTAGAGAGGTGTGTCTTCAATGGCCGGAAACTGTCAAATGCAGCGCCGGCTTGGGCCGCAATGAAATTGGAATTTGATGGGATCCTTCGAATCGACCCGCCGTCGCCAATGTGGCTCGAGAAAAAGCAAATCGCCACATGGCTCGCTGGCAAGCTGAAAGCCGAAAAGGCCACAAGACGGGCTGCGTCGGCTCAAGCGCGCAAAGTACCAACGCCAGCGGGGCCGAGTGCGAAAGGGAAACGGAAGACCCCAGCAGCGAAGAGGCCCGGGCAAAAATCGGCAAAAAAATCACGGGGCCGCGCGACTGTCGACAGCGATTCCGGTACCTCCGACGAGAAGGAAGAAGAGGAGTCCGAGGCCGAGAGCAGCTCCATCTCGGGCGGCGATGACTCGAGTGCGGACGAAGATGAAAGCGGAGGGAATTGCAGCATTGAGAGCGGGAGCGATGGTGAGTAGTGCGCTCACACAGAAAACAGAAAACCCGAAAACACGAAGAAAGCTCCTGCCTGGGGGCTGGTAGCTTGCCAGTGGCACGGAAATGCGAGAACCACGAAGAACGCCGCTCTGGGTGGGGGCTCGGGTGTATTGGCGCCGAAAATTCCTTGTTTTAGACCCGGCCATTGCCTATTGCCACTCGAATAGGGCGGGTTTTTGAAAGGCCAAAAGCACCAGCCTTCACCCCTTATCCCTCATAACGAAAAAGGTCTGGAAGACAAAAAAGATAGGGCCGTGCCAACAGAGCCCGCGTTTTTTTTGTCTGATTTTAAATATTGCTCTGAACTTCCCTTCCCCGTAGGGGCCGTCAAGTAACAGAGCCAACAAGTGCACTCTCAAACAAAACCCGAATTTTGCCCTTCCTCTTTAAAGCTCCCAGCGGTGCCCGCATTCGCACTTTGCAAACAGCGCAAATCGATCCACGTCTGTTTTTCTCCGAACCTGCATCAAGCAGAGAGGCGAGATGTAGCGGGGGAAATATTTCAGAAGGATAAGAATTCTGCCTTGTGGAGCTAAGGGGGTCACAGCAGCTCCACGTGAAATGCTCGATTACAAAAATATACCACCGCACGTACCATCCACGTCTCGCAGGACCGCAGACCACAATCGTCACACTTGTGCAGTTTACTTGAATTCCGCACCGTAATGAGGTGCTGCGAGCGCTCATCGCAACCTGAGACCAACAGCACATTCACAAGGGTCAGAGCAGATTGAGCTTGCAACACAGGGAAAACAAAATCGAGATA
>Ga0181573_10005310_pt1 | contig 10715 bp, 8 predicted proteins | sample 101ome_25_FD_148643 | JGI IMG/M metagenome (GOLD analysis project Ga0181573, IMG submission 148643) | Coastal salt marsh microbial communities from the Groves Creek Marsh, Skidaway Island, Georgia - 101409BT metaG (spades assembly) | ecosystem: Environmental > Aquatic > Marine > Intertidal zone...
CCGTGTCATCGAACTTCACGATGCCCGCGTTGTCGACGAACACCGACACGCAGAAGTCCCGGTCGAGCGTCGTGGTGACGTTCGCGATGGTGGACTTCAGCAGGTTCTCGATCGTGCGGCCCTCGAAGCGCACCGTGCCGGTGAGCGTCTTGTGCTTGCAGTGCTCGCTCCAGGTCTGCGCGAGCGTCTCCAGCTCGAGGCGCGTCGGCGCCCGGCCGAGGCCGTCGAAGTGTGCCTGGATCGCGGCCATCTCGTGGCCGTCGAGCGCGAGGCCGCCGTCTTGGGAGATCGCGACCAGCGCGTCTTCGTCGAGCCCCGCGAGCGGCACCTCGTGCACGGTCAGATCGGGCGCCGGAGAGTCGCCCGGCAGGCCAGCGGGGAGCTGGTCGACGAGCAGCTGCTGCACGGTGTCGTTGGCCAGCCCCTTGCGCGCGACCGCCAGCAGCTGGTCGGTGACGACGTCCCCGTAGACGTCGAAGGTCTGGTAGGTGCCCGCGGCGACGGCGGGCAGGTCCATGTCGGACAGGGCCTTCTGCACGGAGTGCGCGACCGGGTCGGTGACGCCGGGCTTGGGCACGATGGTGAGGGTGTGCGCGCCCGCCGGGCTCGGCGCGTCGGCGCCGGGCGCGTGGACCGAGCACTGCTCGATGACCGGGTCGCACAGCACCGCGGCGGCGAACGACTCCACCTGTGCCTGCGTCAACGACGCGCCGAGGAGGTAGCCGCGCCGGGATCGGACGCGCGCCACTCCGGTGAGCCCTGCCGACGCGAGGCTGCGCTGCGCCGCGTCACCGATGGGGTCCAGTTGGTCTGGCCGCGCCAGGACATCGATTCGCCACGCCTGCATCTGCGGCCACCATGCAGGTCGGGCAGGGGCCGATCAAGAGCATGGCTGTGGCCTCGCGAGGCGCGCGATCACGGCAGCGTCGAAAGCTCTCCACAACGCCGCGTAGGGTGGCGCGGGAGCGTCAGCGTCCGCGCTCCGCGCCGGCCTAGTAGCTCTCGTCGGCTGCCGGGAACGAGCCGCTGCGGACGTCTTCGCAGTAGCTGCCGACCGCGTCGCCGATGTCCTCGGCGAGCTCGCGGTAGCGGCGCACGAAGCGCGGCCGGAACCGCGTGAACATGCCCAGCATGTCGGGCGTGACCAGGATCTGGCCGTCGGTGTGCGGGCCGGCGCCGATCCCGATGATCGGGACCGTCGTCGCCGCTGCCATGCGCTGGCCGAGCTCGGAGGGGACCTTCTCGAGCACGATCGCGAAGGCGCCGGCCTGCTCGAGCGCGACCGCGTCGTCGACGAGGCGGTCCTGCTCGTCGTGCTCGGTGCCGCGGGTCTTGTAGGTCCCGAACTGGTTGATGCTCTGCGGGGTCAGGCCGACGTGGCCCATGACGGGAATGCCCGCGGCGACCAGCTTCGCCACCGTCGGCGCGAAGCTGCTGCCGCCCTCGAGCTTGACCGCCTCGACGTGCCCCTCCTTGAGCAGGCGGCCGGCGTTTCGGAGCGCGTCGCTCACCGAGACCTGGTAGCTCATGAACGGCAGGTCGCCGACCACGAGCGCGCGCTCGCAGCCGCGGCTCACCAGCTCACAGTGGTAGACCATCTGGTCCATCGTCACCGGCACGGTGGTGTCCCGCCCCTGCATGACGGTCGCGACGGAGTCTCCGACGAGGATCACGTCGACGCCGGCCCGGTCGAGCAGCGCCGCGAACAGGTGGTCGTAGGCGGTCAGCGCGGCGATCCGCTCGCCGCGCTGCTTGCGCTCCTTGAGCGTGGCTGTCGTGACTTTGCCGTCCGCGTTCATTCGCAGCGCCCTCCGCCGTCGTTACCAGTCGCCAAAGGTGTCGTCCTCGTGCCGCGGCGGCGGCGCTGGCGCGCCCGGGGGGGCGTCGGCGCCCGGCGGCGGCGGCGGGCGGTAGTCGTCGCCCCGGTCGCTGTGGCGAGGTCCGCGCTTCTTCGGCCTGCCCTTGCCCTCGACGATGCTGCCGAAGGTCGGGACACGCTTGGGGTCGAGCTCGACGTCGAACGCCGAGAGGTCCTGCGCCACCGGCTCGATCACCTCGACCTTGCCGCGGCGGTCCCGGTAGCGCGGGACGACGCCGACGTCGCTGCGCACGTTGCCGCGCGACTTCTTGCCGCGCTTGCGGCGACCCTCGGCATGCTTGCCCTCGCGGCGCGTGCGCTGGGAGTCGCCGGCCTTCTTGGCCTTGGCCTTGCCGCGGCGGCCCTCGGCGGCCTGCTCCGGCTGCCGCGGCGCGTCGCCGTCGCCGTTGGCGTCGCCGTCCCCGGACTCGGCGCGCGCCGTGCCTCGGCCGCGTCGTCCGCGTCGGCGCCGGCGCCGGCGCGGTCGCTCCTCGTCGTCGTCGTCCTGCTCGTCGTCCTCGAACGTCACGTCTTCGAGCGTGACGTTGCTCAACGTCAGCTCTTCGGGTTCGTCGTCGCGGGCGTCGTCGGCGCCTTCCGGCTCGTCGGCATCGCCGGCGACGGGCTCCGAGTCCTCGCCGTCGAGCGGGAACGTGACGTCGGCGAGGTCGCTGTCCATCGCGGCCTCTGGCGTCGCCTGCGCGCCGCGGCTCTTGCGGCGTCGGCGGCGCGGCCGGCGGGGCGCGTCGTCGCCCTCAGCGTCATCCGCTGTGGCGACCGCCGCGTCGTCGTCGGTGTCAGCGTCAGCGGCTTCCCTCCGGGTCTCCTCGATCTGCTCGTCGTCGTCCGTGCGGCGACGGCGCCGGCGGCGGCGGCGCTTGCGCGGCGCGTCGTCTTCTGCCCCGTCATCTGCGGGAGTATGCCCGGCGGTCGCGCCGGACTGCTCGCGCCACGCCTCGACCACGTCGAGGTCTCCGCCGGCGGCGCGCGTCCGGAGCTCGAACAGCAGCAGCGCTTCGTCGAAGTAGGGGCTGTGCAAGAAGCTCTCGACGCGGAACCGCCGCTTGTCCTCGTCCTGGTCGAACCGGTGCTGGACGCCGCAGGCCCGCTTGAGACAGCCGATATCGCGCTTCGGCAGCCGCAGGTCGACCGCCAACGAGCCGAGCAGGCCCTCGGCGACGGACGAGGCGCTGCGCCCCGGCTTGCGCTCGCGCTCTGCCGCGACTGCGTCGTAGAGCAGCGCGCCGAGCAGCACGCCGTTCGCGGGCGGCTCGCCGTCTGCGGGGCCGCTCGCCACGAACGCGTCGAGCGCGCCGAGCAAGGCCCAGAAGGAGTCCAGCTGGTCGTCGTCTGCGTCCTCGAGGAAACGTCCGACGATCGGCACGAGGTGCGCGAGCGCGCCGATCTCGTCGAGCAGCTCGAAGCTCCGGCGCGCGTGGCCGCTGCGCAGCAGCCGCAGGATCTCCTCGAGGATCCGCGGCGGCGCGGCGCGCACCAGGTCCTCGGCGGTCTCGGCCATCGCCGCGAAGGTCTCCTGCTCGATCTCGAAGCCGAGCCGGCCGGCGAACTTCACCGCGCGCAGGATGCGCACCGGGTCCTCGCGGAACCGGACGACGGGTTCGCCGATGGTGCGGATCATCCGCGCCTCGATGTCGGCGAGGCCGTTGACGTGATCGACGATCTTGTCCTCGGTGGGGTCGAGGAACAGCGCGTTGATGGTGAAGTCGCGACGGAGCGCGTCCTCCTCGGCGGTGCCGAACTCGTTGTCGCGCGTGATCAGCAGGTCCTCTTCGTCGCCGCCGTCGGATTCCTGCGGGCTGCGACGGAACGTCGAGCACTCGAGGATCTTGGTGTTCCGGTGGAAGTGGAGGTGGGCGAGCTTGAAGCGTCGGCCGATGATCCGACAGTTGCGCGGGAACGTGCGCTTGACCTGCTGGGGCCGCGCTTCGGTCGCGATGTCGTAGTCCTTGGGAGCCCGATCCAGCAGCAGGTCACGCACGCATCCGCCGACGAGGTAGGCTTCGTAGCCCTTGTCGATGAGGCGCGTGACCGCGCGCACGGCGTCGCTGTCCAGCGCGGACAGGTCGTGCTCGGTCGGGGAGAGGATCGTAGGTTCGATCTTGATCAGTCCTGGTAGGTAACCGTTTGGGAAACCAACGGTTTACCCACGCACGGGTGGCGCGGGCAAGGCTTTCCTGAGCCCGCCCGGGAGGGCGCCCCCGCGGGGCGCGGCCGAGCCTCCTCAGGCCTGCAGGCCGCCGTCGACGGTGAACACCTCGCCCGTGACGTAGCTGGCTTGCGGCGAAAGGAGATAGCGCACCATCGCCACGACGTCGCCCGGCTCGCCGAGGCGTCCGGCCGGAACCCGCGGCAGCATCCGGGCCTGCGAATCCCGGTGGCTCTGCGCGTGGTCGATGAGCCCCGGCGAGACGACGTTTACGGTCACCCCGGACGGCGCGGCCTCGAGCGCCAGGGAGCGCGCCAGCTGGATCAGCGCCGCCTTCGCCGCGAAGTAGACCGGCGCGCGCAGCATCCCGCGCTGCCGATCCGCGCCGGCGGCCGCGAACAGCACCACGCGGCCGCGCCCAGCGGCCATCATCGCCGGGACCAGCGCCTGCACGACGTGGAACGCCGTCGTCACGTTGCTCTCGAACAGGTGGCGGTAGGTGTGCTCGCTGGTCTCCAGCAGCGGGACCTCGCTGAAGTCGCCGACGGTGTGCACGAGCGCGTAAGGCGCGCCGTGCGCCGCGAGCAGCTTCGACGATGCCTCGCGGAGGGAGGCTTCGTCGGCCGCGTCGACGCCGCCCTTGCGCGTCCAGATGGTGGCGCGCTCCGCATACTCCGCAGCGATGGCGCGGCCGATTCCCTGGCCGCCGCCGACGACGAGCACGCGGCCGTCTACGTCTGGCGACGGCGCGCTCACGACCGCCACAGCCAGCCGAGGATCTCCTTCAGCTTGGGCGGGTTGCCGGTCATCAGGACGCCGACGCGGAAGACCTTGCCGGCGGCCTTGAAGGTCAGCAGGATCGTCACGACGAGCAGCGCCGAGGTGCTCACATACTCCCAGGTCTCCGGCGGCCCGGCCGCGCGGTTCATCATCGTGAACGGCGTGTAGATCGGCACGTAGCTCAGCACCTTCGCGACCGTGCCGTTGGGCTCCTTGGTGATGAACACCATGGCGATCAGCGGGACCATGAGCAGCGTCATGACCGGCTGCATCAGGTTCTGCGCCTCCTTCAGGGTGTTGCAGACCGAGCCGATCGCGACCAGCACGGCGGCGTAGAGCAGGTAGCCGCCGAGGAAGTAGAGCACGAACGAGGTCAGGTAGCTGGTGTTGCTGATCGCGGCGATCAGGAAGCCGAGCGAGCCGCCGCCGTCGCCGAGCAGCGCCGGCGCGAGCCACGCTGCGAGCAGCGCGAACACCACCCAGGTGCCGATGATGGTCATCCCCGTGAAGGCGATGCCGAAGATCTTGCCGTGCATCAGCTGCGACGGGCTCACCGAGGAGAGCAGCACCTCGATGATGCGGTTGCTCTTCTCCTCTACGGTGTTCGTCAACAGCAGGTTCGCGATCGAGAAGATCGCGATCCAGAGGAAGTAGACGAAGCCGACGGGCGCCCACTGATTGACCTTGTCCTCGCCCTTGACGTCCTCGGCCTCGCCGGACGCGGACACCTTCTCCTGCTTGAATCCGACGGTCTCCTGGATCCTGCGGGCGGTGTCGTCGTCGACCTGCGCGTCCTCGATGCGATCAGCGCGCACGAGCGCGGTCAGCGCGTCCTCGTAGTCCTCTCGCAGATCAGCGTCGGTCAGGTTGTTGGACACGTAACGGAAGTCGTCGAGCGCGCGCAGCGGGTCGCTGCCGAGCACGAAGAACGCGAACAGCTCGTCGTCGGCGACCAGCTTGCCGAGCGCCTTGGCCTGCTCCTCGGCGGTCCGGCCCGACAGCCCCAGCTCGTCCAGCGAGACGTGCTCGTAGCGCGCGCTGTTGCCGATGCCTTCGTAGCGGGCGACCTGGTCCGGCGGCTGCGTCTGCAGCCACTGGAACATGGCGTACATCTGCTCGCCGGAAGGTTGCGCGCCGGGCTCCAGGCCGGAGAGCAGCGCCTTCAGCGCGGGGTCGGCGTCCTCGGCGGCGGCCGCCGCCATCAGGTCGGCGCCGAGCGCGAACATCGCCTTGACGTCCTTGGCGCGGAACTCGCGCTCGGCGCGCTCGGCGAGGCCGTCATCGCCGAGGTCGACGACGGCGTAGCGCTGCACCTCCTTGAACTTCTGCAACAGCACGCCGACGCCCATGGCGGCAGCGATCAGCACCGGCACGATGAAGATGCCGATCCAGAAGGTCTTGGTGCGGACGTTCTCGAGGTACTCCCGCTGCGCGACGAGGAGGGTCTTGCTCGCCATCAGCGGTCCCCTCCCGCGGCGGCTGCGAGCGCGGCGTCGCGCTCCTCGACGGTCCGCACGAACACCTCGTGGAGCGACGGCTCCCGGACGTCGAAGCTGCGGATCGTCAGGCGTTCGACCAGCCAGCGCAGCGCGTCCTGCGGGTCACGGCCGGGCTGCAGGAACAGCTCGGCGGCCTTGTTGTCGTCATTGAGGCGGTCGAGGCCGGGCAGCTGCTGCAGCACGGCGCCGTCGCCGTCGTATTCGATCCGGATGCCCTGGTCGCGGCCCGCCTTGATCTGCGCCACCGTGCCCTCGAACGCCAGCCGGCCCTTGTGGATCATCATCATCTCGTCGCACAGCTTCTCTGCCTGCTCCATCACGTGGGTCGAGAAGATCACCGTGCGCCCCTCGCGCTTCATGTCGAGGATCGTGTCGCGCATGACGTCGCGGTTGACGGGGTCGAGGCCGCTGAACGGCTCGTCGAGGATGACCAGGTCGGGGTCGTGAATGATCGTCCCGAGGATCTGCACCTTCTGGCCCATGCCCTTGGACATGGCCTCGCACTTCTTGTCGAGCCAGTCCCCGAGGCCGTAGCGGGTCAGCAGGTCCTTGGCCTTGAGGTTGGCCGTCGCCCGGTCCATGCCCTTGAGCTTGCCGAAGTAGGCGACGATCTCGGACGTCTTCATCTTCTTGTAGAGGCCCTTCTCCTCGGGCAGGTAGCCGAGGCGGTCCTTGACCCGGGCAGCGTCCTCTGCACCGAGCACGGTGATCGCGCCCTGGTCCTGGTGGAAGATGCTCATCACCATGCGGATGGTGGTCGTCTTGCCCGCGCCGTTCTGTCCCAGGAAGCCGTAGATGCAGCCAGGGGGAACCGTGAGCGTCAGGTCGTCGACCGCGGTGAAGGCGCCGAACCGCTTGGTGACGCCTCGCAGCTTGAGAGCGGAGTCCATGAGTCTTGTCGGCCGCTTGGACCGCAGCAGGGAGCGTGTCGCTTCGCCGCAACGTTCGCAAGCGGCGCGGCAGCATCATCCGCGCGGGGCGCAACGGTGTCGCGGGAGGGAGCGAAGCCCTCCTGCAGGTCCCCCCTCCAAAAGGGACCGCCACGGTCCGGTGGTCGCCCGCGCTGCCCGCAGGCGCGACCGGCCCGCCGCCTAGTTCTTGAGCAGCGCCAGGAGCAGCAGCATGACGAGGCCGAGCAGCGTGAGGGCCACAGAGGTCCGGTTCATGCTCGCCGAGGTGTGGGGCGCCATCGAGGTGGTGTCGCGCATGGTGGGTGCGTGATGGTGGCTTCCGCCGGCAGGCCCGCGCGGGTTGCGCGAGGCCTGCACGGCGGGGGGTGGGGGTGTTGCGTCGGGCTTCGGCGCAAGGTGGTGTCGATCCGCCTTCGGCCCTCCTGTCGTGATGACCAAGAAAAAACTAGCGAAGCCTGCTCCCGGTGCCATGGGCAGAAGTGCGAAGGGATTGTCCCGATCTGGTGTCCATGTCCGCACTTGGGGGGTGCTTTTCCCTGTGACGGCAGTAGATTCCGGCGCTGATTGGGCGCGGCGATGGGCCGGAGGAAGAGCTCTCCGGGCTGAGGTATCTCCTGCGCCGCTCCGAAACACCGCAGCACTCTCCCCCCTTCGAAATGAGCAAGGAACTCCGTCTCTTCACCAGCGAATCGGTCTCCGAAGGCCACCCCGACAAGGTCTGCGACCAGATCTCGGACGCGATCCTGGACGCGATCCTCGCGCAGGACCCGCACTCACGCGTGGCGTGCGAAACGATGGTGTCCCGGGGCTTCGCAGTCATCGCAGGTGAGATCACGACCAATGCTTACGTCGACTTCCAGGAGACCGCGCGCGAGGTCATCCGGGAGATCGGCTACGACGATCCGACGGTCGGCTTCGACGCCAACTCTTGCGCCGTGCTCACGTCCATCCAGGCGCAGTCCGCTGACATCGCGCTCGGGGTCGACGAGACGACGTCGCAGAGCAAGGAGCAGGGCGCGGGCGACCAGGGCATGATGTTCGGCTACGCGTGCAACGAGACGGACGCGCTCATGCCGTTCCCGATCCACTACAGCCACCGGATCCTCGAGAAGCTGGCCGAAGTGCGTAAGAGCGGGAAATACCCGTTCTTGCGGCCGGACAGCAAGAGCCAGCTGACGGTCGAGTATGACGCCGACGGCAAGCCGCAGCGCGTCAACACGGTCGTCATCTCCCACCAGCACACCGCCGACGTCGGGACCGAGGAGCTCGCCGCTGCCCTCAAGGACACCTCGCTCGAGGTGCTCCCGGCGGCGATGGTGGACAGCGATACGCGCTGGTTCCTCAACCCGACGGGCCGGTTCGTCGAGGGCGGGCCTAAGGCCGACGCCGGCCTGACCGGCCGGAAGATCATCGTCGACACCTACGGCGGCATGGGCCGGCACGGCGGCGGCGCCTTCTCGGGCAAGGACCCGAGCAAGGTCGACCGCTCGGCGGCCTACGCCGGCCGCTGGGTCGCGAAGAACGTGGTCGCCGCCGGCTATGCCGACCGCTGCGAGGTGCAGGTGGCCTACGCGATCGGCATCGCCGAGCCCGTCAGCATCCGATGCGACTTGTTCGGGACCGGCAAGGTGTCCGAGGACGCGCTCGCCGGCGCCATCCGCGAAGTCTTCGACCTGCGCCCTGCCGGCATCATCCGCGACCTCGAGCTGAAGCGGCCTTGCTTCCGCAAGACGGCAGCCTACGGCCACTTCGGGCGGCCTGAGTTCGCCTGGGAGCGCACCGACCGCGTCGAGGCCCTGCAGCAGAAGTTGGGCTGATCCCGCCGCCGCGCTGCGAGCAATTCTGTGGCGGGCCGGTTTCGACCCGAGGCCACCTGACTAGCAAAGCGTAAGGTAGGTCGCGCCCCTGCGTTCCGCCGCAGCCCATGGATCCGAACGAAGTCGAAGTCTCCTTCTGCGAGCTCTGTGGGACCTCAGTCCCTGCAGGCGATCTCGAAGCTGGCCATGCGCGCCACGCGCAGGGCAAGACCGTCGGCCGATGCTGTATCACCGAGCTGTTCGGCGGCGAGCCTGCGGCGACCGCCGGCCCGACCGCTGTCCCTGCAGCGGCGAGCGCTGTGCCGCGTGGCGAGGCAGGCAAGCTGCTGCCGGTCCTGCTATGCGCCCTGGTCGCGGTCATCGGCGGCACGCTCTACCTCGACGGGCGGCTCTCCGCGGTCGGCGGCGAGGTGTCGGGTCTCCAGGCCGACATCGCGGCCCGGCAGCGGGCCGACAGCGAGGCGCTGCAGGACCTCGGTCTGAAGCTGGACGACGCGCCCACGGCGGCCGACGTCGGTCAGCTCGACGAGCGCCTCGCCGCGCTGGCCGCCGAGCTGGCCGAACAGAGGGAGGCGGCCGCTGGGCGAGGGGCGGTGCTGGATCAGGAACTCGACGGGCTCCGCCGGGCGCAGCGCGCGACCGAGGCGCGGATCGTCGACTACCGCCCCCTGTTCGAGGACCTCAGGCAGCGGCACAGCCGCGCGCTGGCGGTGCTCGAAGGACTGCGCGACCGGCCCGCTGCGGGCTCACCAGCCGCGACTCCTGTGGCTGCCGAAGTGACTCCGAAAGACCCTTCGCCGCCCGCCGCAGAGCTGCCCGCGTCGCTCGCCGAGCAGGTGGTCAACCTGGGCGCTGCCGATCCCGCGCTGCGGTTCGAGGCCGTCGACGTGCTGATCGAGAGCAAAGAGCCAAAGGTGCTGCCGCACCTGCTGCCGCTCGTGCGAGACCCGGACGCGTTCGTGCGTCGCCTGACGGTCGAAGGGCTGCGCGAGTTCCGTCGCCCGGAAGCCGTCGACGCGCTGCTCGAAGCGCTCGCTGACGCCGACGAGAACGTGTGCGACACCGCCTGGCGCTCGCTCCGCGACCTGACCGGTCAGCGGCTCCCGTTCGACGCGTCGGCCTCCAAGGAAGCGCGCGCGCGCGCCGCCAAGAAGTGGCAGGAGTGGTGGCAGGGAGCCCGCGACTCGTTCGGGTCCTGAGCGCAGGCGCTCGCGCGCGGACCTCGCGATCCGGGTCGTGCGGACGGGATGGGCGGTGGGAATCTCCGCGCAGCCTGCTACAAGATCGCGTGTCGGTCCTCCGTGTGTGAACGCGCGAGGCCGAACCGAGACCCCACAGCATGGCCTGGCACAACCGCACGAAGATCGTCGCCACGATCGGTCCCGCCTCTCACACCGAAGAGACCATCGCAGAGCTGATCCGCGTCGGCGTCGACGTCTTTCGGATCAACTGCGCGCACGCGAGCCACGACTCGATCCGCCGGATCGCTCGCCGGGTCCGCAAGGTCGCCAAGCGCGCGGACACGGCCGTCGGCATCCTCGCGGACCTGCAGGGGCCGAAGATCCGCGTCGGCAAGCTGAAGAACGCTGAGCCGGTCTATCTCAAGCGCGGCATGCGGGTCGTGATCGACTGCACGCCTGGCGTTGTCGGAGAGGCCAAGGAGGACGGCTCGGTCGAGATCGG
>Ga0181573_10005313_pt1 | contig 10713 bp, 7 predicted proteins | sample 101ome_25_FD_148643 | JGI IMG/M metagenome (GOLD analysis project Ga0181573, IMG submission 148643) | Coastal salt marsh microbial communities from the Groves Creek Marsh, Skidaway Island, Georgia - 101409BT metaG (spades assembly) | ecosystem: Environmental > Aquatic > Marine > Intertidal zone...
GGCCTGCACTTCAAGTACGGGATCACCGGCCCCGCGCAGGGGCACTGGTACGTCGACGACCCGGGGCAGAAGATCGGCGGCGACGAGGCGCTCAAGCAGGGGGCCGCCAAGGTGGCCGCGACGCTGAAGAAGAGCAGCAGCGCCTACGAGCGGCCGCAGCCGCACGCCTGCTTCATCCAGTCGGTCAGCGACGACCTCGTCGGCGACGGCGGGATCATGGACCTCTGGACCCGCGAGGCTCGCCTCTTCAAGTACGGCTCGGGGACCGGCAGCAACTTCTCCCAGCTGCGCGCCGAGAACGAGCCGCTGTCGGGCGGGGGCAAGAGCTCGGGCCTGATGAGCTTCCTGCGCATCGGCGACCGCGCCGCTGGCGCCATCAAGTCGGGCGGCACTACCCGCCGCGCCGCGAAGATGGTCTGCCTCGACCTCGACCACCCCGACATCGAGGCCTTCGTCTCCTGGAAGGTCAACGAGGAGCAGAAGGTCGCCGCGCTGGTCACCGGCAGCAAGCACATCAAGCAGCACCTGAACAAGGTCATCAACAGCTGCCATGTGCCGGGCGACGGGGAGACCACCACCGTCATCAAGCCGAAGGAGAACCCGGCGCTGCAGAGCGCGCTGCGCGAGGCCCGCGCGGCCATGGTTCCCGAGAACTACCTCCACCGCTGCCTGCAGCTCGCCGAGCAGGGCCTGCGCGCCGTCGACGTCACGGAGTACACGACCGACTGGGACGGTGAGGCTTACGCCACCGTCAGCGGCCAGAACTCCAACAACTCGGTCCGCATCCCCAACGAGTTCTTCCGCGCGGTGGACGAGAACGGCAAGTGGCGCCTGATCCGCCGCACCGATCGCGCCGTCGCCAAGGAAGTCGACGCGGCCGAGCTGTGGGACAAGGTCGCCTACGCCGCGTGGGCGTGCGCAGACCCGGGGCTGCAGTACGACACGACCATCAACGAGTGGCACACCTGCCCCGTCGACGGCCGCATCAACGCGAGCAACCCGTGCTCGGAGTACATGTTCCTCGACGACACGGCGTGCAACCTCGCGTCGATCAACCTGGCGCAGTTCCAGGCCGAGGACGGCACCTTCGACATGGAGGGCTACAAGCACGCCATCCGCCTGTGGACCATCGTGCTCGAGATCAGCGTGCTGATGGCGAGCTTCCCGTCGCAGACGATCGCCAAGCTCAGCTACGAGTTCCGCACGCTCGGGCTCGGCTACGCCAACCTGGGCACGATCCTCATGCGTCAGGGCATCCCCTACGCCAGCGAGAAGGCCTACGCCATCGCCGGCGCGCTGTCCGCGGTGCTCAGCGGAGAGGCCTACGCGACCTCGGCCGAGATGGCCAAGGAGCTCGGGACCTTCCCGAAGTTCGCGAAGAACGAGGAGCACATGCTCCGCGTGATCCGCAACCACCGCCGCGCCGCTTACCACGCCTCGGAGGGCGAATACGAGGGCCTGTCGATCACGCCGCGCGGCATCGACCCGCAGCTGTGCCCGCAAGAGCTGCTCGAGCCCGCGCGGGAGTGCTGGGACCGCGCCCTCGTGCTCGGCGAGAAGCACGGCTACCGCAACGCGCAGGTCACCTGCATCGCGCCGACCGGCACGATCGGGCTCTTGATGGACTGCGACACCACCGGCGTCGAGCCGGACTTCGCGCTCGTCAAGTTCAAGAAGCTCGCCGGCGGCGGCTACTTCAAGATCGCCAACCAGAGCATCGCGCCGGCGCTGAAGAAGCTCGGCTACGAACCGGCGCAGATCGACGAGATCGTCGCCTACGTCGTCGGCCGCAAGACGCTCGCCGGCGCCCCTGGCATCAACCACGAGAAGCTGCTGCAGAAGGGCTTCGACGACGCCGCGATCCAGAAGGTCGAGGGCGCGCTCGAGAGCGCGTTCGACATCACCTTCGCCTTCAACAAGGGCATCCTCGGCGAGGAGCTGCTGAAGAAGCTCGGCGTGACCGACGAGCAGCTGGGCGACTGGGCCTTCAACCTGCTCGACTTCCTCGGCTTCTCCAAGCAGGAGATCGCCGAAGCCACGGACTACGTCTGCGGCACGATGACGGTCGAGGGCGCGCCGCACCTCAAGGACCAGCACCTGCCCGTGTTCGACTGCGCCAACCGGTGCGGCAAGAAGGGCAAGCGCTACATCCCCTACGAGGCGCACCTCTACATGATGGCCGGCGCCCAGCCGTTCATCTCCGGCGCGATCAGCAAGACGATCAACATGCCGATCGACGCCGAGCTCGGCGACGTCAAGCGAGCTTACCGGCTCGGCAGCGAGCTGATGCTCAAGGCGGTCGCGCTCTACCGCGACGGCAGCAAGCTCAGCCAGCCGCTCAGCGCGTCGGTCGACGGCGACGGCGAGGACGAGAACGACGCGAGCGCGCCGAACGTCGCCTCCAAGGAGGTCCAGGAGCTCGCGAACCGGATCACCGAGCGCGTCGTGCACCGCTACATCGCCAAGCGTCGCCGCCTCCCGGGCCGCCGGGCGGGCTACACGCAGAAGGCCAACGTCGGCGGGCACAAGATCTACCTGCGCACCGGCGAATACGAGGACGGCTCGGTCGGCGAGATCTTCCTCGACATGCACAAGGAGGGCGCTGCCTTCCGGAGCCTGATGAACTGCTTCGCGATCTCGGTGTCGCTCGGCCTGCAGCACGGCGTGCCGCTCGACGAGTTCGTCGACGCGTTCGTCTTCACGCGGTTCGAGCCCAACGGCATCGTGCAGGGTCACGACCAGATCAAGATGGTCACGTCGGTCATCGACTACGTGTTCCGCGAGCTCGCGATCAGCTACCTCGGCCGCGACGAGCTGGCTCAGGTCTCGAGCGAGGACCTCAGCAACACGACCATGGGCAGCAAGGTCTCCGACCCGGAATACACCGAAGAAGAGGTCGTCTCGGAGACGGTCTACGAGACCACCGACGCCCCGACGCCGGTGCAGGAGAACTCGCACCTGCACCCGCCGAGCGCGGGGATGAGCCGCGGCCACGAGCCCGAAGGGCGGGCGGCGGCCGGCGAGAACGTCGCGCTGATGCGCGCCGAGACCAAGACCGCGCTCGACAACCGGCAGATGCGGGTGCAGATCGCCGAGGCCCGCCTCAAGGGCTACGAGGGCGACGCCTGCGGCGGCTGCGGCGCCTTCACGCTGGTGCGCAACGGCACCTGCCTCAAGTGCGTCTCCTGCGGCGCCACGAGCGGCTGCAGCTAGACGCCGTCGCGAGGCAGGACTCACCTGCCTCGCTGCCGCGAGCGCGCGACGTGAGCAGGCTCCTCGAGCCCCCGTCGCGCCGCGCCGACGCTAGAGCCGGCGGATCCGGATGTTCGCGAAGGCGACCGGGTCGTTGTGGCCGGCGAAGCCGAAGTAGCCCGACGGGTTGTCCTTGCCGGTAGCGTTCTTCAGCTGCGACTCCAGCTTGCTGAGGTCGGCGTCGAGGATCCTGTAGCCGTTCAGCTCCACCTGGACGCGCGACCCGCGCATCGTCACCTGCTGGTAGTTCCACTCGCCGACCGGTCGCTGGTAGCCGCGGTGGGCGGCCTTCAGCCCGTAGGCGCTGCCGTGGTACTGCCACGGCTTGAGCGTCGCGTACTTCTCCGCGGAGTTGTCGAGCACCTGCAGCTCGAAGCCGGTGTAGGCCGTGTCGCCCTTGCCCGGGTAGCGCATCGCGAGGCCGTTGTTGCCGCCCGGCGGCAGTTGAAAGTGGAAGCGCACCGAATAGTCCACGAACGGATCCTGCGTGAACACCGTGCCGCCCTTGCCCTTCTTGCACCGGATCACGCCGCCCTCGATCTCGTAGCTGTCGGTCGCCCCCTGCCAGCCAGCCCAGGTCGCGCCGTCGAAGGCCGACACATACGCGCCGGCGTCGCGGCCCGCGAGCAGGCCGTCGGCTTCGTGCGGGGAGATCTCCCGCACCGTCAGGTTGCGGAAGCGGATCTCGCCGCCGTGGGTCTGCAGCTGGAGCGGCCCCCGCTTCGGCAGCGGCAGGCTGCGGTCCCAGTAGTTCTCCATCCGCACGCCGTCGACGGTCACGTGGCCGTTGAGCGAGACCCATACGACCTCGCCAACCATCGTGATCTGCAGCTGGTTCCACTCGCCGAACGGGCGGTCGTAGCAGCGCTCTGGAAAGCGCTCCTCCTGCTGGTTGTTCCAGAGCCCGCCGGACCCCTTGTCCGCCCCGAGCTTCCACTTGCCGCCGGCTTCGGTGTAGTCCCAGATCTGCACCTGCGGACAGCCGCGCAGGTAGATCCCCGAGTCCGCCTGCGCGACGGTCTTGTACTCGAGCGTAAAGACCGCGTCGCCGAAGTCCTGGTCGGTGGTCAGGAACGCGCCGTGGCCGTCGTTGACCAGCTCGCCGTCCTGCACGCTCCAGTGCTCGGCGACCGAGGCGTCGTCCTCGGCGCGCAGCTTCTGCCGCGCGGCCGCGTCCATCGACGCGAGCTTGTAGGGAGAGAAGTGTCGCTGGCCGTGCCAACCGGACAGGTCGACCCCGTTCCAGAGCAGCTCCGGCGCGTGCTGCGCGGCGAGCGGGACAGCGGCGAGCGAGACGAGCGCGATCAAGTGCGGACGCATCGCCGCACTCTACGCAATCACCGGTTGCGCAGGAACGTCGCGATGTCCCCCAAGAACGTCTCCAGGTAGTCCCGGTGCTCCTGGGCCACGCCGACCTCGTCGACGGCGGCCATCATCAGCGACATCCACCGGTCGCGCGCCCGCGCGTCGACCGCGAACGGCGCGTGCCGCATCCGCAGGCGCGGGTGACCCCGCTCCTCGAGGTAGGTGTGCGGTCCCCCGAACCGATAGACGAGGAACGCGCGCAGGCGGCGCTCGGCGCCCTCGAGGTCGTCTTCCGGATACATCGGGCCGAGCAGGTCGTCCTGCGGCACCCGCCGGTAGAAGGCCGCGACGACCTGCTCGATCGCCTCTTCGCCGAGCAGCTCGTAGATCGGCAGTTCGTCGGTCACCGCAGCAGCGTGATGCATCGCGCCACCGGCGCAAGTACGATCCGGCGCCGATGGTGTTCCACGCCGCCCCCGACCCCCACGAGCACGAGTTCGACCGCAGCCTGCGGCCGGGCACGTTCGACGACTTCGTCGGCCAGGAGCAGATCCGCGACAACCTGCGGATCGCGATCGAAGCCGCCACCGGGCGCGAGGAGCCGCTGGACCACGTGCTGCTGTGCGGGCCACCCGGGCTCGGCAAGACGACGCTCTCGCACCTCATCGCCCAAGGCATGGGCGCGGACATCGTCGTCACGTCCGGCCCGGCGCTCGGCGCGCCCAAGGACCTCGCCGGCACGCTGACGCGCCTGCAGCGGAACGAGGTCTTGTTCATCGACGAGATCCACCGGCTGCCCAAGCAGCTCGAGGAGTACCTCTACTCGGCCATGGAGGACCACGCGATCGACGTCGTGCTCGATCCGGGGCCGAGCGGGCGCAGCGTCCGCCTGGGTGTCCAGCCGTTCACGCTCGTCGGCGCGACCACCCGCGAAGGGCTGCTGACCGCGGCCTTCCGCTCGCGCTTCGGGATCGTCGAGCGGCTGGAGCCCTACCCCGCGACCGACATCGAGCAGGTGCTGACGCGCGCGGCGCTGCGCCTCGGCGTCACGCTCGACGCGCGCGCCGCGGCGATGTGCGCCGAGCGCAGCCGCGGCACGCCGCGCATGGCGCTGCGCATCCTGCGCCGCGTCCGCGACCTCGCCCAGGTCCTCGACAAGCCGTCGATCGACGCGACAACCGCCGAAGAGGGCCTGCAGCGCCTCCGCATCGACCACCTCGGCCTCGAAGAGGTCGACCGCAAGCTGCTGCGCGCGCTGACGCAGCGCGGCGACGCCGTCGGCCTCAAGACGCTCGCGGCCATGATCGACGAGGCCGAGGACACGCTCGAGGACGTGCTCGAGCCGCACCTCATCCGCCAGGGCCTGCTCGCGCGCACGCCGCGCGGCCGGGTCGCGACCGCGCGCGCCTACGACCACCTCGGCCTCGACCGGCCCACGCCGTCCGCGGAGTCCGGCCCCGGCGAGCTCCCCTTCGCGTGACCGACTCCGCCGTGAACCCGTTCCGCTTCGAGCTGCTCGGCACCAAGGGCAAGCTCCGCCGAGGGCGCTACCACACGCCGCACGGGTCGTTCGAGACGCCGTGTTTTGCGCCGGTCGGCACGTATGCGACCCTCAAGGGCCTCACGCCCGAGCAGGTCCAGGCGACCGGCGCGGAGTTGATCCTCGCCAACAGCTACCACCTGCACGTGCGGCCCGGCGCCGAGCGCATCGAGCGGCTCGGCGGCCTGCACGAGTTCATGCGCTGGCAGGGGCCGATCCTGACCGACTCCGGCGGCTTCCAGGTCTTCTCCCTGAGCCACAAGATGAAGATCGACGACGAGGGCGTGACCTTTCAGATGTCGGTCGACGGCAGCACGCGGCACTGCACGCCGGAGTCGGTGCTGACGTTTCAGCGTCAGCTCGGCCCGGACATCGCGATGGTCTTGGACCACTGTCCGCCGGGCGACGCCGAGCCTGCGCTGCAGCGCGTCGCCCACGAACGCACGCTCCGCTGGGCGCGGCAGGCCAGGGACCTGCACGACCGCTGGGGTGGCGCCGCGCGCGGCCAGGCCGTGTTCGGCATCTGCCAGGGCGGCACCGACCCGGACCTGCGCGCAGCCAGCGCGCAGGCCCTGGCGGCCATGGAGTTCGACGGCTACGCCATCGGCGGCCTCAGCGTCGGAGAGACCAAGCTGCAGATGGCGACCGCGCTGGACGCCTGCGTCGACCAACTGCCAGAAGGCAAGCTGCGCTACATGATGGGCGTAGGCATGCCCGAGGACCTGCTCCACGCGACGGACCAGGGCGTCGACATGTTCGACTGCGTGATCCCGACCCGGCACGGCCGCAGCCACACGGCCTTTCAGCCGGGCGGCAGGCCGATCAAGATGCGCAACGCGCAGTACGCCGACGACCCTGCGCCGCTGGTCGAGGGCTGCGCCTGCTACACGTGCCGCAGCTACTCGCGAGCCTACCTGCGCCACCTCTCCGTGGCGGACGAGATGCTCGCGGGAATCCTGCTCTCTATCCACAACATCCACTTCCTGCAGGACCTGATGCGGTCCATCCGCGCGCAGGTCCCGATCGATCGCACCTCATGATGCTCCGCGCTGTCCTCCTGCTCTCCCTCGCGTGCGCCGCGCTCCCCGCGCAACAGGTCACCGAGCTCCAGATCGGCACCTGGAACCTGGAGTTCCTCGGCGCCGACCCCAAGTACCGACGCGACACGCCGCCGCGCTCCGACGAGGACTACCAGCAGATCGGCGCCTACGTGCGCGAGCTCGGCGTCGCCGCGCTCGCGGTCCAGGAGATCTGCGGCAGCGCACCGCTTGAGAAGGTCGCCGCGGCGGCCGGCCCGACCTGGCGCGCGGTGCTCGGCACCAGCGGCCAGTGGACCGACGGCAAGACCCAGCAAGGGGTGGGCTTCCTCTACGACGAAGCCCGGCTCGAGCTGCTGCACTGCGAAGAGCTGCTCGACTTCCCGGCGGAGCTCGACGGCGTCAACGTGTTCCACCGCAAGCCCGTGACTGCGTGCTTCCGCCACCGGGCGACGGGCGCCGACTTCCGCGCGGTCGTCGTGCACCTCAAGGCCGGGCGCAAGGACCGCGACCTGCAGAAGCGCCGCGCCGAGGCTGGCAAGCTGCGGGAGTGGATCGGCGCGCTCCAGCGCCGCCGCGGCGAGGACCCCGACATCGTGCTCCTCGGCGACTTCAACTCGACCTACGGCGACGACCCGGAGCGCCTGCTCGAGCAGGGCGGCGCGCTGCAGTACCTGGAGCACGAAGAGGCCCGGCCGACGATCCTGTGGTTCGACGACCCGATCGACCAGATGGCCGTCGGGCGCGGGTTCGACGAGCTGCGTGGCAGCGCGCTGACCTCGCACGCAGTCCGCGGCGAGCAGGAGCGGCTGCGCTTCCGCAAGACCTACAGCGACCACTTCCCCTGCACGGCGACCCTGCGCCTGCGCGGTGACGACGACGAGGCGGCGACGTTCTCCAAGGGCCCCAGGAGCCAATGGCTGCCCGTGACCACCCGCGGCGAGTCACAGGCCAAGGCCGCGCGCTGGCCGCTGCCGGTCGGCGCCGAGGTCGTGGTCACCCTGCGCGGCGGGGAGCAGCCGCTGCGCTACGAGGGGGTCCTCTCCAAGCCGCTACCCGAAGAGCGCGGCTGGGTCGTGCTCGACGTGCAGGGCCGCTCGTTCGCCTTCCCGATGGTAAGCGTGCAGAGCATCTTCGAGCGGCGCTGAGCAGAACGAGCCCGGCGCAGGGCCGCGCGGGGCGGCGCGGGGCGGCGCTCAGAGCAGTCCGAGCGTCCAGGCTGCAAACAGCGCCGCGAGCGCGAGCGCGACCAGCTGCATCCAGCGCGCCGAGCGCGGCCGCGCCTCGGCCTCATCGTCGGGTCCGTAGCCGTCTGGGATGTCGATGCTCTGGTAGTCGATCTCCTCGCTCGACTGCCAGCCCGTGCTGTCGTCGCTGCCGCACGCGCGGCAAACCTTGGCGCCTACGGCGACGTCCGCCCCGCAGTTGGGGCACTCGAAGCGCTCACGTCGTTTGCTCACTTCAGGGCCTCCAGCTTCACGTAGTCCAGTCCGACCATCATCCTGGGGAGCGCCCGCGGATCGCGTCCCACCAGCTCCAGCACCAGCGGCTGCGTTCCTTCGGACAGCGTCAGCGTCCCGCCGTCGAACGGCGCGCTGGGCTGCACCGCAGGCGCGTAGCCGTTGAAGACCTCCCCGAGCGGCCGGCCCGCGAGCGTCGCGCGGACCTTGCCGAAGTCGTTCGCCTGGGTCCAGCCCAGGGTGACCCGGTAGTCCCCGGCGCGGCGGACGGGCACTTCGAGCACGAGCCGGTCGCCGACCGCGCCGTCGCGCCACCAGCGGTGGGCGTCGCGCGAGAACTTGCCTTCGAAGAACGACAGGTTCTGGACCTCGTGCGTCCCGCCCGAGCACGACCGCACGGACAAGGTCTCGCCTTCCAAGGCGCCTGCGACGATGCGCATCCTCGGCACCGGCAGGTGCTCCAGCTGCCGCTCCTCGACCGAAGGGACCGGCGGCAGCCCGGACGTCGCGCCGGCGTCGCCGTACCAGTAGGCCACGGTCTCGTAGTCCACGACCGCGTCGGGGACCCAGTGCCAACGCTCGAGGTCGAAGCGCAGCGCGCGCTGAAACGGCACGCTGTCGAGCACGTGCGTGCGGTGCAGCTGGGTGAAGCCGTAGTTGATCGGCCCCTCGCACTGCACCTGCGCGTGGAACGGCGCCTCGAACGGCGTCGGATCGCACCAGGCGTAGCCGAAGTAGTCCTCGGTGCCGGTGCCGAACCAGGACGGCGCCTCTTCGCCGTCGACGTAGATCTTCTCGTCTCCCTCACCCCACCAGACCCGCGTGGGGTTTCGCACCAACAGCGAGCAGCCGACCAGCCGCCCGCGGCCGCGCGCGGCCAGCACGCGGTGCTCCGAGAACGGCCGCGTCGGCTGCCCCTTGACCAGGTGGTAGCCGGCGCGGAAGCGCAGGGCCTGCTCGTTGACCGCGTCTAACGCGACCGAAAGCCCAATTTTGAAGGAGACGCCCCGATCGTCGCCATCGACGACGACGTCGATCGAGCCGCCGTCGGGGAACGGCATCGGGAACTTGGAGTAGAAGACGCCCTGTGACCAGCGACCGAGCAACGCCCCCTCCCACGCCGCACCGTCCGGACCCGTCGCGAAGAAGGCGAGCACAGGCACGTCGACCGTGGTCTCCGCTCCGCAGCGCACGACCAATCGGGCGCGCCGCAGCACCTCCAGCTGGGCGGCAGCTGGACCTTCCACAGAGACCGACATCGCGCGCACGAGGCTGCGCGCGGGGACCTCGCCGTACCAGGTAGACATCCAGCCGTCCTGTTCCAGCTCCCCCGCCGCGGCCTGCGCGATCACCCCGCGGTGCTCTCGCAGCTGCGCCGGCGCGAACGACTCGACCTCGACGGCCTCGGGGAAGCGCACGACGTCAGCGAGGTAGTAGAGGTCCGCCTGCGTCGACGACACCTCGAGCCGCTGGGCGAACAGGATCGGCAGGTAGACGTTGCCGCCGCGCGCGCGCATCGCCGCGAGCGGCGCCGGCACGCCCTCGATCGCGCCTGCGCACAGCTTCGCGAAGTCGACGCTCCAGACGCGCTCGCCGTCGACGTCGAAGTGCAGCGTTCCGCTCGGGTTGGCCGACCACAGCCGCGCGAGGCAGCCTGGCCCCTGGACGTCCACCAGCACGTGCTCCGCGCCGTCCGGGCCCCGCTCGACGCGCAGGTAGTTGCCGCGGTCGTTGTTCGCATACCAGGCTCCTGGGTCCTCGGGGCCGCCGTCGCTGCGGCGGTCGTAGCTGCTGAACTGCACGCAGCGTTCGTCGGCTGCAGGTGCCCGCCAGAGCCAGTCCACCCGCGCCTGACGAAGCAGCATGGTCGACAGGTCGAGACGACCCTCGCCCTGCGCAGGGACCGCGCCGAGCAGGGCGCAACCGACGAGCCACCCGGGCGAACGCCTGACCATGGCCGAGAGGATAGCGAGTCGACGGCGCCATTGCGCCGCGGCAGCCAGGCGCCACACTGCGCTCGTGCGCGCTCTCACCGTCCTGCTGCTGCTCGCCGGCGTCGCGCTCGCGCAAGGAGAGCCCGAGCGCACCTACGACCCGTTTCGCGGCATGGACGAGAGCG
>Ga0181573_10005314_pt1 | contig 10711 bp, 6 predicted proteins | sample 101ome_25_FD_148643 | JGI IMG/M metagenome (GOLD analysis project Ga0181573, IMG submission 148643) | Coastal salt marsh microbial communities from the Groves Creek Marsh, Skidaway Island, Georgia - 101409BT metaG (spades assembly) | ecosystem: Environmental > Aquatic > Marine > Intertidal zone...
TTTCCGTCCGCCCGGGCCCCCCCCCCCCCCCCCCCCCCCTCCCCCCCCCCCCCCCCCCCCCCCCCCCCCCCCCCCCCCCCGCCCCCCCCCGGGGCCGCCGCGGGCCCCCCCCCCCCCCCCCCCCCCCCCCCCCCCCCCCCCCCCCCCCCCGCGCCCCCCCCCCCACCCCCCCCCCCCCCCCCGCGGCCCCGGGGCCCCCCCCCCCCCCCCCCCCCCCCCAAACGCCCCCCCCTCCTCGGCCCGTCTGCGCCGCGCCGCCGCCGCCGCCGCCCGAAATCGCGCGATGTCAGCGTCGGCCTCGGGGTGGCCCGTGGCCTCGGCGGGAAGCAACTCGAGCGCCCTCGACGACGGTGCTCCTCCCGGGGGAGCGCTCGGGTGACCTCCCGAGCGACTCGAGAGACCTCCCAGAACGGCGACGCCGTCGCGGACGGTGGCGGCCGCCCGGCCAGCACCGACCATGGAGAGGGGGCCGGGGGGGGCATGGGTGGAGGGGGGGCCCGGGGGGGGCCGAGGGGGCGGCAGCGGGGGCGGGGCGCGTGAGGGCTTGGACGGCGCGGGCGTAGGAGGCACGGCCGCCGCCGCGGAGTCCGGGTCATCCCCGAGGGCGGCCCGTGCCGCCGCCGCCGCCGCCGCCGCCGCCGCCGCTGGGGCCGCCCCGCCGCCGCCATCGCCCGAGACCCCCAGCCACGCGTCCCAGTCGCGTCGGATCCGAGCCCGGGTCCGCTCCGCCGACGCCTGCAGACCCTCGATCTCGGCCTTGTGCTCCCGGAGACGCGTCAACTCCGCCTCGTACCGCGACCGACACCGGCCGGCCTCGGCGCGCAGGTCGGCGTCCCGCTGGGCATCGGCGGCCGACGGACCGGGCCACGTCCGCGGCGCCGTCTCCCCCCCGGCCGTCCCCTCCCCCCCCCCCCCCCCCCCCCCCCCCCCCCCCCCCCCCCCCCCCCCCCCCCCCCCGCCGCGCGCCCCCCTCCTCCTCCCAGGCGAGCCGCTGAGCGGCGGCCCGCATCCTCAGAGCCTCGAGCCCCTTTCGAGCCTCAGCAACGCCCGCCCGCGCCTCGGTGAGGGCGCGTCCGGCAGCCTGGGCCGACGCGAAGAGGCGCCGAAGGGCGGCATGGTCGCGGGCGGCGCCGGGGGCGGCGGGGTGGGCCGCGCGGAAGGCCTCCAGGGCGGCCGAGACGGCCTCGCGTTGCCGGGGGTGGGGAGCGGCTCCCATCGGCGAGGGGAGGAGGCCGGTGGGGGGAGGATCCAGGGTGGGAGGGGGGGGGGGGGGGGGGGGGGGGGGGGGGCCCCCCCCCCCCCCCCCCGCCGGCGGCCGGGCGACCGGGCCCCCGCGGCGGCGGACGCTGCGGAGGGGGCAGGGGCGTCGCTCCCCGCCAGACCGGCATCGGCGAGCATTCGGACGAGGACGGTGATCTCGGCGTCCCGCTCTCGCAAGAGGCGTCGCAGCCTGCCCTCCTCGGCGGAGTGGTGCGGGTTGGGCGCCCCGTCCACGTCGGCCCCGGCGGCGGCGCCGACGCCGGGGTCCCCGCCGGTGCCGCCCCCGCCCGGGCCCCCTCCCCCGCCGCTGGTCTCCGCCCCCGCCCCACCCCGCGCGCGCTCCCGCAACGCTCGCATCGCCTCCTGAAGGAAAGGCACGGACCCACCCAACAGCGGCGGCTCGTCGTCGTCGTCGTCGTCGCGGCTCGCCGGACGATCGCACCACCCCAGGGCGGCGTTCCGGGCGTGGTTGCGCTCCTCCGCCGTGAGACCCACGGTCGAGGAGGCGCCGCCACCGCCACCGCCGCCCACCGACCGGAGGAGTCGACACTCGGCCTCGAGCTCTCTCACGCGCCTGCGCAACCCCGCCACCAGCGCCGCCGGGTCGGCCTCTTCGTTCCTCCTCACGACGTTTTTCACGGCGGCGACGCGCTGCGCAAAGCGGCACGTGGACACCGACTCGTCCCGCTGGTTTCGTCCGGCGTGCACCGTGGCGATCATCGCCGTGCGACAGTTGCCACCCAGGGCGTCACGGAGGCAGGTGGTGAGCAGACAGTTGCGGTAGGGCACATGACGGGGCGGTCCGCGGCGACCGCCACTGTGGTGGCCGCCGCCCCGCTGCAGCGCGAGGATGACCTGCTCGAGGTAAAACAGGGACCCGTTGATGTAGCCCGCCTCGCGCAGGGCCCTGCCCTCGGCTCGCGTCTTGCTGACGCGCTCGGACCCGGCGAGGTCGACCAGGCAGAGGCGAGACTTCACCACGCGTCCGCCGCTCATGGCCGCGCCGCCCGCTGCGGGCCGCTGCTCGATGTGCACGGTAAACAAGCAGTGGCTACGGCTCGAGGCTAGGTTCATCGCGGTCGACGCGACGCTGCGGTTGACGTCGCCGACAAAAAGGTGGCCGAGAGCTTCGGCCTCGGTGGCGGCAATGGGGCATGAGAGGCCGCGATACACGACCTCTCCGTCAGAAGCTTCGGGGGCCGAGGCGCGGCGCGCGAGGCGCGCGGGGGACGCCCCCGCTCCCGCCGTCTCGGACCCCTCCACCGACCCGTCGTCGTCGCTGTCTCCATTTTCATCGTCCTCGTCCCCCGCCATCCCCCCCGACCTTCCTGCAGCGCCCCGCCGCCGCGACGAGGTCGCACCCGTCAGCCCCGGCGCGTGGTATCCCGGCCCGGGGCCGCCCCCGGCCACGAGCACGTCCACCCGCGGCAGATCCTCCATGCCCCCTACCTCCCGTCCGGGGGCGAGGAGATCGTACGCTCGCTCGTTGTACAGCTCGAGATAACTCACCTGGGGGAACGGGGGGGAAAGGGGGCTCGGGTCCGGGTCGAGCGCGCCATCGGCCCGCCGGGCCCATCGCGTTGGGCTCCGGGCCCGCCGCGCCGGACCCCACTGCCGACCCGCCCGAAAGTCGAAACGGAGGTCCGTCCGCTGGGCCGCTCCTCTGTACAGTGCCGACAGAGCGCGGGGCAGGATACCGCGATCAGCGTAGGCGTCTCCGGCGCCCGTGACAGTGTGGGTCTTGCCGCTGCCCGTCTGCCCATAAGCAAACACCGTGCCGTGCACTCCAGCCAACGCGGCAGCAACAGCGGGAGCGGCGACTCTGTCGTAGGTCTCTTCCTGGGTGGCGCCGGGGCCGAGGACGCCGTGGAACTTGAACGCGTGGCTGGCGGCGGCGTGGCCGGGGGCGGAGGGTCCGGCGTTTTCGTCGGAGGCGTCGCCGGCCGAGGCAAGACCGGGGAAGGTGACGACGGCCTCAACGGGGTCAATGAGGAGGGCGGGGATGACACCGGGGGCCGGAGGGCGGACACGGAGGAAAATCTCGATACCAGTCGCGCCGAGCTTCACGGAGGTGTGGTCATTCTCGGTGGTGGGCTTGCGGGGGGAAGCGTCCGCCGACATCGTGCCCGACGCGGCACGACGCGGCTGGGAGGCCGCTTTGCCAACTGGTCTTGCGTTCCACCTATTCGGAACGAAACCTCTGGAAAGAAGGCCCTACCTAGTGTCGAGCATCTCTCCGTGACTTCAACGAGCTAAATCGACGTCGCAGAGGGCTCAACCGCCGACCCCTCTCCTCGACGGGACGAGCGAGACGGGAAAAGTTCACCCCCTCCGCGCCCCCGCGCCTGCAGAAGGGCAGAGTCCTCATCTGCCCCGGGGCCCCGCTCTCGGGCTTCGTCAAGCCCCCGAACGCTCGCGTTTTGCGCGGCCCGCATCGGCGGCGAGCCGGCTGGCGCGGCGCCGACACCGCTCGCGCCCGTCCTCGCCCGTGCGCCGCGCTCCTCTTTACCGCCTTCAAATTCAGCCATCTCGTCGCGCACACCATCCCCCCCTCCTCCACTCGGCGCAGAGTCACGAGGCCGTCACTGCCCACCAGGTCGCCAATATGTCGCGCAGCGCCGTCCAGTTTGCCGCGGCCAAGGCAGCGGGCAAAGGCAACCTCGGCCCCGACCGCATCTACATGAAGACAGCAACTGCAGCGCCCCCCGGCGCTCCCGGTGCCGACCACAAGGGCAGGATCGATTTCAACAGTCTGGTTCCGCCTCCTGGCTACGTGCCCGGGCTGGGCCGCGGCGCCACAGGATTCCAGTCGCGCGGAGACCAAGGACCAGCGCTAATCAAGGCGCCGGGAGCGCCTCCGGGCGGGCTGCGGCCGGGCGGAGCCGGCAAGGACGCCGGCGCCGGTGGGGGGGACGATGCCGCAGGCGCCGGCGCCGGCCCCACGGGCCCGTTCGACGCGTTTGAGGGTGCCGAGGCCGGCCTCTTTGGCAGCGGAGTATACGACGACGACGACGCCGAGGCCGACGCCATCTGGGACGGCGTCGAGACCGCCCGGGACGCTCCGTCTGCCAAGCGACGTGCCGCGCGGCTGGCAGCTGAGGTCGCCGAGCGGAGGGCCACCCGGGGTGGGGCCCTCGTGGAGAGATTCTCCGATTTGAAGAGAGGGCTGAAGGCGGTGAGCCGTGCCGAGTGGGAGGCCATGCCCGACACGGGCGATCGAACCGTCAAACGGCGGCGGAGATGGGAGCGGGAGGGGCCTGGATCCGACGCGCTGCTTGCGCAAGCAGCAGGCCTGGCGGGGGGTGGGGGGATCTCGGCGACGGAGGTCTCCGTCTCGCGCGGCGGCGGGTCGGGGACGGCCACGAGCCTCGCGGCGGGGCGGTCGAAGGTGCTCGCTCTCGACCTCGATCGCGCTGCGCGGGCCCGCACCGCTGCAATGGGCGGCGGCGGGGGAGGTGCGGGGGACGGCACGAGCACCGCCGTCGACCCGCGGGGCTACCTGACCAGCATGGCCTCCACTCCCATCGCCAGCGGGGCTGAGGTGGCCGACCTCAAAAAGGCCCGCGCCCTCTTCAAGTCCGTTGTGGCCAGCCACCCCACGAACGCGTCGGGCTGGATCGGCGCAGCTCGCCTCGAAGAGAGGGCAGGAAAGACGGCAGACGCGCGGGCACTTATGCTCAAGGGGTGCGAGGCGTGCCCCCGGAGCGAGGACGCTTGGCTTGAGGCGGCGCGGCTGGCGCGGTCCGCGGGGCTGGACGCGGCGCGGGCGGTGCTTGCGCGAGCGGCGGGCGCGGTGCCCAACAGCGTGGCCGTGTGGCTGCGGGCTGCGGAGCTGGAGAAGGACGATCCTGAGGCGCACAATCGTGTCCTCCGCCGGGCGCTTGAGACGGTCCCCACGTCGGTCGCCCTCTGGAAGAGCGCCGTAGACGCTGCTGCCAGCCCCTCAGACGCCCGAGTGCTTCTTGCGCGCGCTGTTGAGTGCTGCCCGCGCGAGCCCGATCTCTGGCTCGCTCTGGCCCGCCTTGAGACCCATGCCCAAGCCAGGAAAGTGCTTAATCGCGCACGAAAGGCCCTTCCGGCCGACCGCAGCGTTTGGCTGGCGGCTGCCAAACTTGAGGAGGCGCACGGCCAGGTCGACGCTCCGGATGCGTTGCTGCCTCGGGCGTTGAAGGCCCTGAAAGCGGCGGGAGCGCCCTCGGGGGACCGGGAAGGGTGGCTGACCGAGGCAAAAGCCGCCGAGGAGGAAGGGTGCCCACGGACGTGCCGGGCGGTGGTGCGCGCCACTGCGCGGCTCGACGTTGAGCCCGAAGACAGAGCGGCGACGTGGAGCGCTGACGCCCGCGACGCGGCGCGCGCTGGCCGTGGGTCCACAGCCCGCGCGCTGTGGGAGGTGGCGGTCGAGGAGTTTCCCGACCGCGCCGATCTTTGGAGGGGAGCCGCCGACCTTGAGAGGGAGGAGGCCCTCGGCGGCACCGCCGAAAACGAAGAGGAGCTCTTGGCAAAAGCCTGCGCTCACCTGCCGCGGGAGCCCGACCTGTGGCTACGTCGGGCGCGTTCCGCTTGGCGGCGGCGCGGAGACCTGGCTGCCGCGCGGGCCATCTTGGAGGAGGCGAGCGAGGCGGCACCCGACTGCGAGGACGTCTACCTCGCGGCGGCACGGCTCGAGATGGGAGCTGGCCGGCCCGGCGTGGCGCGGCGCATCCTGGAAGCGGCGCGGGGCCGAGAGGCGACGTCGAGCCCGCGGGTATGGACGGTCCTGGCGACGCTCCTGCGGGCCCGGACGGCAGCGCGGGTGGCCAATGTTAGCGGCGCTCGCCCAGTCGCCGACGATGGGGACGACGTCATGAGCGACGACCCGCTTCCCGCCTGTCGTGCGGCGGGAGAGGCCGAGGAGAGGGCTCACCTGACAGCGGCGACGGCGCGGCACTCGAGCGAGCCCAAGCTGTGGTTGATGCTTGCCCAGCTCGAAGAACGTGCTGCGCGGGCTGCCGCTGCCGCCGACCGGAACGCCGCTGCCGCTGCCGTCGATGTCTCCGTCGCACGTCGCGTCCTCGCCCGTGCGGTGGCGGCGTGCCCAGGCCGTGTTGCCGTCTGGCGAGCCTATGCATCGCTCGAAACGAGAGTCGGCGACGTCGGTCGGGCCCGCGCCATCCTGGCCGCGGGCCGCGCCCGCCTCGCCGCCGCACGCGACACGGATACGAACGTCGCCGCGGCCGCCGCCGGTGACCCCCGCGACGACCCAGCTCTCCTGTGGGTGGCGGCCTCGCGTGTCGAGCGCTGTCCCCCCCCCAACGGCGCCGGCGACGCCGCCGCCGCCGATCGGCTCATAGACCGCGGACTGCAGGAGAATCCTGCCTCGGGTCCCCTCTGGGCCGAGGCCGTGCTTACCTGCCCCAAACAGCAGCGCAAGAGCCGTGGCGCGGAGGCGCTGAGCCGGGCAGGCGACGCGTGCCCTGAGGTCGTCGAGGCGGTCGGTCGACTCTTCTTCCGCGAGCGCCGGCACGACAAGGCGCGGGCGTGGCTGCGCCGGGCCTGCGGGGCCGCTCCTCTCCGAGGGGACGCCTGGGCAGCCCTGTACAAGCTAGAGTGCCTTACCGGTGGAGGAGCGACGGGGGAGGCAGGGGCGACGGGCACCGATGGAGAGCCGGCGACAGGAGAGGGCTGCGCTGCGGCGAGGGAGGTGGCTGACGCGTGCGCGCGGGCCCGGCCACGGAGGGGGGACCGGTGGGAGGACGCCGCGCGCGGTCCAGCGGTTCGGGGCGAGTGGACGGGCAAGACGAACGACGATCAGGCCTCCTCGGCCCCGGACGACGCCGCATCGCCGTGGGTCGGCGAGCGCTCCGCCCGAGCGGTTCTTAGAGATGTCGCCCTCGCGCTAGACGCGCCTCCGCCGGTGTAGGGGTCGTTGTCCTCGGTTCAATCCCCGACCTGACCCGCCCGCCGATGCGTGAATGACTGAATCAACCGACCCGTCAGAGGCCCATGGAGCGCCTCTGTCCACCCCGTATTCGTCTCTCTTCTTTTCCTCAATCTCTCTCTCTCTCTCTCTCTCTCTCTCTCTCTCTCTCTCTCTCTCTCTCTCTCTCTCTCTCTATTTCTCTCTCACCCTCCCCGTCCGAGGAGCCCGCTGAGCCACCGGCGAGACCCCCTACGCTTTATTTCTTTGTCCTCCTGCTCGGGCGGGAGGTGAGCGCCCTCTTCCTCGCGACGGGAGGCCCCCTCCGCCCCGCTCGTCGCCCACCGGCCAAGCCGTCCGCGGAGGCCCCGCCCGCCGCCATGGCCCCCCTCTCTCTCCTCCGTGGCTGCAGGCTCGGGGGACCCGCCCGCCGCCCACAGTCCCGGCTCGTTGCGCCCCCCCTCGGCCCCGTCGGCCCCAGACGAGGGCGCGCCGCCGTGGCTGCTCCCCGCCCGGACCGGGTGCGACGCCACACGCACGGGCAGCCCCGCCCGCGACGACATCTGGGCCGTCCCTCGATTGAAGGAATGCTGCCCCGAGACGCGGCGGGAAAGGGTGTCGACGGTTCCTGTGCCATGGGTGGAGTCGCCCTCGTGCGCGCTGGAAAAGCCGCGGGCCGAACGGTGGGTGCCGCCCCCGCCGCCCATCCCATGCGACGGCCGCAGGGCCTCGGGGGACCGAGGTGGAAGGCCCGTCGGCGGGGCGCCTGCTAAAGAATGACCGGCCGCCCGCGAGTCGGATTCGCGGCGGGCGACGCCGTGGACGACCTGCGGGTGGGTGGCCCCAAGGCTGTCACCATGTAAGGAGCCGTGCGCGCCCCGTTGGCCACCTGTCGTCCTCCTCCGCCCTCCATCAGGCAGATCGGCGTCGACGCCGCCTTTGGCCTCGGCGCCACCGCTGAGCCCATCTGGCGTCCCGAGTCGATGCTGCTGCGTCGCCGCGCTGCCGGCCACCAAGCCACGCGCCGCCGCATGCCCCGCGCCGCTCCCACCGCCCGGCGCCGCTGTCCGCCCCGGCGTCCCCCCACGTCCTGACCCCTGCGTCGTCGCAAAGCTCCCCGTCCGGCTCGGCCGCCGCGTCCCTGCTCCGTCCCACCCCCCCCCCTCGTGTCCGCTCTCCCCCCTGACGCCCCCCCTTCGGCTCCCGCCCCTCGTCGCCGACCCTCCCCCGGGCGTCCCAGCCCCCCCCCCACCCCCCAGCTCCCCGTCCATCCCCCCTGTCCGCGTCTCGGCCCTTCGTCTCCGCACCATGTCCTCGTACAACAGCGCGCGATACCTCTCCGCCGCCCCTTGCCCTCCTTGCCCCTCCCGCCCTTCCTCTCCCCCTCCCCCCGGCCCTGACACGCCCCCCTGCGCCGACACCACCCTGCGGTCCATCGCAGGAGGGTCAATGTCCTCTGGGCGGACGCGGCGCGGTGCCGACGGCTCCTGTGCCGGGTCGTGGAAGCGAGCGAGGTAGGGGTGAGCAAGGGCGGCGGCCGCCGAAGGGCGCCGGCGGGGGCTGAAGGACAGGAGGCGCGCCAGGAGGTCGAGGCCATCGGGCTCAGCATCGGGGAGGAGGACGGCGAGCCGGCGGGCCGTGGCCTCGGAGGAGGTGTCGTGGGGGTCTGGTGGGTGCAAGGAGGAGGAAGAGGCGCCAGCCTCGGCTCCGTCAGCTCCAGCAGAGCCAGCTCCGCCGTCGCTCCTGTCCCTCTCCCCGCCCCGTCCCGCTGCCCGCGCAGCAAGCGTCGCCAGCACCCGCGCCGCGTGCGGACCGCCCCCGCACTCTTCTCCCTCAGCCACCGTTGGGCGGCCCGTGACGCTTAGGACCCGCTCGAGCTGGTTGAGGGTCGAGGCCCCGGGAAAGAGGGGCCGTCCCCCAAGCAGCTCGGCCAGGATGCACCCAGCGCTCCACACGTCGACCGCCTGGAGATGGAGGATGGATGGATGGATGGATGGATGGATGGATGGATGGATGGATGGATGGATGGATGGATGGATGGATGGATGGATGGATGGATGGATGGATGGATGGATGGATGGATGGATGGATGGATGGATGGATGAAGACCCGCCTGGGTGTAGCGCGGAGACCCCAAGAGGATCTCGGGGGCGCGGTACCATCGCGTGGCCACGTAATCCGTCAAGACTCCGCCGGGGTTAGGAACCGTGCCCGTCTCTCCCTGGTCGGGGTCGGTGCCGGCCTCAGCGGCATCGTCGCCGCCGAGGCACCTGCAGTCGGTGGGGGGGGCAGGGGGTGGAGGATGGTGGGTGGGTGGCCGGGGAAGGCGGAGGTGGTGCAGCGGCGGTATCCCGAGGGACTGACGCCGAGAGAAACCAATCACGACCCTTCTTCCGACCCTCGCCGCGCGAGCCCAAAGTCAGCCAACCGCAGTCCACAGTCAGAGTTGAGCAGAAGATTCGACGGCTTCACGTCACGGTGAACGACACCGGCGCTGTGCAGATACTTGAGCGCCCGCAACAGCTGCCACGCCACGTACCTGCGATGCACCGGTAGGAGCAGCCCCGCTCTCGCCACGGCGTGGAGGTCCGTCTCGGCAAAGTCGAAGACCAGCCACACATCGCGGTCATTCTGCGCCCTGAGCACGTTTCTCAATGTCACCACGCCGTCGTGTGGCTGCATGGCTCTCAACAAGGCCACTTCCCGGAAAGTGCGCTGAGCGTCAACCCCGTTCTGAAACGCGTCGAAAATTTTCTTCAGCGCCACCGTCGCGCCCGTGCGGCGGTCGACGGCACGCCAGACGACGCCGTAGGCACCTTTGCCGAGGCGCTGACGCACGTCGTACTTGCGGGCGACGTTTCGGTCGATCTCCTGGAAAGGGAGGGGGGAGCGGTCAAGACGACACTGATTTCTCGTGGCGGAAATGCGAGCGTCGGCGTTGGCGCAATAATTGGAGGGAGGAAGGCGAACGCCGTCACCCCATCGGCTGACCATTCTCGCCTCGATTGAGGAGCTTGGCGTCCCCGTCATGATATCTCTCCGAACCCTGCGGAAGAATACCCTAGAATTATTCCTGTGGGAGCACGGCGATGCGAGAGGGGGGACCACAAAGCGACATCGCAGTACTAGGCCACCGGCAAGAGAGGGCGTCGAGACCCATGGCCCGGAAAACGCCACTGCCGGCGACGTTCACCCCAGCGTGCGTGGCACAGGAGGCCGCGGTCCGTGGCGTGCGGTCTCGCAGCCCGGCGCCCCTCCCCCTCTCGGGAGAGGAGCCCGAGGCCGAGTGCTGCCCGTCCCCACGGCCGTCGGCACGGGCCCAGACCGGCAGCGCGGGCGCCCGTCTCCGATGGCCGCGGCTCCCTATCGCTTCCCTGACGGATCCACAGCTAGCGTGAACGACTACGTCGAGCTATTCGTGGAAGGAGACGAGGCGAGGAGACACAGTTGGCGATGGCCTGCCGAGGCGCCGAGCTCCGCCCTCGGTCTGCCGGCTGACCAACCCCCCCCCCCCCCCCCCCCCCCCCCCCCCCCCCCGCACCCCCGCGCCCCCCC
>Ga0181573_10005322_pt1 | contig 10697 bp, 2 predicted proteins | sample 101ome_25_FD_148643 | JGI IMG/M metagenome (GOLD analysis project Ga0181573, IMG submission 148643) | Coastal salt marsh microbial communities from the Groves Creek Marsh, Skidaway Island, Georgia - 101409BT metaG (spades assembly) | ecosystem: Environmental > Aquatic > Marine > Intertidal zone...
GCCGCTTCGACGACATCATTCGGTTCCTGGACTGCCTCCCCGACGACACAGACAAGTCCGAGAATAAGACTTGCCACGGCAACCATCGACCATCGGCGGCGTGCGATCGAGCGGCCGTTTGCTCGACGACCTCGTGAATGATCTGAATCTTGCCCAACAACAAACTCCATGCAACAAGTATGGCACCGTACGAGATGTTTGTTTTAACCACATGGCTGTTCAGTCTTCTTGGGCGGCCTCCGGGAAGAGCAGCTGGACGAGCAGAATCATTAACTTCAGCCACGCCTCGGGCGTTGGCCCGTCGTCTCCCAGCAACGACAGGTTCACCGAACCCAACGAGATCGCCGACAGTGCCGCAGCGATCGACTTGGGATCAACATCGGCCCGAAGGATGCCGTTCTCGCTCGCTTTCATCATCAGATCGGCCATATGTCGCTGCTGACGCCGTTGCACATCCGCCATCAACGCCGCGAGTTCCTCGTCGTGCCGCGTCGCTGTCAACAAGTCAAGCCGACTCCACCGTCCAGCCACCTCCGTAGGGTCAAACGGATCGACAAACGCCCCGAGCACCCGCGCGAGATAGTCATCACGGCTCGCAGAGGCATCAATTGCTTCACTCAGGTTCTGCATCTGCTCATCAGCCATCCGGAACAGCTGCTCGAGAAGCGCCTCATGAATGAGGCCGTTGCGATCATTGAAGTGCCAATACAGAGAGCCCTTGGTCACCCCAACTCGCTCGCAAACGTCTTCAATCCTGAGAGCGTCGATCCCGTTAGCCAAGATGATCTCTAATGCCGCATCAATCAATTCACCACGAGAATCGCGTCGAGTTTGTCGTTTCGGTCGCTGAGGTAACGGTGAATCAGCACGATCAGGAGCCACATCACCACGGTAATGCAGGAAACAACCCTGCCAGCGCGCATCAATGATTACTCGTCGCACACATCGGCGACAGTCATGAAGTTACTCACGCAGTAGACGATGAGCAGTCGCCGTCGGCATGCACGCGCGGGAACCTGGTGGTAACGAAAATCTCAAAAAATTTTCTCGGTCAGAAAAAATGGCGTCTGAACAGGGCTTAGACAGCCGAGTTGCGGTTAAGAGCAACGGCCTCCGGAGCCGTGTGCGCAGGTTCGAATCCTGCCGAGGGCACCCTTGAAAACACCGAGCGTTGATCTGCTTTGACGTCATCTTGGCCGCACCGCATTTCTGTCATTTCGAGATTCCGCACCTTCGCGCTTAGCCATTAAACTGAAAGGGATTTCCTGATCAGTTAAGAAATATTGGTGAAGTTGATGGCGAGTTGGAGCGAGCGTTGGGCAGCGAGATTCATTGGATCTCTGGCGGCCATCGCAATCGGTGTTCCTGCCATCACGTTCGGCTCACTCGCCTATTGGGACCAACTGACCTCATCTAACATCGCTTCGGCCATCAACCCGGCTTGCGCGCCTGACACCTACGGCGTTGTCATCAATGACACTCGCTACATCGTCAACGAATTCACTGACACGTCAGCAACCTGCGACTGGACCGTTCCTTCCGGTGTCACTCAACTTGACCTACTCGTCGTTGGCGGTGGCGGGGGCGGCGGCGGTGGAAACAGTTCGTTCGGCAACGGCGGTGGCGGCGGCGGTGGCGGCGGCGTCAGCACAGCGTCGATGGCGGTCTCAGGGAACACCCTCACTGTGACCGTTGGTTCAGGCGGGAGTGCCGGGCCGGGTGGCACCAATACCGGGGCAGGTCCTGGTGGTGATGGTGGCTCGAGTTTGGTGGCTCAAGGATCAGACATTCTTCTCAGCGCAACTGGTGGAAGTGGGGGCGCCCGGGGGCAGTACACAACCGGTGGCACAGGCGGTTATGGCGGGAGTTCGGGCTCACCAAGTTCCGCAGGTGACACCTCTGCAAACTCCGGCGGGCCTGGGCCCTACCGTCATGGCGGCGGCGGCGGCGGGTCGCTCTCAGTGGGTACGAGCGGCGACTCATCCGCAGGCAGTAGCACGTCAGCCGGCGATGGCGGTGCTGGCATCGAAAGCGCCCTGACGGGTGAAAATCTTGCGTACGGTGGTGGTGGCGGCGGCGGTAGCCCGAACGGCACCGCAGGCATTGGTGGTAATGGCGGGGGCGGAGACGGTGCGTTCCAAACAGCGACTGATGAATCTGGACCGGGTGTGCCCACCGCAAATCGAGGCGGTGGCGGCGGTGGCGGTAACGATGCGAACTTTAAGTCGGGTGCCGCAGGCGGATCTGGCGTCGTCATCGTCCGCTACGAGGTTCCCAACTCTGCCCGCGACTGGGCGATGTCGGCGAACTGGACTGCGGCAGACGGTGCGTCCTCGGCCGAATACTTCGAGGCTGACGGCGAGGTACTCGACTACACCGGAACTGACGGCTCAGTCGAGGCCTGGGTGTATTTCGATCCCGACGAAGACACTCAGTACTCGATTCTCGGTGCAAGCAAATACCTCTACATCGCAACTTGGGCACGCAACCGCGACGTTGACGGAGTATCCCTCGATTATCCGATTCGAGTTGGCGACTCGTGGACGACCTCGGTTGAACTCCCTCAGGGCGGTTGGACTCACGTTGCTGCCACCTGGTCAGGCACCAACGCAAACCTTTATTTGGATGGGCAACTCGCTGACTCCACCAACCTCTTTACCTCACCTGGGGCCGACTCCACCGGTGCGAGCAAGTTTCGCGTCGGAGCCATCTATGACGCGCCGTCAACTCCCGGAACTCCCTGGTCTACCTTCTGGGACGGTTTAATCGACGAGGTCCGAGTTTGGGACGACGTTCGATCGGTAAATGAGATCCGTGCGGGGATGCACACCACAGTCTCGGCAAGCGACACCGACCTGGCTGCATACTGGGACTTCAACCAATCGACCGGAAACACGGTCACCGCCGTCGGTCCCGCCGGGTCAGCAGCAACCATGACTGCCTTCGGCACACCGACGTATACCGAACTTGCCGCAGCTGACACCGCCAGTCGGTCGGGCTGGACCATCTACGAGTTTGAACGCTCATACATCACGGCTGCCGGTGGCTGGACGGTGCCAACCGGGGTTCAGCAGGTTCAAGCACTCGTTGTCGGTGGTGGCGGCGGTGGCGGCGGCGGTGGCGGCGGAGCCGGAGGTGTGCAGGAATCGCTCTCTTACGGAGTCACCGCTGGTGATGGCATGACGGTCACAGTCGGCAGTGGAGGAAGTGCAGGCCCGAATTCCTCAGGGCCGGTACAGGCTGGTGGCGACGGCGGTGACTCAGTGTTCGGAACCATCATCGCAGATGGTGGCGGCGGTGGCGGCGGTGTCGCAGAGGCTGGACGACCTGGCGGATCTAGCGGAGGTAGCGGCCAAGACACGACTGCCGCTAGCGGAGCCGCCTCGCAAGGTAATCGTGGTGGAGACGGCCGGTCGACCGCTGCTTGCACCCCTGCCAGCGGTGGTGGCGGTGCAGGGAGTGTCGGGCTTCAAGGTCAAGCAACGCAGTGTTCTCCCCAGATTCCTTACGGCGGCGATGGAGGAACAGGTCAGTCAAGCACTATCAATGGAGCCACGACCTACTACGCCGGTGGTGGCGGAGGTGGTCCGAATAACAACTCGTCTGCAACATCCGAACGCGGTTGGGGTGGAGGTTCTCAGAACAACCTCTATGGCGCAGGAGATGGAGCGAATGCAAACTATGGCGTAGGAACAGCAGCCCGAGCCAACTCCGGTAGCGGCGGCGGCGGCGGTGACTACGAAGGCTCTGGTGGCGCCGGCGGCTCGGGTGTCGTCATTGTCGCCTATCCGATGTGCACGGCATCCAGCGTGCAGACAGTCACCATCGGTGGCATCGAGTACAAGTACCAAACCTTCACCACGCCTGACAGCAATTCGAGCGACGGCGACCACAACGGTGACCTGCCGTGCGTGGGCGACTGGACTGTCCCCGCTGAAATCACCGCTCTCGATGTACTCGTTGTCGGCGGTGGAGGCGGCGGAGGCTATGCAGCTCATGTCGATCAAAACAACAATCCGGGTGGTGGAGGAGGCGCCGGAGGCGTTCGCCTAGACACCATCAATGTCACGCCAGGAGCAACCGCTACTCTCTCGGTCGGAGCCGGTGGTGTCGGTGCGCCTACAGCCTCGACGGCAACGGGAGATACCGGATCATCATCATCAATTTCGATCGGCTCCTCAACTATTTCAAGCCAAGGTGGTGGCGGCGGCGGGTCGTTCGGCTACGTCGGTGCCAACGGAGCTTCAGGCGGAGGCGGAGGCGGAGTTAACTCGACATCATCCTGCGCGAATCTCTCCATGGCTGGAGGAACAGGGACAACTGAGGAGGGCAACGACGGAGCGACGGGATGTTGGGGCTGGGGCGGACCTGGTGGAGGCGCAGGCTCTGCGGCCCAGAACGGCGATGCCGACTCAAACCCCGGATACGCAGGATCACCGCTCGCCGTTGGTTTTGTCACCCAGACAGGAACTGCAGCAGCTACATACGGAGCAGGCGGAACATCGGTGTACTCCGCAACAACCCCTCTGGTTGGCAGTGGTGATGGCGGTGATTCTCCTGGGTCAAGCCCATCTAAATCCATCAAAGTGGGCGAAGCTGGAGCATCAGGTTCAATCGTCGTTCGCTGGACGGCTGATCCAGCTGACGCCCTCCCCGAAATCGATCTGTATGCCCGCTACCGCGCTGGCGATTACGACCCGACCACGAAGATCTGGACCGACTCGTCGGGCAACGCACGTCACACCCTGGCAAGCGATGCCTCGGGCGCTCCGTCAGTCACGTCTGCAACAGCAGCAAACGGAACGACGCAAACTTTCCCGATCGTTAGCGGATCAACGACTGATTCGCTGAAGTTCCCCGGGACGATGCTCTCAAGCGCCTACACGCTCTTCCACCTCGCTCGATATAGCGGAGATGCTCGACAACAAATTCTGACGAGTACATCGACGAACTGGTTATCTGGTTTTTGGCTCGGCAAATCAGGCATTGCATACCAAGCAGCAGACACGGCCGGAAACGTAGGCAACTGGATCACACAAAATACTGCAGATGTTCACGGCACTAACTGGGTGCTGAGCAGCGACAAGAAGTCGATGTATCGCTCTCAGGGAATCGACCGAACCACCTGTGCAGGTTGCTCAACTGTCAACACCGCCACGCTGTCGATTAACCGCCCCAATTCACTCTTCGCTGATCAAGTTTCCGATTGGCAGGTTGCTGATGTGCTGGTCTTCGATCGGCAACTCTCCACCGATGAGATCCGATCGATGGAGAACCATCTCGGTCGTTCGTATGGCATCGAGACCCCGGGGCTCCAAGCAACTGGTATCACAGCCGCGACAGTCGACGGCCAGACCGACCGCCTCACCGTTTCATGGACCGACCCGACCGACGTCACACCGACCTCTTACACCATTGAGCAGTCCGATGACGCGGGAAGCACGTGGTCGACCGCCACCACCTCAGGAACCGTGAGCGCTGCGGGCACCACTGTCACCGGGCTCACATCTTCTGACTCGTATTTGTTCCGCGTCACTCCGCTCTACGCCAACGTCACCAACGAACGGGCGTCAACGCCATCAGCGAGCGCCTCACCGCTCACTGCGACCTTTACCGCTCTCACTTGGTCGCCGGCGAGCCCAACCGATGCACAGACCATCACGCTCACCGCAGCCGTCACTGATAGTGGTTCTGCACTTGCCAACGCGAGCGTTGCCTTCGCTGCCAACAGCACCACGATCACCGGATGCAGTGCTGTCACCACGGACGCCAACGGTGAAGCCACCTGTTCATGGACTCCGGGTTCAGCCGCCACGTACTCCGTTACTGCCACTACTACCGGCAGCGGCCTCATCTCGTCCGCCGACACACAGTCGATCACCGTGTCCACATCGACTCCTGGCCAGCCGACCGGACTGACTGTGGTACCAAGCGGCTCAACTGCAACAGAAATAGTTCTCTCGTGGACCTCTCCCCTCAGCGGATCAACCCCGACTGACTACAAGATTGAGTACAGCACCAATGGTGGTTCGACATGGACAACGTTCACCGATGGTGTGTCGACTGCAACCTCGGCACCGGTGACTGGCCTTGTCGCAAACCGGTATTACACATTTCGAGTAACCGCAATTGCAGGCGGCGCATCCGGTGAGCCCTCCACGAGCACCTCTACAACAAGCGGATTGATCCCATTCCCGAACGACACCATCGTGGGAGGTAGCAACGCCCCAACTGGCTTTAGCTATCTCTACGAGGAGGTACTGCCCGGGGTGGATGCGCGACTTACGGTCACGCAGGTCACGGTCAGCGGAGATGGAAGGCTTGAGGTCGACACGACAGCGCTTGACGGCGTCTTCACAGATGGCAACTTCATCAACACGCGCCTTGTCAGAAGCGATTCTCATCATCATGCGACGTACCGAGTGGACTTTGTGGACAGCTCATCCGGTGACCCGGTCACCTTGGAAAATCTCTTCATTTCAGTGAAAGATCTTGACGGAGGTTCCGGTACCGCAAGTAGCGAATATCTGGAGGTCGCTGGAATTACGGGTTACACGCTGCATACCGCAGCAGACATCGAAGTGACACAGCCAACGGCGGGTGCCTACCGATTCCGTGGCACAGCACAACAGCCAGGTGCCAGTTATGAAAAGGGCTGGGCCCAAGTGACCTATGACCGAGTTTCGTCGGTCACACTCACGGTCGGGAACACAACTGGAGTTGGAGCCAGGATTCCTATTGCCTTCGGGCCAGTCGGCTTCTCCTCCTCCACAACCACTGACGTACCACGCCAGACCTACACGATCACCTACGACGCCAACGGGGGTACCGGGAGCCTTCCATCGCCGACGGCGGGAACCTCTGCGTTAACGATTGCAGATGGTTCTGCGCTCACGCTTGGCTCCCGGTCATTCCTGCGTTGGAACACGTCCTCTGACGGAACTGGGACATCGTTCTCATCCGGGGCGTCGTACACCCCGTCAAGCAATCTCACCTTGTACGCCTACTACCAACAGGACCCGGGAATCACCTGGTCGCCGACAACAACTGCCGTCATCACCGACTCTCCGATCACCCCCGATTCCACTCCATCTTTTTCAGGTGGTGGAACGCTTACATATTCGATCGTCAATGCTGGCAACACGGGCTGCTCGGTCGACAGCAGCAACGGCGTGCTGACGTTTACCTCCGCAGGGTCGTGCATAGTGCGAGCAAGCACGTCGGCCAACGGTGATTACATAGCCGGCTCTCTTGACGTGACCTTCACCATTTCAAAAGTGACACAACTCATAACCTTCGCTGATCCGGTCGATCGCACGTGGTCAGCGTCAACGTTTGGCCTATCCCCCACCACCGACGCGACCGGGCTCACCGTCACCCTCGCGTCCGGCACGTCCGACGTGTGCACAGTTAGCGGGCTCACCGTCACCATGTTGACCGCCGGCACCTGCACCCTCACCGCCTCACAGGCTGGCAACTCCATGTACGCCGCAGCGACTGATGTGACGCAGTCATTCGACATTGCCGCCGCCACGCAGACCATTTCCTTCAACCCAACATTCCCGACAACGACCTACGGCGATGATCCGTTCTCGATTGCGGGAACGAGTTCAAGTGACTTGGTGCTTAGCTACTCCTCGACCACTCCGACAGTGTGCACAGTTGCCGGTGACGCATCTCTCTCCAACGGTGCGACGAATGCTGTGGTGTCGCCAGTGGGTGCAGGAACATGCACGATCGTGTCATCGCAAGCAGGCGACAACCGATATGCAGCAGCCACCGATGTGTCACGATCGTTCACGGTCGGGAAAGCCGCTCAGCCTGCCCTCGCTTTCACCTCGTCGGCAACAGCGGTATGGGGCGACGAGGTGACCGCCACAGTGTCCGGTGGTTCCGGCGCAGGTGCCATCACGTTCACAGCATCGACTGGAACCGCAGGGTGTGCGGTCAATGCCACAACTGGCGTTGTCACGTTCACCTCAGCGGGTACTTGCTCGCTGACGGCCAACAAAGCAGGCGACACTAACCGGCTCGATGCGATACCGGTCTCCCAAACGCTCACCATCGCAACGGCCGCACAGACCGTCACGTTTACGTCGACCGTGCCAGCCAACCCACGTCCGGGTGGCACGTACACACCGACCGCCTCAGCAACCTCTGGGCTCGTACCAGCATTCTCAATTACGGCCGGACAGACAACGGTTTGCACCTTGTCGTCTGGTGTTGTGACGTTCATTGCTACTGGAGCCTGCACCATCGCCGCCAGCCAGGTTGGTGACAGCCAATTCGCTGCAGCCGCCGCACAAAGCCAGACCATCAATGTCGGTTCGCTCAACCAATCGATCACTGTCACCACCCCTGACGACGTGACCTTCGGATCCCCCTCGTTCACCCTCGACACTGATGCCTCCTCAGGGCTCACCGTCACTGTGACTGCTAGCGACACAGATCTCTGCAGCGTCAACGGGTACATCATTACCCCGGTCGATATTGGCGAGTGCGAGCTCACTCTCACCCAAGCCGGCGACAGTCGCTACTCACCGGCCTCATCAGTCACCGTCGCGTTCCGCATTGTGCCTGCACGACCCACCGCCCCCACCATCACGTCTGTGTCGGCCGGCAACGCAAACGCCACAGTCGCATTCAGTGCTCCAGGCTTCTCTGGCGGCGTTGACCTCACCCCGTACACGATTACCGCTACCCCGACGAGTGGCACCGCTATCTCCGAGACCGGCTGCGCCGCCAGTCCTTGCACGATCGGCGGCCTTGTGAACGGCACTGAGTACACCCTCACAGTCATCGCCAACAACATCGCCGGTGCCGGCCCTGCATCGGTTGCGAGCCCAGCCATCACACCGGCTACTCGAGCAACCGCTGTCACCACGCTCGCTGCCACACCAGGCAACGGCACGCTTCGAGTCACGTGGGGAGCCCCCGCTGACTTCGGTGGCGGCACATTCACCCGATATGAGCTTCGGATCGCCCCCAACGGTGGGTCGATGCCACAAGTAGCAAGTGCCTCGGTCACATCCTCTACTGCTGGTTCTTACACATTCACCGGGCTCAACAACGGCACTGCTTACAACGTTGAGGTCGTGACAATCACATCGGCCAACCTCGCCGCCATCACCGGCAACACAACATCACTCGCATCGGTACCGCTCGCTGCACCGGGCGCCCCGACGGCACTGACCGTCAACGAACTCACACCTCAAGTGATCCAGATCACTTGGTCAGAACCGACACGCGATGGTGGCACTGCGGTCACCGGTTACACGGTGACGATCACCGACGGCGACGGCGCCAACATCGAGTGCAGCACGATCACTATTGACACCACAACACGCTCTGCTAACTGCACGAGCGAACCTCTCGAATTGTCGTCCGAGTACACGATCAGCGTCGGTGCGGTCAATCGAATCGGCAACGGGCCAACTACCAGCATCACTCACACAACGCCGACGTTCACTGCCCCTACCAGCCCACCTGTTACCGGCGACACCGACAACTGCCCATGCGTCTACGACGATGACGGCAACGCTATCCCTGCAACTATTGAGACCACCCCGACCGGTCAATCACCGGGATCGGTGACACTGAACGACGGCACAAGTGTCATCGGAATTGGCGGTACATCTGGTGCCGGCAACGAAGCTCAGACCTGGACTGACCCCGATGGAAATCTTGTTGCGCAAACTCCGGGAATCATCCCGCTAACCGGCAGTGGGGCACTTCCTGGCACCACGGTCACCATCTTTTTCGACGGGGTTGCCATTGGCACTGGCACCGTTGACGCAGACGGCACCTGGCGCATTGATCTCACTCTTCCGGAGGGAACAAACGGATCTGGCGACCTCGCAATTATGTGGATTGACGAGAATGGTCAACAACGCACGGTGACCACACCTCTCATCATCATCGCCTCCGGTGAGGCCGCTACTGCACCCCGCAGCCCAAATGACGGACAGGGAATCGCTGTTGATCCTGACTCTGCGATTGCGATCGGACCGAACGGTGAACTCATCGAGGCGCTTCGCTCCATCGATGCCGACAACAACACCATCACCGTTACCGCTGGCGGCACCACCATCACCCTCAGCCCCGAAGAAAACGGCCAACTTGATGCGAACGGCCGACTCATTCTCACTCACCCGTCACGGGTCCGCGTCACAGCCACCGGCATGCTTCCCAATGCATCGGCAACCATTTGGATCAAGTCAACGCCGCAGCGCCTCGGCTCAAGCACTGTCAGCCTCACGGGCACACTCGACACGACCTACACCATCCCAAGCAATATTGACCCCGGCAACCACACCATTCAGATTGACACCGCCGACCCCCAGGGACGGCCGCTCTCAATCGCAGTCGGGCTGAGTATTTCGACTGGAACTCTTCCCGTCACCGGTGCAAACAGCAGTGATGTACTTGCGTGGCTGACTCTTGTGATTGCCCTTGGCGGGCTGCTCGTACTTACCACGGGTAGTCGACGTCGTCTCAACACCCTCTGAGACACGCCAGTCAGACTACGACAAACCGATCAAACCACCGGAGGTATCGATTGTGGGGTGTTCACCCAATCCAAAGCATCAGCCTCCGGAGCCGTGTGCGCAGGTTCGAATCCTGCCGAGGGCACCCTTGAAAACACGGCGTATGCAGGCCAAACGCTGATTTTCCGCAATCGCAGCATCCGCCACTGA
>Ga0181573_10005323_pt1 | contig 10697 bp, 6 predicted proteins | sample 101ome_25_FD_148643 | JGI IMG/M metagenome (GOLD analysis project Ga0181573, IMG submission 148643) | Coastal salt marsh microbial communities from the Groves Creek Marsh, Skidaway Island, Georgia - 101409BT metaG (spades assembly) | ecosystem: Environmental > Aquatic > Marine > Intertidal zone...
AAGCACACCGGAGCGGCCTCCTGCAAGCGCGGATTCTGCCAGTTCATCTACGAGCCGATCAGGACGGTCATCGATGCCGCCATGAACGACGAGAGGGAGAAGCTTTTCGCGCTCCTCGACAAGCTCGAGGTCACCGGAAAGCTCAAGCCGGAGGACAAGGAGCTCATCGGAAAGCCGCTCATGAAGCGTGTGATGCAGTGCTTCCTCCCGGCCCACGAGGCCCTCCTGGAGATGATGATCTGGCATCTGCCGTCCCCGGGTATGGCCCAGAAGTACCGTGTGGACTGCCTGTACGAGGGACCGCTGGACGATGTCTACGCCACCGCGATCAGGAACTGCGATGCGGACGGTCCGTTGATGATGTACATCTCCAAGATGATTCCGGCCTCCGACAAGGGTCGCTTCTACGCCTTCGGACGTGTCTTCGCCGGAACGATCCGTACCGGAAAGAAGGTCCGTATCATGGGGCCGAACTACGTTCCGGGATCCAAGAAGGACCTCTTCATCAAGACCGTCCAGCGTACCGTGCTGTGCATGGGAAGGAGGCAGGACGCCGTCGAGGACGTGCCGTGCGGAAACACCGTCGCCCTCGTCGGACTGGATCAGTTCATCACCAAGAATGCCACCCTCGCCGAAGAGAAGTCCGACGATGCTTTCACCATCAAGGCCATGAAGTTCTCCGTGTCCCCGGTCGTCCGCGTCGCCGTCGAGCCCAAGCAGGCCTCGGACCTGCCCAAGCTCGTTGAGGGACTCAAGAGGCTGGCCAAGTCCGACCCTATGGTCCAGTGTCAGATCGAGGAGACCGGAGAGCACATTATTGCCGGTGCCGGAGAGCTCCACTTGGAGATTTGCCTGAAGGATCTCCAGGAGGACTTCATGGGAGGAGCCCAGATCAGGGTGTCCCCGCCGGTCGTCTCCTTCCGCGAGACTGTCAACGCCACGTCCGACCACGTCGTCATGTCCAAGTCGCCGAACAAGCATAACCGTATCTACCTGCAGGCCAGGCCCGCCGAGGAGGGTCTCGCCCAGGCCATCGACGACGGAAAGATCGGGCCCCGCGACGATCCGAAGATCCGCGGAAAGATCATGTCCGAGGAGTTCGGATGGGACAAGGACATGGCCAAGAAGATCTGGTGCTTCGGACCGGACACCACCGGACCCAACCTGATGAGCGATATCACCAAGGGAGTGCAGTACCTGAACGAGATCAAGGACTCGTGCGTCGCCGCCTTCCAGTGGGCCACCAAGGAGGGAGTCCTCGCCGAGGAGAACATGCGCGGAACCATCTACGAGATCTGCGATGTTGTTCTGCACGCCGATGCCATCCACCGTGGTGGAGGTCAGATCATCCCGACCTGCCGCAGGGCCATGTACGCCGCCCAGCTCACCGCCGAGCCCAAGCTCATGGAGCCGGTCTACCTCGTCGAGATTCAGTGCCCGGAGACTGCCATCGGAGGTGTCTACAACGTGCTGAACCAGAAGCGTGGAGAGGTGTTCGAGTCCATCCAGCGCCCGGGAACCCCGATCTTCAACCTCAAGGCCTACCTGCCGGTTATTGAGTCCTTCGGGTTCGACTCCCAGCTCCGTGCGGCGACCGCCGGACAGGCCTTCCCGCAGTGCGTGTTCGACCACTGGGAGCTCATGCTTGCCAACCCGTTGGAGCCTGAGAGCCAGTCGAACACCATCGTCCTGGACATCAGGAAGCGCAAGGGACTCAAGGAGCAGCCCAGCCCGCTCAACGAGTACGAGGACAAGCTCTAAGCTCTAAGCTCCGAGGCGAGTCGTTGCCATGTTCTCGGATTTTGATCACACATCCGAATCATATTCTTCATCGTAGTCTGTAAGTAGTAGTCGTAGCTACTCTCTCTCCCTCTCCCTCTGGGAGAGCCGTCGGCTGAGAGCCTCACCGGCGCTTCTCCTTGTCCCTCTTGTCCTTCTTGTCCTTCTTCTTGGAAGAATTCTTCGCCCTTTTGGCTTTCCTCTTCCCAACCCCATCCCCGTCCCCGTCTGCGTCGCCGTCCGCCCCAGCGCACCCAATCACGGCCACGTTCCCACACCCCTTTCCCAGCGACGCTCGCACGGTGACACTCCCGCCCCCGTGCTGCTCGAGCCCAGCCAGCTTTACCCGCACCAAGTCCCCACACCCAATTCCGTGCCCAGCATCCTTCACCCCCTTCCACCGATGGTCATACAAGCTATACGTCCAGCCCTTCACGTCCCCCACCAACACCACCGCATTCACCACCTCGTACAGGAGCAAACCGATAAACGTATCCGTGACCTCCGTCACCCGCCCCTCCACGTAGCTCCCCACCCCCAACCGCAGCAACGTAAACCGCACCTCCACATTCACCTTACACATCGGGAAGTACGGCGACACGGCCGCCGTACGCCCCACCTGACGCACGTCCCGATACGCCAGCGGGACGCCGTCCAGCTGCTCGTTGAACCGCAGCAGCAGATTGTTCAGGTGCTCCCGTATTCCCAACGACACGTCCAGCAGCGAGGACGGGTGCAGCTGGATACTGACATTGGCCGTGACGTCCTCCAGAAGCGACTGCATGCCGGACGATTTCCGTTTCCGCTTCGATGCTGCCGCTGCTGCTCCGTTCGCGACGTGCTGGGGTAGTCCCGACGTCGATGCGCCACCCATGGTGTGATATTTGGCGGTATTACTTCTGGGTAGCGAGCGAGAGAATGGATGGAGCGCGGCGGAGCCTCGTCTTCAACACGTCATGCATGGGAGCGCGCCACTTTATTCTTCGCGATCTGATTGCGAGGCGGCGACGATCGCTGTGTTGATAGATAGATAGCACGTACGAAGATCTTCTCTCCTCCATCGGGGAAGAAAGCGAGCGACGAGAACGCGACAAGCATGACTGCCGAAGCCGAGCCCACCCCGACCCCGAAGACTGTCGGGTACAAGACCTTTGCCAACGCCGAGGAGGCCAAGTCGTACTTTCGTCACATCTTGACCAACTATTCCCGTCGTCAGGACACGAATGCCTACGAGTTTCAGAACATTCTGAGTCTGGTTGAGCGGGGGCACCCGAACGCGGAGGACAAGTTGAAGGGCGGGGTGACGGCCATACAGATCAGGGAGCGACGGTACGTTCCGATTGATGATCATGCTCTCCCGTTTTGTATCGCATCATGTCGTGATCGTGTCGTGATCGTGTCGTGATCGTGTCGTGATCGTGATCGAGTCTTGTCGTATCGGTCGTCGAGAGCGAGAAGCAAAACGACGACGGCTCACTCGCTCGCTGAAAAACGGCCGTAGGGTTGACGGTCGGAGTAGTGCGTGCTTCCACCTGATCAAGGCGGATGGGAAGGTCGAGGATGTAAGCTACTTGAAGTGCGTCCAGGGTCTGTTCCCCGGGGAGGACGTGCAGGAAGAGGCTGTTGATTCCTAACTTTTTTGAAACCTGTCCCGTTCTCTTCTTCAATGCGATGGTGATCATCATCATGGAGCGCTACGCATCCAACAGACCAAACGGCCGACGGAGATAACATCGGCTGAGCGCATGAGCACCCTACGGGGCGTGATTCGCCCTCGACTGGTGAGCGACGTGACTTGCTTGCGGGCCGTCGAGGTCCCAACCCCCGACGATTGCTCGGAGCGCCCAACGCCAAGCTCCCCACCCCTGTCGTCGTGGTATCTATTTGTCGGCTATGCGTCAGGAGTCGTGGCTGTCTACAACTGTGCAACCTACCGGGAGCTCTGGTCGGCACAGCTCCACGACGCAGAGGCCTCGGTGATCGAGTTGCACGTCGCTTCGCACTTCTGCGGAACGTTTGTCCTATTCACGCAGTCTCGACGGGGAGAGGTGACCCAGTGGGAGGTGGACTGGGCGGGGCGGCGTTTCGTGCACAATGCGAGACTCGACCTTCAAGGTAGGACAGACGGCGAGGGAGCGGGAGCGGAGGTCGTGTATAGTTTCGCGAGGATGTGTTTTGCTCCCGGCGCCGGGATCGTGGCATTTCCTTCCGGCGAAAAAACCGTGACGGTCTGTGTGTACGGGGAAAGGCTCGAGTTTGGCAAGTTCGAGTTGGACTTTTCGCAGAGCGAGGGCGGGATGGTCACGAGTCTGTCGGCGACCCACGCGCGGGTGCCGTTCGGGCCGGATCCCGGACCGGATTGCCAGGATCGTGGCGGAGTAGCCCGTACAGTGGCATTGATATGCGTGGGGTTCGAGAGTGGGCTCGTGAAGGCAATCGGGCTCGAGCCCCGGGATTCGTCCGAGACCACCATCACGAGGGACATTCCGGGCATTGGTACGGACCCGTGTGTGGCGTTAGGTTGTATGGGACGCAGATCGCCGTCGCAAAACGACGTACTCGTCGCACGCGGGTTTGCCGGGGACGGGACGGGGGCAGCAGAGGCAGGAGAAGCGGCGGACACGTCGTCGAGCGGGAGAAACCCGCCCCTCGTGCACTTGGACACGGTGTCTTTCGGATCGTTGTCTCTCTCGGCAAGATCTGTCGTGGGTTTCACCGCCTTGGACCACGAGCCTGGCGCGCGCGTGATGGAACCGCCCAAGGGCATGACGGCGACGCTCCGGGGCATGGACCAGATCGTGTACAGGGACGACGGAAAGTATGTCGCCGTGGCCTGCTGGGATGGCAAGGTACGGATATACAAGGTTGACACCGGGAAGCTGGTCGACGTGATCGCACAGCACGCACAGGCCGTGACGTGCTTTGCGTTCGTCTCGTGCAAGCTGATGGCGCTCGGGTCGAGGGATGGGACCGTGTCTATTCATTTCATATGATCGTGTCTGTCTATCTATGAATATTAATAATAATAACCCTATGCATTCGGGGGTGTACGAGGTCAAGGGGGCCGAAGGCGAACCTAGAACGAGGAAGATGGTGTTGAACGATCACGTACAATGCCATTTTGCCTCGCTTCTCCTCAGCACAGTCCCGCCCTTGGGCGACAGTGTGCGTCTTCTCGGTGCGCATGCTATGGAAACGGAGGAGACGGGGCGGGCGGGGCGTGGAGCTGGCACCGAGGGAGACGAGGGCGGGTTTGACGGAACGGTTGGGAGTCCGCGGGGCCCGTCGGCGTCGGCGTCACCGCGGATTCTGTGGAGGTTGCTGGCGAGGTTGTTGGGAGGAGACACATCTTCGGGGCTGATTCCGATGCCCACGATGCCTGTCGTGGACTTTCGGCAGTACAGGCGGGATGGGGCGGCGGTGGCGCGGTCGGTGGTGGACGAGCTGGCCTGGGTATGGGCGGGGTCGCCCGGGGATGACTTGCCGCTGTCGGCGGGGTGCTTGGAGGCGTATCGGTCGGTGATGGATTGGTCTCTGTCGGCGGTAGGGCCGTCCGTTCGGAGTGAGGCGGTCGAGGGGATGCGAGAGGGGGCGGGGGGCCGCGTGGGCGGGGTGTTGGGAATGTGCAAGGTGGGCGGCGCGAATGCTCCGGTAAATGCGGAGAGCGTGTATGCGAAGCTGGGACTGTCGGTTTGTGATGTGGCCGAGGCCGTCGAGGTCCTGGCCAGGTGGGGAGGTGGGGGGTTCCGGGGCGAGGACGGATTCAGGGACGGCAGGGACGACGAGGTCCTCCGTCCTTCTCCGGTGTCGCCGGTATCGCCGGTATCGCCGGTATCCCCTGCGTCTTTGGAGGAGGGGAAGGAGACGTCGCCGCGAGTGGCGATGGTTCGGGCGGCGCATACGCGGGAAGTGTCGCAGTCACAAAAGCAGCGGAAGGCGCTTCCTGGCCTGACGTCGAGCTCGGAGCTGTGCGACGTGGCGTCTTGGGAGCACATGTTTTTCGCGTTGGACACGCCTTGGGTGTACGCGATGGAGCAGACGGTGTCTGTGTGCGGCACGGCGATCGACTGGTCGGCCCTGTCGGACGCCGAGATGGACGCGCTGGCGCGGGTGGATTTCGCGCTGGTCGACGAGGCGGCGGTCCTGGCGTTTGATGAGCGGATGAGGGATGCATGCGTGCCGGCGGATGTGGCCGCGGTCGTCGAGGAGTGTGCGAGCGTGTGTCGGTCCATCATTCACCGTGACTTTGTTCGAACGGCGGCAAACGCAGATGCGGTGGGTGCGCACTTCAAGCTCGATAAGCTGGCGGAGCTCGGGCCGATGCTCGAGGCGACCGCGTCCCAGACGGCGCTGGCGGCGCAGGCCGAGCCGCGCCAGGACCCGATGCTTGACGCGGCGAGGAAGGCCATTCTGGCATACCGGGTGCTGTCCCCGGGCAGGTCGCAGCTGGTGATGGTCTCCAAGAAGCACTGGAAGACGCTGTATCAGGTCCTGCATGGTGTCGATGTGTCTGTGCTGCAGCTGCAGCTTCCCCAGCATGCGGCGTACTTTGGTGGCGGGGATGGCGGGTCTGAATCGTCTGCGGGTGGCATCTGGAAGGACTTTGACTGTTTCTTCTTGGCCACGGACGATGCGACGGTGCGACAGGCGCGGCAGGGGTCCAAGATCTTCGATCGCTTCAAGCGGGTCCTGCTGCTGGAGACTGACCCCGCGTGCGTGCGAGTCCTCGAGCCGTTTCTGCGGTCGCTGTACGACCGTGGGGTGTCCGTGTGCCTGATGCGGGTGGGACTGGACCTCGTCAAGTCGGGCGCGTTCCGGCTCGAGCCGCCGGGCCGGGACGGTGATGGCGAGGGGCACGCCAACGGGACGGGGGAGCGGCTGGTCTACGAGGGTTTCAAGCAGCACGGACATGGCGGCGCCGACATGGAGCCGCTGGGTGGCGGTCTCTTTGATGACCAGGTCACCGATACGGAACGCCTTCGGTTGGACGAATGGGAGGGCGGGGTCGGCAATCAGCAGGTGGTGCGTCAGGCCAACACGTCGCTCGGAGACACCAGCTTTGCACGGCCTGCGCCGGGTGGCGCGTCGATGCCAGCGAATCCCACGATGGCCTTGACGGCCGCGGTGGACGCGGTGGGCGCGGTGGACGCGATGCCGCATGAGACTCGACAGCTTGCCAGCAACCTGTTTAGCGACAGGGAGGACAGCTTCCTGAACGACCCGCGCTTCGGCGGCCACCATCTCGATCGCCATTCCGCGCCCGACGCCGAGACGCGCGAGCAGCTGGTGCACACCGGATGGAAGCCGTTTGACATGCCTGAGGTGAAGGAATTCGACGCATCGCCCTTCCTGCAGCAGCATCAGCATCACCATCACCAGCAGTGGAACGACCATGAACTGCCCTCGCCCGCCCGGGCGCTCCCGCCCACTGTTCAACCTCGAGACCACGCCGCTCTGTGGGGTGCGCGGGTCCCGGCGCCCATACATATTCGCCCGCATACGCATGTGCCCGTGGCATCCCCGGCTTCAGCGATGGAGTACTCGGGATCCCTGTTCCACCACGAGAACACGCGACCCCATGCCGTCGAGCACCCCGTGCCGCACGAGCCCAACAACGTCGTCGACATCGGCGATCATTACGGTGCATTCATGGATCCATCCAAAATGGAGCTCAACGCACGGAGCCCGTTCAGTCCCCTCGACGTCTACGCGGACGATCCCCCGACTGACGGCGGGGCGGGGACGCCTACCGGCGGGTACCAGCACCAGTACCCGGGAGGACGTCTCCATTCCGAGACGCGCGCCCGGAGCCCGTACCTTTCATACGATTTGTACGATCGACAGGATCCGTTCGCGTACATCCAGCATCCAGGGGACCGTGTCCGGCCATACCCGCACCCGCATGCCTCACCTCCCTACTACGACGCCCACCACCACCACCAGCATGGACCCTCGCCATTCTATGTTCGCCATCAGCCGAGGACGGCCAGCCCGCAGCAGCTGGCGACACCGCCTCCGCGCTTCTGGCCACAGCCGATGAACCAGGTGGCGTCCTTCAAGCACATCGAGAAGATGTACGACGAGATGCGAGCCGGCAGGCCAAAGCGCCGCCCCCCGGCGGGCAAGGGCCGCGAAAAGTTCAAGAAGTTCAAGTAACCATACGTTCAATTCATAGTGAAGCGCGAACTTCAATTCATTCTTCGATCCTTGTCATCGTGCAGACGCTCTCGACGTGCGTCGTCTGCGGATACATGTCGAATGCCGCCACGTCCTCGACACGATACATGCCGCTCTCGAGCACCCGCTTCACGTCGCGCGCCTGCGTCGACACGTCGCAACTCACGTACACCAGCCTCCTCGGCCCGAGCGACACGACGCCGTCGAGCGCCCGGGTGCTCAGTCCAGCTCGGGCCGGGTCGACCACGATCACATCCGGCCCGGCCACCCCATGCGCTTCCGCGATCTTCCGAACGTCGCCCACATCACCCCGCACGAACGTCGCACACGTGACACCGTTCGCTTCGGCGTTATATCGCGCATCCGCGATCGAGCCCTCGACCACCTCGATCCCAAGGATGCGCGCCGGTGGAACCGCGCTGTGCTGGGCCAAGAACAGCGCGATCGTCCCCGAACCACAGTACAGATCGAGCACGACGTCCGACGGCCGCAATCTACAAGCATCGACAACGTGCCAATAGAGCAACTCTGTCAGCGCCGTGTTGACCTGGAAGAACGCGTTGGCCGACACCCTGTACGTCACGTCTCCGAGCCGCTCGACAAGATCCCCCGCCCCCCACACGACATGCTCCTCTCGAACCCGCCGCAGCTCCACTGGACTCCCCTGCTCCAACACGCTATTGACCACACCACGCAGCGCCGGATGACGTGATCGCACGTGCTCCGCCAGGCCGACCAAGTCGACATCTGCCCGCTCCCGCGTCGCGACATTGACCAGAATCTCACCGGAATACACGCTCTCCCGGATGGACACGTACTCGACGACGACACCACCGCCGAGGCCCCCGCGATCGATGGAGTCAACGACCGACGCGTAGCACGCATCCGCCGCAGACCGCTGCAGCGCACACCCTCCGACCGCCACAACCTCCTTCGACCCCCGCCTGTGCTTCCCGACGACAACATTTCCGCTAGACCCCACCACGGAAAACTCCACCCGATTCCTGTACCTATAAGGCTCCGGAGACCCCGTTATCCGCAGCCCCGCGAGCGCCGGGTGCCCAGCCGCCAACCCCGCGATCCGCTCGAATGCATTCCGCACCCTCCTCGCCTTGATCTCCCGCTGCTGCGCGTACGCCACCTCCTGCAACGAGCACCCACCGCACGACCCGAAATGCGGGCACACGGCGTCCACCTTCCCATCATGCTCCTTCACCACGTCGACGATTCGACCGTACGTCAGACCCTTTGACTTCTTCCTCCGCTTGCTACCCCCGCCATCTTCAACTCCTTCCTCCTCGATCACCACCCTGACGATCGCGCCTGGAAGGGCCCCCGGCACGAAGATCGCTCGCCGCCGCGTAGTACTCTCGTCGATACAGATCCCACACAGACCGTCCGTGTCAACGTCCACGCACTCGACTTGAAGCGGGACGGCTGCCGAGCTCGTGCTGCGAATGCGAATGCTGCTCGGCCACCCGCACAGCCCACCAGCCCGACGGTGAGCTTGAGCGTGCGCGTAAGGGTGCCGGGGATTTGGCGCAGGCACAGACGGCACGGGCCCAGACGGCAGACGACGAACCGAACGAACCAACCGCTGTGCCCCCAATGCGATCCGAATCCGAATGACTGCATACATGCCTCTTCCCCCACGTGAGAGTGACTCTCTGCGTGGGGCTTTTTTATGGGAGATCCAAGCACTGTTGTGTCCGAAACGGCCCGTTTCCATTCATTCCAAACGGCGCATACTCTGAACGCTCGTTCGTCGTTCCGTGTATAGGCATCTCTCTCTCTCTCTCTCTCTCTCTGACGGCAGACGGCAGACGGCAGACGGCAGACGGCAGACGGCACGAGCAGCCAGCCGCCCTCCCTCAGTCCAAATTATGCTCCGCTCACCCTCAGAGTCGAGCTGTTGGGCGGACGAGGTGGAGGCCGAGGAGGCGGAAACCGGTGCGTGGTGATACCAGGGGTGACGTGCCTTATGGAGGACCGTCGCAAGTCGACAGTGAGCCAACAACTCGGCAAACTTCTTCGATCGCTCCACCCCTCACATCTCCTCGTACTCAACGCAGGTGCCCTGCCGGCGCCGATGGACCGCACCATCTCGGACAACAGGCATGCGCCGACGTCGCCGGTGTACAATAGCAACGCGAACTTTCACGCGGGGAAGATGCCGTTCTCGAGGGACGGGGGCCACGACCGTGTGGCGGTGCCGGTGCCGGATGCGCCGCCGTATCGGGCTCATATCGGGAACATCTCGTACGATTTGACGGAGGAGGCGGTCGAGGCGTTTTTGGGGCATCGTCGTGTGGTGGAGATACTGATCACGAGGTATAGGGAGGACCCGGGCCGGGCGAAGAGCTGCTTTGTGGAGTTTGCGGAGCGCGAGGACCTGGTGCGTTGCGGGGTTGAGTTGGGCGGTCGGTCGTGCGATCGTGCGATCGTGCGATCGCGTGTCCTTTCGATGACGCGTTCTCTGACGCTCGCTCGCTCGCTTACTCTCTCGCGCCGTGCGCTCGTTCGTTTGCCAGGTCAAGGTTCTGGAGATGGACGGGAGGGATATGATGGGGAGGCGGGCGCGGGTGGAGGTGGCAATGCGGCGGGAGACGCGGGATCGGGACGGGCGGGACGGGCGGGGAGGAAGAGGAGGAGGGGTAGGGAGGGGAGGGAGGGGCGGGCGGGATCGGGGTGGGTTGCCGCCGAGGAAGGAGGCGTGGGAGCCGCCGGCGATGCCGTCGGAG